>WNGE01011199.1_pt1 | contig 10665 bp, 15 predicted proteins | sample 5400651 | NCBI WGS metagenome assembly WNGE01 (sample SAMN13153370, study PRJNA577476) | soil metagenome | isolation source: 60 cm soil or saprolite under grassland replicate 2 | place: USA:California | collected 2016-06-15
CAGGAGGGCGAGCAGGGCGCCCGCGTACGACGCGAGGATCACGGGCCGCAGCGAGCGCGTCATGAGCGCGTACTCGTGCAGTGCGAGCACCGCGGCGACGGCCGCGAGCGCGAACAGCCACCAGCCGCCGGCGTACACGATCGCGAGCACGGCCGGCAGGCCGATCGCCGCGACCACGACGCGGGAGACGAGGGGCGTCACCGGAAGGTCACCTACCGCCGAAGCGGCGTCTGCGGCTGGCGTAGTCGTCGAGGGCGGCGCGGAGCTGCTCCTCGCCGAAGTCGGGCCAGAGGGTGTCGACGAAGACGAGCTCCGCATAGGCGAGTTGCCACAGGAGGAAGTTCGAGATCCTCAGCTCGCCCGAGGTGCGGATGAGCAGGTCGGGGTCGGGCATCTCGGGTGCGTTGAGGTACGAGGCAAAGGTGTCCTCGTCGACCTCCCGACCCGCTGCGACTGCGCGGTTCGCCGCGTCGACGATCTCAGCGCGACCGCCGTAGTCGAAGGCAATCCAGAGATTCAGCCGTTCGTTGCGCTCGGTCTCGCGCTCCAGGGAGGCCATTCGTTCGAGGAGCGACGAAGGGGCGCGGTCGCGGCGCCCGATGAAGCGCGTGCGCACGCCCTGGCGGACGAGATCCGGCAGCTCGCGTTCGATCGTCTCGGTGAAGATCTCCATCAGGAGCTCCACCTCTTCGGGCGGCCGTGTCCAGTTCTCGGTCGAGAACGCGTAGACCGCCAGCGATTCGACGCCGAGGTCGATCGCGGCCTCGACGGTGCGCCGCAGAGCCTTCGTGCCGCCTCTGTGACCCGCCGCGATCGGGAGCCCGCGCTTGCGCGCCCAGCGTGCGTTGCCGTCCATGATGATTGCGACCGCCCGCGCAACGTCCGGAAGATCCGGCTCAGGCGCCGGGCGGGCGTTCCGGAGCGTCTTGATCTTGGTAAGGAGGCTCAAACTTGCCTTTCCTTTTGATCTACCGAGCGAAGCGAAGGTCCTAGCCCCCACCCGCGGAAAATGCGCAGCATTTTCCGCCGATTAGACCTCCATGATCTCCGATTCCTTGTGCCGGAGGAGGTCGTCGATCGTCTTCGTGTGCTCATCGGTGAGCTTCTGCACGCGTTCCTCCGCGCGGTGTTCGACATCCTGCCCGACCTCGCCCTTCGTCAGCTCCTTCAGGTGCTGCACCGCGTCTCGACGCACGTTTCGCACCGCGACCTTCCCCTCCTCCGCGATCTTCCGCACGACCTTGACGAGCTCCTTGCGGCGCTCCTCTGTCGGCTGCGGCATTGGCAGCCGGATCAGCTTCCCGTCGTTCGAGGGCGTGAGGCCGAGATCCGACTCCTGGATCGCCTTCTCGATCCCCTTGATCGAAGTCGGGTCGAAAGGCTGGATCGTCAGCATGCGCGGCTCGGGAACGTTGATCGTCGCGAGCTGTTTCAGCGGGGTCTGCTGGCCGTAGTAGTCGATCTGGACACGATCGAGCAGCGCGGCCGAGGCGCGGCCGGTACGCACCGTGTTGAACTCGGTGCGCGTGTGCTCGACGCTCGCGTCCATGCGCTTCTGCGCGTCCTGGATGAACTCGTCGACCGTCGCCATCAGCTTTCCTCCTTCGCGGGCGTCGCGATGAGCGCCGGATGTTCCCGTCCGCGAGCGCGAAGACGTGAATCGGCAAATTGTTGTCCATGCACAATGAGAGGGCGGTCGTGTCCATCACCTTCAGACCGCGCTCGATCGCCTCGCGATGCGTGAGCTCGGGCAGGAACTCCGCGTTCGGATCGACACGCGGGTCGTCGTCGTAGACGCCGGCGGTGCCGTGCTTCGCCATCAGGATGACGTCGGCGTTGATCTCGAGCGCGCGCAGCGCGGCCGCCGTGTCGGTGGTGAAGAACGGGTTCCCAGTCCCAGCGGCGAAGATGACGACACGCCCCTTCTCGAGGTGTCGGATGGCGCGGCGCCGGATGTACGGCTCGGCCACCTCCTTCAGCTCGAGCGCCGAGAGGACGCGCGTATAGGCGCCTCGGTCCTCCAGCGCATCCTGTAGCGCCAGTGAGTTGAGGACCGTCGCGAGCATCCCCGCGTAATCAGCTGTCGCGCGGTCCATGCCCTCGGCCGCTGCTGCCATGCCGCGGTAAATGTTCCCGGCGCCAACGACGACCGCGGTCTCAACGCCGGACGTCTGCACTTCGACGATCTCCTCGGCGACGGCGTCGATGGTGTCCCGGTCCATGCCGTACTCACGGTCGCCCATCAGGGACTCGCCCGAAAGCTTGAGCAGGACGCGCCGGAACACCGGCCGGAGCTCGGTCGCGGCCGTCACCGCCTCGTCCGACTGCACGCTCATCAGGCGCTCAGCTCGAAGCGCTCGAACTCGAGCACCTCGGCGCCCTCGTCCTGGAGCGCCTGGCCGACCTTCTTCGAGGAATCGTGGATCCACTCCTGGTCGACCAGCACGTTGGCCCCGAAGAAGCGCTTGTTCAGCATCCCCTCGACGATCTTCTCCCGTGCCTGCTCGGGCTTCGACTGCACCTCGTCGGTGCTGGCGTAGATCTCGCGCTCCTGGGCGACAGTCTCCTCCGGAACGTCGTCCCGCCCGATCCAGGAGGGCTTCATTGCCGCGACGTGCATCGCCACCTTTCGCGCCAGATCGTCGGAGCCGCCGCGGATCTGCAGGAGCACCCCGATCTTGTTGCGCGGTGGGTGTGCGTAGGCGGCGATCTTGGCGCTGTCGAGGGCCTCGAAGCGCGCCGCGCCGGCGACGGCGATGTTCTCGCCAAGCTTGCCCACGAGCTGCGCGCGCTCTTCCTCGAGTTCCGCTTCCGCGCCTGGGCCGTTCGCCTCTACGACTTCGAGCACCTTCTTGGCGAACGCAAGGAACTCCTCGTTGTTCGAGACGGGCTCCGTCTCGCAGCCGACGGCGACCATCGTCCCGCGCCGCGCGTCCTCGGCCAGCCGGTAGCCGACCTTGCCTTCCGGCGTCGCTCGGTCCGAGCGCTTGGCCGCCCCGGCCATGCCCTTCTCGCGCAGGACGCGAACTGCGGCCTCCATGTCGCCGTTCGTCTCCTGCAGGGCTCTCTTGCAGTCCATCATCGGCGCGCCCGTCTGATCGCGTAGCTCCTTGACGAGTGCGGCGGAGATCTCAGCCATCGGCACGGACTTGCTCCACCACCGGCTCGTCGGTCTGGGAGACCGGCTCGTCGGTTTGCGAAACCGGCTCCTCTCCAGGAGAGACCTGCTCGTAGTCGCCTTCCGGCACGCTGGCCACTTCCTCCTCGGCTGGGGCCTCGGTGGCGCCGTTGGTGGCCGGCGGGGTGAAGTCGGCCGGCGTCGCCTTCTGCTGGCCGGCGGCGATACCGTCTGCGATCACGCGCACGATCAGCTCACAGGCTCGGATGGCGTCGTCATTCCCAGGGATGACGTAGTCGGCCTCGTCGGGATCGCAGTTCGTGTCCACGAGCGCGATGACCGGCAGGCCGAGCCGCCGCGCTTCGCGCACGGCGAGCTGCTCCTTGCGCAGGTCGACGATGAAGACGGCATCGGGCTGCCTCTTCATGTCGGCGACTCCACCGAGGTTGTCGTCGAGCTTCTCGAGCTCGTTGAGCATCGAGATCCGCTCCTTCGCGGGGAGCAGGTCGAGCTGCCCCTCCTCCCTCAGCCGGCGGAGCTCGTGCAAGCGGTCGATGCGATCCGAGATCGTGCGCCAGTTGGTTAGCAGGCCGCCCAGCCAGCGGTGATTGACGTACGGCATGCCGACACGCTTGGCCTGCTCCTCGACGGCGGTCTGGCTCTGCTTCTTTGTGCCGACGAAGAGAACCGAGCCGCCCCGCTCGGCGAGGTTGCGTGCGAAGGCGTGTGCGTCCTCCAGCAACTGGAGCGTCTGCTGCAGGTCGATGATGTAGATGCCACCTCGATCGTTGAAGATGAAGCGGCGCATCTTGGGATTCCAGCGTCGCGTCTGGTGGCCGAAGTGGACTCCAGCCTCCAGCAGCTCGCGCATAGAGACGACGGACATCGGGATCAGGTCCCCTTTCTGGTTGGTAGAGCGGTTACTGCCGGCGGGCCTGGCTGGAACCGGCATCCGTCGAATCGCCGGCACCGCCACCCAGGTAAATCCACCGGGTTGGGTGTCAAGAAAACCGCTGCATACTAGCGGCTACTGCTCGGAGCGGGCGCGCCGCAGGGCAGCGGTGAGATCGTCCGGGAGCGACGACTCGGCGACCACCGGCTCGCCGGTGAAGGGATGCGTGAACGACAGGCGTGCGGCGTGCAGGAACTGCCGTTCGAGGCCGAGCTCGTGCGGGCGGCCGTACATTGGGTCGCCGGCAACGGGAAGGTCGATCGCCGAGAGGTGGACGCGGATCTGGTGCGTTCTCCCTGTCTCCAGCCGCACGTCGAGCAGAGCGTGCCGAGGCAGCAGCTCGACGACCTCGAAGTGCGTGACTGCCTCGCGCGGCGCTTCGGAGTCGAGCGAGCGCCGCACCGGATCGCGCCGGTCTCGCCCCATCGGCGCATCGATCCTCCCGGTGCGCGAACGCGGCCTGCCGACGACGAGCGCGGCATAACGGCGTTCGACCGAGCGGTTGCGGATCTGGTCCTGCAGGCGGCGATGAGCTTCCTCCGAGCGCGCGACGACCATGAGACCCGACGTGTCGCGGTCGAGCCGGTGGACGATGCCGGGGCGCTCGGCGTCGCCACCCGCCACGTCGTGGGCGAGCAGTCCGTGGACGAGCGTTCCGGTGGCGTGACCCGGCGCGGGATGCACGACGATCCCGGCGGGCTTGTCGACGATCACCAGGTGGTCGTCCTCGTAGGCGATGCGAAGATCCATCTCCTCGGGATCGAGGGCGGGCCCGGTGCGCTCCAGCGGCTCGAACTCGACCTCTTCGCCGCCGCTGAGACGATGACTCTTGGCTTCCTTCCGCCCGTCGACGAGGACGCCACCCGCCTCGAGGACGCGCTCAGCAACCCCACGTGAGCCGATGCCCGGCAAGGATGCGAGGTAGCGGTCCAGCCGCTCGCCGGCGGCGTCCTCAGGAACGCGTTGCTTCACGCACGCGCTGCGGCCGGGCCGCATTGCGGTCGGCAGCCACCAGCGCCAGGAGCAGCGCCGCCACCCCGACGACGATGAAGCTGTCCGCGAGGTTGAAAGCAGGCCAGTAGCGCAAGTCGAGAAAGTCGGTCACGTGTCCGAGCCGCACCCGGTCGACGAGGTTCGACACACTGCCGCCGATCACGAGCCCGAGTGCAACGGGCAGCACGGGATGTCGCGAGCCAAAGCAGGCGAAGAAGTACAGCATCCAAGCCACGGCAACGCCGGTCAGGAGGATGACGATCGACGTAGCGCTTGCGAAGAGCCCGAACGCGATCCCGGAGTTCGTGACGTGGTGGATCGAGAACAAACCGACGATGTGCACCTCGTCGTTGAGGTCGAGGCGACTGGTGACGATTGCCTTCGTCAGCTGATCCGCGCCGAGCGCGGCGAGCGCTACGGCCGCCAGGCTCATCCACTGTGACCAGGTCGCGCCGAACTGTCTCTGGGCAGCCGAGATCGGAGTCAGGCCGTCGGTTGTCGAGCCGACGCGGACATCCGCCTGCCGCGACGGCAAGCGTTCCGTCAACGACGCTCCCGGTCGCGCTGGCACTCGATGCACAACGTCGCCCAAGGCCGGGCCTCCAGCCGCTCCTCCGCGATCTGCCTCCCGCAGTTGCTGCACATCCCGTACGTCCCGTCCTCGACGCGCTTCAGCGCGACGTCAATGTCCCCGAGGACGTGCTCTGAGTTCTCCTCGAGCGTGTAGTCGAGCTCCCGGTCGTACGTCTCGGTCGCGGTGTCGGCGAGGTGGTTGTCGAACACGGCGTCCTCCCCGCTCTCGTCGGACATCGATCCTTGATGGTCCTCGTGAAGGTTTTCGATCGCGGCGGCTACGCGCTTGCGCTCCTCCAGGAGCAAATCGCGGTAGTGGTTCGTATCGATCGCGCTCAAGGCCGACGGTCCCTTCGTGCGGCGGAGGACAAACGCCGCTCGATCTGCGCCGGCGCGAGACCGGCCAGCTCAACGATCTTGTCCCTGGCGCCGTGACCGGAAACAACCGTGACGGCGGCGCGTGGCACCGACAATGTCTCCGCCAGAAGGCGGACGACGGCGTCGTTCGCGCGCCCGCCTTCGGGCGACGCCGCAACCCGCACCTTCCATGCGTCGCCGTGTCGGCCGACCACGCCGGCCCGAGCGGCGCCCGGCGCGACGCGCAGCTGCAGCCGCGTGGAAACCGCTTCCATGCAGCGAATCTTAGCCTTCGAAACCCGCTAAGCCGCCTCGGCCTCGGTCGCCGAGGAGGGCGCTTCCTCCTCCACGAGGGCTAGGGCAGAGCTCAGCACCGAACGCAGCCGGCGGATCTCACCGAGCAGCCGATCGTGGTCCCCGCGTGCACCACGGGTGATCGAACGCGCCTCGGAGCGCGCCTCCTCGACGATCAGCTCTGCCTCCTTGCGGGCCTGTTCCTTCAAGGTGACGGCGGCCTTCTCCGCGGAGACGAGCGTCGTACGCAGCAGAGCTTCGATCTCGCGGTAGCGGACGAGGTCACCCTCGAGTTGCTCGACCTTGTCGGCCATGTCGGCGCGTTCGCGCCAGACGTCCTCGAAGCTCGCCACGATGTCGTCGAGGAGCCGGTCGACGGTGTCCCGGTCATAGCCACCGACGAGACTCCGCGCGGGTTTGACATGTCTGATCTCGACTGGGGTGAGAGTCATGGTCTCCCCTTTCAGTGCAGGCGATCGAGGATGTTGATCAGGACCGCGAGAAGGATGTAGAGGAAGGCGACACCGACGACCGGTGAGAGATCCAGCGGACCGAAGGTCGGCAAAACGCGGCGCCACAATCGCAGGTACGGGTCACAGACGTCGTAGAGGAAGCGCTGGATCCTGTTCAGCCACGGCGAATAGGGCAGCCGCACCCACGAGACGATGATGAACGCCAGAACCAGGAGCGAGTAGACATAGATAAAGACCCGCACGAAGCTCTCGACGTTGTCGACAACGTCGAAGAGCAAGCCGAGCATGGCGCCGACGGCCATGCCGGTCAGTTCGACCTCAAGAGCGGGATTCCTGGGTTACGCCTGATTGAAGAAGCCGCCGCGCTCGAGCAGTCGTGCGCGTTCCTCGGCCGAGACCTCGACGTTGCGCGGGGTCAGCAGGAACACCTTGTCGGCCACACGCTGCATGCCGCCGTCGAGCGCATAGGTCAGCCCGCTCGCGAAATCGATCAGGCGCTTGGACAGATCCTGGTCGGTGCTCTGCAGGTTGAGGATGACCGGGATCGACTCCTTGAACTTGTCGGCGATCTGCTGGGCGTCGTTGAAGCTGCGCGGAACGACCAGGTGGACACGGACGGACGCTGGTCCCGGCACGGCGGCAACCCGGGGCCGCAGTACGGCCGTACGCTCGGCGGCGGGCTCCGGGTCGGTCCAGTCCTCGAACTCGCGATCGCGCCGTCGCGGCGCCAGCCTCCGGACGTTTGGCCGCTCCGCGTAGCTCCGTTGGAGATCCTCGTCGGTGACATAGCCGTCCTCGTCCCAGTCCTCTTCCTCGGCGATGCCGAAGTAGACGAGGGTCTTGCTCCAGACGTCTGCGAAGCCCATCGGCAGCGAATGTTACGTACCGCATCGGCCAAGCTCCAGGGCTTCGGCCCGTGTGACCGCCTCGTGCCGTCAGGCCGCGCTCGGTCGCCGGACGGCGAACGCGTAGAGGTTGGGCGCGCCGGAATGCCGAGCCAGCACACTCGTAGGACTCTCATCCGGCTCTACTCGCCGTACAGGACCGAGCCCAGCCGCACGAGAGTTGCTCCCTCCTCGGCGGCAACACGGTAGTCCTGACTGGTTCCCATCGACAGGTCGCTGAGCCCATGCTGCTGTGCCAGCTCGCGGAGGCGCCGGAAGTACGGCCGCGACACCTCCGGGTCGCTGGTCTCCGGCGGCATGGTCATCAGACCGCAGACGTCGGGGTACGACTCGATCAGCCGCGACAGGTCGTCCGGGTCGACGCCCGACTTCGACTGCTCCCCGGACAGGTTGACCTCGAGGAGTGCCGGCACGGTCAGCTTGCGCGCAGCGGATTCGGAGTCGAGCGAGTGCACGAGCTCGCAGATGCGGTTGACGACCTTCGCCTTGTTCGACTGCAAGTGGCCGATGAAGTGCCAGCGGAACGCATCGCCATACTCCGCGTGCTTGCGCTCCAGGTCCTGCGCTCGGTTCTCCCCGACGACCTCGATCCCGGAGTCGACGAGCATGGACATCTCCGCGAGCCCGACGTACTTCGTCGCAGCGACGATTGTGACGCCTTCGCCGACCTCGGCCCGTATGCGCGCGTAGTTCGCGCGCACGCTCTCAGGTGACATAGGCGATGACTCCCTGACGTCCTGTCACGCCTCGATCGCGCCGGTGCGAGAAGAACTGGTCGCCGGTGCACGCGGTGCAGACGTCGAGCCGCTCCACCGCCTCGACGCCGGTGTCGCGCAGGACGCGGGCGGCGACCGTCCAGAGATCCAGGTTGCGCCCTCTGACCGCCGCATTCCCGAAGCGGGACCGATAGGCGTCGGCAATGTTGTGGCCGACCTCGTAGCAACACGGGCCGATGCCCGGACCGATGATCGCGTCGATGCGCCCGGCCCCGAGTGCGGCCACGCCCGCCTCGATGATGCCCTCGAGCAGACCGAGGCGACCCGCGTGCAGCAGAGCAAGCGCGGGGCGGCCGTTCCGGCGCACGAGTGCGACCGGCAGGCAGTCGGCGGTGACCTTCAGCATCGGAACGCCGGGCTCGTCCGTCCACAGACCGTCCCCTTCTCTGCCACGCTCTCCCGGGCTAGCCCGGTTGACGGTCGCCGCGTGCACCTGACGATTCATCGCGAGCCGCTCCGGATCCGCGCCGATCGTCTCGCAGAGCCTGCGCCGATTTTCCTCGACGTTCGCGGGCACGTCATCCGTGAGGAGACCCAGGTTCAGGGACTCAAACGGGCCTTCGCTGACGCCGCCGTGTCGCGTCGAGAACGCAACCTCGAACGGGCCCGGCGCATCCCAGCGCAGCAGCGGCACGTTCATCCGGCGAGCTCGCGCGCGCGTTCGAGAAGCTGCTCACGTGTGTTGAGCGCCGGATCGTCGACGACGGCGTCGAGCAACGCGTCCAGCGCACGCCCGAGCTCGGGCCCTTCTGAGTAGCCGAGCCCGAGCAGGTCGGCACCGTCGACGGCGAGGTCCGCCAGTCGATGCGGCTGGCCGCGCTCCTGCTCGAGCAGACTTCGCAGCCGGACCGCCGCCTCGTGGTCCTCCTGCGGGACGCGCTTGCCGCGGAGGTCGGCCTGCTTGAGCGTTACGAGGTCGAAGGCTCGCTCGTCGCCGTGTTCACGGAGAAAGCGCCGCGCGAAGAGCCCGTCGACATGCTCGAGCGGGAAGGAGTGTGCGCGAACGAGGTCCGTGACGTACATGCGCAGTCGCGTCGGGTAGCGGAGCCTGCGCAACGCAGTCGCCGTCTCTCTTGCGCCGCGCTCCGCGTGGCTCCCGTTCGCGCCGGGCTTCCCAGCGTCGTGGAAGAGCGCGGCGAGCCGTACCGGTAGGCCCGCGCCCGAGTCGGCCGCCGCCTGGACCACCTCGAACATGTGCTCGTCCAGAGGGAGCTGCTGACGTTTGCTGTTCTGCTCGAAGCCGATCGCGGGCTCGAGCTCCGGCAACAGTGCCGTGAGAACACCCGTGTCGCGTGCGAGTCGCAGCGCCTTCGCCGGTTCTCGTCCGAGCAGCAGCTTCGACAGCTCTCCCAGGCCGTCGGCGTGGAGGCCGCCGCCGACGCGCTCCCCGGAAACGAGTCGCACGCTCGACGCCTCCTCGCGCATCTGCTGCAGCGTCGACTCGTCGGGCGTCAGTCCGAGCTGCGACACGAGGCGCAGCCCGCGCACGAGGCGGAGAGGGTCCTCCGCGAAGCTCCGTGGCCCGACTGCGCGCAGCACGCCGCGCTGCAGGTCGTCCTGCCCGTGGAAAGGGTCGACCAGGTCACCGGTCTCGAGCCGCCGCGCGATCGCATTGACCGTGAAGTCCCGGCGCGCCATGTCGTCCTCGATCGAGATGCCGGGGTCGGCCACGATCTCGAACTCGTGACGTCCAGGGCCGGTGCTGCGTTCGGCCCGTGGCGGAGCGAACTCGATCCCGGCCGGTGCGATCGCGCGCAGCTCGGGGTCACGCGGATAGAGGCGGGCGCCGACCCTGCGCCCGGCGACCTCGAGCTCCTCAACACGGCCGTGCGGCTCCAGCGCCGCTCGCAGTCCGTCGTAGTCCACGCCCGGCACGACGAAATCCGCATCCTTCGACTCGAGCCCCAGGAGCTCGTCGCGGACGGCGCCGCCGACGAGGTACGCGTTGAGATCGAGTCCCCGTACGAAGTCCTCGATCGTGCGGTGGAGTGGCACTAACTAAAGAAGCGCGATTGCCTCGATCTCGACGAGCGCGCCGGACGGAAGCTTGGCGACCTCGACGGTCGAGCGCGCGGGGGGCTGTTCGCCGACGTGCTGCTTGTAGACCTCGTTCATCCCGGGGAAGTCGTCGAGGCTCTGCAGGAAGACCGTGGTCTTCACGAGCCGGTCGAGTCCGCTGCCCGACGCCTCGAGGATGGCACCCAGGTTCCTGAGAACCTGCTCT
>WNGE01018001.1_pt1 | contig 10665 bp, 8 predicted proteins | sample 5400651 | NCBI WGS metagenome assembly WNGE01 (sample SAMN13153370, study PRJNA577476) | soil metagenome | isolation source: 60 cm soil or saprolite under grassland replicate 2 | place: USA:California | collected 2016-06-15
CGTCGCGCGCAACTTTCGGCCGCGATGAAAGCCAGATGGGCTGCTAAAAAAGCCGCTGAGGCGAATGCGAAGACCGCCTCGAGCGATGATCAGCATTCTGCGCCTGAATCGGGCGCGCAGGCGCCAGAAAATAGACCCGACGGCGCCTGAGCGGTTGCTTCGCCGAGGAAGGGCAGCGACGTCGCGGCCGCCGTCAGCGTCGGCGCCGGCTCGACGCAGAACCATCTGGATCGTATTGGTACAGTCGCGACGGATCGCCGAAGACCGCACCGAGCGCGCGCTCGGGCCAGATCTCGAGATAGCTCAGCAGCAACGCCATCAGCGGCACCAGAAAGAAGGCGAGGCCGTGCGCGGTCATGATGAACATCGCCAGCGCACGCAGGATCAGGAGATACACATCCCAGCGCACCCGCTGCTTCAGCTGGTTGTCGGGCATCGCGTCGTAGCCCAGGTGGAACGCTTTCCAGAAATGGCCGGCTGCGAGCGAGCCGAAGGTGAGCCAGAGTGCCGGAGAATGCGACAGCTCGCGGCGCAGCTCGTTGCCGAGCAGCAGATCATGGAGTGGAATTAGCACGATCCAATACGGCAAGCCGACGATGCCGACGAGGAAAATCCACGTGACCACGCCACGCACAACATTCACCACCGCGCTCGCGCCGACTGATTTCGGCTGCGTCTCGCGTAGCGCGCGCGGAATCAGCGCGGCGACGATTGCGGCCAGAGCGGTCAGTCCGTCGAACCAGTAGTTGAACACGGCAAGCGCAGCGGACCAGCCGAAGCCGTAGATGCCGACGACCGGAATCAAATTGCGCGCGAGCACGGCCCACGCGCCGGGCCGCGACGCCAGCTCCCGCAAATGCTGCGAGAGCGGCGGCGGCGCGATCTGTCGCAGCGCAGTCGAGCTAGTCTTTTCCGGAGGCTTCGCCATCTCAATAGATTAACAGAGAGATCGATGGCGTGGAATCATTCACGCCCATCATGGCAAAAATTCTTGTTTGAACACTTTTTTTGATTTGGAAACTAAATATACTAATATAGTTTCTATAGTATCAATTAGCACACGCTATTGCAGCAGAAAGGAATCATTATGAAATCGCGAATAGACCTTCACCAGGAATTACGGCAACGGATTCTCAACTTGCCAGGTGTGACGGAGCGGCAGAATGCCGGAATCCACGAAGATGCGTTCTTCGTGGGAGGGAAAATGTTCATGCACATCCATGGCCATGGTCACTGCGACATTAGGTTGTCGAAAGGCGATCAGGAACGGGTTCTCGCGGAAGGCAAAGCACGCTCACACCGATGGGCGCCGGAAGCAGGATTCGTCACGTTCATCGTGAACAATGACGAGGATGTGGGCCGCGCAATGGATCTGATCCGGATCTCACATGCTCATTTTGCCGGCAAGCAAGGTGTTCCGCGAATGGAACACGCAATAGACCCAACCGGGACCGTAGTAACAAGGAGCTGACCATGAAATTGTTTGCAATAGGAGCAACTGGCGGAACCGGACGGGAGATTGTTCAGCAAGCCCTCGCGAGAGGTCATCATATCACTGCGTTTGTGCGCGCCCCCGAAAGGGCGACCTTCAGGCAGGAACGGCTTAGTGTTCTCAAGGGGAATGTGATGGATGAAAACCAACTTTCTGAGGCAATCCAAAATCACGATGCGGTCGTTTCTGCGCTAGGACCGCGTGAGGTTTTCAAACCAAGCTCGCTTCTTCAGGACAGTGCGCTTGCGGCTACTCGCGCAATGCAGCGTTCGGGAGTGAGGCGGCTCGTCGTTCTCTCAGCTGCAGCGCATTTCCCGGGTATACCCAATCGGATTGTCAGTTTTATCCTGCGAAATCATATGCGCGATTCGCTTGCCATGGAGAAAGTCGTGCAAGACAGCGGTCTCGACTGGACGATCGCTCGTCCTCCGCGTCTCACGCAGGAACAATACGCAACGTATCGAAGCCGGGAAGGTGCGGCTCCCAGAAGAGGTTTTTCTCTTTCCCGCAAAGCGGTTGCGGCGTTCATGCTCGATGCGATCGAGCAAAAGAAACATTTTCAGAAAATCGTGGGCATTGCGAAATAGCCAGTAGAATCCCCATGTTTATCGCCTACATCGTTGTTACGGTCTTGGCGGCCGCCGCAAACGTGTTTTCGGCCACACTCGATTTCATTCGCTACAAGCAGATCCTCATCAATATGGCCAAAGTAGGCGTGTCGGAGTCGTGGCTAACAACACTCGGCATTCTCAAGGCCGCGGGAGCGCTTGGACTACTGGTCGGCATTCGGGTTCCACTCATCGGAATAGCCGCCGCGATCGGCCTCGTGCTGTTTTTTCTCGCAGCCATCATCACCCACCTGCGCGGCCGGGACTACTCCTTCGGTCTGGCGATCGTGTTCCTCCTGCTGGCCCTCGCCGCACTGGTATTGCGAGTGGGCTCGTTGTGAGCGGGCGTCGAATACAGACGAATCTGGTTGTCGATGACGAAGTTGGATAATGAGAAACGATGATGCGTCCACGATTCGTGCCTATCGTGAAATCGACAAGGTGATTGTTTCTGTAAGAATTGGAAGACTGATGAGCGCCGACCGCATTAAACGAACGACGCTCAGTTTCGTTGTAAGCGCATTCCTTTTCTCATCGCTTGCCCTCTGTTCTTCGGCTGCGACGCTGGATGATCTGAAGAAATTAGAAATCATTTGCTTTGTTCCGTCGTATTTACCGGAAGGATTCCGTTTAAAGAACGCCGAGATCACTTATGACGACGCCGGTCCAGACGAAAACAAGGAGCAGCGTTTTCCGCTTTACTCGCTCGAATATGGGGATAGCGGCAAGCGCACATTTTCGATTGAGTCGGCACGCGAAGGTATTGGCGATCGAAACATCATGGAGGACGAGGAGAACGCGGAGGAAACGGAAATCAAAACACCGCTCGGTCCCATGTATCTGATCTATCGGCCGAAAGGAAAAGAGGGCCGCAAGGACGAGATCAAGGCGAATTGGATAGAGGACGCGAACATGAACTCAGAAAAAGCCAAGGGTGCGGAGAGCCATCCTGTTCTCGGCAGATTTCACGGAATTTCTGCGACCGGAATTATACTTGGGGAATTTACGAAGATTGTTCAGTCGCTGCATCCCATCCGGGAGGACACGGCCGGCACGCCGGCAGCAACACAAGCTTCCGCGCGTAAGATTCATCCGAAAGTTTTCAGCATTATTAACTGATGGATCTCGGATTCGGAAAGTCCGGTGGTAACAGAAATTAATCTGGATGCGGTGGAGAAGACTGGGAACGAGTTCAATTCGGATGGCCTGAAGGAAGAAGGCGAATGGCTAAGATGACAACCGCCGCTAGGCGAGATTGGCCAGCGCGGAAGTTCGCAGACCGTGTTGAGGAAATCAGTGATAAGAACAGTACACCTATCAACGCATGTTCGTATGCGTAAGCTTTTGTTTGTCTTCACGATCCGTTTTTGAAACTTGAAATAGTCGCCGTCTTAGCCGCGAGTTCGATCATCGCGGCATCGATCTAATTCAGCCGCGCTCCCGTTCGGTCGGCTCTGGGACGGCGAACCGGATGCCAACAGTCGGCGTACGCGAAGCTTTACAGCCGGTCATATGGCGCCGTGATCCGCCTTCATGATGGCGCTGCTCATTTGACGAATGCCGCCGGACGCGCGCTACCCATTAAATGGACGCAGCTCTTCGGGGTGCTGTCGCAGATAGCTAAGCAGATGCCGTCTGCGTTCCGCGCCACGTGATGTCGCGTGACGACCATCTGCGATCGACGGCGGCAACAACTCGCTATCAATATCGGCGACCTGCTCGTAGATTGCGTGCCAGCGCTTTTTTACTGTCCAGGGAGAAATGAAGAGCGAAGCCGCCAGGTCCTCGCAGGTTTTTCCCATGAGGGCGCGACGCAGAAGCACTTGCTCGGACCGATTGAAGTGAAATCGGGGTGGGGTATAAACGAAGACAGCACCATGTTTTAGAAAGTAGTTGGAATAGTCGCGCCTGAGATGGACCCCGCCGTCAAGCATCCACTGTAACGTTTCCTCTCCAATCGGTTCAGCGAGAAATTGCTTCACGTGATAGCCGCTCAGGGCAACACGAAACGCCTCCCTCTGTTTTTCGCGCACCGCCAGGAATTGCTCACCCGAGAGACTATTGTGCTCGCAGCCTCCGAAACACATCAACACACTTAATCCGTCGTGAGCATTGGCCCGAGCAATCTGCTGGCGATTCAATATGGGCAATTCGCGCGAGGAATAATACCGCGCCATGTGAACGCCGAGGTAGGGAGCAAGTGTCGATTGCGCTTCGGAGCAGAATTCGTCAGTAACAAAGAAGGCTGTGTTGAAGGAGACAATTCGCGAACTTATCGGCTTGGACCTGTCCTCGACGACAAGAAGCTGCATTGTTTCATTAGAGAGTAAGGCGCGCCACATCGCGGGCAAAATACGCCAACGGGCTTCGGGGTAAGGAAGACCTAACGATTTGTGGAGAGCGTAGCAACACGCGAGATCGTTCGCGTGGCCTTTTCGTGCCATCAGATTCATCGCGCGCGGCCCTTCCGATCTCGAGTCACGCTCCAGCTCTTCCAAAATCCTTACCTTTTCACCTAAGAAATGCATCTTTTTCACCTAAGAAATACATTCTAATGGAATTCTTTTGAAAATTTCCTCTGGGGATGTCAATGAAATTCCACTTTTAGGGGTCTAGACAGGGGCGGACACCTTGAAGACTATCCACGCAAAATCAGGAGGTGCCCTTATGAGCATGCAACGATTCTTTCACCTACTTAAACTGCCGTTTCTCTGTGCGTTCGTGCTGGCGAATATCGCCCTGCCTGTTCGCTCGAGTTCACCGCAGCCGGCCTCGCCGCCAGGCCCGACAAATACACGGCATTCGCACGAGAGAGAAAAGGCGTTTTATGAAGCTCGCGCGTCTATAAACGGCAGACCTGTCTCTGCGGATATCTACGATCGTGCATTGGACCAGTGGCGGAAAATTCCGCGCGCCTCGGTTGCGCGGGGTCCTTCTATTCCTGCGCCGCTCACCAGCCTGCATGGCGTGGTATGGACGCCGATGGGGCCGAGCCCAGTCAATCAAACATACCAATTCTCCGGAAACTCCTTCACCAGCGAGGTGAACGGGCGCGTCAGTTCCATCGCCGTCAATCCCAATAATCCCAATCTAATCTATCAGGGTTCTTCGGGGGGCGGGGTATGGCGAACGAATAACGGTGGAACTAACTGGACGCCGCTCACCGACCAGCAATCTTCTTTGGGCACGGGCGAGCCAAGCGCAATCGCTGTCGATCCGAGCAACACGAACACGATCTACGTTGGGACCAGCGGGCGCTTCGTGCTCAACATTTCCAAAGGCATTCTGAAGTCCACTGACGGTGGCGGAAGTTGGATCGTCCTCGGTTCCGGATTCCCCAGCGGTAACACCGGCAACGCGCAAACGCTCTTTTCCGGCCAAAACATCAATGTGATCATTGTCGATCCCGCTAATAGCAATGTCCTTTACCTCGGCGCCAGTAATGGTTTGTTCCGTTCGACTGATGGCGGTCGGAACTGGACGCAGGGGACCAATGGCGGTGGAGATGCGCGCTCGTTGGTTTTGGATGCAACCTCGCCCTCGGCAAACCGCAGATTGTACGCAGGAGTCAGCTGCGGTGGAGTCAACTGCAGTGGAATCAGTCAGTCCACCAATGGGGGACAAAGCTGGACACAGATTTTGAATGCTGCCACTCCGGCAGTGGCTGCGCTCTTGCCAGCCAACAGCACGATCGGTCAGGTTCTGGTCGATCTGGCACCGCCCACCTCGCCACCCAATCCTGCCGGAATTCAGGTGCTCTACACGAGCATGCAAGGGGCCTGTACCGTGGGCGGTTGTGGAGTTCCCGATCCCGTCGGGTTCTTCCGCAGCACTGATCAGGGTACAACGTGGAATGCGCAAACCGCGACAGGCATGGCAACGAACACTCAGGGCGGTTACAGCTTCGCATTTAGCGTTGATCCTGCCTCCCCTGGTGATGGCTCGAACGACATTATTTATCTTGGGGCTGTAGGCATCACTAAATCAACCGACTCGGGCAACAACTTCAACACTGTCGGTCCCGGCATCCACGTTGATTATCACTCAAACTTTACCTTTTTCCGTCAGCCTTCCCCAACCCCGTCGATCGTCTTCACTGGTAACGATGGCGGCATCTGGAAATCAACGGATGGCGGAGCAACTTGGAGCGGGACCGCACAACCCGGAGCGCCCTCGACGATTAACGCAGGCGGATTGCAAACCACCTTGTTCTATAACATGGACGTTCGAAAGGACGCAACAGCCAGCGTAACCGAGGGTGCCTTGCAAGACAACGGCGTGCCGCGGACTACCGGCTCAATGGCGTGGACAGATACGAAAGGCGGGGACGGATTTTCCATCGCATTTGATACCGTAAACCCAAGCACTGCCTATCATACCAGCGGATTCTATAGCCAGGGTACCTGTCCTCCTCCCCCGGTTATCCCGTGCTCCATCATGTTTCAATCCACTACTTCCGGTTCCACCTGGATAGGCGGATGCTCAGGCTGGTTCAGCCAGACCATTCCCACATCTGAACAGGATTGTGTCACGGCGGCGCCGGGGACTCATCCGATCAAGGTGGATCCGACAGACAGTAACTACGTTTACTACGGCGGAGTCACAGACCTGTTTCAAACGACCAATGGCATGGGCAGTTCGTTTCGGGCTATCGGAAGTGGCTTTGGCCGGCCCACTGCGCTGGACATTGCTCGGGCAAACCCAAACAACGTCGTCGTCGGGTTCAGTGGACAGGTGTGGGTGAGCACAAATGCCAAGGCGCCGTCCGGAGTCACTTTCACCAACATCACGAGGGATTTGCCGACCACGACGAACCGGCCCGTAAGCCGAATCTTATTTGACCCGAACGACCCTACTGTTATCTACGCGACCCTGGTAGGATTTGGTACTCCAGCCAACCCGAGAAACGTCTTTCGCACAACAATCGGGGGAACAACGTGGAGCGACATCTCGCCACCAGTGAATGTTCCCGTCAATGCGATCGCCCTCGATAGCGCTACAAATCCGACAACGATTTACATCGGCAACGACCTTGGTGTCATGCGTTCGGTTGATGGCGCGAGCTGGACTGTCCTCGACGACATCCATCTGCCGAATGTTCCAGTCACCGATTTGGCAATCAACGAGGCTGCCGGGGTGCTGCGCGCTGCCTCGTTTGGCCGTGGTGTATTTGACTTCGCGCAAGCGAGCGGCCCTGTCATTGCGGTAAACGCGCAGAACGGGCTGCAGTTCGGCAACGCGTGCGCCGGAACTCCCCAATACCTGACGATTACAGTGTTTAACGTTGGGACGTCCGATCTTGTGATCAACAGCGTTCAACGGCTCATCGGCTCGACCGACTTTAGTGTTCTCCCGAACCCCCCGACCCCCATCACGATTAGCCCCAACTCTCACGTCGATTTTACCGTGCAGTATAACCCGGTCACCCCTGGGACTCAGCAAGCGACGATCCGCATCACCAGTAACGACCCGGGAGCGCCAGTTTTCGACCTCACTGCAACCGGCACCCAAGCCACTCCTGACATCACGGTCACAGGCTCTACGACTTTTGGCGACGTGTGCCCTGGAAGCTCGGCTGAGAGGACGATCTCAGTGTGCAACGTTGGAGCATGCAACCTTCATGTCACCAGCGCATCGGTGGATTGTCCAGATTTCACGTTGGTTAACAATCCGTTCCCGGCAACAGTAAGTCCGGATTCTTGTCTGGACCTGGTAATCAGGTTTACGCCAACCTCTCCTGGGCCAAAGTCATGCACGTTGACGATTACCAGTGACGACCCGGACACGCCGGTAATTACTTTGACCCTAACAGCGAATACGCCGGCTGCTTCGATCGATGTACCGCTCGACGCCACGTTTCCGCCGACTGTGATTCAAAGCATCGGACCATGTCATTCAGCGAACCCGTTCCCGATCTCAAATACCGGTTCGTGCAATCTTACGATCACGAACATCGCTATCAGCGGCACCAATGCGGGCGACTACTCCCTTGCCGGTCTGCCCTCGTTCCCAATCATCCTCGAACCGGGGCACATCGTCGGCGAAGGAGGGTTTAGCGTTGTCTTTTCGCCCACAGCTGTCGCGCGCGAGCGCAGAGGCACTGTCTCGGTCACGTACGAAAGCGACCCGATTACTCACACCACGACGACCGTTACGCGGATGCTTTGCGGTGAGGGCGTTAAGACCGGCGCCAGGGTCCTCGTTACAGCGGCCGGAATTCCGCTCGCAAGTGTGGACAAGATTCAGCTCCAGCGCCTCACTGTAAACAAGGACAGCGACGTGGTGCACAATGCGCCGCTTCAGACGGTAACACCGACACTACCTTGTTTACCATTCCAGTTCCATCGCGAATACGGCACAGTTTCCAATCCGATCCAATTACTCACCGGCTCGTACCAAGTCACCGTTCAAGCCACCATCAATGGCCACAAGCGCACGCAGAGCGCTGCCTTTGGGCTTGGTACCTGCGACTTCAACCCGAATGTGGTAGTGAACTTTCCGTAGTTACTTTGGAGAGGGGACTTCTGAGGATGCGAAGTCAGTAACTCAAGGGAGCAGACAGCTTGGGCCTAGGCCCCCATTATGTTCGCTTTCCTTGCCCGGTGATACATTTCGTGCTGAGAACGGCCCAAGAAACCAACCGATGCGCTGGTAAAATTTCTGTGAGAGAAAGCGATTCGATCTGAAGTAACGTTCGAATTCAATTAGAACGGACGGTTCGAATAAGTATGAGCGCGGTGACAGCGCTTCCAACGGCCAAAGCCGCCCCGAGCGCCATGACCGCTCGGAAGCCTGAGAGGAAAGCTTCATCGATTGCGCGGCGAATCAATTGTTGAGTAGCCGGGTCCTGATCTTTCGGAACCATAATGTCAGCGAGTTTGGCGCGCTCCGATTGCAACGATTGCGAAACTGACGCCGGCAACTTCATTTCCACGAGTCGCTGGTCGAACCGGTCATTGAAAACGTGAAGCATCACGATTCCAAGGACGGCGATCGCGAGAAGTCCCGCGGTTCTTGCGACCGCGTTGTTCACGCCCGATGCAAGTCCAGCGCGATTTTGTGCGACGGAATTCATCACGGTAGTGGTGAGGGGCGCCACACTTACTGCCATGCCCAGGCCGAGAATGAGGATGGGCGGAAAGAAATTTGTCCAATAACTGCCGCCAACGCCCGGCCGAATGAAAAGTAAGTAACCGAATGCGGCGATTAACGGACCCACAATCAGCGGAAGTTTTGCTCCGTAACTCACGACAAGTCCGCCCGACCAACGCGAAAGAAAAGAAATGACCAGGATGAAAGGCAAAAGGGCCGCGCCTGCTGCGGTAGCCGAGTAGTGTTGGATCTGAATCAAATTGAGCGGCAGGAAAAAAAGTGCCCCGCCGAGCGCACCGTAAAGCAGGAACGTCAACAAATTCGCTCCCGTAAATGTGCGGACACGAAAGAGCGTGAGCGGCAACATCGGCTGCGAAATTCGCGCTTCGACGAACAGGAAAATAATCAGAAGCGCACCCGCGGCTATAAGAACGACAACGACCGATCGATCGCTGAACCCGAGTCGTGACGATTCGATCAGTGCGTAAACGAGCGCGCCTAGGCCTGTCGCAGCCAAAATTGCGCCGAGCCAATCGACCCGCGTGTTTTCCTTGTCCGAAGTATCCGCTACGTGGCGAAGCGCGATGAGAATGACAAGAAGCGCGAGTGGAAGATTGATAAAAAACACGGCGCGCCATGAAACGTGTTCGATCAACCATCCCCCGATGACTGGGCCGATACCGGTAGTGATCGCGCTGAAGCCCGACCAGGTCCCGATAGCGCGGCCACGCTCGTTCTCTGAAAAAGAGTTGCTGATGATGGCCAGACTGCCAGGAATGAGTAGCGCCGCGCCAAATCCTTGAAGTGCGCGAGCAGCAATCAGTTGGCTGATGTCCCCGGTAAACCCGCACGCGGCCGAGGCTGAGGCGAAAATCGCAACTCCGATCAAAAAAATGCGGCGCCGTCCGTAATGATCGCCAAGCGAACCTCCGACAAGCACGAACGCGGAAAGCAGAAGTGAGTAAGCTTCAATCACCCATTGCAGATCGACAGCTGTGGCGTTGAGATTCGATTGCAGCGCGGGCAACGCGACGTTGACGACGGTGCCGTCGATGAACGCCATGCTGGAAGCGAGGATGGTGGCGGCAAGCACCCAGCGACCGATCGTTTTCGAACACGGCACTGCCGCCGGGCGCGAACGGATTACGTTTTCGTCACAAGGTTCTTGAAAGATCGCCCACATATTGGCAGCGTATCATCGCCAGAAAATCGTCGGTTTTTCGAACTAAAAAACGGGAAGCCCCTGGATCGTGAGAAGCGCCGCGGAAATAATCGTTTGTGTTTCGCCGGATGCGGGCGATAGTCCGCGCTTATTGGATTACTCTGTTTAACTTCACTGCGCGGTAGATCGTCAGGTGAGCGTCGCTCATTGGTGGTTTGAAACCCGATTCACGGGAACGGCTTTGTAGATCGGTAGTTTGTCCAAATTCAAAACACAATGAAACTGTACGTAGGTAATCTCTCTTTTGAGAC
>WNGE01029660.1_pt1 | contig 10665 bp, 10 predicted proteins | sample 5400651 | NCBI WGS metagenome assembly WNGE01 (sample SAMN13153370, study PRJNA577476) | soil metagenome | isolation source: 60 cm soil or saprolite under grassland replicate 2 | place: USA:California | collected 2016-06-15
ACGGCCGAGATCTTCGACAACCCGCGCCACCCGTACACCGAGGCGCTGCTGAAGGCCGTGCCGGATCCCGACCCGTCCCGCGGCGTGGCGCGCGACCTGCCGCGGGGTGAGATTCCCGACGCGGTGCACCCGCCGGCTGGCTGCCCGTTCCACCCGCGCTGCACGAAGGCGTTCGGGCCCTGCGGGTGGGAGACCCGCGACGTACGGATGATCCTCGAACAGCGCTGGACGTCGGTCCCCGCGGAGCAGTACGCCCGCGAGTCCGAGCTGGTGGGCGACCCGGAGCGATTCGACGCGATCGAGGAGTCGCCGAGCGAGGGCCTCGTGCGGCCGGCGTCGGGCTCGGGGCAGGATCTGCTCGACCTGCTCGAGCAGGAGCGGTCGGCCGATCGGGACGAGCCGCTGTGGCACGGCGTCGAAGGCATGACGGCCGACGGCAGCGCCGTCCGGATCCGGTTCGCCGATCGGGCGGTCCCCCAATTGCTGCCGGTGGCGGAGACCGATGTCGAGGTGTCCTGCCACCTACACCACGACCCGAAGGCCCAGCCGGCGGACGATCGGGCCTAGCCCATCGGCGGGTCGTACCGGCCGCTTACGCTCGGCTCAGGAGCGACACAGCTTCGGGGCGGAAGGTGGCTGTCATGACGGAGAACTACCCCGGCAGCGATCAGCCACGCCGACTGCCCGAATACGAGTCGAGCCCACCGCCTGAGTATCAGCCGGTCGAACAGGAGCCCGTCGATCCGCATACGGCCGATCCGCGGCCGGTCGAGCCGCACCGAGTCGCGAGCGCGCCGTACGGCCAGGTCTGGTCCTACCCCACGTCCGGTGGCCAGGCGTACCCACCGTCCACGCCCGCGCCGCCCGCTGAGCGCACGTCCCGGCCGGCTCGCACCGCCCTCATCGCGGCCGTCACGGCCGCAGTCGTGGGTGGTGGCATCGGCGCAGGAACCGTGGCCGCGTTCGACAACGGCAAGACCACAACCGTCGCCAGCCTGCCGCAGACGAACCAGACCGCGCCCATCGCCGCGAAAATCGACGGCTCGATAAGCGCCGCCGCCGCTCACATCCAGCCGAGCGTCGTCACGATCGACGTGCGCGGATCGCAGGAGCAAGGCAACGGATCCGGCGTCATCATCCGCGACAGCGGCTACATCCTGACCAACGACCACGTCGTGTCCGTGGCCGCGGGCGGCGGCACGATGACGGTGATAACCCACGACGGCCAGCAGGCGAAGGCCAGCATCGTCGGACGTGACACCTCCGACGACCTGGCCGTGATCAAGGTCAGCGGCCTCAAGAACCTGACGGCGGCGACGTTCGCCAAGTCGAGCAATCTCCTGGTCGGGCAGACTGTCGTCGCGGTTGGCGCACCGCTCGGGCTGTCCGACACGGTGACGTCCGGCATCGTCAGCAGCACTGCGCGTCCGGTGCGTTCGGGCGACAGCGACCAGGCCGTGTTCGACGCGGTGCAGACCGACGCGGCGATCAACCCGGGCAACTCCGGCGGCCCACTGGTCGATCTCAACGGCAACGTCGTCGGCATCAATGCCGCCATCGCCACCGCCAACTCCGGCGGCCTGCAGATCCCGGGCCAGACCCAGGAGTCGGGCAGCATCGGCATCGGCTTCGCCATCCCGTCCGACGAGGCGAGCCGGATCGCCGGCCAGCTCATCGACACCGGCAAGGCCACCCACGCGATACTCGGCGTCAAGGTCTCCGGGCAGCAGAGCAGCGCCTCGAGCACCACCGGCGCGACGCTCACCGAGGTCGACGCGAACAGCCCCGCGCAGAAGGTGGGCCTCAAGAGTGGCGATGTCGTCACCCAGGTCGACACCCAGCGCATCGACGACGCCGACGCGCTGATCGCGGCCGTGCGGTCACACGCACCCGGTGACACGGTAACGGTGACCTACCTCCGCGGCGCCGCTTCGAAGACGGCTCGGATCACGCTCGGCACGGGCTCGGACTAGACCTTTCTGGATAGGCCGGGTCGCGCCCTCGCCTGCCGAGCAAGACGCGGGCGCGCCCGGCCGTCGAAACGTCGCCCGTGCACACTGGACGCATGGCAACGCACGAGGTGTTCAACACCCCGCCCCCGCTGGTCGGCGTCAACGCGTTCGCCAGCGACGCATCGCTCACCGGGGCCCGTGCGGCGCTGACCGATGTCGAGCTAAAGCCGCTGACCACCCTTGGCGAGCTCGCCGGCAGTGAGCAGGCCCAGGGCTGGGGGCGCCTGGCGAATTCCAACCCACCGCTGTTGCGCACCCACGACCGTTTCGGGCATCGCATCGACGAGGTCGAGTTCCACCCCGCATGGCACGAGCTGATGAGCGTCGCGGTCGGCAACGGCATGCACGGAACGCCATGGCAGGACTCCGGCCCGAACAACCACCTGCTGCGCGCCTTGAAGTTCTACGTGTGGGGTCAGGTCGAGGCCGGCCACGGCTGCCCGGTCTCGATGACGTACGCGATCGTGCCCGCGCTGCGCCACGCCCCGGACCTCGCAGTCCAGTTCGAGCCGCTGCTCGGGTCGACTACGTATGACTTCGGGCTGCGCCCACCACTCGGCAAGGCGGGCCTGCTCGCCGGCATGGCGATGACCGAGAAGCAGGGCGGCTCGGACGTCCGCGCCAACACGACCCGCGCCGAGCCGCACGACGACCACTACCTGCTCACCGGGCACAAGTGGTTCTGCTCGGCGCCCATGTGCGATCTGTTCCTGGTGCTGGCGCAGGCCCCGGGCGGGCTGTCGTGCTTCCTCGTCCCGCGGATGCTTCCGGACGGCACACGCAACACGTTCCTGATCCAGCGGCTCAAGGACAAGCTCGGCAACCGCTCCAACGCATCGTCCGAGGTCGAGTTCGACGCGACACACGGCTGGCTGGTCGGCGACGAGGGCGCCGGCGTGCGGACGATCATCGACATGGTCACCATGACTCGGCTGGACTGCGTCATCGGCAGTTCCTCGTTGCAGCGGGCCGCGCTCGTGCAGGCGCTGCATCATGCCCGGCACCGGTCGGCATTCGGACGACCGCTGGTCGAGCAGCCGCTGATGCGTGAGGTGCTCGCCGATCTCACGGTCGAGTCGGCGGCCTCAACAGCGCTGTTCGTGCGTCTCGCCCGCGCGATCGACGACGGTGAGTCGGCGTTCGTGCGGCTCGCCGTCGCCGCGGCGAAGTTCTGGGTCTGCAAGCGGACGCCGGCGTTCGTCGCCGAGGCGCTCGAATGCCTCGGCGGCAACGGCTACGTCGAGGACAGCGGCCTGCCCCGGCTGCTCCGGGAGTCACCACTCAACGGCATCTGGGAGGGCTCCGGCAACGTGATCGCGCTGGACGTGCTGCGCGCCGCGCAGCGTGATCCGGAGAGCGTGGCCGCGGTGTTCGCCGAGCTCGACTCCGCTGCCGGTGTCGACGAGCGACTCGACTCGGCAGTCGCCGAACTTCGGCGGCGGCTCGACGGGCTCGGCGCCAGCCGTGTGGACGACGAGCGCGGCGCTCGGGGCCTGGCCAGCCTGCTTGCCCGTTGTTTAGCCGCACACCTGCTCGTCAGTGACGCACCGGAGTCAGTGGCTCATCGATACGTCGAAAGCTGGCTGGGCAGTCCGACGCTGTCGGTGTACGGCGAACGGCCCGGATCAGGCGCTGACGCCGTTCTGGACCGTGCCATATAGGACGTCGCTGGCTAAACCGGCCCGGGACTTTTGTCCTGTCTCGCCATCTGAGCTTGACCTCGGCTGCGGTATCGGTCATTGTTCTGAGTGCCGATACAGTTACTCATCGGATTCGGTAACCAACATGATCTAGGCCCTAGCGCAGAGATCGTCCCGGTTGTCGATGGTGACTTCGGACCTCGCGACGGACCCCCGACTGTCGCGAGGTTCGAACCGGCATTTGTAGTCAGGACTGGGATCCCGGCGGAACCCCCGCCCCGCCGGGAGACCGCCCAACCACCCACTCATCACGCACATGATCCCGGCGACAGCTTCGCCCGGCGATCATGTTGCATTTAGTGCTGCTACGGCGAATCGATCTGCACAGGATTGGCCATCGGCCGCGGATCAATCGGCTTCGGCCTCGACGTCTTCCTCGGCCTCGGCCTCAGCCTCTTCGGCGTCGTCGTCATCCAGCTCGTCGGCTTCGGCCTTCTGCGAGCGCTTGATGGTCACCTTGCCGGACTCGAAGTCGATCCGGTTGCCGCCGGACGAGTCACCGATCTGCTCGCGCGTGGACTGCAGGCGCCGTTTCTCCTCGTCCATATGCCGCTTGGCCGGGTTGAACAGAGCATCGAGGCCCCACTGTGTCATGGCGCGCTCCCTGCCCGTCTCATACAACGAGGTTACGTCGTGCGAACGCTTCGGGCGAACGTTGGCCCACGACGTAAGCCGCACGTAGCGTCGACGCCATGCTGTTCTCCCGCGCCAAGACCGAGATGATCACCGCCGAGCGCGCTCTGCACGGCCGCGACGGGTACGCGTTCACCGTGCCGAAAACCCACTTCGTCAACGGCCGCCCGATCCAGCCGCCTTTCCCGACCGGTCTGGCAACCGCGGTCTTCGGACTCGGCTGCTTCTGGGGCGCCGAGCGTGACTTCTGGCAGACCGACGGCGTGTGGACGACCGCGGTCGGCTACGCCGGAGGATTCACGCCGTACCCGACCTACGACGAGGTCTGCTCCGGGCTGACCGGTCACGCAGAGGTCGTCCTGGCGGTATTCGATCCGGCCGCGACGTCCTACGAGAGGCTGCTCGCGACGTTCTTCGAGGCGCACGATCCGACCCAGGGGATGCGTCAGGGCAACGACGTCGGCACGCAGTACCGCTCGGCGATCTACGTTGCCGACGACGCACAGCGCGCCCCACCAGCAGTACCTCGCCAAGAACCCGGACGGCTACTGCGGCCTCGGCGGTACCGGCGTCTCCTGCCCGGTCGGCCTCTTCGCTCCCGAGCAGAGCGGCTAGTCCATCCGCTGCAGAGCGGCGGCGAGTTGGCCGTGCCATGCGCTGCGACGCGAGGCGTCAGCCGGCGGCGGATCGCCGAGCGGAAGGCGTCGGCTCGTGACGCCGTAGGTGATCCGGTACGCGGCGATCTCGGTGGCCAGATGCAGCCAGGTGCCCGCGGCATCGCTCGGGGGCAGCAAGCCGAAGTGGTCGGAGAACCAGGCCGGAAACAGCGCATAGTCGTCGACTGCTGCGGTGATCGTGCCGCGTAGTCGCTCCACCAACTCGCGCCAAGCATGCTCGCCCGCCGTGATGGCCGCGCCGTGTTCGCGCTGCGCGAGTTCGTCGGCGTCGAGCTGCCGCCGGGCGGACTCTGCACGCTCGGTCAGCTCGATGCCGTCCCGCTCCAGCGCGACAAGTTCATCGCGCACGGTGCGAAACTCGGCGGCAACCCGCATGGGCGTCGCCGCGCCGGCGGGGGCCGCGGCGACCATCTCGCTGAGCGCCACCGCCCTTGCGTACCGCTCGTCGAGTTTCGCGCTCCATTGCTGGTAATCGTCGACGTCGGCCTGCAGACGTTGCCGAGCGTGCGAGTCGAGCAGATGCCGTTTGAACTGTTCGCCGTGCTCGGCCGCAGCGGCCAGCTCGGCGAGCGTGCCGTCGACGTCGTCGAGTTCGCACTCACGTGGCGGGTCCGGGCGCAGTTCGGCGCGGATGAGCCAGTCCAGTTTCTGGTCGATCAGCCGGAGCGCGCGAGCATGACCTGCGACGTCCGCCGCCAGGTGTTGCTGTGACGATTCGACGCGACGTAGGTCATTCGTACTGACCACGTCATCCACCTCGCGTGCGGCCTTCCAGCTCGGATGTGCGTTCCCGCCCGGCCGCGACGGAATCCATCAATGACGGGATCGCAGCCACGCCGATCGCGGGGAATACTGCCAGGCCCGCGATTGGCCACAACAGCCCGCCGATCACCGCGACACCGGCGAACGACGCGGCCGCCACGGCCTTGCGCAGGTCGACAGCGTGCACACCGGCCGCGCGGACCACGTCGCCATCCATCGAGTACGCCATCAAGACCGACGTGAACAGGACGCCTGAGCCGATCGCGACCCGCACCGCACCGGGAACGACCCCGGCCCCGGCGAGCGTCACGACGCCCGCACCGGCCACCCCGATCCCGGCCACGATCCGCCACAGCCGCCGACGCTCGACGGCCTGCGCCTGCCGGCGGCGGGCATCCAGTTGACCGCGCTGCTCAGCCGTCCTGAGTACCGCGAGATCGTCCTCGATCTCGAGCAGCTGCGACGTCGCCAGAACCACGGCTCCGGCCGCCGCTCGATATTCGCTGTCGTCGGGATCCGTCTCGCGCAGGCTCGCGTGCTCGCGCCGCAAGGCTTCGCGCTCGTCGTCGACCAGGCCGGCCAGCCGGTTCACCTGAGCGACCAGTTCGTCCGGCACGTAGTCGCCCGCCACGATCACATTCTGGCAGCCGGCGGGCAGTCTCCTCTATGGGGCGGACCGAGGGCGTTTGTGCAAATGTATGAGAGGCGCTTGGGAGCGTTCGCCGAATGTCCCTGGAGATGCCTGATGCATGCACGTACCGTCGCTGCTGACCGTCTGAAAGTGGAGGGAGATTCACGCTATGGCTGAGCTTCGATTCCCCGGGGTGCTCGCCGCGGTGACGACGCCGTTCCGGGCCGACGGCTCGGTCGACCGAGACAGGTACGGGCAGCACTGCGCATGGCTGATCAGCGAGGGCGTGCGGGGCGTCATACCCAACGGATCCCTCGGCGAGTACGAAGCCCTTACCGGCGCCGAGCGCGCCGCGGCCGTCGAGATCGCGGTCGAGGCCGTCGGCGCGGGCGGCTCGGTGGTGCCCGGGGTGTCGGGCAAGTCGGCCGCCGAGGCGGTGCGCTGGACCGAGCAGGCGCGCGGCGCCGGTGCCGCCGCCGTCATGTGCCTGCCGCCGACATCGCACGCGCCGACCGACGACGAGGTCGTCGCGCACTTCACCGCCGTGGCCGAGGTCGGGTTGCCGGTGATCGTCTACAACAATCCGTTCTCGACGCGGGTAGACCTCACCGCCCCGCTGCTCGAACGCCTCGCGCAGGTCGAGGGAATCGCCGCCGTCAAGGAGTTCTCGCAGGACGTGCGCCGCGTGGCGCAGATCCGCGAGTTGGCGCCGTCGCTGGAGATTCTGGTCGGCTGCGACGACCTGGTCGCCGAGGGCGTGCTGATGGGGGCGACCGGCTGGATCGCCGGGTTCGTGAACGCCTTCCCCGAACCCTGCGTGCGGCTGTTCGACCTGTGCATGCGGCACGCCTGGGACGAGGCGCTGCCGCTGTATCGCGGCATGCTGCCCGCGCTGCGCTGGGACGCGGACCCGACCTTCGTCCAGGCGATCAAACTCGGCCAGGACGAGGCCGGTCGCTACGGCGGCCCGGTACGTCTGCCCCGCCTGCCACTGGACGCGCAGACCGAGGCCACGGTGCGCAAGGCGGTCACCGGAGCCCTCGAGGCTGCTCGCCGATGAGGTCCCGGCTGATGTTCAACGCGGTCGACAGCCACACCGAGGGCATGCCGACCCGGGTCATCACGTCCGGCGTGGGCACGTTGCCGGGCGCGACGATGGCCGACCGCCGGCTGTACCTGATGAAGGAGCGAGACGATCTGCGGACGCTCCTGATGACCGAGCCGCGCGGCCACTCGTCGATGTCCGGGGCAATCCTGCAGCCGCCGACACGTCCCGATGCCGACGTGGGCGTCGTGTTCATCGAGGTGTCGGGATGCCTGCCCATGTGCGGGCACGGCACGATCGGCACGGCGACGGTGCTCGTCGAGACCGGTCTGGTGCCGGTGAAGGAGCCGATCACCGACATCCGCATCGAGACGCCGGCCGGGCTGGTGCATGCGGCGGTGCGGGTGTCCGACGGTCACGCTCGCTCGGTGACGTTGCAGAACGTCCCTGCTTACCTGCACCTGCGTGACGCGCGGGTGGAGGTCGACAGTCTTGGCGCGGTGACCCTCGACGTCGCATGGGGTGGCAATTACTACGCCATTGTGCCCGCTGCCTCGGTGGGCCTGGACGTGCGCCCTGACCAGCACGACGAACTGATCCGGGTCGGGCTGCGCATCATCGACGCCGTGAACAATCAGTTGGAGTTCGCGCATCCCGAACAGCCCGAGATCGCCGAGTGCAAGCACGTGATCCTGACCTCGCCGGACCGCGACGCCCGTTCCGCTGTCGTGATCCACCCGGGTTGGATCGACCGCTCGCCGTGCGGCACGGGGACGTCCGCGCGCATGGCGGCACTGGCCACTCGCGGCGAGCTCGGGCTGGACACGGACTACGAGCACAGGTCGCTGATCGGGTCGATGTTCACCGGCAGGCTGCTCGAGGAGACGACGGTCGGGGCGTACCGGGCGTTCGTCCCGACGATCACCGGCCGGGCGTGGATCACCGGGCTGGCGAGCTACCTGCTCGATCCGGACGACCCGTTCCCGGCCGGCTTCCAGATGGGCCAGTGATCGCGGAGGCGTTGCCACGCACCGCTGACGTCGTCGTGGTTGGCGCCGGGGTCGTGGGCGCCGCGTGCGCCTTGGCATTGGGGCAGGCCGGGCTGCAGGTCTGCGTCATCGACCGGGCCGGACCCGCCGCCGGATCGACGTCGTCCGGTGAGGGGAATCTGCTCGTCTCGGACAAGCTGCCCGGCCCGGAACTGGCCCTGGCACTGCACAGCCTCGGCCTGTGGCGAGAGTTCGCCGCTCGCGCCGGCGTGCCGTTCGAGTTCGACGCGAAGGGCGGCCTGGTGGTCGCGGCGTCGGCGATCGAACCGCTCGGCCGCCTGGTCGCCGAGCAGCGGGCCGCCGGTGTGGACGCCGAGATCGTGCCCGCCGACAAACTGCACGACGTCGAGCCGATGCTCGCGCCGGATCTCGGCGGCGGCGCGTACTACCGCCAGGACTGCCAGGTACAGCCGATGCTGGCGGTCAGGGCGCTGCTGGCCGACGCTGTGCGGGCGGGCGTCGTGGTGGTCGGCGCCACCGATGCGGTGGGTGCCGAGCGCGGGCCGGCCGGCGCGATCCGCGCGGTGCGCACCAACCGCGGGACGGTTTCCACCGAGCGCGTCCTTGTCGCGGCCGGGGCCTGGAGCGGCGACGTCGCCCGGTCGCTGGGTGGCACGGTCGGCGTCGTGCCACGGCGCGGCCACGTCGTGGTCACCGAGCCGCTGCCGCCGCTCGTCCGGCACAAGGTGTACGAGGCCGGCTACGTCGACGACGTCGAGAGCGACGACGCTGCGCTGTTGTCGACCGCCGTCGTCGAGGGCACGCCGAGCGGGCCGATCCTGCTCGGTTCGAGTCGCGAGCTGGTGGGCTTCGACCGGCGCCTCAGCGGTGCGGCGATCAGCATGATCGCTCGCGGGGCGGCGGCGCTGTTCCCGTTTCTGCGGGACGTCCGCGCCATCCGCGCATACCTGGGCTTCCGCCCGGCGTCGCCGGATCACCTGCCGATCATCGGCCAGGGCGAGGCGGGTCTCTGGTACGCGACCGGTCACGAGGGTGCCGGCATCGGGTTGGCGATGGGGACGGCCGACCTCATCCGTTCGCTGATGCTGGGCGATACGCCGGCGCTCGACCCGTCGGCGTTCTCGCCATTGCGTCCGGCCGTACAGCGAGGCCGGGATGCCTGATCTGCTGACGTTCCGGTTCGAGGGCCGGCCGATCCCGGCGGCCAGCGGCATGTCGATCGGGGCCGCGCTGTGGGCAGCGGGCATCCGTGAGTGGCGGTTGACCCGCATCGGTGGACGTCCCCGGGCGATGTTCTGCGGGATCGGCCAGTGTTTCGACTGCCTGGTGCGGGTCAACGGCGCCTCGGTCGTCCGCGCCTGCGTCACCGCGGCTGTCGACGGCGACGAGGTGACCCGAGGATGACCTCGTACGACCTCGTTGTGATCGGCGGTGGGCCGGCCGGCATTGCGGCGGCGCTCACCGCTGCGGAGCGAGGCATCGACGTGTGCCTCGTCGACAGCGCACCGGCGCTCGGCGGGCAGATCTGGCGGCAGCCTTCGAACGGCGACGCGACCGCAACCGTGCCGGCTTCGCTGCGGGCCGCTGCCGCGCATCCGCGAATCCACCGGCTCGGCGAGACGTCCGTCTGGCACGCGACGCCGCGAGACGGTGGCGGTGCGACGCTCGACCTGAGCGGCCGCACGCTGGACGCCCGGGCAGTCGTGCTGGCCACTGGCGCGAGCGAGCTCACGTTGCCGTTTCCCGGCTGGGACCTGCCCGGGGTCGTGACGCCGGGAGCCGCGCAGGCATTGCTCAAGGCACATGGCGTGCCGATCGGGCGCAGCGTCGTCGTCGCCGGCACCGGCCCGTTCCTCTGGCCGGTCGCAGCCGGGCTGATCCGCGCCGGAGTCCGGGTTGCGGCACTCGTCGAGGCCGCGCCGCAGCGTCGCGCCGCGTCGTTGGCGGCGGGACTGCTCCGACACTCCGCGCTCGTCCGGCAGGCCGCCGGGTACCTGCGCATCGTCGCCGCGTCGCGGACGCGCGTCCTCACCGGACGTGCGGTGATCGCAGCGCACGGGACGGATGTCGTCAGCTCGGTGACCGTCGCAAGGCTGGACGCTCAGGGCCGGCCGCTCGCCGCGGGACGCCGGGAGATCGCCGCGGACGCCGTCTGCGTCGGATGGGGCTTCGTGCCGGCCGTCGAGATCGCGCGG
>WNGE01008846.1_pt1 | contig 10663 bp, 10 predicted proteins | sample 5400651 | NCBI WGS metagenome assembly WNGE01 (sample SAMN13153370, study PRJNA577476) | soil metagenome | isolation source: 60 cm soil or saprolite under grassland replicate 2 | place: USA:California | collected 2016-06-15
GCTTGGATTCTGCGAACTCCACTGATCCCATTTTTCAGATTCGACCAAAACGTCTCCACGTCGTTACCAATCGGCGTGATGGCGCCCAATCCAGTGATGACGACTCTGCGATCGGTCATAGTCGAGTGGAGAGTGGACAGTAATGGCCGACGAGCGGAAAGCAGTCAGAGACAATTAGCTTTTCGATTTCACTTGTCACCTATCAGTTTCGCTCAACTTGTTCCCATCCCGACGCTTTGCACGGTCTGAAAGAGTTTTCCTTCGGTCTTGATGGAAGGAGCGATGATAATCTCCGTTTGCTGAAATTCCGCGATATTGCGAGCACCGACATTGCCCATACAAGTCGTGATCGCGCCGACCAAATTTTGACTGCCATCATCAACTTCCGCTGGGCCGAAAAGGATTTGTTTCAGCGAGCCGGTAGTGCCAACTTTGATGCGCGTTCCGCGTGGAAGATTAGCATGCGGAGTGGCCATCCCCCAATGGTAGCCGCAGCCAGGCGCCTCTTGCGCCTTGGCAAAGGCGCTGCCCACCATGACGGCGTCCGCCCCGCACGCCAATGCTTTGCAAACGTCACCGCCTCTGCTCATTCCGCCATCGGTAACAATCGGCACGTAGCGCGATGTTTTTTTGAAATAAGCATCGCGCGCCGCGGCGCAATCGGCGGTCGCGGTGACTTGTGGAACACCCAGCCCGAGGACACCGCGCGAAGTGCAGGCGGCTCCCGGCCCGACGCCGACCAAGACCCCGGCAGGCCCGCACTCCATGACCTCGAAGGTGACGTCGTAACCAACAGTGTTTCCGACAATCACGGGAATTCGCATTTCGCGGCAAAATTTTGCCAAATCGAGCGATTTGTACTCGGAAGAAATATGCCGGACGGTGGAGACCGTGCTTTGCACTACGAACACGTCGGCCCCTGCTTCTTGCGCGATCTTGCCAAATTCAGCTGCGCGCTGCGGAATGGAGCTGACCGCGGCCAGCGCTCCGCCGTCTTTGATCTGGCGGACGCGAGCCGCGATTAAATCTTCTTGGACGGGTTCCTGATAAATTCGTTGCAACAGCGCTGTAACATCGGCTTTGTTCGCGTCGACGATTTTTTGTAAAACTTCCTGGGGATTCTTGTAGCGCGTTTGCACTCCTTCTAGGTTCAGAACGGCGAGGCCGCCCAGTTTGCTCATCGCAACGGCGAAACGCACATCGACAACTCCATCCATCGCGCTCGCGAGAATTGGAATCTTTAATGCGAGCGGGTCTGCCTCTTTTCGTGGCAAGTGGCAAGTGATGTCCACTTCATTTGGATTAATCGTCATCCGGCCGGGCACGAGCGCGATCTCGTCGAACCCGTAAGTCACGCGTGCCTTACGATTGCGGCCGATCCACATTCCCATCGTTAAATTCGCTCCATCTTAAATCGTTCGTTTAAACTTCCACAGCGCGGGCACCGGGGAAGCAACGCGTCCGTTCGATCCTCAAATTCGAACGCGCAAATCACGCAGCGCAACCGATGCTGTAAAGCACGGCGCTCTCGGCGCCGGCGATTCCACTCTCCCACTATCCAGAAGAGAAAAACCGCCGCAAGAAAAAGCAGCAAATAAATCGTGACTAACGCCGCGAGACTAACGCGAATCACGGTGTAGGGGTGCTTGTCGGCATGTGTCGCGGGCGGGCGACGTCGTTCCCCCATCCAACTGTCGCGATTCCCCAAGTGAGAGAGCGATCGACTTTCTCGCCGCTTATCGAGCTTTGGGAAAAACGGCAGAGTGCGAGATAACGGCGCGCTTGTTCGTCCAAGGCTGGGTCACCAGACGAATTGAGAGGAAAGCAATATCGGATTTCTCCACTCCCGCTAACGGCCACACGGAACCGAATCGCTTCAGGGACCTCGTCGTTGGATGCAGTAAAACTCCGATTCGGTAAAATCGGAGCGCCAAAAGCATCGAGCTCTTTTGAAAACGAAGCAGACGTTTCCCTCGGGTTAATGGCAGATGCAGTTTGCGGATAGACAAACGGCACAGCACCCGCTGGCTGCGAACTGGGGATGCGAAGATCGGCAACTGGTGGCGGAACCCGTTTCAGTGAAGGCTCCATCGCGAGATAAGATGGAATGTGCTCAACCTTGGGTAGCACCCGCAGTCTCGCCTCGGCCGGCCGCTGAGTTGTGAAGGCCAGCGCCGGGTCTTCCGAGTCGACCCAGCGAAGGAGCGTTCGGCCTTCTTCAGAATTGGACGTAATCACACTTACGCGAGCCGGTGGTGGCAACAATGAGACAGTCGGCGGATATACAATTTGAAAAATATAGAAGCAAAGCGCATGCGCGATTAAGGAAAGCGCCACAAAGGCGGTAATCGCTGCACGCCGCCGCCGAGGCGGCTCCCAACTGAAAAGGAGCGGTTCGACAACCAGCCCAGAGGAGGTGGAGGCATTCATCGCAACGACGTTGTAGCTAGCGCGACGGATGTGATGCCGTGTTCAAGAGCGGCATTTGCCACCTCAATAACCGTTTCATATGGGGTCAGACGGTCGGCTCTAATGATGATTGAGTGGCCCTCACGCTTGGCCGCATCCAGCAACGGCCCCAGCTGTTCAAGGGTGATTTTTTGTTCTCGGAAGTAAATCGCCGGAATTGCGCCGCCGGTGATGCTGATAATTTGCTGATTAGTCTGCGGGCCGAGCGTGAAACGTGAGAACGGCATTGAAACGGAAATGCCCGGCTGCAAAATAAAATTTGAACTGAGTAACAGGAAGAAAATCAGGAGGAAAGCGACGTCCACCAGCGCAAAGAGGACGAGCCAGCCGAAGTTATATTCCTTCGTTCGGCCGAGCTTCATGACGGGCTGCAGTATTTGTCGATCGACTGAGTGTCGATCAAGAATCGGTACGTGCCTCGGATTGGGCCGTCTCCTCAGGTCGTTGGAAACTGATGATACCGCTGATCGGTCGACTCTCCGTCAACATATGGACGATCTCAATGCCGGCGCGCTCCATGTCGTGCTGCATGGTATTTACGCGCGAAGAGAGATAGCTATAAGCGACAAAAGTTGGCGTGGCCACGACCAGCCCCGCTGCGGTGGTCAATAAACTCTTGTAAATGCCGCTCGAAAGCTCACTCACCGTCGCATAACCACCACTTGAGGCAATGGTGCCAAAGGCGTCAATCATCCCGGCAACCGTCCCCAGTAAGCCAAGCAACGGCGCGAGAAAAGCGAGCGTGGCCAGCACCCCGAGAAATCGCTCCAGTTTCGGCACCTCGAGTTGGCCCGCTTCCTGCACAATGTCGCGCAATTCCGCTCGTGGTGCATCGTGCCGGATGATGGCGGAATGAATCACGCGCGCGACCGGACCCGGTGTACCGGCAGATTCATGTAAGGCCTCAGCGAAATTTCGGCGCCGGATAAGATTCGAGAGCCCCTTAAGGAATTCGCCGACGTGGATCGTCGCCCGATGCAAGTAAAAGAAGCGTTCGGCAAAAACGCCGATCGAAATGATGCTACAGGCCAGAATTGGCCACATCAGCAAACCGCCCTTTTGAATATAATCTATCACGCCAATTTCTCTAGACCTCTTTGCCGAAAGTGGCAAGTCATCGTGGGAGCCCCTTTAGGGCGTAAAAATCCAGTGACAAAGCGCAGCGCTATTTTTTTCGCTTCGGACTTGGGCTGCCCGCGATTGTGCGACCAACGAGTTTGCCATTTGTATCAAAGATCGAATAACCAGTTCGCTTACCGGTCTGATCGTAGCTGTAAACAATCTTGTGGAGAAGGGTTCCGCTCTCTGCGCTTTGAGTTTCTTCCTCCAGACGACCAGAGCTATCGTATTTGTAGCGGCTCTTAAAACGAAAATGGCCATCAGGCCCGAAGATCGTGCCGCTCGAAAAGCGACCTGCTTCATCGATGTCGTAGCGAATTTTCTCGCGGAGTTTCCCATCCTCGCCGGTGGTGGTCGCGATGGCCTTATGTTGCGCGTCATCGAATTCGTAAACAGTACGTGAGCCATCCGCGTTCATCGATACGGTTACGCGGACGGCGCCGTTCTCGGGTCGCTCTGAAGGCTGGCTGAATGCGATTTTTACCGCACATAAAAGAAGGACACAGCCGATTGTCGATGGAACCCGGCAAAGTTTCATACCTTGAGGAGTTTAAGGGTGAGGGGAAGGGCTGCAAACGTGCATTATTTTTTTATTGACCACAGTGCCGAGAAGTGGTTAAAAGTGGGGTCAAGTGGGGGAAAATGGATCAACTCCACTTACGCATGGATTCCCTTTCTCCACCTCAGCACTTCTACGCCGGAGAGTTTCGCCATTCGATTGACGAGAAGAATCGCATCACGGTTCCATCCCGTTGGCGGCGCAATGAAGCCGAGGAGTTTATCCTCTTGCCGGAGGCAAATCATCTGTTTCTTCTCGTCATGTCGCCGGAGGAGTTTGCCGGAATGAGCGGGGCTGTAGAGTCGAACCAAGCCGTTTCCGCGCACGATCGACGCATTTTCTTGCGGCATCTGCACTCGCGCGCCCAGCATGGTGCTGCGGACCGGCAGGGCCGTCTCGTTTTGCCGGAGGAACTTTGCAAAAAAATCGGACTAAAGGAGGAAGTCGCTCTTGTCGGCGGCCGAGGGCGTTTTGAGATCTGGAATTTACAACGCTGGAAACGGGCGCATGAGGAAGAAACGCCGACTTATCAACATGTCGCGAATGTAATCGGGCTGTAGAAAACTTATGAACGCATTGCTGTTTGAGCGGTCTGTCTGGTTCGCGACTGGCCCGCTAATTCTCGAAGAGGAGGCGCAGCAAATGCAGGATTTTGTCTATCACCGTCCAGTGCTCGCGGAGAAAGTCGTGGAGTTGCTCGCGCCAAAACCAGGTTCTCTTGTCGTCGATGGAACCTGTGGTGGCGGTGGTCACACGGAAGCGCTTTTAAGAACCGGCGCCGATGTCCTGGCTTTGGACCAAGATCCCGATGCGGTCCGACATGTGACCGAGCAACTGGCACAGTATGGCCGACGCATCGCCGTGCGGCAGACGAATTTTCGGCACGCGTACAAAGTTCTGGACGAGCTTGGGTTTAGCACGATCGGTGGCGCACTTCTCGACCTTGGCGTTTCGGCCCGCCAACTCGAAAATGCGGAACGCGGTTTCAGCTTGATGCGCAACGGCCCGCTCGATATGCGCATGGACCCACGCAATGAACTTACTGCGGCCACGGTTGTTAACGAATACAGCGGAGAACAACTAACCCACTTGTTTCGCGAGCTCGGGGAGGAACCGGCTGCGCGTCGTATCGCGAGTTTAATTGTAAAGATGCGGAAGACATCCCCGTTCCGCGAAACCCTCCCATTGGCGCATGCTATCGAGAAGGTCGTCAGCCGGCACGGCCGGCGTCATCCGGCCACGCAAGTTTTTCAGGCGCTGCGTATGGAAGTGAATGACGAGCTCGGCGCACTCCAAGAGGGGCTGCGGGTTTTGACCGCACGACTCGAAACCGGTGCGCGTATCGCTGTTATCGCTTTTCATTCTCTGGAGGATCGGATCGTTAAAAATTTCTTTCGTGATCATAGCCGGGAATGGCTCGACCGGCCCGAATGGCCGGCGCCGCAGCGCAATCCCAACTACGATCTCAAGTTAATTACGCCAAAACCGGTGGAGCCGAGTGACGACGAGCAACGCACCAATCCGCGCTCACGCACTGCAAAGTTGCGTGTGGCTGAGAAAATTTAAATGAAACGTTCTCGTCGGAAAAATTGGAATGCGGTGAACGCGGCTTCGCTCGCGCGCTGGATTCTGGTGACTGCTTTTCTCGCGCTTGCCGGATTGAGCTACGTCTATTTGACGCTACAGCTCTACCATCTTGGTGAGCGCAAGAAGTCGGTCGAGAACGAGCTCATCAGTCTCCGGACGCAGAATGACGTTGCCGGCGTGCAAATTGCGGCCTTGACCTCACGCTCGGCCTTACAACGTCGATTGAAGGAAGGGTATTTGAAAATGATCCCGATTTCCGAGCGCGACATCGTCCGACTTACGGTTCCCGCGCGACAAGCCGATGAAAATGCAATTCTACCCGTCGTGAACAAACCTGCCACAAGATGAATCCGAATAGCCGAAGTCGGTGCGCCCTGGTTTGCTGCGTTTTCATTGCGCTCTTCAGCGCCTTTTCGTTTCGTCTTATTTATCTTCAGGTAATCAAGCACGACGAGTACGCCGGGCTGGCTGCTGAAAAGCACATTTACAAACAAACCATCTATGCAGAACGCGGCACAATCCTCGACGGGAACAACGAGGTTCTCGCGCACAATGTGCCGGTCGAAACTGTAGTGGGCGACGCTACACATCTTAACAACAGGAAGGCAGTTATCGATCTTGTCGGCAATGAACTTGGAATTCCGATTGAGCAGCTCGCCGAAAAATTAAACAGTGAGCGCCGATACATTGTGATCAAGCGTGAAGTGCCGGAGTCGTTGGCCACGGCGCTACGTGCGAAGCTTCGAGCCGGAAATCTGCGTGGGATTTATTTCGAAAATGATGCCACACGAATCTACCCGAATGGCTCGATGCTTTGTCACGTCATCGGATTCACAGACTTCGAGCATCATGGCATTCAAGGGGTGGAGGCTTCGATGGAGGAATATCTTCACGGGCAGGACGGATATCGCTACGTGGAACACAATCGAGTCGGCCAGGAGATCGTTCCTTATCGAGGTCAGGAACGCGCGCCCCGCAACGGCTATCAGGTCCATCTCACGGTCGACCTAAACTTGCAGAACATTGTCGAGAACGAAATCGACGCTGCGATAGCTGAGTATCGACCCAAAAAAGCCACGATTATCCTGATGCGACCGCAAACCGGTGAAATCATGGCGATGGCCAATCGGCCGAATTTCGATCTAAATCTCCGCTCCGAAGCGAAGCCCGAGGAAATGAAAAACCGCGCCATCATCGACATGATGGAACCGGGTTCCACTTTCAAGATTGTGGCAGCGGCCGCGGCGCTCAATGAACACAAGCTTCGACCCGATTCTACGATTTTTTGCGAAAACGGTTTGTGGAATTTCGGCGGCGCCGCCCTGCACGATCATCGCGCATTTTCATATCTCAGCGTCCGCGATATTCTCATCAAGTCGAGTAACATCGGCGCGGCGAAGCTCGCGCTCAGTGTCGGCGAGCAAAAGTTTTATGAGTACATCCGTCGCTTCGGATTTGGCGAGCGCACGGGAATTGAGCTTCCCGGTGAGATTAACGGAGTCATTCGTCCCCCGCGATCGTGGAGCAAGATTTCGATCACCCGCATTCCGATGGGACACGAAATTGGAGTCACACCATTACAAATGATTGTGGCGATGGCGGCGATTGCCAACGGCGGCAAATTGGTCATGCCGCGCATCGTAAAATCAATTACCACCGCCGACGGCAAAGCGATCAGCTCACTCGCTCCAGTCGTGTTGCGCCAGGTTACTTCTCCTGAAACGGCGAGACAAATTGGTGATGCGCTGCGCGGTGTCGTGAGCGACCGCGGAACTGCGGCTGCCGCAGCCGTTCCCGGTTTTACGATTGCGGGCAAGACCGGAACAGCCCAAAAGGTCGATCCAAACGGTGGCTATGAACAAGGCAAATATGTCGTCTCTTTCACCGGTTATTTGCCGGCCGAGCGGCCGGAGTTTGTCGGTCTCGTGGTGCTCGATGACGCGCAGACAAGTAAACCGGAATTAAATTACGGCGGGCTTATTGCGGGGCCGATCTTTTCGCGGATCGCGGAAAAGGCTGCCCGCTACCTCGATCTTGAGCCGCATGAGGAAATTCGCAAGGCCATACCGGTGGAGCGAGTTGCCTTAACCAATGCTTCACGCCATTGAACGCCTTAGGTTGGCATGTTGAAACCTCATGCAGCTCAAAACTCTCGTCGCCGGGATTCCACTTCGCCAAGTCATCGGCACACTTGATCGCCCAGTGGAAAGCATCGCGTATGACTCGCGGCGGGCGCAAAGGAATGGCCTGTTCGTGGCACTGCGGGGTGGAAAGAGCGACGGCCACCAATTCGTTGCCCAAGCCATCGAGAAAGGCGCTTCGGTGATCGTGACGGAGCGCGAGGAAAAATATCCGCGCGTCACCTGTCTCGTTGTGGAGAACTCGCGAACTGCCCTGGCTGATCTTTCCAGACTTTTTTACGGACGGCCCGGAGACAGACTAAAACTGGCGGCGGTGACGGGCACAAATGGGAAAACGACTACTACCTTTCTCATCAAGCACATCTGTGAAAAGGCCGGCCTACGTTGCGGCTTGATCGGAACCGTGCGCTACGAAATCGGTGAACGCGTTTTGCCAGCCATTCGGACGACGCCGGAATCGCTTGATCTACAGGAGTTGCTCGCACAAATCGCGAACGCCGGTTGTCGAGCTGCGGCGATGGAAGTTTCTTCACACGCGCTCGCGCAGGACCGGACCCGCGGTCTTGAATGGGATGTCGCTGTCTTCACCAATCTCACCCAGGACCATCTCGATTTTCACGGCACGATGGAGAGCTATTTCGATTCCAAAGCGAAGCTCTTCACACAACTTGGAAACCAACAAAAAAAACGGAAGCCTATCGCGGTTGTGAACGTCAATGACCGCTATGGTGAACAACTGCTCACCAAGATCGACAAGCGCGTTGCGATCATTACCTATGGAATGGGAGCGCGTGCGGATTTTCGCGCCTCGAACTATCGGGTGGAGTTTAGCGGTACTTCCTATCAACTCGATGCCGGCGGCAAGAGTTATCTGGTTCGCGTCCCGTTGATCGGTCGGTTTAACGTCCTAAACTCAGTGGCGGCGCTGGCGACGGCGAACGCTCTGGGAATTAATCTACGCGACGCAGTCCTCAGCCTCGGTAGATCGCCGCAAGTCCCGGGACGTTTGGAAATAGTTTCGGCGAAGCGACAGTTCCAGGTTTTCGTCGATTACGCACACACTCCGGACGCCCTTCGGAATGTTCTTAAAACTTTGCGTGAACTCGAACCGCATCGGTTGGTCGTCGTTTTCGGATGCGGCGGCGATCGTGACCGCCAAAAGCGTCCTCTGATGGGCGAAATAGTGGATCGGCATGCTGATTACGCAATCATCACCTCTGATAATCCGCGCAAAGAAGATCCGAGCGCTATTATCGCTGAAATCGAAAAAGGTTGTCGCTCGACTCATTACGAAAAAATTGTCGATCGAATGGCGGCGATTGGCCGCGCCATTGCGCTGGCGCAGCCGCGCGACATTGTGTTGATCGCAGGCAAAGGGCACGAGAGTTATCAGGAGTTCGCCGATCACACCGTCCCGTTCGATGATATTCAAGTCGCACGGCGCGCGATCGAAGACCATCCGGTGGAGTTCTCATGAATCGATTGTCAATTCTTGAAATTGCTGAGTTTGCCGGCGCTGCGGTTTCGTCGGGGCACGGAAAAACCTTGATCGACAAGATCAGCACCGATTCGCGCACGCTCAAACATGGCGAATTGTTCGTCGCTTTGCGCGGTGAAAATTTCGATGCGCACAGTTTCGTTGAATCCGTGGCAAAAGCCGGTGCGGCTGGTGCGATTGTAGATTCTAATTGGACGGGGAAAATTCCGGAGAATTTCGCGCTCATCCGCACGGAAGATACCTTGCAGGCGTATCAAAAACTAGCCGCCAATTACAGGAAGTCGTTACCGCTTAAGGTGGTCGCGATCACGGGAAGCAACGGCAAGACGAGCACGAAAGATTTCACTGCGGCGGTTCTCGGCCGCCGTTTTCACGTTACAAAAACGCAGGGTAATTTCAACAACCATGTCGGCCTTCCTCGGACAATGTTGGAGGCGACCTCCCAGGATGAAGTTGCTGTTTGGGAGATCGGAATGAATCATCCGGGCGAGGTCGCGGTATTGGCGAAGCTGGCTGCGCCCGACGCCGCCATCATTACCAACATTGGTACTGCGCATATCGAGTTCATGGGATCGCGCGAAGCGATTGCGGCCGAGAAAGGTGCGCTTGCTCAAGCTGTTGGCGCTGAGGGAACGGTCATTCTAAATGCGGACGATCAATTCAGTAAAAGCATTGCACCATCGACCTCTGCCAAAGTGATCCTCGCCGGTACGACTGAGGGGACAGTTCGCGCCATTGAAATTACGCAGAGCGCGAACGGCACGGACTTTACGATTCTGGAGGGGGCGCATCGCTGCCGTGCCCAATTGCCGGTGCCTGGCTTACATATGGTGCAAAACGCGCTCCTAGGCGTAGCCGCCGGTCGCATCTTTGGTCTCTCGCTAGAGGAGTGCGCCGCTGGCCTGGCCGCTGCTCCACTCACGAAGGCGCGTTTGCAGATCAAGGAAATTCACGGCGTGCAGTTTATCGACGACAGCTACAACGCAAATCCTGATTCCATGAAAGCGGCGTTGCGCACGCTGGTAGAACTGGACACAGACGGAAAACGTATCGCCGTGCTCGGAGAAATGAGAGAGCTGGGTGACGAATCGGAGCGCGGGCACTTGGAAGTTGGCGAGACAGCCGCCGCCCTTCGCGTCGATCACTTGATCGCAATCGGGACAGTAGCGGCCGCGATTGCTCGCGCGGCGGAACGTGCCGGTTTGGAAAAAACCAGAGCGGTTACATCGGCAAGTGAAGCCGCGGAAATTTTGGCCAAGATCGCAGAGCCAGGTGATCTGGTCCTGATTA
>WNGE01027607.1_pt1 | contig 10663 bp, 7 predicted proteins | sample 5400651 | NCBI WGS metagenome assembly WNGE01 (sample SAMN13153370, study PRJNA577476) | soil metagenome | isolation source: 60 cm soil or saprolite under grassland replicate 2 | place: USA:California | collected 2016-06-15
AACGAGCAACGACAAAGCCGTCCTCGATTTTTTTACATACAATCCTGTCCTGCACACCGCTCCGCGTGCTGGCATCTTCAACCTCAACACCAGAAACGTTCCCGTCCTGGCCGCAGCCTTGAAAGGTGCGCTCAAGAACGACACACTGGTGCCTCCACCATCGTCAGACATCATTTCCGCCAGTGAAGCCGCCGCTGCAGCGCAGCGGATCGTTGACGAGACCAGGTTGCGTCCCGTGTTAAACCGTGGAGACGTCGCCAGGTTAGTCAGAGTCGGTGCGAATGCCAGTTGGACAAAGGAACAGAAAGAAGCAATCGGGCGCGTGTTGGCAGAGATGGGACAGGCGCGAACTTGGAACCTCTTCATCGACGTCATCGCGCAGACTGGTAAGTGCGCGCCTGGAGAGACCGACTTAACAAGGTTCGTTGTCGAAGGCGAGAAACGCTACTGGCTGCATGTCGCACTCGGTCGCGACCCTATCGGCATATGTCCCAGTTGCACCGTGGACGTGCTCGGCAGCCAGCTGGAAGAAGTGATTGAGTAATCTGTTTCGGCCAAAGTCGGATCGCCATAGGTCGGCCAAAGATCTAGGGGCGTTTGACCGAAGGGTCCTGATGTTTTTGCGCCTTTGACCCGGCATCGTGCAAGGTTTTGGTCTTCACGCGCATTCTCGTATTCTATTTTGCTATCTCAACGGATGAGCACGCCATTATTCACGCCATTATTGTCGCGGGGACGACGTGGCTGCGACCCGCCAAATTCTTAGCATCCGCTTCTGGTATAGTTAATGTCAAAAGACGGAAACAGATGACTCCTTAATGTCGGGTTGATTCAGGAAGCGGCGCAGCGCACAGCACGAAATATCATGTCGAACCGAAAAACTTGCGACGTGTTGATATGTGGAGCCGGCGGCTTCATTGGCGGCTGGCTTGTCGCGGAGTTGCGTTCCGTTGGCGGATTGTCAATTCGCGCGGTCGATATCCAGCCCGTCGGACAATGGTATCAGCGCTTTGATGACGTAGAGAACCTCACACTTGATTTGCAAGACCGCGCTGCCTGCGAGCGAGCTTTGAGCGGGACAGTGCGTGAAGTTTACAACCTCGCAGCCGACATGGGCGGGATTGGCTTTATCGAACATAACAAAGCGCTTTGTATGCTCAGCGTCCTCATCAACACGCATCTCTTGATGGCTTCGCACAAAGCCGGGGTGCAGAGATATTTCTTTGCCAGCAGCGCGTGCGTTTACGCTACCGATAAACAAACTGATCCGAATGTCACTGCCCTAAAAGAAGAGGACGCATATCCGGCGGCTCCAGAGGACGGATATGGATGGGAGAAGCTCTTTAGCGAGCGCATGTGCCGGCATTTCACGGAAGACTTTGGAATGCACACGTGCATTGCGCGCTATCACAATGTCTATGGTCCACACGGTACCTTTGATGGCGGTCGGGAAAAGGCGCCCGCGGCCATTTGTCGCAAGGTCATAGCGGCCAAGCTTTCCGGAAAACAGGAAATTGAAATCTGGGGTGACGGCAATCAAACTCGCAGTTTCATGTACATTGACGACTGCATCAAGGGTACACGCTTGATGATGGACCGCGACATACCGGGACCACTCAACATCGGAAGCAGCGAACTGGTATCAATTAATCAGCTCGTGGACATCGTGGAGGAGATCGCGGGCGTGAGACTCAAGCGCACTTACAATTTGCGCGCGCCGAGAGGCGTGAACGGCCGGAACAGCGATAATAAAAAGATCCGGGAAATTTTGAATTGGGAGCCATCGATCAGTTTGCGGGACGGTCTGGAAAAAACTTATCACTGGATCTACGACCAAATGCTGGCAGAGCGATAGCGATCTTCCGCGAGTCTCCCATGCACGAACCCAGGTTCGAACAGATCCTTGGAGTGCGTTTCTTCAACGGCTCTGGCACGGACGCGCTGGAATTTATTTCGCGCAACGGCGGATATACGGTTGTTCCAGCGGCTCCCGCGTTAGCGAACATAGATCGAGACCAGGACTATCGCAGGGCACTTGTGGAATCCGACCTCGCCATCGCCGACAGCGGTTTCATGGTGCTTCTCTGGCGCATCCTTCACAGGCGCAAAGTCGTGCGAACCTCAGGTCTTCGATATTTGCGGCTTCTTCTGGATAGAAGAGAAATTCGTGAACCCGGGCGCCTCTTTCTGGTTTTGCCAAGTGAGATGGCGCGGACAAAAGCTCTGAAATTACTTCGTAGCGGAGGTTATGAAATCGCCGCAGCCAACACTTATGTCGCACCAATCTACGGATATGACGTCGCAGACCATCAAATGGTTTCGATTCTCAACGCGAGCCAGCCACCACACGTGATCATTGGGATCGGCGGAGGCGTACAGGAAAAATTGGGCTTTTATTTGCGCGAAAATCTTGCATACCGCCCGGCAGTCCACTGCATCGGAGCTGCTCTAGGGTTTTTAACCGGCGACCAGAAACCGATCCCCGGTTGGGCCGACCGCTTTTATCTCGGGTGGTTTTTGCGCCTGATTCGTCAGCCAAAACTTTTCGCAAAACGATTTCTGCGCGCTTTTGAACTTCCATGGCTAATCTTGAAGTATGGCGAGAAGCTGCCGCCGCTGAAGCGGGGCCGAAGATCGAAAGTCGGAGGTCAGTGATAGTGATCGTACTCAGAAGCGCGTCTTGGTGCGAATCGCGAACGGCAATCGAATGACAAGACCGCTAAGATTGTAGCAGAGGTTACTGGTCAGTGGCCACTGGCGGGCAGTCGCCCCTGAGATAGATTGCTGAGCTTTTTAACTCTGCTCATTTTCCCATCAAGTGCCGCACATCATTGTTCGCAGCTCATTCATTAGTTTTTCCCTGGCGCTTCTCGCTGCGGCCGTTTTCGCGGACACGAGCCCGCTGAAAAAGGAGTCACAGCGGAATCGAACTCCGGGCCCAGCGCTCCTTCAATCGCCTGCGTCAAAACAGGGCTTGAATTTCGTCGTAGGCGTTCACGGCCTCGATTCACTCTCATTCAATGAACAATCGCTACTCAGTTCGCCCGAAAGCGGAGAGTTGCGGCTGCAGAAATCTGTTTTTCGGGCTGTGCTCGACGCACTTCTTCCTGGTTCTTCATCGCGAGCCGGAACGCCGAATAAGAAGGCCGACACAATCGACCTGAGTTACCCCTGGGGACGCATCTCCTGCAGCTACGGCAAAGAAGACGATAAAATCACGATGAAAATTGAGATTTCGAATACCAGCTCAGAACCGCTCAACGAACTCTCCATTCGTTTGATGGAACTGAACTTTCCGCGTATTCCCAACGGCGGCACGCTTGAGGCGGGTATGTTCGGATTCGGCTTTAAAGGCCCCGAGTGGCCCTTGGGTCAGTCTCCAGCTTCGATTCCTACGGTTGCCGATCCACGCTTTGTTGTGCCGCTTGTCCATATGGATTACGGAACTGGAGCGCTTAATTTGTGCAGCGATGATGTGGAATGTGCTGTGAATGTGCCCTATTCAACGAATTTCCTGGCCAGAACCAGCTATCCATTGGTGATCACTTGTAGTGACATCAAACCCGGGTTTACCAAGGCATTCAACGTTTCCCTGCGCTTTGGCCCGGCAGGCGCGCGCATTCAGGATCTCTCAGGCGACGTTTTGGAACGGTACGCAGGGAAGTATCCATTCCAGGTGAACTGGAACGATCATCGCCCGATTGGCGCGATATTTCTGGCGGGCCCGCAAATCAATGTTGCGAGCAATCCGCGCCGCTGGATCGTGAACTTCGGCGACATCGACATTACTAATGACAAGGGTAAAGCAGCTTTTCGAACCGCGCTTCTCAAGCTGGCCGATAACAGCGTTCAAGTCCTAAAGGATATTGGTGCGCAGGGAATGATCACCTGGGATCCAGAAGGCGAGGAGTTTCTCGGCGCTTGCTATTACGGCGATCCGCGCCTTGTCCCGAGCCTCGCGCCGGAAATGGAGTTTAAGAATGACGGCGCGAAAAGCGTGATTGACGAATACTTCGAGAAATTCCGCGCTGCCGGACTAAAGGTGGGTGTATGCATTCGGCCGCAGGCAATCGCGATGGTAGATGGCAAGCCGGTGCACCAAGCTGCCGATGACGAGCACGCGGCCCAGATTCTTCGGGAAAGGATTGCCTACGCGAAGCAGCGCTGGGGTTGCACACTTTTCTATGTGGATTCAACCGCGACCGTAAGTGGGTCGCTTAATCCGGACGTTTTTAAAGCGGTCGCGGACGCGCATCCCGATGTCCTGTTGATTCCCGAAAATGAATCGATGCGTTACTTCGCCTATTCGGCGCCGCTTAATTCCTATGTGCACCACAGGGTGACCTCGACGCCGGCTGGTGCACGAATGGTTTATCCAAAAGCGTTTAGTGTGCTGATGGCCCCCGATGGCGACCGGCCGGAGGATCACGATGCTTTGGTAACCGCCGTCCGCCGTGGCGACATTCTGCTTTTCAACGGCTGGTATAGCAGCGAAGGGCGCTGGTTGCACTGGTGTTATTGCATCTTATTGCATAACGGCCAGTTGCCCTGTTGCTGCCTGAATCTGCTGGGGCCAGCCTTGGCGCGTGGCGTGGGCCAGGACGGTTTCTTTTGAGATGGCAAACTTGCGTGCTATTTCGTGGAGCCCAACCCCGGCCGCGTACCCGGTCTTAATCTGTTCCCAGGTTTCGCTGGTGATCTTTCGGCGCATGCGTTCTAGATAATCGTGTTGACGCTCGGACACCGTTCGCGCTCAGTCAGCGTTTTGCTATGGGAATTGGCACACGCACCGGTATAATCCTGCGCGTGAAGTGGGACATAATCGCTGGCAATGTTAGAAAATTCGCTCGGAGTTGGCTTCGCCGTGAAAAAGACGAGTTCAAGTCAGAACTCTCGCAGGATAAGATCGATCTGATTGATTTTGCTTTCACATCGCTTAAAGCGCACTCATTTGCAGATCTCGGAGGAATTTGGGGCGTTAATGGAGGATATACTTTCTACGCTTTAGCAAAATACGACATCGCCAGCGCTGTGTTCGTTGATACCTCTTCCACGGCCATTTTTGAAAAACAAAGCGAGAATTATAAGCAATTAAGATTCATACACGGTAACTTCGGTGACGAGCGAGTGGCCCGCGATGTTGGACAAGTGGATGCGATATTTCTTTTTGATGTTCTCGTTCACCAGGTTGCTCCTGATTGGGATGAAGTACTTGAAATGTACGCGCCCCAGGCGCAATGCCTAGCCATCTACAATCCGCAGTGGGTACGTTCCAATAGCACTGTCAGACTTTTAGACCTTGGCGAAAAAGAGTACTTCCAGAATGTCCCGCACGCTCCAACCGAGGCGCCATACGACAATTTATTTCAGAAACTGACTCAAAAAAACCCTGGCCATGGTAGGGTGTGGAAGGATATCCACGCCATCTGGCAATGGGGCATTACAGATGCCGACCTCCAATCTAAGATGGAAGCGCTGGGTTTTCGGCTTCAGTTTTACAAGAATTGTGGAAATTTCGGCAATCTGAAAAATTTTGAAAACCACGCCTATGTATTCGGTAGGTAACTCTCGTCATCTGGCGAGAAACTAGCATGGTGCGGGAACCCACGATTCATTGATTCAGCACGAGGATCAGGCTTTGGACCATTTTTCGCTCTTCGGCAGGGAACCCATGCTTGCAATGCCGATCGCCGGTTGTCCGTTGTCAATGGCCGGGAGTCTTTGACACCGGAGTTTTTTCCGCAGATAGTTTGGCCCCAAATTCGCCATTGCAGATGTGATGCGCCCATTTTTCGTGAACGTGTAACGACGCCTTGCCCCGGTTTATTCATAATGTTGCCGACCTGATTCGTCGCGTTCTGTTTCTGGCGCGGCCATACGGCAGAGCGAAACTGTTTTTCATTTTTTCGCTCTCGCTTGCGCAGGCGCTGTTTCAAGTCATTGGCATCACATCGATCTTTCCATTTTTGGCGATCGCAGCCGATCCCGACCGCATCCGCCGATCTGAGTTCGGCACGCGTTTCCTCAGTCTTTTTCCGCCCATGGAAAACCGGCAATTGCTGCTCGTAGCCGGCGTCATTGCTATCGCAGGGCTCGTTGCCTCCAACGCGGTGAACTTGCTGGCCGAGTATGCGCGCACGCGTTACACCCAGAACTTTGCTCACTGGTTACGCCTCCGGCTTCTGCGCCAGATCGCGTCGCAGCCGTACACCTATTTTCTTCAGCGCAACACTGGGAATCTCCTCAAGAAAGTTCTCGGCGACGCGACGAATTACACCCTGGGAGTGCTTCTCCCTTTATTGGACTGCGTGGCGCGGGGGCTCACCGCCGTGCTTCTGTTGGCTATGGTGTTTTTGGTCCAGCCGGTGATCGCTCTGTCGGCGGCAATCGTGTTGGGTGGGTTTTACGTGGTCATTTTTCGACTTCTTGCCCGCAAACGCCGAGACGTGGATGAAAATTTGAGAATATCTGTTGCTGGGTTCTTCCGGGAAGCCCAACAGATGCTCGGCGGGATTAAGCCGGTAAAAGTTCATCGCGCCGAAGAATATTTTCTCGACCGTTTTGCCGGCCACTCCGCGATTATCGCGCGGATGGGTGCGCGACTATCGATCTTTGGCACCAGCGTTCGTTATCTTGTGGAACCGCTTGCTTTCGGCGGTCTGGTGCTGGCTGTATTGCTGCTCGCAATGAGAGGCCGCGATTTCTCCGACATTCTTCCGAACCTGGGAGTGATGGCCGTTGCAGGGTACCGGCTACTGCCTTCGGTCCAGTTGCTTTACAGTCAGCTAACTCAGGTCAGCGCCATGCGCCACGCGGTGGACGAGGTGTACGATGAATTTATTGCCGCGGAGACCGACACGTCCATGCCGCCGCGGATCCGTGGCGATGCTTTTGGCCGAGCGACGCCTTTTCATTGGGATGAGGCGATCAGTCTGCGCGAAGTTAGTTTTCGTTATCCCGGTGCATCACGACTGGCACTGGACGGCCTTTCTCTGACCATCCCCAAAAACACTTCGCTCGGCATCATTGGCCCAACCGGTTCCGGAAAATCGACTCTGGTCGATTTGTTGCTTGGCCTATACCATCCAACCGCAGGCGAGGTCGTGATCGATGGCCAGCTCCTTACACCTGCGCTGGTGCCCTCGTGGCAAGCTTCCATCGGTTATGTGCCACAGGAAATTTTTCTCATCGACGATACCATCGCGCGTAACGTGGCGTTTGGCCTGGCGGACAATGAGATCGATCCTGCGCGGCTGCGTGAAGCTTGCGCGACAGCGCAGTTACTCGATTTCATTGAAACGGAATTGCCTGCCAGCTTCGATACAATCGTGGGGGAGCGTGGTATTCGTCTTTCCGGCGGGGAGCGGCAGCGCATCGGTCTTGCGCGCGCGCTTTACCGTCGTCCGTCGCTGTTGATTCTGGACGAAGCAACCAGCGCGCTGGATATCGCTACTGAAGCAAAGCTGCTCGAGGCGCTCGGCAGTCTTGCGGGTAAGCTCACGATGGTTGTGGCCGCGCACCGTCTTAGTGCCGTGGCAAATTGCGACCAACTGATTGATCTGCGTAGCGCCGCCGGTGTCGTTGCGGAGGCAGCAGGGTGAACGCGACGGTCTATCGTTGTTGAATGGTGGCGAAACACCAACAAGGGCGAGGGTTGCTGATGGAATCGGCGTCCCCTTCAGGAGATGGCGGCCAGGATCTTGATCCCGGCGAGCCTACCGCAGATGTCGATTGCCATTCGACACAATGAGCATGCTGCGGAGCTATTTGAAGCGGAAGCTTCGCCCAAAGATCATCGACTATTTTCACCGTTTCTATTACAACAGCATGGAGACGTGGCTTAAGAACACGTTTCTCGGATACGAGATTCGACAGTGCCCGTTAGATTTGCAGTTGTATCAAGAACTCGTGACGCGAATTCGCCCATCTTTTATCATTCAGACGGGAGTCGATCAAGGCGGTTCAGTCCTTTATTTTGCCAACCTTTTAGACTTGATCAAAGCGGGGCCTGAAGGACTCGTCATCGGAATTGATGTCAGCCTGAAAAAACGAGCTCGGACATTGACGCATCCCCGAATACGACTCGTAGAAGGAGATTCTACGGACCCGGCAGTCGTTCAACAAGTGAAGGCTCTGGTTGCCGGACGTACGGGCTTCGTTTCATTGGATGCGGATCACTCAAAAGCTCATGTGCTGAAGGAGCTGCACATTTATAAAGAATTTGTTGGAATAGGAGGATATCTCGTAGCCGAGGACACAAATATTAACGGTCACCCAGTCGCACGGCAATGGGGAGCTGGCCCTTTCGAGGCGGTAGAGGAGTTCTTGGAACTTGAGCAGTGTTTCGTAAGAGATGACGAACTGTGGCAGAGAAATCTTTTCTCCTTTCATCAGTATGGCTGGCTAAAACGAATTCGATAGTCGCAGATCGGTATGTGGCGAACTCACGCACGGTGCTGTGCCAGCGTAATCGCCAAGAACAGGCATCCATGCCCAGTTTGGACTGAGATCGAGCAAGCAAATCTTGCCATCGAGCATTATTATAAGCGTGACGGATATGTTTAACCCAGTGCCCGTGAGTGTATGCATGCCGATATACAATGGCGCTTTGTACATCAGGGATGCTATCCAGAGTGTTTTCAATCAGACCGTCATTCCTCAGGAAATTATCGTTTCCGACAGCGATTCTTCGGACGGCTCGGAAAATATCGTCCGCGAGGAGGCACAGCGATCAAAAGTCAAAGTCATTATCCTGCCGACAAAAACTCCCGGGATGGTCGCGAATTGGAACAGCACAATCCGCGCGGCGTCAGGCAAGTACATCAAGTTTCTCTTCCAGGACGATCTGCTGCACTCAAACTGCCTTGAGGAGATGGTCAAAGTAGCCGAGTCCGATAAACGGATCGGTCTCGTTTTTAGTCCGCGCGATTTACTCGTTGAACCATCTGTAGAAGAGGACTTGATGACCCAGTGGCTCTTGCAACATCCGAATCTCTCTGCGGCGTTTGGCAATCTCGAGACCAATCAAGCTGGATCGTTGCTTCTGAGATCGTCTAAGCTCTTGCAGGGGCCGCTCAACAAAATTGGAGAACCCACAGCCGTCTTAGTTCGGACCGATTTATTCCATAAGGTCGGATTGTTCAATGAAAACATGCGTCAGCTAGTCGATATGGAAATGTGGGTACGCCTCATGGCGAGTTCCCATGTTGGATATATTCCTAGGGCGTTGAGCTCGGTGCGTTTTCACGCCGGGCAGGCAACGAACCGCCACAGAACTGAGGAAATAGACCGTTTCGAGAGAGATCGCTTGCAGGACACGCTGAGAACATTTGCAATTTATCCGCTGCTACATTGGCGGGTTAAGTGCGCTCTGCGATTCGCACAACTGCGGCGAAACCGTCTTTGTGTTAAGAAGAAACGACAGCCTCCTGTCAGTGCGCCGGAAGGCGGGCCTGATCCGCTAATTCCTCCTGATTCACTACACTCTGTTGGGTCACATGGGTCAGCTGAATACGTAGCGGTCGGCGAGGAATTTTTCCGATATTTTATAGACCTCTGCGAACTAAAACCAGATGATCGCGTGCTGGATGTTGGCAGTGGAACCGGCCGCATGGCGCGGCCCCTGACAAGGTATTTGAAGGGCGGGAGTTATGAAGGCATTGATATTGTTGCGCGCTCAGTCCAATGGTGTCAGAGAACCTACGCCTCACGTTATCCAAACTTTCGTTTTCATTTTGCCGACATCTATAACAAAGTTTATAACCCCGACGGGAAACACCAGGCGAGCGAATATCGTCTCCCCTTCGAGACCTCGTCGTTCGATTTTGTTTTCCTCACATCCGTCTTCACGCACATGCTGCCGCAGGACATGGAACATTACCTATCCGAAGTCGTCCGCGTATTGAAGCCTAGCAACCGGTGTCTCATCACCTACTTCCTAATAAACGCGGCCGCCTGGAAACTCATTAACGAGGGCGCGAGTTATCACAGCTTCAAGTACGAATTGCCGGGCTGTCGTACTGAGTTCGGTGATACACCGGAAGCTGTTGTGGCGTATGACGAGAGTACTGTTCGCGGCCTATACGCCAAGTACCGATTGAACATTACAGAACCAGTTCTTTATGGCACCTGGTGTAAGAGGAAGGATGGGTTAAGTTGGCAAGACATGATTATTGCGACCAAGCCCGCTGACTGTGTCTAGCGTACAATTCTCGTTCCTCGTCGTGTGGCTTCGAATCGTGGGATCGCGACTTAAATGTTGGATAAAGTCGAAGTTAGACACGTCCCTTCAGAACCCAGCCTGCAAATGACGCATACCTCGATTGGCGAAGGCAAGGTCTCAATTGTTATTCCCTGCCATAATCAGGGAACGAAGTTGCGCGAAGCGGTTGCCAGCATAGAACAGGTGCGTAATGCAAATCTGCTCGAGGTGATCGTCGTCGACGATGGATCATCCGACGTCAAAACCAGAAAGATCCTCGCCGAACTCGAGCAAGACGGTAATTGCGTTCTATCTGAACCGAACCGTGGCTTAGGGGCCGCTCGTAACGCAGGCATTCGCCGAGCGAAAGGCGAATTCATTTTGCCAGTGGGTAGCGACAATCGCCTTCGAGATGATTACCTGAACGAGGGAGTTTCCCTGCTGAAGAACAACATATGTTTA
>WNGE01021797.1_pt1 | contig 10662 bp, 10 predicted proteins | sample 5400651 | NCBI WGS metagenome assembly WNGE01 (sample SAMN13153370, study PRJNA577476) | soil metagenome | isolation source: 60 cm soil or saprolite under grassland replicate 2 | place: USA:California | collected 2016-06-15
GAGGTGGTGGCCATGGCGCCACCGTCGGAGGAGGCCCACACCGCTCCCTCACGGCGACCTCACGGCGCAGTAATCGCGGTCGCAGCACGGCTTGCGCTTCGCGTGTTAGCGGCCGATTAGGGCAGGGCGCCACCGTCGAGGCATGCGCGCCCCGACTGCCCTCGTCGTCATCGCTCTCGGGCTATCAGCCAGCTGCGCCCAGAGCAGCGAGCTGCCGCTTGTCGTGCACGCGGGCAACGGGGGTGCGCCCTTCGTCGGCGACGGGCCGCTGGTCGTGACGGTGAGCCCGAACGGCGACGGCTACCGCGACACGGCAGTCATCCGTTATCGCGTCAGCACCGGCTCGTTCGTCCGGTTCGACGTCGGCCGCCATGGTGCAGCCGCGCGGGCGCTCGCGTCCTCGCACGCCGTCAAGGCAGGCGACCACGTCTACCGTTGGGCGCCGCCCGCTCGCCCGGTGCCGGCGGCTTACCGCCTCCACATCACGGCCGGCAAGTTCTCCGCGACCGTGGTCGTCCACGTTCAGGGCGTCGACGCCGCAGCGGGCCGCGCTGCGTACCACCCCGGAGACGTCGCCCGGCTCGCGGTCAGCACCGATGCCCGCGGGCTTCGCGTCGACGTGCTCTGCATCACGGGCGCCGCTCCGACCACGCGCCGGAACGACAAGGTGCAGGGCACGCCGATGGGCCCGTCGTTCCACGTCGCCTGGCCCGGTCGCGGCGACCGTCCGCACGCGCTTGCCGTGCCGCTCGGCAACTGGTGGAGCGGCGTGTACTTCGTCCGCCTGCGCGCCGACGACGGCCGGGTCGGCTACGCGCCGTTCGTGCTCCGGCCCCACCGCCTCGGCGCGACGCGGGTCGCCGTCGTCATGCCGACGAACACGTGGCAGGCCTACAACTTCTACGACCGCGATGGCGATGGCTGGGGCGACACGTGGTACGCCGGGTGGCGCCGGCACACGATGCGCCTGGGACGGCCGTATCTGAACCGCGGTGTCCCGCGCACTTCAACACCTACGAGGTCCCGTTCCTCCGCTGGGCAGCCAGGAACGATCTGCGCGCCGACTATCTCTCCGATGCCGACCTCGCGTCGATCGGCTCCGGTGATGAGCTGTCGCGGCTCTACGACTTCGTCGTCTTCCCGGGCCACCACGAGTACGTGACCCAGAGCGAGTACGACGTCGTGCAGCACTACCGCGACCTCGGCGGCAACCTCGCCTGGCTCTCGGCGAACAACTTCTTTTGGAAGGTCGATCGCCAAGGTCCGATCCTCGAGCGCGTCGCGCAGTGGCGTCAGCTCGGGCGGCCCGAGGCGGCGCTGATCGGCGTCCAGTACCGGGGCAACGACGAGGGGCAGCGTCGCGGACCGATGGTCGTCGCCGATCCCGCCGGCGCACCGTGGTTCTTCGCGGGGACGGGCCTCGGTCGGGACGACACCTTCGGGAGGTTCGGCATCGAGATCGACGCGCGTGCGCCGTCGTCGCCGGCCAGGACGATCGTGCTCGCGAGGATGCCGAATCTCTTCGGTCCCGGCATCGACGCCGAGATGACGTACTACGAGCTGCTGAACGGCGCAAAGGTGTTTGCAGCCGGTGCATTCACGCTCGCCGGCCTGGCCGACTCTCATGTCGGCGCGCGACTGCTGGCCAACCTGTTCGCCCACATGGAGCAGCCATGAGGCGCGCCGTTCGCCTGGCGTTCGTCGGGGCCGTCGTGCTGGTCACCGGAGCCGGCATTGCCGCCATCTGGTGGGCACCCACCACTCCGACGCGGCCCGGCGGCCACTCGAGTCACGGAGAGGGAGCCATGCCGATGGACATGGAGATGGGCATGGCGATGCCGCGGGGGGTCTCGCCTCCGGAGCACGGCGCGCTGCTGCCTGCGGCGACGGAGCACGGCCTCGCGTATCGCCTGCGCGAGTACCCGGACATCTTCCTGGCGACGCCGAAGCAGCGCGCGGCGGCCGAGCAGCTGCGACGCGAGCTCTTCACGGCGGCGCAGCAGTGGGCGGATCCGCGGGCCGCGGCCGCAGCAGGGTTCAACCTGCGCCGGGCACGGCGCGCTCCCGGCGAGATCCGCGTGATGTGGTTCCACTCCGAGAACCGCAAGTGGCACCACACGCGCAACGCATTCCTCGATCCGAGCCATCCAGACACGCTGATCTACGCGGATCTGCCCGGTCGCCCCTTGAGGCTCGTCGGCGTGATGATCAGCATGCCGCGAGGACTCCGCGGGCCGACGCCTGGTGGGCCGATCACACGGTGGCATTACCACCTCGTCTGCGTCGCTGGCGACAGCCGCGGTCTCGCACCGCGGGCGGACGGGTCGTGCCCCGCCGGCTCGACCCTGGGGACCGGCAGCGAGATGATGCACGTTTGGTTCACGCGCGACCTGCGCAGCGCTTACGCGGTTCACGCCCCGTGGCCGGAGCTCTGCGCGGCCCGCCTCTTGCCGAGCGAGACGTGCGCGTCGGGCAAGCACTTCACCGGAATGTAAGGCTGGCGGGGCGTCCGTAACCACCGGCCGCCGGCGGACGTTTTCCGCACGGCGCGTCCTGCGGCGTTTTCTCGGATCTCGCGGAAAGGAGTCGCAGTGAACATTCGTCTGACAGGGCTTGCAGCGGCCGCGACAGCCGTTGCGGTTGGAGTGGTGGCGCCTGCCGCGTCGGGGGCGACGACCTATAGCGACACGGCTAAGGGCGTGGAGGTCGCGGCGACCTCGACGCAGGGGACGTTCGTCGGCACGGCTTCGGGCGCGCTACCGGGTGACTGGGAGGCCACGATCGACCACACGCCCCTGAGCTCGAGCGGGGCGACGATCACCGGGGGCAGCTTCTCGCTCTCGACGGTGCTCGGCGGTTACCCGACCCTCGTCACCGGCAACTTCACCGGCGGCACGGTCACGGTGGAAGTCCCGGGCTACGGCTGCAAGAACCAGAAGTTCGGCATCGACGGCACGCTCGGGGACGTGGGGCCCTGGTACAGCGGCAGCGGAACGGGCAGGTTCAGCGGAACGCTGACCCACTATCGGCAGCGCGTCTTCGGCAGCTGTGTCACCTACGCGGCTTCGGTGACAGGCTCGCTGGCCCTGACGTTCTGATCGAGATCTGCGTGGGCTGAGAGGGCCCCGCGCGGGGCCCTCTCAACGCTGTCGCAAACTCCACGTCATCTCGTGCGCTTGACACTGACAGCGAAGTGCACGGTCGCGGTATTGCCGCTGAGGTCGACGGCCGTGCAGGTGACGTCCGGCCAATTCGGAAGAGGTACCTCACCGTCACTCGCGTCGGTTGCGCCGACGGAGTACCGGACGCGCGTTCCCTTCGCCGAGTGCCTCCCAACTTTCCGGGCTACCGGCGCGGCTGCGTCTTCGCCTCCGGCGGGACGCGGGGTCTCGACGAGGGACGGCGCAATGGTTTCCGTCCTACATTCCCTCGGCTATCGCGCACGTCTGCGGGCGGTCGACCCGCACGTCTACCTCGACAAGGGCGAGGACTCCCGGGTCGGGGCCCAGACGGGGTACTACTCGTGGGTCACGGGATATCCGTCCGCCGCCGACTTCATTCCGCCCGCCCCAGTTCAAGTGCGCCGCGTTCGTACCGGCCTCGGCAGGCGAGACCGCAACATCTCCGAGTTCTGCGACCCGGCGATCGACGAGAAGATGGCACGCGCCACCACACTTCAAGTCCACGATCCGGCTGCGGCGACCGTGATCTGGCAGCAGGCCGAGCAGCCTGTGCGGCGTGTTACCGGCTTGTTAGTCGGCCCTCGGACACTGGGACAGGGCGATCACGCCCAGGTCAAACCAGGGGGATGACAGTGTTGAGTTCCATGTTTATCAAGCCGCTTCGACGGCTCGTGCTCTTCGCGGGGCTCGTTGCGGTGGCGGCGTGGCTGATGGTCCCGAGCATGGCGATGGCCGACCCGGCGCCGACGGGCGTCAAGCTCGCCCAGAACGCCCAGTTCATCGCGCCGTTCGAGATCGACGTCCCGGTCGCGCTCAACTGCACCGCCGGCGCCGGCTACTGGCTGTCAGTCAGCGTCGTCCAGCCGCAAGGCTTCGGCTTCACCATGTTCGGCGGCGGGAACGCCTCCGGCCAGTGCACCGGCCAGCAGCAGAAGATCGCCGTGGCCGTCTATCCGTTCAACTCCTACGGAACCTGGCTGCTCGGCGATGCCTCCGCGACAGCCGATGCCTGCACGTACATCGCGTGCGACAGCGATACGAGGCAGATCCACATCGGACTCTGAGAATCCGATCAGATGCAGCCGACTGGGGCGAGTGAAGGGCCGCAACCTGTGGCCGGCCCTTCGTCCCAGCCCGAGACGGCGTCGAAGCACGCACACAAAGAGCAGCTCTACTCGATCGCGCTTCGCCCGGAGAACAATCTGGCCTTCCTGCGCGAGGGCAGCTGAAGCGGCAGCCGGGCAAGACACAAGTTTCGGCAGTTTCCGACATCGAATGAGCAGGAGCGCCCGAATGGCCACTGCTCGGCGAGCGGCAAACCCAACTCGACTTACCCGGCAGTGCCGGTCGGGAGGTCGCCCGACGATCTGCGGCAAGCACCTGTTCGTCGCAGGCGAGAAGCTGTACGTGCGCGGCGTGACGTACGGGCCGTTCCAGGCTGACCCGGAGACCGGCGAGCAGTACGACCTCCCGGCGAGCGAGCGCGATCTTGCTGCGATCGCGGCGAACGGGTTCAACGCCGTCCGCACGTACGCCGTGCCTCCGCGCTGGCTGCTCGACCTCGCCTGGCGCCACGGGTTGCGCGTCATGGTGGGCATCCCTTGGGAGCAGCACGTCGCGTTTCTCGACGAGGATCGCGCGGACTCGATCGAGCAGCGTGTCCGTGAGGCCGTGCGCCGGTGCGCGGGCCATCCCGCCCTCCTCTGCTACGTGGTGGGCAACGAGATTCCGTCGCCGATCGTGCGCTGGCACGGCCGCCGGCGCGTCGAAGGATTCCTTCGCAGGCTCTATCGGGCGGCCAAGGACGAGGATCCCGACGGCCTCGTCACGTACGTCAACTATCCGTCGACCGAGTACCTGCAGTTGCCGTTCATCGACCTTGTCTGCTTCAACGTGTACCTCGAGCAGCGGCAGCAGCTCGAGCGTTATGTGGCGCGCCTGCAGAACATCGCGGGCGACAGGCAGCTCGTGCTGAGCGAACTCGGGCTCGACAGCCGCCGCAACGGGCTCCAGGTCCAGGCCGACGTGCTCGAGTGGCAAGTTCGCACCGCGTTCGCGGGCGGCGGCGCGGGCGCGTTCGTCTTCGCCTGGACGGACGAGTGGCATCGCGCAGGTCGCGACGTCGAGGACTGGGACTTCGGTCTGACCGACCGCAGCCGGCGTCCGAAGCCCGCACTCGCGGCCGTCCGGCGCGCGTTCGCGGAGCTCCCGTTCGAGAGGGGCCAGACCTGGCCGCGCATCTCGGTCGTCGTCTGCACCTACAACGGTGCGCGCACCCTGGGGGAGTGCCTCGCCGGGCTCGCGCGCCTCGAGTATCCGGACTACGACGTGATCGTCGTCAGCGACGGCTCGACGGACGCCAGCGCCGAGGTCGCCGCTGCCGCCGGTGCGCGTGTGATCGCGACGGAGCGACGCGGTCTCGGCTGCGCGCGCAACGCAGGGCTCGCCGCGGCGGACGGGGAGATCGTTGCGTACCTCGACGACGACGCGACACCCGATCCGCACTGGCTCCATCACCTCGCCCACGCGTTCGCGACGACGGACCACGCGTGCATCGGCGGTCCGAATACGCCATTCCCGGGCGACGGCACGCTGGCGAGCTGCATCTCGCACGTGCCGGGAGGCCCGATCCACGTGCTGCTCGACGACACCGAGGCCGAGCACGTGCCCGGCTGCAACATGGCCTTTCGCAAAGAGCGCCTCGAGGAGCTGGGTGGCTTCGATCCGCAGTTCCGCACGGCCGGCGACGACGTCGACGTCTGCTGGCGGATCCGCGAGCGAGGCTGGACGATTGGCTTCGCGGCCACGTCAGCTGGGGCGGCCGGATGTACGCAGGCGGCTCCTCGGCGAGCGCGGCTGGCAGGCGCTCCCGCGTTCACTACGGCACCTGGGGCGCCGGGCTCTTCCAGTCGATCTACGCCCCCGCGAACCACGGCAGCCGTGCGCTGCTGCGGATGCCCGAATGGCACTTGCTGATCGCGTTCCTGGCCGGACTGTCCGCGCTCGCGCCGCTCTGGGCGCCCCTCTACGCCGCGCTGCCGCTGCTCGTGCTCGCGGTCGCGGCCTACCTCGGCGAGGCGGTGATCAGCGCCGCGACGGCGCCGTTCGCGAGCCCGCCGAGCTCGCGCAGAGAGCGCCTGATTCTCCGCGCGCTGACCGCCCTGCTCTTCGCCGTCCAGCCGCTCGCGCGGCTGAACGGGCGCGCGCGTGCCGGGCTCACACCCTGGCGCCGCCGTCCCGGGCACGGCGTGGCGTTCCCGCGCCGACGCACATGGAGCTCGTGGAGCGAGCAGTGGAGGTCGCCGGCGGCTCGCCTCGAATCCCTCGAGGCGGCGCTGCGGAAGAGGGGGCTCGCCGTGATCCGGGGCGGTGAGTTCGCCCGCTGGGACCTCGAGGCGCGACCGGGCACCTTTGGCGCGGTCCGGATCCACTCGGTCGTCGAGGAGCACGGTGAGGGCCGGCAGCTCGAACGCATCCGATTGTCGCCGCGCTGGGCGCCCGAGACGGTACTGGTCGCGCTCGGTGTCGCGGCGCTCGCCGTCGGTGCGGCAGCCGCTGGATCCTGGATCGCCGCGGCCCTGCTCTGCGTCCCTGCGGTCGCGCTCGTCGCGCGTGCGGTCGGGGAGTGCGCGCTCGCGGCCGGGGCTGTGCGCGCGGCGCTCGAGCCGGGACGACTGCCGGCCGCCGCGCCGTTGCGCCGGAGACGACGGGCCGAGGTCGAGAGGACGCGGGCATGAACGAGCACACGTCGGCTCATTCGCTGCGGCGCCAGCTCGGACTGCTCCGCTACGTCGGGCCTCACTGGCGTTCCCTCGTCGTGCTCGTGCTGACGATGCTCGTGAACGTCGCCCTCGACCTGCTGCGCCCGTGGCCACTCAAGCTCCTGGTCGACAACGTCCTCGGCGGCAAGGCGATCCCGCATGCCCTGACGCTGCTGCCCGGTGCGGCCCATCCCCACGGCCTGCTCGTGTGGGTCGTCGTCGGCACCGTCGCGATCTTCCTGGCCGGAACGGTGGTCGGGATGCTCTACACGTACACGTCCCTGCGCCTGGGCCAGAAGATGACCTACGACCTGGCCGGAGACCTCTTCCGGCACCTCCAGCGCCTGTCGCTCGTGTTCCACTCGCGCCGCCCGGTCGGCGACATGATCGCCCGCGTCACGGGCGACTCGTACTGCCTCAGCAACCTGGTCACGGACGCGGCCGTACCAGTGATCCAATCGGTGGCGCTGCTGATCTCGATGGTCACGGTGATGTGGTTCCTGCAGCCCGAGCTGACGCTGCTCGCAGTCGCTGTCATCCCGCTGATGGCAATCGTGATCAAGCTCCTCGGCCGGCCGATCAGGGAGCGGACGCGTGAGCGGCGCGACCTCGAAGGCCGGATGATGTCGGTCGTCGAGCAGACGCTCACGGCCGTCCCGGCCGTGCAGGCGTTCACCCGCGAGGATCACGAGCACCGCCAGTTCCGGGCGTACGCCGATCGGACGGTGGCGGCCTATCTTCGGGCGACCTTCGCCGGCATGTGGTTCGAGCTCGGCGCCGGCTTGGTCACGACCATCGGCACCGCCGTTGTCTTCTATGTCGGGGCGGAGCTGGCGCTGCGAGGCGAGCTGACGGTCGGGACGATCATCGTCTTCGCCTCGTACCTGAGTTCGCTCTACGACCCGATCGACTCGATGACGCACACGACGCAGACCGTGCAGGTCGCCTCGGCCCAGGCCGACCGCGTCCTCGAGGTGTTCGAGGTCGCCCCGGAGGTCAGCGACGGGCCCGGTGCACGCGACATCCGCCTCGATGCCGGCTCGGTGCGCTACGAGAACGTCAGCTTCGGCTACAAGCCTGGCCGGCCCGTCCTGAAGCAGATCTCCTTCGAAGCACGGCCCGGCGAGACCGTCGCGATCGTCGGCCCGACCGGCGCCGGCAAGACGACGCTGGCAAACCTCCTCGTCCGTTTCTTCGACCCCTGGTCGGGCCGGATCACGATCGCTGGGCACGACATCCGCGACATTCGCGTGCGGTGCCTGCGGCAGCAGATCGCGCTCGTCTTGCAGGACCCCTTCATCTTTCCGTTCACCGTCGCGGAGAACATCGCGTACGGCAGGCCGAACGCACGGCGCGAGGAGATCGTGGCGGCGGCGCGCGCGGCGAATGCAGACGAGTTCATCGAGCGGCTGCCGCACGGGTACGACAGCGTGGTCGGCGAGCGGGGAGCGAGCCTCTCGGGCGGCGAGAAGCAGAGGCTCTCGATCGCTCGGGCCTTTCTGAAGGACGCCCCGCTGCTGATTCTGGACGAGCCGACGTCGGCGCTCGACGCGCGCACCGAGCGCGCGCTGCTCGATGCACTCGAGCGTCTGATGCAAGGCCGCATCACGTTCGTGATCGCGCACCGCCTGTCGACCATTCGCCACGCCGACCAGATCCTCGTGCTCGAGGACGGTGAGATCGTCGAGCGCGGCACGCACGACGAGCTCCTCGAGCACGACGGTCTCTACAGCGCTCTGCACGGCCCACAGAGGCCGCGTGTGCCGGCTGTGGCGAAGGGATGGCGATGAGCCGCGAGCCGCTCCTCGCCAGCGTCGTGATCGACAACTACAACTCCGCCCGCTTCCTCGGCGAGACGATCGAGAGCGCGCTCGCGCAGACGTATCCGCAGACGGAGGTCGTCGTCGTGGACGACGGCTCGGCCGACGCGTCGCGAGACGTGATCGCGACCTTCGGAGACCGGGTCGTGCCGGTGCTGAAGCGGAACGGAGGCCAGGGCTCGGCGCTGAACGCGGGCTTCGAGCGCTGCTCCGGCGACGTGGTTGTGTTCCTCGACGGCGACGATGCGCTCCTTCCGTCGGCGGTCGACGGTGCAGTGCGGGCGCTCGCCCGCGGGGATGCAGCGAAGGCCCACTGGTCGCTCTGGGTGATCGACGACCGTGGACGAAGGACCGGCGAGCTTGTGAAGCCGGAGCTGCTGGAGGGGGACTTCCGAGAGGTCGTGCGCCGCGAGGGCCCGATGACCGAGGCGACGCTCGACAGCCCGCCGACCTCGGGCAACGCTTGGGCCCGCCGCTTCCTCGAGCGCGTCCTGCCGATGCCGGTAGAGCCGTACCGGATCATGGCCGACGACTACCTGTACGGGCTCGCGCCCGCCTTCGGGCGCCTGGAGGCGCTGCCGCGGCCGGCCGGGCTCTACCGGCAGCATGGCGGGAACGCGTTCGGGCGTCTCTCGTTCGAGCGGCAGTTGCAGCACGGCGTGGTCGATCACAAGGAGCAATGCCGCGTGCTCCGGGACTTCTACGCCGGGCGAGGCGTCACGGTCGACACGACCGCCTGGAAGTCACACGCGTGGTGGCCTCGAATCGAGCGCTCGATCGGCGAGCTGGAGCGGCTCGTCCCGGTCGGCGGCTGGTTCGTGCTCGTCGACGAGGACGCGTGGGGCACGGACGAGCTCGTCCGGGGTCGCCGGCGGATCCGGTTCCTCGAGCGCGACGGCGAGTACTGGGGCCTCCCCGAGGACGACGCAGCGGCGATCGCGGAGCTCGACCGCGACCGCGCCGCGGGCGCCTGCGTCGCCGCGTTTGCGTGGACGGCGTGCTGGATCCTCGACGAGTACCCCTCGTTCGGTAGGCATGTGCGTGCCTTCCCCTGCCTCCTGGCGAACGACCGGCTCCAGGTCTACGACCTGTGCGCGTGACCCGGCCACTCCGGATCGCCCAGCTCGCTCCCGCGGCCATGCCGGTGCGGCCGCACGAGGGCGACTCGATCGAGCAGCTCGTCTCGCTACTCACGGAGGAGCTCGTGCGGCGCGGCCACGACGTCACGCTCTTCGCCACCGGCGACTCCGAGACCTCGGCGAAGCTGCGGGCTCTCTACCCGCACGGATACGAGCACGAGCCGGATCTCTGGGACTGGCGCTTCCACGACACGATGCACGCCGGGTGGGCGCTCGAGCACGCAGGCGCCTTCGATGTCGTGCACAGCCACGCCTACCACTTCGCGCTTCCGTTCGTTCCCTTCGTGAGCACGCCCGTCGTGCACACGTATCACGTGCTGCCGGGCCCCGAGGTGGTCGCCGCCTTCGCGCGGCAGCCCGGCGCGCCACTGGTCGCCGTCTCGGAGTTTCAGCGGGGATGCTTTGTCGGGATCGACCGCATCGCAGTCATCGGCCACGGCGTCGACACTCGGGCCTTCCCCGTCCGCACCGCCCCCGGCGGCGACTACCTGTTGTTCCTCGGTCGCATGATCCCGGACAAGGGCCCGCGAGAGGCAGTCCGCGTCGCTCGAGAGACGGGCATGCGGCTCGTTCTCGCAGGTCCCGGCAGTGACTACTTTGACGCGGAGATCGCGCCGCTCGTCGACGGGTCGTCGGTCGAGTACGCCGGGCCCGTGCCGGTGCAGGAACGAAACGAGCTGCTCGCCCGGGCGGCGGCGCTGGTCTATCCGATCGCGTACCCGGAGCCGTTCGGGCTCGTGCTCGTCGAGGCGATGGCGTG
>WNGE01027209.1_pt1 | contig 10660 bp, 12 predicted proteins | sample 5400651 | NCBI WGS metagenome assembly WNGE01 (sample SAMN13153370, study PRJNA577476) | soil metagenome | isolation source: 60 cm soil or saprolite under grassland replicate 2 | place: USA:California | collected 2016-06-15
CGGCGCCGCACGGAACAGGTCGTCGCGATCGGACAGGTCCTGCCGGCGCAGGTCGTGGTGATCCTGTGAGCCGGGGATGAAGGTCATGCACCCGCGCTCCACCGGTACGTCGACCAACGCCACCCACGCCGACAACGCGTGCCGCGAACCACCGTGCGGCCAGTACGGCGCGTCCTGGTGGAACTCGGTAGCCGCACCATTGTGCGGCGGTTTGATCAGCACCTGGTCATGCCAGAGCCGAAGCGGGACACCGGCCAACGCGGTTGCCGCCTTGGCCAACCGCTGATCGAGCGTGAGATCTCGCAGTACGGCGTCCTGCCGCCAGACGTTGACGTACTGGTTGAAGATCGCCGACCCGTCGAAGTTGTCGGCCGCGCGGGCGCCGACGGCGACGGCCGCGTCACGGAACCGGGCCGCCTCGTCCGCGCCGATGATGTTGCGGATCCGGACCACGCCGTCGCAGCGATAGGCGGAAACGGTCTCTTCATCGAGTACGACGGGTGCCGTAGGGTCGATCGTGGTCATCGGGCTGCTCCTCGGAATCCGTTGACTGGAAGGTGCTTCCAGCCTGGCGGGGTTCCGCGGCCGGAGACAGACGCTCGCTGACCAACGACTTGACGAATTTTGACCTGTGTGAGGTGCCGCGTGCACAACCTCCTGAGCAGTGAGGTCTTCCCCGATCAGCGTCTCCCGGTCGCCGGTGAGCGAATCGAGCTGAGAGGAGACGTCGCACCGCACAGTCATGCGTTCTTCGAGATCGCGGTCGTGGTCGCCGGCCGCGGCACCCATGTCTCGGCCGCCGGCGACGTCGAGCTCCGGCCTGACTCGGTCGTCGTACTCCGGCCGGGCGAGTGGCACGGGTACACCGACTGCGCCGGGCTGGTGGTGCGCAACGCGTATCTCGGTGCGGACGTGTTCGCGTTGCTGTCCGGAGCCTTGGTGCCGGGCGGCGGCGCGCCGTCCCCGGCCCATCCGACGGTCCAGCACGCGATGCGCTTGCTGGAGGCAAGCGTCGCGGAGCAGTGGACGCTGGACCGGCTCGCCGCGCAGGTGAACCTCGCGCCCGGCTACCTGGTCCGGTTGTTCGGCCGGACCGCCGGCATCTCCCCGATGGCTTACCTGAACCGAATCCGAGCAGAGCGCGCGGCGGGACTGCTGATCGAGACCGAGCTGCCGATCGCGGTCATCGGCGCCACGGTCGGCTGGCACGACCCGAGCCACGCCACCCGCCGCTTCCGCACCACCTTCGGCCTCAGCCCCTCGCAGTACCGCGCGACCTTCCGTCCACAGAAACGCGCGTTCACGCGGTCGGTTGAGCCGGTGGGCAAAGATAGTCACCATGACGTCCCTGCGCACCCCTGACCCGAACCCGGGCTGGCTCTCCGACTTCGCGCTCGAGGAGACCCGCTCGCGAGTGCCGATCCTGTACGTCGAGGCCGTCCCGGCACGCGTCGACGCCATCGGGCAGATCGAGCAGGTCGGGGTCCTGCTGCGCGGGTCGGCCGCGACCGGCCAGATCACCCGGACGCTGGTGTCGGGGCGTGTCCTGCACGGCGAATCGATCCGCGATGCTCTGCAGCGCAACATCGAGAAGGACCTCGGCCCGGCCGCGTTTCCGCGTCTGCCCGTCAGCCCGGTGCCGTTCACGGTCGCCGAGTACTTCCCGCTCCCAGGCATCACTCCGCTGCACGACCCGCGTCAGCACGCCGTCGCCCTCGTCTACGTCGTTGCGGTGACCGGCGAATGCGACCCACGCCAGGACGCGCTCGAGCTCACCTGGCTGACGCCGAAGGAAGCGCTCGAGCCGAGCTTGCTGGCTGACCTCGAAGGTGGCCGAGGGCAACTGCTCAAGCAGGCGCTCGCCTGGTCCGGTGCCCTGGTCTGATGTCAGGCGCGGCGCTGGGCGGCCCAGTCTCGGAGGAGTTCGATCCGCTCGCGTAGCTGGACGGACGACGCGTGGGCTGCGGCGGGGCCGCCCAGCTTGCGGCGGAGATCGTTGTGGATCACGCCGTGGGGTTGGCCGGTCCGGTGGTGCCAGGCGGCGACCAGGCCGTTCAGCTCTCGCCGCAGCATCGCGACATGCTCGTGCGTCGCCAACTCGGTAGGCGTGGGATCGTCGCGGTCTTCAGCAGCCTGGGAGCGCTTCTGGGCAGCCAGCGACTTCGCCTGCCGCTTCCGCAGCAGTTCCCGCACCTGATCGGGCTCCAGCAGTCCGGGCAACCCGAGGAAGTCCAGCTCCTCGTCGGAAGCCATCTCGCCGCCGGTCCCGTAGTCGCCGCCGTCGAAGACCACCCGGTCGAAGCTCGCGTCCGACCCGAGCGCCTCGAAGGTCCCCTCCAGCTCGTCGCTGGCCGCCTCGTTCTTGTTCGCCTGCGCGATCAGGTCGTCCTCGAGGGCGAAGATGTCGCCGTCCTCGCTGGTGTTCTTCCGGCCGAGCACGTGGTCCCGCTCGACCTCCATGTCGGCGGCGAAGCTCAGCAGCCGCGTCACCGACGGCACGAACACCGACGCCGTCTCCCCACGCTTCCGAGCGCGCACGAATCGGCCGACCGCCTGCGCGAAGAACAGCGGCGTCGAGGTCGGCGTGGCGTACACCCCGACCGCAAGCCGCGGCACGTCGACGCCCTCACTGACCATCCGGACCGCGACCATCCACCGCGAGTCGCCCTCGGAGAACTTCGCGATCTTCTTGCTGGCCGCCTTCTCGTCGGACAGTACGACGGTCGGCGCCTCGCCGGTGATCTCGCGCAACGTCTTCGCGTACGCGCGAGCCGTGTTCTGATCGCCGGAGATCACCAGGCCGCCTGCGTCCGGCATGTGCCGACGTACCTCGGTCAATCGCTTGTCCGCAGCCGACAGCACGGCCGGCATCCACTCGCCGGCCGGATCGAGCGCCGTACGCAACGCCTGAGCGGTGAGGTCCTTCGTCAGCGGCTCACCCAGCCGCGCCGCCACCTCGTCACCGGCCTTGGTCCGCCACCGCATCTCACCGGAGTACGACATGAAGATCACCGGGCGTACGACGTGATCGCGCAACGCGTGACCATAGCCGTACGTGTAGTCAGCCTTGCTCCGGGCGACACCGTCCGGGCCGGATTCGTAGGTGACGAACGGGATCGGGTTGTCGTCGCTGCGGAACGGCGTACCCGTCAGGCACAGCCGGCGCGCCGCGGGCTCGAACGCCTCCCGCACGCCGTCGCCCCAACTGAGCGCGTCACCGCCGTGGTGCACCTCGTCCAGGATCACCAGCGTCTTGAACCGCTCGGTCCGGACCCGGAAGGCGAGCGGGTTCACCGCGATTCCGGCGTACGTGACCGCGACGCCGTGGAAGTCCTTGTTCGTCTTCCCGCGCCGGCCGGCGAAGGCCGGATCGATCGCGATCCCGGCCTTGTCGGCCGCGTCGGCCCACTGGACCTTGAGGTGCTCGGTCGGCGTTACCACCGTCACCCGCTCGATCAGCCGCCGGTGCAGCAGTTCGGCGGCCACGGTGAGGGCGAAGGTGGTCTTGCCGGCCCCCGGTGTCGCCACCGCGAGGAAGTCCTTCGGCTGGTTGTCGAGATAGAGCTTGAGCGCCTCCGCCTGCCAGGCGCGCAGCTTGCTCGCGGTACCCCACGCAGCGCGATCCGGATAGGCGGGAGGAAGCACGGCTGAAGCGGGCGCGTGCGATTCCACGAACGGCTACTCCCCCAATAGTCGACGGTCGGGCCGTGCAGGAACGTTACCTGACATCTGTTACGAGAGCAGACTCGCCGGTACCACCGTGACGTCGTACGGGCTCGTCAATCGCGCTTCCTGGTCGCCAGTGACCTTCGCGACCTGCGCATATGCTCCATCGCGCATCTCCCACACGATCAGGCTCGGCGTGTCGGGATCCACCACCCAGTACGACGCGCACCCGGCCGCCTCCAGCCGCGACCACTTCAACGTCAGATCGATCCGCCGCGTACCTGGCGACAACACCTCGACAGCCAGCAGGGGCGGTCCGGGCAGATCGCGCTCGCTGAAGTCCTCGCGCGGGGCGACGAGGATGTCGGGCTGCATGACCGTGTCCGACGCCAGCACGACGTCGAAAGGCGCGGTCAAGACACACAGCTCCGTCGGGCAGGTCAGTTTGAGCTGGAACAAGAGGTTGGCGACAGCATTCTGGTGTGCCCATGACGGTGCTGGGGTCATGACCAGGTTCCCGTCGATGAGCTCGTACCGGTGCCCGTCATCGGGCATCCGATCGAGATCGTCCCTCGTCAGCGGCACGGACGGCCGGGCAGCTTGAAGTCGGTCGGGGTGGGCTCTACGAGTGTCATCGTGCCTCCTTTTCGTGTTCACACCTAGAACATGCCGTGATGTGCCCCCTGTTGCCCCGACGATCTGGTGGTTGTGGAAAGTTCTGGGTTGCGTACGCGGGCGGCCTACACTCGGGGGCATGAGTACTCAGCTGACCCCTGGGGCAGAGACGGTTGTCGACGAGCGCACGCAGCCGTCGCTGGAAGAGCCCGGCGATCACGAGCGGTTCTCGCACTACGTGCCGAAGGACAAGCTAACCGAGGCGATGGTGATGGGCACGCCGGTGGTCGCGCTGTGCGGCAAGGTGTGGGTGCCGAGCCGGGATCCGCAGCGTTTCCCGGTCTGCCCGGAGTGCAAGGAGATCTGGGAGTCCCTCCAGCCCGGCGACGACGAAGGCGCAGAGTAAGCCCCGAGCCTAGTTCTGGGTGGGATCGTCCGGGTACGTCGCCAGATACGCCATCTGGTCCTTCTGGCGGCGGAGCACCCGGCGCCACAGCGTGTCCGGGTGCAGGCTGAACACGTCGTCTGGTTCGGACTGGACGACGTACCAGGCGCCTTCGGTGATCTCGCCCTCGAGTTGACCGCTGGACCAGCCGGAGTACCCGGCGAAGATGCGCATCCGCTGGATCGCGCCCTCCAGCAGCGCGGGCGGCACGTCGAGGTCGATCAACCCGATCCGCCCGAAGCACTCCCGCCAGCCCGGCGGGTCGGCCGACTCGATCACCTCCGCGACCGCGAGGGCGCTGTCGGTGCCGACCGGGCCGCCCATGAAGAGCACGCCGGGTTCGTTCACGGTCGCGGACCAGTTCGGAAGCACCCGGTCGACGGCCAGGTCGGCCGCACGGTTCACCACCACCCCGAGTGCGCCGTCGTCGTCGTGGTCCAGCAGCAGGATCACCGATCGGCGGAAGGGCGGCTCGTCGAGCAACGGTGTCGCGACCAGCAGCGAACCGGTCAGGGTCGAGGCCGTCATGACCCCATCATGTCGTGCCCGGCAACGTTTGTACTACGGACCGCACGGCTGTGCATGAATCTCACGGCGAGCCACGCACCGACTGCGACACCGATCAGATCGGCCACCGAGTCGAACGGATCGCCACTGCGCTGCGGCAGCACGAAGTGCTGGACCAGCTCACTGACCACCGCGTTCGCGACCAGTGCCGACAGCAACCACCGCGCCGGCAAGCCCACCTTCAGCCCGAGGAACGCCACCGATCCGAACAGGAAGAAGTGCGCGAACTTGTCGGCCAGCGGCAGCCCTATGTGCGGCCCGGGCTGCCGCGGGTCGTAGAGCCCGTACAGGTGCAGCAGTACGGCGGCCACGAACCCGATCCGCCACAGCCAGACCTTCACCCCCGAGCCGGCGATCGGCGCCACTGAAGTCACCACTACAGCGACGGGTGGTCTTCCGGGTAGTGCTCGTGGGCAGGCGGCTTGCCACCCGCGGCGTCCCGCACCGCGTGCGCGACCATCGTGTGCACCTCCGGGTGGAAGACGCTCGGCACGATGTAGTCGGCGTTCAGCTCGTCGTCGGTGACGACCCCGGCCAGCGCCTTCGCGGCCGCCAGCTCCATCTCGATCGACACCTTCGACGACTGCGCATCGAGCAAGCCGCGGAACACGCCCGGGAAGACCAGCACGTTGTTGATCTGGTTCGGGAAGTCGCTCCGCCCGGTCGCCACGACCGCCGCGTGCTCATGAGCGGCCGCGGGGTCGATCTCCGGGTCCGGGTTCGCCAGCGCGAACACGATCGCGTCCTCGTTCATGGTCGCGACGTCCGCACCGGTCAGGATGTTCGGAGCCGACACACCGATGAACACATCCGCCCCGGCCAGCGCGCCCTTCAGGTCGCCGCTGTACTTCGCGGCGTTGGTGTTCTCCGCGATCCAGCGTAGCTCCGGCGACAGGCCGTCTCGCTCCAGGTGGATGACGCCGGCGATGTCGGCGACGATAGCGTCCTTCACCCCGGCGGCGATCAGCAGCTTGAGGATCGCGGTCCCGGCCGCGCCGGCCCCGGACAGCACCACCCGGACCGCGCCGATGTCCTTGCGGACCACGCGCAACGCGTTGTAGAGCGCGCCCAGTACGACGATCGCCGTACCGTGCTGGTCGTCGTGGAAGACCGGGATGTCCAGCTCCTCGCGCAGCCTGGCCTCGATCTCGAAGCAGCGCGGCGCGGAGATGTCCTCCAGGTTGATGCCGGCGAACCCGGGCGCGATCGCCTTGACGATCTGGACGATCGCGTCGGGGTCCTGCGTGTCCAGGCACAGCGGCCAGGCGTCGATGCCGGCGAACCGCTTGAACAGCGCCGCCTTGCCCTCCATCACCGGCAGCGCGGCCTTCGGGCCGATGTTGCCCAGCCCCAGTACGGCGGAACCGTCGGTGACGACGGCGACGCTGTTGCGCTTGATGGTCAGCCGGCGCGCGTCGTCGGGGTTGGCTGCGATCGCCAGGCAGACCCGCGCGACACCCGGCGTGTAGATCATCGACAGGTCGTCACGGTTGCGGATCGGGTGCTTGGCCTCCATCGAGATCTTGCCGCCGAGGTGCATCAGGAACGTCCGGTCCGACACCCGGCCGATCTCGACGCCGGGTACGGCGCGCATCGCCTCGACCAGCCGACCGGCGTGCGCGGTGTCGGCGGCGGCGCAGGTGACGTCGATCCGCAGCCGCTCGTGGCCGGACGCGGTCACGTCGAGCGCGGAGACCAGGCCGCCGGCCTGCTCGACCGCGGTCGTCAGCTTGCTCACCGTCGAGCCGCCCGCGGGCACCTCGAGGCGAACGGTGATGGAGTACGAAACACTCGGCAAGGCAGTCACGCGGGTGATCCTCTCACGCCACTGGTAACGCCTCGAGGTTACGTTCTTAAAGTGCACGGCGAACACTGGGCAATCCATTACCCGGCTGATCCGGCCGGAACTCGTCGTACGCGCGTCTACTCTGAATCCAGCCAGGCCCTGACCGACTCGTTGTGCTCGCCCAGGCGTGGCGGCGGCAGGTTGGTCTCGCGGGCGCCGGCGTGCGGCTGATCGTCGAAGCGCAGCGGCGGACCGGGGAGCTGGATCCGACCGAGCGTCGGGTGCTCGACGTCGATCAGCAGGCCCTGCGACAGTGTCTGCTCCCACTCGTAGACCTGCTGGAAGTCGCGGACCTTCCCGGCCGGAATCCCCTTGTCTGCAAGCCTTTCCAGCCACACGTCCGCCGGTTCCTTCGAGAACGCCGCCTCGATCGCCGCGGTCAATTCGTTGCGATGCGCTACCCGGGCTGAGTTGACCGCGAACCGCTCGTCCGCCGGATCCAGCCCGACGATCGGCGCGAACGTCCGCCACTGCCCCTCACTGCCGACCGCCACCTGCACGATGTCGTCCTGAGTGCGATACAGCCCGTACGGCGCGATCTGCGCATGGTGATTGCCGACGCGCTCGGGCAACTCGTGCGCAACCGTCCACTTCGTCCCGTGGAACGCGTGCACCCCGACCACAGACGCCAGCAGACTCGTCCGGACCACGCGACCCTTGCCCGTGATCGATCTCTCATGCAGAGCCGCCACCGCACCATAAGCGCCGTACATGCCGGCCAGGAGATCGGCGATCGGTACGCCGACCTTCGTTGGTTCGACCGCGCCGGTGATGCTCATCAGACCGCCCTCCCCCTGCGCGATCTGGTCGTACCCGGCCCGCCCACCGTCCGGCCCGTCATGCCCGAACCCGGTGATCGACAGGATCACCAGCCCCGGGTTGAGCTCGTGCAACCGCTCTGTCGAGAAACCCAGTCGGTCCAGAACACCGGGCCGGAAGTTCTCGATCAGTACGTCGGCCCGCCGCACTAGCTTGGTCAGGAACTCCTTGCCCTCTTCGGATTTCAGGTCGGCCGTCACCGACTCCTTGTTCCGATTGGCCGACAGGTAGTACGTCGACTCCCCCTCGACGAACGGCGGACCCCACCCCCGGCTGTCGTCGCCGCCGTTGGGTGTCTCCACCTTGATCACCCGCGCGCCGAGATCCCCCAGCATCATCGCGGCATGCGGCCCCGCCAACGCCCGGGTGAGATCGACCACGACCACGTCGGAGAGGAGATTCTGCACTCCGTCACCCTAGGCGAGGTCCCGTCTTCCGGCCGTGACGCGGTTCTCATGCAGCCGGCCGAAGTCTGGTGTCGGGGGGCGGTTGAGCGTACAACGACGATAGAGGGGGCTGAGTCTAGGAGGGGAACCATGTCCGCACGTACCAGCATCGCCGCCGCAGCCACCATTCTCGCGGCCGCCGCATTCGGCCTACCGGCCGCGACCGCGGCGCCCGCCATCCCGTTGAGCGGTGGCCAGGAGACCCAAGCCGCCGATCCGGACGGCCACGGCTTCTTCACGTATTCGATCGACGGCACCACCTTCTGCTGGACGTTGTCCTGGCAGGACATTCAGACGCCGACCGCCGCACACGTTCACGTCGGCGCACGCCACGTCGCCGGGCCGGTCCTCATCCCCCTCGACGTCGACGGCGTGCCCGGACCCGACAGGTCCGGCTGCACCACGATCAGCGCCGAGCTGGCCGCTGCGATCAGCGCCGACCCCGGCAACTACTACGCCAACGTTCACAACCCCACCTACCCGGCCGGCGCCATCCGCGGCCAACTGAAGTAGCTCAGATCACCCTTCTAGCCAGGGACGCCAGGCGGTGAGTTACGTCCCTGGGTCGCTCCTGAATGAGCATGTGGCCGGCGCCTGGGTACATCCAGAGCCGGGCGCTCGGGACTTGGGCGGCCATGCGGTTGGCGTGGCGGGGTGGGAGGAGGCGGTCGCGGGTGCCGTGCATGATCTCAACCGGGAGCCCGTCGAGCACTTTCAGCGCGTGACCGAGGTCGTGCCGCAGGATCGCGTCGAAGAAGCCGCCGTACGACGGACCGGGAACGACGGCGAGGTCCTCGAGGAACAGGTCGACCTCGGCGGGATCCGCGTTCTTCCCGAACACCATCTGGCGCAGCGCGGGCCGCTGCACCCGCGCCGACGCCAACTCCAGCGCGCGGCGGCTGCCGACAGCGCGACGCTGAGACCGGCGCTCGACCCGGGCACCGACGAGGTTCACCGCCCGGGATGCGTGCTTGGGGATGCCGAAGGCGCCGGAGCCGGCCTGGCCTCCGCGATCCTGGTACCGAACAGCTCCGGCCATTGGTCCGCGAGCGCCATCAAGGTCATCCCGCCCATCGAGTGACCGGCGTACACGACCGGGCCGTCGCCCACCACCGTGTCCAGCACCGTGACGAGATCGTCGGCCAACTGCTCGATCCGCATCGACCCGGCCGGCGCCGCGTCTGACCGCCCGTGACCGCGGTGGTCATAGGTGACGACGCGTACGGCGTCCTGCCCGAGGATCCGCGGCAGCGCTTCAACCTGGTTGTGCCAGGACCTCGTCGAACAGGTCCAGCCGTGCACGAGCAGCACCGTCACCGGCGCGTCCTGCGGTCCAGTTGTCTCGACATTCAGCCGAACACCGTCCGCCGTTGTCACACGCGTCACGCGATCTCCCGTTCACGCTCGCCGGCTGCCAAGTGAGCGGCGCGCAGACGCCCGCCCCGGGCTCCGCGGCCGACCAGCCAGGTGATCCCGGCGATCTCGAGCAGACCGACCACACCAAGCAAGGCATAGCCGCCGTTCCACATCCATCGTGGCACGTCGGTCCGCTCCTCCCGGCGCAAGACCTGCTGCTCGTCGATGAACTGCACCGTCTGCCCGTCCGACACCTGCACCGCGGCCTTCTCGATCGCCGCATCCTCCGGCGCGTACACCCACATCGACACGAGGTCCCGCTGCCCCTGATGCAGCCGGATCATCGACTTCCACTTGCCATACATCGGTAACGCGTCCGCCGACCGGTAGGTGCCGTCGGCAACCTTTACCATCCGGTGCGTCATGAACCCGCTGCCCTGCCAAGCCATCGCCTCGAACCACCGCGCCCCCTCGGCCGCGTCCGCCGGCTGCAGCTTGACCGTCACGTACGCCGTCGGCTCGGCCCCCGTGGCCACCCGCTCCAACGACACAGTCCCGGTCACACCCGGCTCAGCCGACCTCGGCACGCAGAAGAACACAACCCCGAGTACGGCGATCAGTCCGACAGCTCCGAGTTGATGCGTACGACGTACTGTCGCCCGCTCCTCGCCTGCGACCTCGGCGTACCGGGTGGCAAGCCATGCACCGACCATGCCGGCTCCGATACCGACCACAACGCCGTACGCGAGGGCCGACGGAAGCATCGACGACGGCCACGGGATCGGCATCCAGACGTGGCTCCAGGCGTACTCCGCGGCCACGCCCACGGTGCCGATCAGCCCGCCGGCGACGATACCGAGGCGGAAGCGGTGCTTGTTGCCGAGAGCAAGCGCGACCAGT
>WNGE01008854.1_pt1 | contig 10659 bp, 10 predicted proteins | sample 5400651 | NCBI WGS metagenome assembly WNGE01 (sample SAMN13153370, study PRJNA577476) | soil metagenome | isolation source: 60 cm soil or saprolite under grassland replicate 2 | place: USA:California | collected 2016-06-15
GACGCCGCCCCTGGCGCATCGTAGATAGAGATCATTTGCTGCCCTCTCGGCATTCAGAAGTACAGACGGATTTACCCCGAGCACCCAGGGCCCGGGGAAGTTCAGCGGTTTGTGTCAGGCGACGAGCGGCCCGCGGTACATGTCGGCCAGCTTCGCTGCGGCCGGGGTGAGCATCATTCCGCCGATGTTGGCTGCGGTGCGGACCGAATAGTCATCGATCGATTCGGACACGGTCGATGGGTCCGGTGACATGTACGCGGTCGCAGAGGTCTCTAGCACGGCGCCCTTCACGTCGTCGCCCGGCGCCGTGTAGCCGTGTGTCAGGTCGACCTCGACAAGCTGGAACACGGGCCACCCACCCCAGCGGGTGGCCCGGTACATGATCTGCCCGATCCGGGTGTAGTCCGTGACCGCGACGCCGCCGATCCGGACCGCGGCCACGGAGATGATCGGCCGGAACGGCAACGTCAGCAGGTTCCCGTCGCTGCCCTGCGTCTGGTACGTGACGGTAGTGGCTTCGAACCGGGTGTCGGCGGCCTTCGCGAACAGTTCCGACGCGGTCTGTAGCACCAGGGTCGCGGTCGAGGTGTCGACGTCGCGCTGCAAGTAGCTAGCCAATTCGACCACGCTTGCATACATCGCCACGCTGACCCCTTGCGTTGACTATGTGATGGCTATAGTGTGGCTATCGCGTGGCTCGGCAGCGCTCGGCTTGGCTGAGCAGGGCTAGGCGAGGCACGGCAGTGCTCGGCGTGGCGGCGCGTGGCGCGGCTAGGCATGGCGCGGCATGGAGTACCAACTAAGCGAAAGGACGCAGGTTGAACGTCACAATCACGCTGACCGGAACTGCGCCGCTGCTGATGCATGGCAACGGCTTGGCCGACCCGATCAGCGACGACGCCAAGCGGATGAAGCGGCTCAGCGGCAAGCGCACCAAGACCGATGAGGACCACATCGCCATGCGGCGCATCGAGTTCGAGTCGTCGCTCTACATCGACCCCGAGCAGGGCCCGTATCTGCCCGGCCCGAACATCGCCAAGGCGCTGTTGCTCGCGGCGCGCATCCGGCGCAACGGGCCGAAGGTGGAACGCGGCCTCATCCTGGTCAGCCCGGTCAACCCGCTGCAATACGATGGACCCCGCGACATATCCGGGCTGTGGAACAATCCGAAGTTCCGGCACACCGCCCCGGCGAAGCTGAACGGCAAGGCCACCGTCATCCGCTGCCGGCCGATCTTCGCCGAGTGGTCCTGCACCGCGACCGCCCTGCTGAACCCGAGCGTCCTGCCACCGGACGAGTTGGCGGACATCGCCAACGATGCGGGACAGATGGTCGGCGTCGGTGACTGGCGGCCTTGGCACGGCCGGTTCGAAGCGGCGATGGCGGCGTGAAGCTGATGCCATTCGCACCCAAGGGTGAGGTTGCGCAGTGGCGCATCCTGTACCGCATTTTCCAGGGCGCGCCGGTCGGCGAAACGTTGTCGTACGAGCGTCTAGCCCAGGAGTTAGACGTGGATGCGAACACGGAGCGGCACCGTATTCAGGCCGCGGCCCGTAAGGCGGGGCAGGAGTTGCTCCGCAAGGACGACCGTGCTGTCGAGGTCGTTCCCGAGGAGGGCTACCGCATCGTTCCCGCCGGGCGGCAGATCGCGCTGGCCGGTGGTCAGATCGAGCGGGCGACGCACTCGCTGGACAAGGGCCGCGAGTTGACCACGCACATTCGCATGGACGAGCTCAGTACGCAGGAGCAGCAGATCGTCCGGACGATGGCGCTCGGCTTCGCGCAGGTCGCCGAGTGGGCCCGGCAGATCGGCCGGCGGGTCGAGGACCACGAGGGGCGACTCTCCGACATCGAGGCTGAGTTGCAGCGCATCCGTGAGGAACGCGATAAGACCTAGCGGGGCGCGGCCCGGCAAGGCGCGGCCGGGCGCGGCATGGCGCGGCGCGGCGTGGCACGGCGTGGCTCGGCACGGCGCGGCACGGCGTGGCAGGGCAGGGCATGGCATGGAGCAACATCAATCCGCGCCCTAGCGTCCCGCGCAGGCTTACTTGCGGACCGTCTTAGCGGTCTTCGACTCGTCCTTCGCTGGCTCCACGTCGTAGTGGACGACCAGCGGCTCGAACAGGCTTCCCCCACCATCCAGGAGTGGGTGCCCAGCGCGGACGATCGTGCCGGGGGCGATGAAGAAATCACCGCCCTCGTACTGAATCCACGCGCCTTCCTTGGCGATGTACAGGTCAGGCTCAGCCACCGGACTCCTCCTTGGGTCTCGCGATGATGTACGGCGCGTGCCGGCCGCCGGGCAGTGGAGCCATGAATTCCTCGTTGTCGTAACCGAGTTCGGCGAGCAGGTCCTTGAGGTCGGCCAGGTCGTAGTAGGCGTAGATGGAGTGGTCTTCGATGAACAGGACCGGCTTGCAGCGGGCCAGCGTTTCCCGCATCCCGCGCAGCGCGTGCAGGTCCGCGCCTTCGACGTCCAGCTTCACGAGATCGATCCGCGGCTCGCCGCCCAGCAGGCTGTCCAACGGTCGCGCGGGCACGGCAACGCCGCGTACATCCTCTGCGAGCAGCCCGCGCCTTGTCCTCTCGTGCTGGATACGGCGCTGGGTTTCGGTGTCCAGGGGCCCTTGCGGCACGGTCCTGGTGGAGCCGCCGGTCACCATGCCGTGCGGGTCGGACAGGTCGAGGGTGGTCTCAGCGTCCCAGGCCGCGACCTGGAGGATCTCCACGTTGGAGATGCCGTTCATCTCAATGTGTGCGCGCTGCACGGCAGCCGTGGCGGGATTGGCTTCCACGGCGATCACCCGGGACGCCTTGCCAGCCAGGCGCAGCGACCAGTGCCCCACGTGTGCGCCGACGTCGAGGAACACCCCGCCGGCGGGGAGGAGCCCATCGAGGACCGGCGTGAGGCTTTCCTCGTGTCCGATGGCAAGCCCGTCGTCGGTGTTGCCGCCGCGCTGGATCCACGTCAGGCCGTCCGCCTCAGCCGTGGGCAGCGGGATCGTCCCGTGGTTGCGGTTCGGTGGACGCACGGGCGCGGCGCCCGCGTACTGCTCCAACATCTCCAACGCCGGCTTCCAGTACTGCGTCAGCACCGTATCCACGTCGTAGCTGAGGGCGAACGCGCGGGCCTTTTCCCGCATCGCAGGCTCGCGCGCGTGCTTGTATGCGTTCTCGTAGGCCGCCGTGATTGCCTTGATGCTCGGGCAGTGCCACCGCGATTGGGCGAACGGATGCCAGTACGGCTGGCACTCCACCAGCCAGCCGGAGCCGCACAACTCCGTCTGCGCCGAGTTGTCCCCCACGACGACCGGAACGCCGCACGCCTGCGCCTCCAGCGGAGCCAACCCGAAACCCTCTGCCCATGAGCAGTTGGACAACACGTCCGCGCAGCCCATGATCCCGGCCATGTCCTGCGGCCGGTACAGCCCCACGACCTGCGAATACTGGTCGGTGAACTGCACCGAGTCCGCAATCCCCAGGTCATAGATGAGTGGCCGCAGGTCAACGCCGTTGTTCATCAGGCTGTGGATCAGCAGGACCGAGTCTTTACGCCGCTCGCGGAACCTGGCGAACGCCTCGAGCTGTTCCCCCCAGCCCTTGCGCGCCGGTGTCTTGTCCTTGTTCGCCGCGACGATGGCGATGACGAACGCGTCCTGTGGAACGCCCAGCATGTCCCGCGCCGCCGCCCGCTCATCGGCGGTGAGCGGTTTGAACACCTGCGTGTCCACCGCGTGCGGCACGTACACCGGCTGCATCCCGGCCCGCGCCATGACCCGCTCGCCGTAACGGGACATGGCGATCGGCAGGGCCCCGGAGATGGCGAAGAACTCCAGATCCTTCGGCGGCACCGGATCGGAGCAGATCGGCGCCCACAGCGCCGTCGCGAAACCGCGCAGCGGCTCCGGCTCGATCGTCCACGCGTCACACAGAACCAGGATCAGCCCCGGGTCGCCGCCGAACATGCGCCGCGCGTGCGGCGCGAGCGTGTCATTGCCGTAAGGCCGCATCCCTGAGGGCAGGACCGGGACGCCGTTCCATTCCAGCGCCCGCCCCTCAAGGCCGCTCGTCGCGGAGATAACCGGCTCATGCCCCAGGCTGGGCAGCCGCGACGCCAGCAGCGCTGTCTGCTCGCCGTAACCGCTGCCGACCATCGGGTTGCTGTGGATGAGGATCCTCATGCCGTGACCTCAGTCCAGCCGGTGACGACCACGCGGGAGACGTTGCCCGTGGGCACGCCCCGGTCGTTGGTCTCGTACTCGGCGGTCATGGTCGGAGTGATCAGCTTGCCCTCGGTCCAGGCTGGCGCGTTGTCGTCGGCGACCCTGAGCCGCTTGCATCTGGGCGGTGCCGGCCCGTCGGCGGGACCGATGATCCGGAAACCCTTGGGCGTGTTCGGGTTGTCGTTGGTAAACGCGGGTACCAGCTCGTCCGAGACGAGCATGTCGTACGTGGGCATTCTTTTGTCTCCCCTGGATATGAGGAAGCGCCCGCTCCAGGGGAGGGACGGGCGCTTCCAGCTCGGATTGGTTGGGTCAGTGCGCTTACGCCTGGAGCAGCCGGAATGCGTTGTCGGCGAGAATCTTGGAGTTGTTGAACCAAATGGCCAAAACGCCCCGTTGGCCTGTTGGGTACCGGTTCGCCGAACCGAAGAGGTGGGGAACTAGCTCAATTCCCATCCCCACGCGGTCCACAATAAGGAACTGGGAAAAGTCTCCCTGGAGCATGACCAGGTCGCCGGAGGCGAAGGTGGTCTTCATGGTGGACAGCTCGTACTTGGGGTAGCCGTTGAACTGCGGCCCCATCGCACCGGACGGCCGGGCGAACGGGTCACCCGCCGCCGACGCCTGGCTCTGGAACACTGTCCGGAACTTGTTGAAGATCGTCTTCGATGCGACGACGGACGCGTTCGAGATGAACCGGGGCGCCATCGCGTTCTCCAGCGCGTACACGTCGCCGGCGACGAGGGTGCCGCGGGTGGCGACGGTGACATAGCTGGCGGTGCCGAGGGTGGAGATGATGCCGTTCGGGTTCGGCGCGGTGCCGTTGCCGTTGACGAACCCGCCGCTGGCGGTGCCGCCGGCCTCCTCGATGTCCTTCGCGTCCATCAGCAGCGCCGTCATCTGCGAGCGCAGCGCATTCCAGGTGACGTCCAGTTCGATGGAGAACGGGACGAACCCCTGGACCCGCGTCGTACGTACCGACGGCTGCGCCAGCGCCGGGTCGCCGGTGCCGACCTCCTGGCCTTCGGTGCCGCGGGTCACGGTCACGCCCGCGGATGTGACGCCGTCCCATTCCTTGCCGGTGATGGTCTCCACCCGGGCGATCTGCCGCAGCGGGTTGACGACCCCGTTGGAGGTTAGGATCACGGTCGGGTCGAGCTGGAACGGCACGGCATAGCCACCCGCCGAGTCGGTGCCCAGCGACAGCGCCCGGGACTCCTCCGCGGTCAGGCTGTTGATGGACTGCGAGCCGAGCATCTTCCCGAACGCCCGGTCGTACAGCGGGGAGCCGGTGATCAGGATCCGGCGGGCCAGGGTGCCGTGTTCGTCGTCGATCGTGTCGAGCAGTGTCGCGATCCGGGTCTGCGCGTCCTCCCTGGTCGGCGCGCCGTTGCGGCCGGTCGCACCCGGGTAGCGGGCCTGCTCGATGGCTCGGTGCGCGTTCTCCCGGTACAGCAGCGGCACCTCGTCGATGTGCCGGGCCCGGTTGCGGATCGAGGCCAGGTCGTAGATGTCGCGTGAGGCGTGGAAGGCTGGGCCGCTGGTGCCCATCCGGGCCTGGAAGCCTTGGCCGTTGTCCTGGCCGTAGCCGGCCCGGGAGTTGTCGACCCGCTCTGTCGCCCCCGGGTTGTTGTCGTTGATGTAACGCAGGTAGTCGGCGCGCGAGCTGGCGTCGGTGATCGCCCGCTCGTGGAGGACCATCTCCTCCTGCAGCCCCGTCCACTCGGCGCGGGCCTGCTGCGGCAGTTCCGCACCCGAGTACTCGGTGTCAAGCTCGGCAAGCCGGGCACGGATCTCGCTCTGCCGCGCGACCCGCTCCTCGACGGTCATGATCGACCGGTCGTTTTCCACGGATGTGCTCCTGTTCTGGTTGTTGGGCGCGGCCGAGTGCGGGTGCGGCTCGGTACGGTGATGCTCCGGTGCGCTCTGGCGGCCGGAGCTGCTGGTCGTGCTGGCGTCGGACACCTTGATGCCGAACTTCTTCGCCGCGGCGCGGATCTTCGGCATGGCCTTGTCCCCGAACGGCGACTGCGGGGCCCGGGCCAGCGCGTTGCGCACGTGGGCGGCGTCGTGGATCGGGAAGTGCCGCAGCGACCGGGGAACAGTCTTGCCCTGGTCGTCCTTGGTTCCGCCTGGCTCGATGTAGGCGAACGCGCTGTCGGGTAGGTCGTTGATAGCCCCGCTGGTCATCTGGGCCCGTTCGACATGGTCGTGCGCTTCTTCGGCCGCGTCGTCCCCGGCTGGCTCGTCGGCGCCCTCCGCGCGGGCCGCGACGGTGATGGTCTCCCGTTCCTGCGACTCGACCTGGGGTTCGGTTTCGTCCACCTGCGGCCTCCGGTTGCGGACACCGACGATGGCGGCGTCCGCGAAAGTGGGGTTCGGGGTCGGCCCGTACTCGATCAGGGCGGTCTCCAGCCGGGTCACCAGCGTCAGGTCACCCGCCCGGTCCGGGCCGTAGCGCTCGTAGGGCCGCAGCTGCGGATCCGACTGGAGAAAAACCCCCGTGTAGGACATGCCGGTCAGCGACCCCGATTTGATCGCCTCCAGGATCCGGTCCGCTTCCGGGTCCTTGTTGTACCGGGTGACGGTCAACAGCCCCGTCTTGTCCGCGCGGATCTCCAACGGCTTACCCAATGGCACCGAATACAGCTCCGACGGTGTGCCGGCGAGAGTCTTCGCGTGGTTGTACACCGAGTAGATCCGGCCGGCCCGCTGAGCGATGGAGTTGTTCATCGCGTCGGGCGCGTTCTGCTCCCGGTAGTGCCCCTCGGAGTCGACGACCTCGGCCGGGGACATCCACACGGCCGCGTAGGCGACCACGTCACGGCCAGTGCCGCCCGCGCGGATGTGGATGTCGTCCAGCGCCACCGACCGGGTTACCAGCAGCGAATCGTCACCGTCGAGAGCGCGCCGCACCCGGCCGCCCGCGTCCATGCTCACGCGCCCACCACTGCCTTCCCGTTCGACGGCAGCGGCGGTGACGGCGCAGCGTTCGCCGCCGACTGCTGCAGTTGGACAGACACCCAGTTCGGGTCCTTGACCAGCAGGCTGAAGTCGTTCTTGGTGACCGCGGCGATCGCCGACTCGCGGGTGAACCCGCCCGTCGACAGGGACACAATCGTCGAAGCCTGCAACTGCTGGATCCCGGCGAGGTCCTGTGCGTCCTCCCGCATGAACGGCACCCGCGGGTCGAACCACAACGACGCGCCCGCAGGCCGGCCGAGGAGCGTCTCAAGCGAAGTCGCTGCGTTCGTCCACAGGTGAACCATGGTGCCGTCGGAGAACCGGCGCCGGGCCGAGTTGAAGTTCCCCGCGTTCAGGGAACTGCCCTGCAGGCCTTCGGCGAACCCGACCCAGGACGGCGGGACTCCGGCGGCGGCAGCCAGCCGGGACTCCGCGCGGCCTTGGACGACCGCATAGTCCATGTCCTTGAATGAGGAGCCAACCGTCACCGGGTCCGCGCCGCCGCCCAGGTAAAGGGTCTTCCAGGCGTTGAACACGCCCTTGTGCTCCGCTTCCAGCAGCGCCTTGAACTGCTTGACCTTCTCGATCCCGACCGACGCATCGAACTTGATCGCTAGGTTCGGAGTTGCGCTGTTGGTGAAGAAGCGGGACTTGTGCTCGGTGGCCAAACTGTCGGCCAGCAGATCCCGGATCACCGGGGTAATCCACGACATGCCCAGGAACCGGTAGTCCGGGTCGGGGATCGGCGCGTAGTAGGCGACCTCGTCCGGCCCGAACGGGGTCATCTTGCCGCGGCTGGTGGTGTGCAGGAACCCGGCGAGCTCCACATCGGGTGCCTCGGCCGGGTCGTCGGCGTCGGTCTGCGAGCCCATGACGATCGTCACCCGGTCAGGTCGTAGCATCGACAGCCGGTCGGCCCGTGGCCGGGTCACGTAGGCGCATCCCGCCACCGAGGCGTGGATCTCCATCCGGGCCAGCAGGTCGGAGGTCGTCCCGCCCTTCCACGGCCGCTCCAACACACCCAGTTCGGGGGTGCCGAACAGGTCGGTCGGCTGGGAGCCCTGGAAGCGGGTCCACTGGAACCGGACCTGGGAAAACGCCTGCAGCCGGGCCAGCACGAGCGAGAAGATCGGCCCGCTGCTCTTGAACCCGGCAACCGACGTCACGCCGACCGACTCCCGGTCGACCTGGCCCATCGTGGTCTGCACGAACGGGTAGGTGTTCCCGCCGAAGGTGAAGTAGTCGGCCCAGTCGTTCAGGGACAGCTGCCCGTCACGGTGCCGCAGCTCAGCCAGCCCCGAGTTGACCCGGTCAACCAGCGCCACGGCTCACCCGTGTCCCACTGGGCTTGCCGGCCTCGCGCCAGCCCTCCCGTGCCGCCACGAACGCCCAAGCGCCCGACAGCCACAGCAGCGCGAACGTCTTGTGCAGCACCCAGCCCACCGCGAACAGCACCGCGGCGAGCCAGGTCAGCAATGTCCGCCCGGGTGAGATGTCGCGGGCCTGTCGGGTGATGTCGTCGACCGACAGCATCTCGTCGAGGGTGGACATCGTCATCACGGGCCTCCTCTCAGCCCCGCCGTCGGCGGCGGCTCACGCGAACGCGGCCCACGGCTCGTTGGCCTCTTCGACGGGTTCGGCGTCCATGCATTCCTTGAGGGCGTTGACCAGCGCCGCCACGCCGTCGATCTTGTCGGCGGCGGCGGCCTTGTCCGGCTTGACGTTCCCGGCCGGGTCCATGGCCACGGCCAGGTTGTCGACGCACCAGCGCAGGACCGGGTTGCCGCCGTGGTTGAGCCGTCCGACAAGGACGAGGCGGAGCAGTTCCTTCAGCGGTGCGCTGAGGCTGGCGTAGCCCTGCCCGATCGGGACGAGGGTCATGCCGGCGTCGGATGCCTTGCGGGTCACCTCGGAGGCGCCCCACCGGTCGTAGCCGAGGGTTTTGACGTTGAATGCCTGCGCGTCGGTGTCGATCTGCAGACTGACCGCGCCCGTGTCAAGGACCGCGCCCGGGGTGAGGTACAGCCAGCCGCTGCGGACCCATGTGTCGGCGGCGCCGGCGGTGCGCCGGTTCAAGTCTTCGAGCGCGTCGGAGGGCAGCCAGAACCGCCACACGCCGGTGAACGAGCCCGCCTCGCGGTCGGGGAACAGCCAGCACAGCGCGGTCAGGTCGGAGACCGAGGCCAGGTCGAGGCCGCCGTGACAGTCCTGGCCGGCCAGGGTCGCCTCGTCGATCGGATCCTGGGGGCAGCGGTCCCAGTCGTCGAGGCGGATGTAGCGGGTTGTCTGCTTGGTACGGATCCCGAGGTGTAGGCGGAGGTAGCGGGCCAGGCTCACCGGCGACTCCTGCGCCTGCCGCGCCTCCGCCTCGAGGAACGCCTTCGTCGGCGAGATCCCGTAGCCGGGGTTCGCGAGCTTCTGCGCCGCCTCGTCGAACGGCGACAGCCCCAGGTCGGCGAGCTCGCGTTCGGAGTCGAAGCCCCACACCACGCCGTAGAACGTCGGGTCGACGATGACCCGGCGGGCAAGCTTCTCCAGGTACTCACGCTTCTCGGCGTAGATCGTGCCCGGCCGGCCCTCGTCCGGGGTGGTGATGATGACGATCAGCGGCTGGGTGCGGGCGCCGGTCCCGGTCTCCACCGCGTCGACCACGTCACGGGTTTTGTGGACGTGGAGTTCGTCGATGACGGCGCCGTGCACGTTGGCGCCGTGCAGCAGGTCCCCGACCGAGGCGACGACCGCGAAGTACGAGCCGGACATGGTGTGCACGATCCGGGTCGCCATGGCCTTGACGTGCGGCTTCAACGCCGGCGAGGACTCGGCGATCTGCTTGACCGGCCGGAAGCAGTACTGCGCCTGGTCCTTCGACGCGGCGACGGCGAGAACCTGGGCGCCCATCTCACCGTCGGCGCAGGTCAGATATGTCGCGATCCCGCCAGCCAAAGTGGTTTTGCCGTTCTTGCGGGACAGGTCCGCCTCGGCGGTGCGGACCACCCGCACCCAAATCTGGGCGTCTTCGTCGAAACGCACCCAGCCGAACACCGGCGCCAGGTAGTAGGCGACCTGCCACGGGTCCGGTTTCAGCGGCCGGCCGGCCCAGCGGCCCTGGGTGTGGACCAGCAGCCCGAACGAGCGCAACAGCCGGTCGACCCGGCCCGGGTCGAACCCCGCCCCGTCGAGGACCTCGCCCGGTTCGGGGGTCTTCCAGCGGGGCACCTGCCACAGCTCGGGCAACGGGATCCCGCGGGAGAGCAGATACCAGGCGACCTCGCGGGACAGCTTGAGCTTCTGCAGGCGGGCCGCGGACGGCAGCCGCGGGCTAGCTCGACGCTGAGGCGAGGCCGGAGAACGGGTTCTCGTCGCCGGCGGCATCGTCAGCGCCGAAACCGGACAGGCGCTGCTCCGCGGACGGGGTCAGCCCGAACTCTCCGGCCCATGCACGTAGCTCCTTGCTCGCCGATTCGGCCACCAT
>WNGE01008855.1_pt1 | contig 10659 bp, 8 predicted proteins | sample 5400651 | NCBI WGS metagenome assembly WNGE01 (sample SAMN13153370, study PRJNA577476) | soil metagenome | isolation source: 60 cm soil or saprolite under grassland replicate 2 | place: USA:California | collected 2016-06-15
AGCCCATGCAAGGGGTAAACGTTGTTGCGCGCTGGATTGATCCTGCTACCAAGCTGCCTTCGCGCAGCGTGGTTGCAACTTCGATCTCCGGCTTCCTGTTTTGCGGAAACGCAGGAAATATGATCAGTGGATACATCGACTCGAGCGGCCAGAATTTCAATCGTTTCGGCTCCGACGATCAGACTCTCGAAGGCTTCTTCGACCTCGCAGGTTTGCAGATTCCAAATGGAGCACCCAATGCCCAGTATCAAATTACGGCTGAATCGCTTGATCCGCTGTGGTCACCCAATGCTGGGCCGTACGGATCAGCGGGACAGGTGCAACCATCCGGCTCGGTGCAGCCGATCATAGTTACGGTAACGCCTGGTGCGAACTTGCAGCAGGACATGCTCATGCAAGGCAGCGCAGTGCAGAAGCCGCAATGGTACGGCGCCACGAGCTATGCGTCTCCCGTGCAGATGCCCGGCTCCGGAACGTAGGCGGGCACGTTGAGCGCGTATGGCGTCACCGATTTCTTTCAATTCCCCGCACAGGCGAACCGAACATTGTCAGTAATCGTGCATGCATTGGACGAATTGGGAAATCCGTCAGAGGGAAAAGCATTGCCAGTGCCAGGTATGTGGGATATCGCGGACCCGGGACTCACGCCTGCACCAGCGAATTCATCGTCGGCGTTCAACACCTCATACTTTGCTGAGACCCGTTTGGATGCGCAGATTTTCCAGGGCACAACTTTTCGACTTGGGGTTACGGACTACCGCGGCGACGGCCGTCCCGACTATAGATACAAGGCGCGCGTCCTATACGGCGACAACGTGCTTCCGGCTCGCGCGAGCGTTGCGGGCGGTACGCCAGTCACGATCGTGGGGTTGGGGCTGCAATCGGACACGCTGGTACAAACGACAGGCATCGCAGTACCCGTATTGGCTTCATCCGGACAGCAACTGCTTGTAGATTCGCCCTCACTCGTAGATGGCATTTATGACCTGCTCCTCAGCGATGTAAACACCGGTGGGAGCTCGAGTATGACGGGAGTGCTGACCGTCGGCGCCGGGCCAAGTGATCAGATCAAATTGATTTCTGGAGCGAACCTCACCGCCCCTGTCGGGGGACAAGCGTCATCGCCATTCACGGTGAGCGTGGTCGCTGCGGATGGCGTAACTCCGGTAGCGGGAGCGAGTGTTCAGTTCAGTTCTTCCCCGGCGGTGGCATTCTCTGCATGCGGTGGCTCGACAAACTGCACTGTACTCAGCGATCAAAGCGGCCTTGCATCAACCTTTGTGACCGTGCGGTCCGTGGGGACCATGACTGTTACGGCAAAATTGGCGCCCGCAACGTACCCAACACCGCAACAGGTGCAGGTCACCCTTCTCGGAACATCTTCGCAACTCGACTTGTCTTTGCTAAATCCGTCGGCTTGGATTGCGCAGGGCGCCACTTTGACTCTGCCGCTCAACGCCCGAGTGCTCTCGAATGGGAGATCAGTCAGCGGCACGACAGTGAATTATCAGGTCACAGCTGGCGCTGGCACTTTGAGTTCAGCGGCTGCGCAAACCGATGCTAACGGGAACGTGTCCGTGAACCTGCAGGTGAATTTGTTAGCTGCCGCGCTTCAGGTTACAGTCTGCGTGGCTTCGGGCAACAGCTCGTGCCAGGTGTTTAGCGCCACTGTCGTTCCAGTTTCTTCCCTTCAGCTAGATGCGGTCGCAGGAACTCTGCAAATTGTTCCATCGGCAGCAGCGTTCCAGCCTGTAACGGTCCGTGTAACTGATGCTTCCATACCTCCGAATCCGGTTCTCGGCGCGGGAGTTCTGTTTCTAAGTTACGTTGGTCGCCCGGGCCAAAATCAGCCAATCGTCTGGGCAGGAGAAGCGGGAATTTCGCAACCGGGCATGCCGGTGATTCTCGCCAAGTCGCAAACGACCCTCCAGTCTGACATCAACGGTCTTGCAACTTTCTCACTCTCAACTCAGGGAATTGCGGGGAATGTGGCGGTAGTGGGAACGGCAGCAGCGGGAAATAGTAGCGTGCAGTTTGAGGGACAGCAGCTGGGGCCGTAGGCTTCTCGCAAATCCGCGCAACTATTGCCCGACTGTTCTATTAAGATGTCCGGCATATGCGAAAGCTGGTTTTCTCGACTGCTAAGTCGGCCGGTTTATTTCTCCTCGCCGCAATCCTGTTCAACACACAATCGCCCGCGCAACATTCGCGAACTCGCATCGCAATTGTCGGGCTCGACCACGACCACGTCTGGGGATTATTAAAAGACATCGCCAACGAACCGCAGGCTGAGCTGGTGGCGATTGCTGAAGCGAATCCGGGACTCGTCGAAAAGGCAAAAGCGCAGGTTCCAGCAACCATCCGGTTCTATCCCAATTACGTTCAAATGCTCGCCGACGCGAAACCAGCAGCGGTTTTTGTTACGACGGAGAATGACCGCCATCTGCAAATTCTCCGCGAATGTGCCAAGCGGCACATTCATTATTCATCCGAAAAACCAATGGCGACGAATGCCGGTGATGCGCGCGAGATGGAACGGATCGCCGACAAGGCCGGAATCAAGCTGATGGTGAACTATTGGAACGCCTGGGTTGCACCAAGCCATGAGCTGTTTCATCGCGTGAAAGCCGGGGAGATTGGTTCGGTGCAGAGAATCATTGTTCAGTACGGTCACCAGGGGCCAAAAGAAATCGGAATCTCAAAGGAATTTGGCGATTGGCTCTACGATCCGGTGAAGAACGGCGGCGGCGCAATCATGGATTTCGGATGCTATGGCGCGGAATGGGCATTATGGCTCAGAGGGCGGCCTTCGCGAGTGTATGCAACCACGCGCAAGCTCAAGACCGAGCAGCACAATCAAGTGGACGATGACGCAACCATTGTTCTCGACTATCCCGACGCAACGGTCACGATCGAACCTTCGTGGGATTGGCCCTACGGTATGGATCGCGTGTATGTGTCTGGGGCGAAGGGCAGTTTTCTCGCCACGCACAACGATCTGTTCTTTCGCGCAGCGGGACAGGATTCTTCAGGTCTCGACGGCGAACGCGTGACGCTCGCGCCGGTTGCGCATGGAACCAGCAATCCGATTTCTTATTTGATCGGATGTATTCATGAGAATAAGCCGATTGAAGATCCGCTATCGGCGAAATTGAACGTCCAAGCGATGGAGATTTTGGACGCGGCACGGGAGTCGGCAAGGACAGGGAGGGCCGTGGAGTTGAAGTAGTGTCTTGTTTATGAAATCTCTTCGAGACACTCGCGAATCTCTCTTTCGCTTAATGTGTGGTCTGATGACTTGGCGCGCTGATAAATGCGTTCAACTATCCCATCCTCAGAGGTAATTCCGCGCCGCTCCAACCAAAAAAGAACATTCGATTTCCCGCTCATTGGACCGATGTCAATGACCTGCTCCATTCCAAAGAGCTGAGCCGGCACTCCGGAATAAACTGCATTGGCCAGTTCGACATCGTTTTTCTTGATGGCCTTGATCACTGCGGCAGCGTGAACTCCGGTCGCGGTGCGGAACGCATCTTCGCCTACAACGGGATAGTTTGGCGGAATCGGAACACCCGTGGCGTGAGCGACCGCGTCGCAATATTCACGCAGCTTGGTCAAATCCTGTTGGTCCCACGGCGAAATTCCCATTAATTTGAGATTGACCAGCATTTGATCCATTTGCGTGTTGCCGACGCGCTCCCCGGTTCCGATAGCGCAAGCGTGAACGCAATCCGCGCCGGCGGCAAGAGCTGCCATAGAGTTCGCAATGGCGAATCCGCGATCGCAATGGCCATGCCAGTCCACGCGGATTTGTTCGCCAGCGGGCTTCACCACTTCTTCAAGTACGAACTTCGTGAGCGAGTAAGCGCCCATCGGGGTGGAGTGACCGGCAGTGTCACAGATAACAATGGCGCGCGCCCCATAGCTTATCGCTGTTGAATAGAGGCGCTTCACCATCGCAGGATCGCATCGGCTGGTGTCTTCTGTGACGTACATGGAATCGAGACCGAGGCTGACCGCGAACTTCACGGCTTTCTCCGTCGTTTGCAGGAGAAAATCTTCTGTCCAGTTTTCCGTGTAGCGGCGAAGCGGGCTGGAACCGATGAATGTCGCAGCTTCGATCTTGAGTCCGGTGCGCTGCACAATTTCAGCGATTGGACGAATATCGCTTTCGAGCGTGCGGGCAGCGCAGTTGGCCTTGATCTTCATGCGGCTCGTGACGATTTCGCGCGCCAGTGCCTCGACATGCTCAACCGCCCGCGGCCCAGCACCGGGCAAGCCCAGATCCAATGAGTTGATGCCCAGGGCTTCCATCAAATGGAGGATCTCAATTTTCTGCTCGATGGACGGGTCGCGGACCGATGGCGACTGCAAGCCGTCGCGCAGAGTTTCGTCATTGAGGAGGACAAGGTCTTTGGGAAGGAAATTCCCGGATAGCACAGTGTTCCAGTCGTAGATCAGATCAGAAGCGTTCATGTTGACCCTGTAATTCTACGCTCCGGATTTCGCCTGAGTTCGGTGCGAAGGCTCAGAGCGGTCGCCTTATCGGATCCATCTGGTTTGATATGCTCGACCAATCGGTATGCGGCTCTTCGTGGCACTCGACATTGACGAAGAAATCCGAAAGCAGATTCAGCAGTTCACCGACGAGGTGCGCGGTCTGGGTCCGCATGCGCGCTGGGTGGCGTCAGAATCACTGCATATTACGCTGAAGTTCATCGGCGAAAAGCCAGACGCATTCGTTAAGCAAATCGAGAGCGCGTTGAACTCGGTCACAGTCGCCCCGTTTCAAGTAGAGTTCATCGGCGCCGAGTTTTTCCCAACACCGAGAGCGGCACGGGTATTTTGGGTCGGAATTGAATCCGAAGCAAGACTTGCCGAACTCGCCTCGAAGATAGAGGATTCGCTGGCGGCAATCGCTATTCCGAAAGACCAGCGTGCGTTCAGTCCGCACTTGACCCTCGCACGCGCCCGCAATGCCTCTAGCGCGCCGGGTTGGCGCAAAGGAGATAAGCCGAATCGGCAGTTTGCTAGCCTGCAAGAACACTTGGCTAAATTTCCGGCGCCGTCTTTTGGTACGATGACAGCCCGTGAGTTCTACTTGTATCGAAGCAAGCTTTCGAGCAAAGGATCAACATATACAAAGATCGCGCGTTTTGTGCTCTCGTGAAATTGATGTGCCCATAAGCAACGGGCGCTTTGCAATCATGCGAAAAACGCCAAGGACAAAAAACAAAAAGGTACACGAAGGAAAGGCCTGAATGTATCCGATCTTCGTTGCTGCTGGCCTGGGGTACCTGCTCGGATCGGTCCCCTTTGGCTATTTGTTGGTGCGAGCATTCCGCGGGGAAGATGTGCGTACAACAGGCAGTGGAAACATTGGGGCCACCAATGTCGCGCGCAAGTCCCCTGCTTTGGGAGCCGCAACTTTACTGCTTGATGCAGGCAAGGGATTAGGTGCCGTATTGCTGGCTTCACGGTTCTTTCCCGGTACCGCTGCGATTCCCTTTTTGGCCGGCTTTGCCGCCGTCGCCGGACACATCTTCCCAGTGTGGCTGGGATTCAAGGGCGGAAAGGGCGTGGCCACGGGGCTCGGATCATTCTTGCTACTGACGCCAAAAGCCATCGTGCTCGCGCTTGTGGTTTTTCTGGTAGTTCTCGCGATATTTCGCTTGGTTGCCCTCGGCTCCATCCTGGCGACTGGATCTCTTCCGATATCTGCCCTCTTGCTCAGAGAAGGCGAAAAGCCGATGGGGATCGCAATGTTATCGGCAGCCGCTCTGTTGATTATCGTCAAACACCATCAGAATATCGCGCGCATGTTGAAACGCACCGAGCCTAAGTTCCTGGACTGAAGCGCACATGAGCCAGATCGCAATTATCGGTGCGGGTGCGTGGGGCACAGCGATTTCAATCGTGCTCGGCCGGAAGCAGCGCCATCAAGTACGGCTTTGGGCGTACGAGAAGGCGGTCCGTGAGTCCATCGCCACGGACCGCATTAATGCGCTATTCCTTCCGGACCACAAGATTCCTGAATGTGTGGATGTAACAGGCGATCTCGCAGAAGCCCTGGCCGACTCGGAAATAGTTGTGAGTGCAATGCCTTCGCAACACTGCCGCCGCCTATTTGAAGAGATGTCCCCACACCTCAAGCCGCAAACGCTAGTCGTAAGCGCAACTAAGGGGTTGGAACAAGCCACACTGCTGCGAATGACGGCGGTTATCGAACTCACCACGAAAACACAGGGCAAGCATCTCGCCGTCAGCGCCCTCAGTGGCCCCAGTTTTGCTGCCGAAGTCGCACGGGGCGACCCAACCGCTGTCACCATCGCTTCGCAAGATCCGGCCTTGGCGGCGACAGTACAGCGCGAGTTCAGTGACACGGCTTTCAGGGTTTATACGAACGACGACGTTGTTGGAGTCGAACTTGGCGGCGCCTTGAAAAACATCATCGCAATCGCGGCCGGAGTTTGTGACGGACTCGGTTTGGGATACAACTCCATCGCCGGGCTGATCACGCGAGGGTTGGCGGAGATGACGCGATTGGCCACGGCGTGCGGCGCCCGTGCGGAAACCATGTCAGGGCTAGCAGGACTAGGCGACCTTGTTCTTACATGCACCGGAGGCCTTTCGCGCAATCGTACTGTGGGCGTCGAACTCGGGCGCGGACGCAAACTGCCGGAAATTATCGCGGGCATGCACGGAATGGTAGCCGAGGGTGTTTACACCACGGATGCCGCCGTGCAACTTGCCCGTCAACGTGGCGTGGAAATGCCCATAACCGAGCAGATGCACGCCATATTGAACGAAGGCAAAGCGCCACGGGACGCAATTCAAGAGTTGATGACGAGGAGCGCCAAAAGCGAAGTCCACCTTACGGGTGGATAGGTGCTACTTCATACAGTCTTATATCCAAGGCCTTTAGAAGCCCCCACCTTCAAAATGGTACTTTCGTAATCAAACCAGCCAGCCATCCAGCATCCGTAGCCCAGTTGCAAACTAGAATCTCTAAAGGACTGTACGCGCAGTTCTCCGCATAGGGGATGGAGCAAAGCCACTTTGGCCCGCAAATTCCTGCCAACCCGGATTCCGATTCTGTACGTAATTCTCAGTGTGCTGGTGCTCATCAGCGTTGTGCCGATGTTTTTCTATTCGTCGCAGGTGCAATCCATCAACCGCGACCGGCTCATTACAAATGAGCGCCTGCTGCAGAACGCCGTTACCCGTTCGATCGCCGACGATATCTCACAGCACCAGGAATCTTTTCGGTTGATGCAGACCAACCTGGCCTCGGCGCTGCAAGTCGCCAGCGGAGGAGACCTGACTGGGGAGCACGTCCAGGCGCCGGAGTTGCGTGCGCTTCTGGAGAACTTCGTTTCATCGTCCGAGGACCTTGACTACTCGACCCTGCTGAATTCCGAGGCCAAAGGGATTTCCGCGGGGCGCATCGAACCTGACGCATTTCTCCAACGTGAATTGGAGCAGGCGTACGCTGCTGCGCGCGACGCGCGGGCTTACAACGGGCAGCCTCTAGTGGTGGGGAACGGAAAGTCTTCGCACACCGTCATGCTGGTCAGCACGCCGGTGAAATATCAGGACCGGTTCCTCGGAATGATCGCCTCGGTTGTGGACCTTAACTTCTTGATCAGCAGACTGCGCGAAATTGATCGCGGCGGCTTGACGCCCTATGTAGTGGATAGTCAGGGCCGTTTAGTTGCCGGCGCCAACCCCGAGTATGCCACCGGTCAGGACATGACGAATCTCGAGATTGTCCGCAATTTTGTGGAGCAGGGTGGCAAAGCCCAAATGGTCGCCGCCACCCGTGAGTTCACCGCCGGCAGCGGAAGAAAAAGCGTTGTCATGCTGGGAACATACAGTCCTGTAACCAACCTGAATTGGGCTGTTGTCGTACAAAAACCCCGCGACGAAGCTTACAGCAGCGTTTACGAAATGCAGCGGACGGCGCGGATCCTTGCGCTATTCGCCATCGCGCTGAGTATCGGCGTCGGAATCATCGCTGCCCGCCGTATCACCAATCCTCTTGAGGTATTGACCGAGTCAAGCCACGCCATCGCGCGTGGAGATTTTTCTCAGCGTGTGCAGCTGAAGAGCCGCACCGAGATTGGCGAACTGGCCCAGACCTTCAACTTCATGTCGCAGGAGCTCGAACACTTTGTCGAAGACCTGAAGCGGGCCGCTGCAGAGAACCGCGAGCTATTCATGAGCTCTATTCAAATGCTCGCCGGCGCAGTCGACGAAAAGGACCCCTACACTCGTGGACACTCCGATCGCGTGACCAAGTATTCCGTTTTGATCGCGAAGGAGATGGGGATGGCGGAAGATTTTCTGGAAATTGTCCGCGTTTCCGCGCAACTTCACGATGTAGGCAAGATTGGAATAGAAGATCGCATTCTCAAGAAACCGGGCGCGCTGACAGCCGAAGAATTCGAGATCATGAAGACCCATACCACCAAGGGCGCGAATATCCTGCGGCCTGTGGCGCAGTTGAAAGACATGATTCCCGGCATCGAGCTACACCATGAATCCCTTGATGGACGCGGGTACCCGCACGGGTTTAAGAGTGACGAAATACCGATGCTGCCCCGAATCATTGCGGTGGCAGACACCTTTGACGCGCTGACCACGAACCGCCCCTACCAGCAGGCGCACGACTGCGAAGATGCTCTGCGCATCATTCACTCCATTTCTGGCAAGCGGCTCGATCCAACCGCAGTGGCAGCCCTCGACGCCATTTATCAACGGGGTGAGATTCGTGTTCCTCGCACTGTTCCGCTAGTGGCTAAAGCGGCCGCAGCGACTTCCAACGTGCCTGCAAGTGTTGCCTTTCAACGGCCAAACGATGGCGGGCTGGATATGGATCGCACGTAAGAACAGCCGTCAGCCATCAGCCGCCCGTAAGAGCCTTCCTTCCCCAAAACCTACAAATCCTCGACAAGTCAATTCGATTTTCTTGATGGCTGACGGCTGATGGCTGACGGCCCGATATAATCACTCTAGAGCTTCCATTCATGATCCAGACGCTTTTTGGCACTCCCGAGAAGAAAGCCGGCCTGTTTGATCGGCTGAAAGAGGCGGTATCGCGCACTCGCGAAAACCTCAGCGAGCGAATTGAAGAAGCGGTTGCCTTCAACAAAGAAATTGACCGTAATACGCTGGACGATCTGGAAGATACGCTGCTTGGCGCCGATCTGGGATCAGCAACAACACATCAGGTACTGGAGAAACTTCGAGAGCGCGCGGACCGCAAGCAGATCAAGGATGTCGAGGATCTCAAGCGCTTGCTCAAAGCTGAACTCCTCGCAATTCTAACTGCGGCGAATACTCCACCGGTTGAGAGGCCGGAAGGAGTTCCCGAAGTCGTTCTTGTCGTCGGAGTCAATGGAACGGGCAAAACTACAACCATCGGCAAGCTAGCTCAAACCGTGCGGTCTGACGGAAAGACCGTATTGCTTTGCGCTGCTGATACATTTCGCGCCGCCGCAATCGAACAGCTCGAAATTTGGGGACAGCGCACCGGCACGGAAGTAATTCGCACAAAACCAGGCGGCGACCCGGCGGCGGTGCTCTACGATGCTCTCGAAGCCGCAAACGCGCGCCACATTGATTGCGTCATCGTGGACACTGCCGGCCGCCTACACACGAAAGCTAATCTGATGTTAGAACTGGAAAAAATGCGGCGCACCGCCCAGCGCCTGATTCCCGGAGCGCCACATGAGGTCCTGCTGGTCATTGATGCGACTACTGGACAAAATGGCCTGCAACAGGCGAAGCAATTCACCGACGCGGCCGCGGTCACCGGCGTTGTGCTTACCAAGCTTGATGGCACCGCGAAAGGTGGCGTTGTAGTCGCTATCGCGCGCGAGCTTGGCTTGCCCGTACGCTACGTTGGGGTGGGAGAGAAGGCCGGAGACCTGTTGCCTTTTGATCCGAAGGAGTTTGTGGAATCGCTGTTCGCATAGAAAAATCCGCCGATGCAGTCGTTTGTTGAAATACTGATCGTACTCGCCGCGTTCTGGGTGGTGTGGCGCCTGGTTAGAAAAATACTGCGGCCTCGCGCTCCGGCCGAACCGGCCGAAGAGCCGTCCGCTCCAGTGCCGGCACATCGAAAGCAGGGCCCAAGAGGACGCTCGGGCGCTGTGGCGTTAGCAGAACCAGAAGATGATGAAAGCCCCGATGCTTTCCCGCCAAGAACGATCTGACCTTTCGCAATTCCAGCCTCTATCTGCGCAAAAATGAAATAATGTGTTCGACGCATGAAAGCGAACGAACCCGATCAATTCTTTCTCCATCGTGCACTGGAGCTTGCCGAGAAAAGCTTCGGCTTGGCGTCCCCGAATCCAAATGTAGGGGCGTTATTGGTTGATGCCGATGGCGTTGTCGTCGGCGAAGGATTCCATACCTACGACGGTCTGAAGCACGCCGAGATACTTGCGATCGAGCAGGCTGGAGAGAAAGCCCGCGGCGCAACTCTCTACATCAACCTGGAGCCATGCTCGCACCACGGGCGCACGGGGCCATGCACAGAAGCTCTGATCGCTGCCGGAATCAGGCGGGTTGTGGCTTGCACCGCCGATCCCAATCCTACCGTCAGCGGCCGCGGCTTTGCGCGTTTGCGCCAAGCTGGTCTGCAAGTCGCCT
>WNGE01008857.1_pt1 | contig 10658 bp, 10 predicted proteins | sample 5400651 | NCBI WGS metagenome assembly WNGE01 (sample SAMN13153370, study PRJNA577476) | soil metagenome | isolation source: 60 cm soil or saprolite under grassland replicate 2 | place: USA:California | collected 2016-06-15
AGGCAAACGCACCAAAGTGGCAAATAAGCCACTCAAGGAATCAACAGCACTAAGAAAATCGCACATCATTGATAAGCAAAACCATTCAATGAAGACCGAACCACTATCAACGCTCAATTTTTCAGCAGCCTGCTAGGATACTCTGCCGAGAAAATCTTTCAGGGCCCAATCGCCGACGCACTCACCCACGTCGGACAGATCGCGCTGTTGCGACGCATCGCAGGCGGACCAGTTCGCGGCGAAAACTATTTCAAGGCTGAAATTGTCTCCGGCCGGGTTGGGAAAGACCAATCCGCGAACCGCATCGAATTTGATTAGCGCGTTGCTTCCAATAAAGAGAGATAGAGACCGTTGGCCGACTATTGCTACGACTCTTATGCTTCGCGGAAGGATCGTAAGAGTCATGTTTGCTGAGATCAACCTTGGCTGAGGCGATCGCTCAGCTGAGAATACTTAAGCAGTTTGAATATCCGTGATGGCGTTTTCCCTTTTTGCGCGCGAAGACGGTCTTTTGGCGACGTAACTTGTGTCAGTGTTATTCACACCGCGGCTTTCAGAGATCGTGTGAAATCTCGGATATGCGTCCTTCTTTGCCCCAATGGGGCTGCGCCCTCCAGCCCAACGTTGCCGCTTCGGCTACGTTGGGGAACGGGAAGGGATAATTCTCAACCGCAACGCGGTTGCGTCATTTGCATCGAGTTAGCAAAGCGGGCGCAACCGCGTTGCGGTTGAAGAATTCAATCGCTTCATTTTCCCAGGGTAGCTGCCCGAGCGGTAGCCCTGGGCTCCAAGTCGCAGCCCCGTTGGGGCAAAGAGAACGAATAGACATCCGAGTTTCACACAGTCAATTTCAGCCCGGTGCCCTTGCAATTTTAGTTGTACCAACCGTCTTAACGGTTTACCAGTCACGCAGATTCAAAATAGATTAGCCATAAACCGTTTGAAACGGTTTGGAATATTGGCGGCGGCATTGACGCCGCGCTAAAGCAGCGGCGTGAATGAGACATGCGCTAACCAAACTGCATAAGTAGTGATGTTCCATGTGTGACATCTAACAGGCGTTGCATTTGCGAACTCGCCTCGCCATAGGTATTCTCCACGGTTCTACGAGACCAGCACCATCATGACAAAATACGTAGCATTTCTGCGGGCTATAAATGTAGGTGGCCACACGGTGAAGATGGACTATCTCCGCAGGCTTTTTATCAGTCTTGGGTTTGCCAGTGTGGAGACGTTTATCGCGAGCGGCAATGTCATATTTGATTCAACTTCAAAAAGCTCCCGAACTCTCGAGAAGAAGATAGAAGGTCTTTTACGCGAGGAGCTGGGTTACGAAGTTGCGACCTTTGTTCGATCCATTTCGGAACTGGCGGACATTGCTCAACACAAATCCTTCCCGGATTCGCAGTTGGATGCCAGGGGCCACGTACTATATATCGGCTTCATGGCTGATGAGCCAGGCGGCAAAGCGAAAGAGAAACTGCTGTCGTTAGCCACAAAGTTGGATGACTTTCATCTCAACAGACGTGAAGTCTATTGGTTATGCCGTACCAGGTTTAGCGAATCCCAGATTTCGGGGGCGATGTTGACAAAGGCGCTCGGTATGCCCGCGACCTTGCGAAACTCAACTACTGTGAAAAAGATTGTTGCAAAATATTCGTAATCCGCGAAGTCGCCCGAGGCTCGGGCAGGTGCTAAGAGAAGAAACATCATTACCAAAGATCGCAAACAGTACACGATGGGTTATGGTCCGGCAGCAACCGCGTTGATGGCAAGGCGAAGCGCGCAGAGCCACGCAGGCTTTTTTCTTCCACACCTCAAAGCCGGAATGAACGTGCTCGATTGCGGATGCGGTCCGGGAACCCATCACGCTCGGCTTTGCGGAGCTCGTTGGCGCGGGACAAGTGGTGGGAACCGAAATCGAAGATTCGCAAGTAGCTCTTGCCAGTGAGAGTGCTTCCTGGAGCAGAAGGACCAAATGAGCGATGAGATGAGCGGCCGGCGCCACGGACCAAAATATTAGCCAATCGTAAAGGAAAGTTTTCTTGACTGTGCTCGAAACAGAACGTCTGGTCCTGCGGAAAATCTCCGTTGATGACGCCGAGTTTATCATTGAGCTTCTCAATCAGCCGTCGTTTCTGCGCTACATCGGCGACAAGGAAGTGAGAAATGCGGCAGACGCGGTTCGGTATATTGAAACTGGTCCACTAGCCAGCTATCAGCGGTTCGGCTTTGGACTCTATCTGGTGGAATTGAAAGAGCCTGAAGTGTCAATTGGGATTTGTGGGTTACTGAAAAGAGACTCATTGCCGGACGTTGATGTTGGGTTTGCGTTTCTGCCGAGCTATTGGTCGCAGGGCTATGCGTTTGAGGCAGCTTCTGCTGTTATCACTTACGGTAGAGACGTGCTTGGATTGCAGCGGATTATCGCGATTACCTCGCTTGATAATAGTGCTTCGATGAGACTACTCGAAAAGATCGGTCTGAGATTCGAGCGCCTGATCAAACTCTCTGAGGATGAGCCTGAGGTTAGGTTGTTCGGATCAAAGGCGTTGTCTGCCAGAGCGACACAAATACCGAACCGGGAGCGATAGCGACCGGGTCCTGGCAATCAAGTTAGACTTTACTCGTAGCGATTAGATTAGGAACAAACTCGGTTCGGTTATCCAAGTTGATCTTGAGATCCATTCGCTACCGAGGCTGTTGGAAAACTAAAAGTTGATCAGCATCGAAAGAAGAGCGGGGCAAGCCACCCTTCCCGACCTCGAGACTTTCAAACTTGCTCGAGTTGCGCAAAGACTTGAAAGCTTCTCACACAGCATTTTCGACAGTTTAGCGCCCAAGACCATTGTGTAATCACTCAAGTATGAAAGTCTCGAGGTTGGGAAGGGTGGCTTGCCCCCGCCGCGACCGGGGTTAGAATGCGGCTGCGTTTCCACACAGTCTCGATAGCGACCGGCTGCAGCCTCCAATACACAAACCGTTCAATGCGCGTGGCTGCGCAAGCAAAGAGTTCGGCATCGCTGGTCGTCGACGAGCGATGCGAGAATCCGAGCCTCACCCGTAAAGGCTCCTGCAGCGGTTCTAATGCCTCCCGCGATTGTCGTGTGGGCTTCAAGTTAAGTTACTATGGTCACATGACTGATTCGTAGCAGGAGGATAAATGAAACGTAAAGCTTCGGCCGTCTGGAACGGTGGCCTCAAAGATGGGAAAGGTACGATCTCGACAGACAGCGGCGTTCTCGCAAACAGTCAATATTCTTTTAGTACGCGCTTTGAGGATGGAATTGGCACAAACCCTGAAGAGTTGATTGCAGCCGCGCACGCCGGTTGTTTCTCGATGGCACTTTCAGGTCAGTTGGGTCAGGCCGGTCTGACAGCGGAGAGCATCCGAACGACAGCGGCGGTGAGTCTCGAAAAAACTGACGGTGGCTTTGCGATCACTAAAGTACATCTCGACGTCACGGCGAAAGTGCCGGGCGCTGACCAGCAAGCATTTGAGACAGCGGCAAATAACGCCAAGGCAGGCTGCCCAGTCTCCAAACTTTTGAAGGCAGAGATAACGATGGAAGCGAAGCTCGAGGCTTGATTCCGGAGTTTTCATTAACGCCGATACTCTATAGTTGTTGTCGCATCTCATACACAAGCAAGGCCTCCTTAATGTCTGAATTCAAAAGTACCCCCACGCTCGACCAGGACAAACTCGATTATTTCATCTGCCTTCAGTTCCTCTTCATGCATGTCGCGTGTCTGCTTGTGCTCTGGACAGGCGTTAGCGTGGTGGCAGTGGTCATCTGTCTCGCATTGTACGTAGTGCGCATGTTTGCGATTACTGCCGGTTTTCATCGGCTATTGGCGCATCGCACGTATAAAACCAGCAGGCTTTTCCAATTCCTGATGGCTTTTACGGGAACGGCGTCCTATCAGAAAGGACCGCTTTGGTGGTCGGCTCATCACCGCCGCCATCACCTTGTCGCTGATACCTCGCAGGATTTCCATTCGCCGTTGACGCGCCGGTTTTGGCGCGCACACTTTGGTTGGTTTCTATCCCGCGACAGCCAGAAGACTGAATGGAAGTTGATTGGAAACCTGAGTAAGTATCCGGAGTTGCGTTTCCTCGATCGGTTCTACTCGCTGCCTCCGATTATATTGGCAGTCTCGGCATTTCTGCTGGGCGCAGCGCTTGCGCGGTGGGTGCCGCAGCTGGGAACTTCGAGTTGGCAGATGCTGGTCTGGGCATTCTTCATCAGCACCGTGGTGCTTTATCACGGCACGTTCACGGTTAATTCACTCGCGCACATTTTCGGTAAGCGCCGCTTCGCCACCGACGACAACAGCCGGAATAATCTTTTTGTCGCACTGATCACACTCGGCGAAGGATGGCACAACAATCACCACTACTACTTTTCATCTGAGCGCCAGGGTTTCTATTGGTGGGAGATCGATATTTCTCACTACACTTTGCGAGCGCTTTCGTGGTTGGGAATAGTTTGGGATTTACGCATACCTCCCGCGAACCTGACATCCGTTTCTGAAATCTCAACAGCGAACCAGCCGTCAGAGGCGGCAGGGAACATTGGAACTTAGGTCCGAGCGATGTCCGTGCGGTTTGATCAGTCACGGTACCAGGCGGCTCGCTACTGAGCGTTAACGATAGGGTCCCTCGTGGTCCTGATATCGAATGGCTCGAGCGCCACTCATACCGAATGCCTGAGAAGCGACAAATTTCGCGAGCCGAATACCTGCACTTTCTGCCTCTGCCGACGCGCTGGATGGACAACGACATCTACGGCCACATCAACAATGCTCTCTACTACGCCTTCTTCGACACTGCCATTAATCAATATCTTATAGCCGAAGGCGGTCTCGACATCGTAGCCGGACCGGTGGTGGCATTTGCCGTGGAGTCTCAATGTCAATATCTGCGGCCGCTCGCGTTTCCCTCAACCCTCGACGTTGGCATGCGGGTCGGCAAGCTCGGAAATTCGAGCGTACGCTATGAGTTGGCCGTCTTCGAGCAAGAGCAAGATTTTGCAGCAGCCCTTGGCTACTTTGTACACGTCTTCGTGAATCGAGAAACGCAACAGCCGGTAACGATACCAGGCACGCTTCGCATGGCGCTCGAACGACTTATTCAACGATGAGTGTTTGGAAACCAGCGGGGGCAAGCCCACCTTCCCGACCAGGAGCTTATTGAAGTTGAGCTCTCAATTCTTGAATGAAAGGCGGTCAAGACGGGATTAACGGAACCAGTCACAACATCTCTCAGGTCGGGAAGGCGGGCTTGGCCAAGGCTCACTTGCAAGCATTCAGGGATCTATGCCGCAGTGACTTGATCAGAGGCTCTAAAGTTTATTGGACACTTTCATCTAAGTTGACTTGCGGCTATAAATAGGAAATCTTCTGGAGGAAATTGAATAATGAATATGAAGAGTGTGCGTACGTTGGCAGTGCTGCCACTGCTCCTATCAGGCGCGCTGCTGGTATTCGCTGAAACTGCAACAGCACAAACACCACAAACTCCGACCTTGCCAATCGAGCGGCCTGAGAAACTTGAACCTACGAATTATGGATTTGATTATGTTCGCCGTGAAGTAATGATCCCAATGCGCGACGGCGTTAAGTTGCATACCGTGATCCTGGTTCCCAAAGGCGCAAAAGATGCGCCGATCCTGTTGACGCGCACGCCTTACAACGCCACCGCGCTAACGACGCACACCGAAAGCTCCCACCTTGGCCCAAGCCTGTATGGCTACGACAACGCCACCGATGTGATCGTCGAAGGCGGGTACATCAGAGTGGTTCAGGACATTCGCGGCAAGTATGGTTCGGAAGGCGATTACGTAATGAACCGCCCGCTGCATGGACCGCAAAATCCGACGCCGGTGGATCATGCTACCGACACTTACGACACGATTGATTGGTTAGTAAAAAACATCCCGGAAAGCAATCGCAAGGTCGGCATTTTAGGCATTTCCTACGATGGTTTTTTGCCTTTGATGGCGCTGGTGAATCCCCATCCGGCATTAAAGGTTTCCGTGCCGATGAATCCGATGGTCGATGGCTGGCGCGGTGATGATTGGTTTCACAACGGCGCGTTTCGCCAGCAGGGCATGAACTACATCTACGATCAGGAGGCCACGCGCGCGAATGATGCCAGGTGGTGGACGAGCCACTTCGACGACTACGACATGTTTATGGAAGCAGGATCGGCAGGGGAGTTAGGGCACCGCCGTGGCCTGGAGCAAGTGGGTTTCTGGCGCAAGCTGCTTGAACATCCGGCCTACGACGCCTTTTGGCAGGACCAGGCGGTGGATAAGATCCTCGCCGCACAACCGTTGAAGGTTCCAGTGATGCTGGTGCATAGCCTTTGGGATCAGGAAGACATCTACGGCGACATCGCTGTCTACAAGAAGATCAAGCCGAAAGACACTAACAACGATAAGGTGTTTCTGGTGATGGGCCCATGGCATCACGGTCAGGAGATCAGGGAAGGCAGCGCGCTCGGTGCCATCAAATTCAACAGTGACACCGCGCTCACTTTCCGTCAGGAAATCCTGCGGCCGTTTCTAGATCACTATCTTAAGGATGCACCCAAAGCTGATATCGCCCCGGTGATGGCATTTGAAACGGGAACGAACAAGTGGCTGCGACTTACTTCCTGGCCGGCCGGCTGCGCGAGCGGCTGCACAATAAAACCGACTCCACTCTATCTTAACGATGGATTGAAAGCGGCCTTCGCTGCGCCACAGTCTTCCGGTTCCGCTTACGAAGAGTATGTATCTGACCCCGCCAAGCCCGTCCCCTATCGCGCTCGACCCATCGACGGCACGAGTTGGTCTCGCTGGCTGGTTGACGATCAGCGCGAAGCATCAGGACGTCCGGATGTGCTGGCGTTTGTGTCCGACACTTTGACCGCACCGGTAAAGATCAGCGGGGAGCCAATCGCCAATTTGATCGCGTCAACGAGCGGGACCGACACCGATTGGGTGGTGAAAGTGATCGACCTTTATCCCGACGAAGTCGCTGGTCAGCCGAACATGGGCGGTTATCAGTTGATGATTTCAGCCGACGTCCTGCGTGGCCGTTATCGCGAAAGCTTCGAGACGGCGAAACCAATCGCCGCCAATACGCCGCTGCTCTTTCGTTTTGCGTTACCGACAGCCAACCACGTCTTTTTGCCCGGCCACCGGATCATGGTCCAGATTCAGTCAAGTTGGTTCCCGCTCTATGATCGCAACCCGCAAACATTTGTGCCCAATATTTTCTGGGCCAAGCCAGGCGATTATCGCAAAGCCACCCAAAGGATCTATCACGCGCCGGGCGACTCTAAACGTCAGAGCTTCGTTGAACTTCCGCTTGTAACGTCGCGGTAAGGTGCCTGGATAAAGTAATGTCGTTATAACCTCGCGAAAGAGGGATCTGACATGCAAGGGCGCTGGAATCCGGCAATCGCGTCGCCCGTGCGATCATTGAAGCACCTGTTTCTTGAAGAGTCAGGCGATGAAACCTTCCTGGAATTCATTAAAGATTACAGGGATCATCTCCCATAGTTTTCCTGGTGAGTGAAGCGGGACCAAAAACATGTCTGATGCAAATAACACATCTGCTGAAACCGCACAGGCGATACTGCAAATGGAACGCGACATCATGGCCGCGATCAAGAATAAGGACGCCGCAACGCTGGAACCAATGCTGGCAGATGATTTCGTCTATCGAACTCACTTTGGGGCGGAATCCGACAAGGGAGAATTTTTGAAGGCCATCGCGTCGTTTCCGGTGGAGATTATCGCTCTACGCGGCGAGGAGCTGAAGGTGAATGTCTATGGCGAGACCGCTGTCCTGACGGGACTGCAACTCGCTGAGGCTCGGCCTCCCGAGGGACAAGCAGAAGAAAGCGCGGTCGCTTTTACCGATGTCTTCGTCCGGCGCGACGAACGCTGGTTAATGGTCCTGGCCTATGGCGTTGAATTGCCATCCGAAGCAGTCCCCTTTCAAATCTGAGCGCGCTGTCTTCCATGGCGAACTTTGCAAAAAAACTTATTCGTCGACCCACAAGGGCCATTCGGTCGTGAAGCTTGTGCAATGATGCGGGAGCGATAGAGACTGTGTGGAAACGCGGTTTGCGGCTGTGCCGCCCGATGTGCGGAAGGGCTGTGCCCTTCCGGCTAGAGTTGATGGAATCAGGGGCTATGCCCCAACTCAGGGGCGTAGCCCCGGAATGATGAGTGTGCTACCTCCGGTGGGTCGGAGCCGCGACCGCACATCAGGCGGCACAGCCGCGAACCGGAGTTTCTACACAGTCTCGATAACGACCGAATGCCGCATCATAGAGTCCCGGTTTGTGGGTCGACGAATTACGGAACCGGGAGCGGACCGGGGCCCAGACGGGCAGCCCGGCTGGGGTGGTGGTAGCGACTGGATTCTTGATCTACTAAACGGAGTGTGACGTCACGATCTTCGGCATTAGGGCGCACTAACTAATCCCAATTAGTTTGCCAATTCGCAGACAAGCACTTCGAGTTGCAGGCGCGCGCCTTTGGGACCGCCTCCGCCGAGCGATGACTTGATGGCGAGATCGGCGGCGGCTATTAGTTGGATGCCGTGAGCTATTTTCGTCGCATCGCTTCGCTGCAAGGTATTCATGAAAGCGTCGCGTTTTGCAGGCGGGCCATAAACGAGTCGATAAACTTCGTCTCGCTCCCCGCATTTGAGCAGCTCTTTGGCTAGGGCCAGGCGGTGATAATTACTGGCAATAAGTCCCAGCAACATTACCGGCTGAACATCGTCATCCAGCAAGCGATGGAGTGTCTCAAGCGCGCGATGTCGATCGCCCGCAACCAGTTGATCTCCGAGATCGAAGTTGGAAAGCTCGCGTGAGCGATCGATTAGCTGGTCGACCAGCTCCATCGTGATTTGCCCGGTTTTCAACGCAGCTGATGCCAGTTTATCCAACTCGGACGAGAGCGTTTGCAGGTTAGTTCCCACAAGCCTGACGACTTCTGACAGTACGCGCTCGTCGGCCGTCGTCTTCAGTTCCTTCAAGCGCATTCGCACCCAGGCTTTCGCTTCCGCGTCCTTTATTGCAGGAAACTCGACTACGGTACAGTTTGTCAGCAAAGCTTTGGTCAACTTTTTGCGCTTATCGAGATCAGCGGCCGCAAAAACCATTACCGTCGAATCCACGGGACGGCCCAAATAGCGAATGATAATGTCCTCGTCACTTTCACGCAGCTTCGCAAAGTCCTTAATCCTGACGACCCGACGCTCAGACATCATCGGTAGTTGTTCGGCAGCAGCGATAGCTGCCAGAGCGGAGTCGGTCAGTAGACTGAAAGAAGATTCGTTGAATTCTCGCAACAACGTCCCGCTGAGGGCGGCATCGGTAAGGTTCCGGCCAGCAGAGTCTCGCAAGTAGGTTTCGCAACCGACGAGCAGGTAGAGGGGCTGCAAACGCCCGGTGTTGATGGAGCGGTCGAGTTCAGCGCGCGAAAGCGTCGTCATTTGATCTGAATTGCGTTCGTCAGGGTGGAGACAATACTCTCCGCAAAATTGCGCGCCATACGCTGCACGGCGGGGTCTTCTTCGTTGAAGAAGTTGCGCGGATCATTGGCGAATTCGTACTCGCCGCGAAACACGAAGTTCTGGTTATCGTAGAGCACACGGTTCTCAGTTTGATCGCGCACCGTCACCGCGGCTTCAATCGTCACTTCAAAAATTCGCGCGCGCCCTTTGTCATCAAGCAGCACGCCGCCATAATTAAAGCTCTTGATGACACCTTCGATTACCGCATCGGCTCCTTCGCGTTGGCCCTGCACCCGCAGGCCGCGACCACGATGAATCAGCTCGTTAACTACGGCTTCAGTGAAGCGCGATTCGATCTTGTAACGCAGCGCATTATTTTGGAATGCCGGCACTGCGACCGTCTTGATGCGCGCCGGCAGTTGATTCTTCGTTACCGGCTTGTAGCATTCAGCAAAGCCGGAAACAAATAAAAGCATTAACAGAAACCCTGTTAATCGCAGAACTTTTCGCATTGGAAGCTCTAAATATTGAACCAGCATCTGACTTATTAGATCGCTCTGGATTCTCTCTCACCATTCGCGCTTAAGCAAATCGTCCCGGAGTAGTGTCTTGGTTCGAGGTTGTCTGCTCAACTTTTATGCCCCCTGCATCTTTGTTGTGAACAGATGCTCGACAACTATTCACCAAAGGGACCATGGGTTTTTCGACGCGTAGCGGCGGTATGAATTTAGCCCGGCGTTTCAACGCCGGGTAAACGGTTCACGGGGTGTTCGCGTCGCGCTAGCGACGCCTGAAATGCGCGGCTATCAGCCGTCGCTGACGCGACGATGGTGAAAGGTTGCGCTGGCCCGGCGTTGAAACGCCAGGCTAAATTCATACCGCCGCTACGCGTCGAAGAAGTAGGCACTAGTTACTTTTTGGGCTTTCCACAAAGTCCCTTCAGTCAGGCGGTGACTGATCGTTGCGGGTCAGTGGTGGGCGCACGATCATTACGTGGATCGTGTCATCTGGGTGGATCGTACTCCACCCATACTGAATTTCCTGGGATTCTGGCTCACACTTCTGACTCTAATGCTCGGTTTGTTAACGCTACCTCGGTGGCAGTCGTTCGTCGCTATTGCCGCGTTTCTATG
>WNGE01013045.1_pt1 | contig 10656 bp, 10 predicted proteins | sample 5400651 | NCBI WGS metagenome assembly WNGE01 (sample SAMN13153370, study PRJNA577476) | soil metagenome | isolation source: 60 cm soil or saprolite under grassland replicate 2 | place: USA:California | collected 2016-06-15
AAGAACGGGCGATTTCCGTTCTCAACAACCTGTTTGAGCGAACCAAAGAGTTCGCTGATGACAAGACAAGGATAGAAACTCAAGCGCAAATCGCTGACACCCTCTGGGAATACGACCAGCAAACTGCCCGGCGGCAATTTACAGAAGCTTTTCGTTCGATTGAGCGAATCGAGGATGAAGAGCGTCCTTTTCCTGTCTCATATACTCCGAAGACTCTTCTGCGGCTTCGGCTATCGGATTTGTTGGCAAAGCCAGATGCGGACCTGGCCGAAAAGCTGATCAACTCAATACCTGAGTCTCAGACCAAAACCGACCAAACATCGCCAACGAAGAAGAGGGGTGAAAGGGGAAACCTTTATATGAAATTGGCTGACGAGCTGATGATGGATTTGTTCGAAATTGGACGATACTTTATGGCAGATTACGAAGAGTCTGCGGGCCACAACGACGCCGGACAGAAAGATGAGGCGCCGGCGGAGCCAGAGCCAATCAAGCCAGTCCTCGTCGAGCCCCTTCTCAACTTCGCCTTCAAGGCCATCACAATTGAATCCGCAAATGAACAGAGCCGAATGTCGAACGGGCAAAAGCAGGAGAGGATGGTGATGTTCGATATGATTGATCATGGAATTGTGGAGTGGCTGTTGCCACTCTTCGAGCAACATCAACCGGAAAGGGCCGCTTTTATTCGATCACACCTCGGTCATATCGAAAATGTGATTCCGAGCGCAGTCCATCAGGCGATGAATACCCCTCGCCCGACAACCGTTAAAGAATTGCTCGATGAGGCTCAGACCAAAAAGGATTCATTCCAGAAAGACATGCTCTACGCTGAAGCCGCAAGGAAAGCGGAAGAAGCTGGCGATTTCGACCAGGCGATCGCGATTATGGAAAAACTCAGTGATAAAAGTTTAGGAAAGGACGTCTCGCTTATCCGTAACAGCGCGGCGATCAATGCCGGCGACAAAGGTGATATTGACGCCGCATACCGATATGCCATAACGCTTCCTGATCCCTCCGATCAAGTCCGGGCGCTCTGCCGGATTGCGCTGAAGTCATTTGAGAAGAGAGACCTGCAGCGCGCCAACGAATTGATCAATGAAGCGGAGAAAATGATTGCGAACTCTGGCCCGACCCCTGAGAAAGTATTTGCTCTGCTCGACGTGTCGGCTGCGGCGACGACAATCAATCCGGTCGGCGGCTTCGAATTTGTAAATACCGCCATCGCGGTTATCAATCAGATTCATTCCTCGAAACCCAACCAGGTAGGATGAATTTTATTCGGGATTCTATTACCTTTGAAAAAAGCCTAGGAATGTTAGCCCGCGCCGACTTTGAACGAGCGATGAGACTGGCTCTGGCGATAACTCCAGGTGATGTTTCCGCGCTGGCTCAATTGGCCGTCTGTCGCGGCGCGTTGGTTGGGTCGAAAGAGTAGCGGGAGGAGAATGGCGTGCGAGAAAAGAATAGGGGCAGAAATCGGCGCGATCGAAAGTCGGAAAGAGCGGTTGACAGACTCCAAACCGGCCAGTACGATACGCCTTCCTTTTTGGCCAGGTAGCTCAGTTGGTAGAGCAACGGACTGAAAATCCGTGTGTCGGCGGTTCGATTCCGTCCCTGGCCACCAATAGAATCAAAAAGTTACGGCCACCGATGAGGTGGCTGTTTTCTTTTGTTCCCCCTGCTGCTCCCCTAATTGAAAAAGTTTTGCCTTCAGCCTGTAGCGTGCTATCCTCTCGCCGGGAAACAATCGCGCCTCCCAGCGCCATTCAGGGGGGGCTCTATTCATGTCTCAAGAACTCACGCTCGAACAATCCACCGAACAACTCACAGACGAATCTCCGCCCGAAGGCGCAACGTCTGAACAGGCTGAATCAGTCGGGCAAGATCCGGTGGCCGAGCCGGAGCAGCCGGCGGAAGGCTAAACAGCGACGCGCTGCCCGTTTGCCTTGAGAACAACGGACAGCGCGTGTACCGCACAAACCAGTTTAGCGAGCTGTGCGGCGAAGCGGAGCGTACCGCAAGCGTGGCTCTTCGCCAAGTCCACAGCTCCCTTTCAGGGAAGGGAGCAACTATATGAACCCGTGGCGCAAACTTCTACTCTTCACTTTTATTGTCATCCTGCCGGCCATTGTCGTCGGCGTGTCAAACTTCAAAGCGTTCCCAGACTCTTCATTCCTGGCAACCGTGATGCTATTGACCACAGTCGGCGTCGCCGGCTTATTCACGTGGAAATCCAATCATGCGACGCCGAAGATCGTCCGCTACTGCATTATCGCGGACATCATTATCTGCGCCCTTCTCTGCGTGAACGTCGGCTGCCACTGGATCTTCTCGCGCGAACTGAGCGGCGCCAAGCAGAGCACGGTCGAGCGCCACTCCGAAGAGGATCGGGAAGAGAAGCGCAAGGCCGCCGAAGCCGGGCGCCAGGTCGCGCTGAAGAAGGCGGACGCCGATCTCGCCAAAGCCGAGGCCGACCGGGCCGCGAAGAATGCGGCGATGCTCAACGCGGAAGCGAACAGGCTGGCCAAACTGCCGCGATGGATGCGACGGTCACAGAGTCCGATCGCGGCGCCGACCGCCCAGCCGGCAACCGCGGCCGTATCGCCCGCCGTCGCGATCGCCGAAGCCGCGCCCGAGCCGAAGGTGGATATAAAGCCGAAAGCCACAGAGGAGCAGATCAGAGAAAATTGGTGGTGGACGCTTATCGCGCTCGCGTTCGCCGAATGCTTCGCTTCGATCCTCGCCGGCGGCATTCTGATGGGCGTTTGGGAGTGGGACCGCAACCACGACGGCATTCCGGATTACTTGCAGCAGGGAAGGGGAATGACTGTCCCCGCCAGGTCTGCCGGCTTCGTGCATGCGTCGCGGGACGACTCCCCAAAAGCCCAGTCGGATCAGGAGTAGGGGCCGCGCCGGATTCGACGATTCGACGAGCGGCAGAGGAGGCGAGCAGTGAGACAAAAATTCTGGCGGACGATGTTGGGGCTGATTCTTTTGGCGGGCATCTACCTATTCCTGCCGGCCTCGGAAATAGCAATTGCCCGGACATGGCTGGAGACGGTTTTGAGCAGATTCAGATAGGGGCCGTCGAGCCGGGCAATGAATCAAATGCCCGGCTCGAAACCACGGCGGCCGAAGGAGATCCGCTCCCAAATGCCCGGTCAAATGCCCGGAGAAAAGCCCTGCAAATACCCGGTCAAATGCCCGGATCAGATAGCCTGAATCGGGTCCAAATGCCCGGTCAAATACCCGACCAAATGCCCGAGGTTGAGACGCTTTCGGGCGCCGAACAATTCGACCAGTCCACGGGCTGGGAAGACCTATGGAGGATCGAGAAAGATGGAGAGACGCTTTCACGTTCCGCATCCGATCCTCCCGGCGATCGAGCGATTCCGCGCCCTCGTCGAAGTCATCGAGATCACTGACGATGATTGCTGGCAATGGCTCGGCGGGGACACTTTTCGCGTGGACGATCTGATCGTCACGACGCCGCAGCGATTTATCTATCAGGAAGCGACCGGCGAGAAGCTGAGCGACTGCGAAGCGCTGTACCAGACCTGCAAGACCCCGCGATGCGTCCGCCCCGCCCATCGCGAGAAAAAGACCGTGAAATAAGGGCTTACGCGGCTTTACGTTGCATAATGAAAGATTATCGGACGCGATGGATACGGTCCAATTTATCAATATTATTCATCAATTAAAAGAGGCCGCATCTGCTCCGTTGCGCCGTCTCGCCAGTACGTTCGCAATTCTAAACAGTTAAGGGATTGAGTGAAACGGAAGAACCCCTTACATTCATTTGAGGACGGAAGCTTCGACTACGAAGATTCGGAGTATGATTAGCGGTCTTCCTCCGCTCCTATCGTTTGGAGCATATCGTTAATTAAGTTTTGAAATTCAGGCAATCGCCTAAGGGGTTCCAACAAATCATCTGTTATCGCATAAAAATACGCCCTGTTACCTAACTTGAAAGCTTCTTTTAGTATCCTGATAGCGTCTGAGTGCCTATTGAAAATCGCAAACGTTACACCTCGGTTATAGTATTCCTCAACAGTTTTAGGTGTGCTTGACATTAATAGCTGAAAATCTCTCCGTGCAGCACCAGCCTTGCCAGATGCGAGATATGCCGCCGCTCGACGGGAAAGAGCAAAGGTATCTCTCTTATCATCCTTTATTACGCTGGATAAATCATTGATAGCCTCCTCATATCTCCCGAGTCTTCGCTTAATTTCACCGCGCCAAGCAAGTGCAGTTTCGTCCTTCTCACTTTTATTGTCTTTAGCACTCTTTATGACTTTATCAAATGCCTCCAGCGCTTCATCGAGCCTTCCCATCAACCGATATGTAACACCGCAATTCCTTGTTGCAATGATGAGAGTAGGATCAAGCTCTATCGCCATGTTCAAGTCAGCTAGCGCGCTATCGAATCTCCCCATATCTCTAAATATTTCTCCACGCCTGGCAATTGCCCATGCAAATTCCTCATCAATCTCAATGGCACGGTTTAAATCGGCCAGAGCTTTCTCGTACATGCCTAGATGGTGGTAAGTGGCACCTCGCTTCGCAAGCACATAGGCATTCTTTTCATTTATTTCAAGCACCCGATCAAAGTCTAAATCAGAGCAAGCAACATTGGTACACGCGGCGGTACAGTACCGGGAGCGGTAGCGACCGGGTGCCCCCATCGAAACGCCTTCTTTGCAAGGTGCCCGGTCGCTACCGCTCCCGGTACTGTACCAATGTTGCTTGGTTCGATTTAGAATCGCCTTTTCATGCTTATCCAGCAGACGATAAGTTTCTCCCCTACTTTCTATCGCCGGAATATATTGCTTGTCGAATTCAATGGCGCGACTAAATTCCGAAAGTGCTTGTTTATACCGTCCCATCATTTGGTACGTTAGTGCCAGCCCGGCTATCGCCCTGGCGTTCTTTTTATTGAGCTTAATAGCCTGACTAAAATCTGTAATGGCCTCCTCATACCTGTCCATTAACCGATAGATTGTTCCGCGCTTCACGAAAGCGTCGATAAATGTCTCGTCCAAATTGATCACCCGAGTGAAGTCATCCAATGCTTCATTGTACCTATCCAAGCACCAGTAGGTTATTCCACGCTTCATTGCAACAACAGCAGACTCCCCATCCAGTTCCATTGCCTGAGTGAAGTCAGCCAATGCCTCTTCATACCTATCAATACTTGCTTTGCTGTCTCCACGCATAATTACCAATTCAGCGGATTTTGAATCCAGATTGATTGCCCTACTAAAATCAGCCACCGCTTCTTCGTGCTTCTCTAACGATTGATGAGCCTTTCCTCGAATCATAAACGCAAGTGCTAAGCTCTCGCCGATCTCAATGGCACGATCGCAGTCCTCCAGCGATTTCTCATACTCACCTAGGATTCCGTAACCTATTCCGCGAGCAATCAGAGGCAAAGTGGATTCCTGGTCAAACTCTATTGCTCTATTAAGATCAGCTAGGGCATCTTTATCTTTGCCCATAACCGCCAAAAGAAGCCCGCGACTGCTGAAGATTATTGTATTATTTTTGTCAATTTCTATGGCTCTATTAATATCGACCAAGGCTTCATCATGCCTACGTAGGCGTTGATACCACAGTGAGCGGTGTAATAATGCCGAAACAGATTTTCCATCTATCTCGATTGCACGACTAAAGTCAGCTAATGCATCTTCATATCTCTCCATCAACTCATAAGTACTACCGCGACTCACTAACGTGCTGCTTGCAGTTCCGTCCAACTCAATCGCCTTATTAAAATCGGCAAGCGCCTCCTCATACCTATCCATTGACAGATAAGCATGCCCACGCCTGGTCACAGCTTTATAGCATTTTTGATCGACTTCAATCGCCTGAGTTAGGTCTTTGAGGGCTTGATCTTGATTATCAATGTTAGAGTACAAGTAGCCGCGGTGAGAGTAAATCGAACATTTTGCTATTACTGTGAAACCGCCGTACTTCTCTAAAATATTGAGCGCATCAATTCCTGCTTGATAATCATCACTGTCGTAAGCTGAATAAAAGTCAATAGCCACAGTTGCAAGCTCAGCGAGCGCTTTTACATTTCTTTCACGGCTAACCTGTTTGCTAACACTAGTGATGCTCCTTGCAAATCCCCAACGAAAATGAAAAGCATGGAAAAAAGCATTTAATGCTTCACCTTTATAAATCTCAGGTTGCGTGCTGACCAAATGGTATATGCGCTCACATTCCGCTTTGCGCCATGCCTCACTGTTATAAGCAGCTCTATCCACGAGATTAAGGGCTACTTGCTCATTTACAAAATAATTTGCAAGCCTAGAATGCGCCTCCTCCAAATCTTTTGGTGTGGTATTGTGAAGATGCCGCAGCATAAGTTCACGCACTTTTTCGTGATAGAACCAGCCGCGCTCTTTGTCTGCACGAACAAAGCTTTGCGTCGCCAGCCAATCGAATGTGTCTGTTGCATCACTGCCTAAGGCGGAAGTAAGGATGTCGCGGTTAAATTGTCTAGGTACAGCGGCCAGTAATGCTATGCGACGGCGGTCCTCTTGCGACACCCATTGTAGAAAACGTTCAACAGCGTCTTTGCTGACATCAGCGAGTGGTGCGCCAGGCTGCGGCTTAGTCGCAGCCAACAGCTCAACTAGTACAGGTAGTCCTCCGGTGTCTTCGTAAATCTGCATAATCAAAGAATCATCAGTGATTCCCTGGTTGACCAAATATAGTTGCGTTTCTTCAAGCGTGAACGGTTCTAGAGCTATATGGCATATCCCCCCGGTCAGCCCAGTCCAGTGTTGCTCTAGCGGATCACGGCCAGCAATCACAAAGGTGAGAGTAGTGTCAAACTCACCATACTCGAAGTTGAACAACTGTAATAGCCATCTCGACAGCGATTGACTGGTACGTTCGAAGACATCGAACATCAAAACAAGCGGTCGCTTTTCAAAAACTTTCTTGAGTAGGTTTATAAATAGCGGTGTCAGTATTTGTTCTGTTTCGAGCAATAGGATCTTTTCATCCTTGTTACTCCACTTTGAGAACCCAAACTTGGCCAGTTGAGCTAATGCATCGCTAGTAGCCTTTTGATCGATGCTATCTAAAAGTGGAGCCGCGCCAGGTATATGCCGAGCTGACTTGAAGACAACATCAGACCCCACTCGCGCCAGAAGATCAATTATCCCAGGTGGGGCGTTAGGATCGCTTTCAATCTCTTCACGAAGTTCACGATACTTTTTGTACCGATCGTCAAACTGGCTGTGACTGAAGCCAAGCTTTGCTAACTCGGCAGCAATATGACCCATTACTTGTGCAGGTGAAGTATGCCGATCATTGCTGGTGACAACAATAGCATCGTCGTTCTGTTGTTTAGCAAGATTGATGAATTGTGATAGAAGAGTACTCTTGCCCATTTGTTCTTGCCTCCCACCCATTCCCAACAAGGTGTTTGCGCATAGAACCGCTCACTGCTCGCTCTGATGCGCTGAAGAAAATTGATAATGTGTAAGCTTTCGGCAACAGTGCATGATTTTCTGGAAAAATCATGCACTGCTGCCGAAAGCTTACTGTACTGGAGACATATCCAATGGCAATTGTGTTATTGAGCCAGTCGCCAGTAGTGCTGCCAATAACCGGCGGCTACTCCGGCGCATTCAACAAATCGATCAGCTCCCAAAACGCGACCAGGAAGCTCTCCTGCGTACCATTGACACTCTTCTATCCAAGTCCTGATCGAGATGAGCTCCAGCGGCTGAGGTCTGCACTTCACTGGGTCGGCTCAATCAAGTTGGCGCCCCATGCTGTGAGAAGGGCAGAGGAATCCAAATGAATTACAATTTTGCAGGCCTGACCCCAGCCGGTACTCCGGCTCCGCGCACGTCTCTGGTGCTCCGCATTTAGCGTGATCTCAGTACGGTGTCCCCGGCTTTCATCAAATGACCATATAGCTTGTTATCTTGCACCCAAAACGCATAGCCGTTACCGTGCTGATCTGCGACAAGCGCTGGTGCCATGTCCGCGTTGTTTCCCATCTTGACCATTGCGGTCCATCTGTTATTGCTTCGAATCATGTATCCGATGCGCCCTTCATCAATCAAAAGGCAAGCCAAATGAACTCTCCCGCCCACATCGGCAACGATGGCTGGCGCTCGTCCGTAAGGAACTAGGTTGTCAACTCGATTCTTGACAAGACCGTGTTCTATTTGGCAGTAGCTCACGCCGACGTCCCCCCAAGCGCAGTGTACAATTCCGCCATTGTCCACAGCAATTGACGGTCTGTATGCTTCTCGAGTCGTCAGCTTCGCCCCAGCAGTCGCGGTGGGGTAAACGACTGTATACTCAATGCCTGATGCCTGATAAGCTGTTCCCCTCTCGCGCCTACGAAAGTCATAAACAGGCTACCCTTGCTATCTGCCGCAAGGGCGACGTTCCCCAGAAACTCCGGTGAAACGGGTTGGTCAACGCTCCACTCTCTTCCATCGAACCTCAGATAGTGACCTCCACGCTGATACCACTCGCTCCACACTACGTGAACTCGGTTGCCGGCGTCGGTCACTACAGCGTAGTCGTGAGGTTCATGTTGATGCGCCAGCGAGGACGCTATTACCTGAGGTTTACTCCATCTGACTCCATTGTAATAGCTGTATTGGATAGTAGCCTTTTCACCACGAGAAATCGACTGTTCAGTCCAAATGACATGAACCCTACCCCTATGATCGATAGCGGCTGCCGGAGGACCGGTCACAGGCGCCACGCCGGACGAAATCCGCCAACTCGGACCCATCATTCGACCTCGCTCAGCCTTCCCAGCATCAGCGTACAGCGATCGTTTAGAAACCACCTCGCTCAGTTGTCCTATAAAAGGAACTGCTAGAAAGAACGTTACAACCAACCATATCGAGAAAGGCATTCGAGTCATCTCAAAGTCCTCTCTACAGGACAAAAAATGATGTTGAATTGTGGCCATAGCTGATCGGGCCATCGTGTGATTAGACTTTCGGTTGACCAAAACTGAAAGGAGATCGCACGATGACCGACATTCGCTAATCCCTTGATTCGGCAATGGTGCGTGATTTGTGATCGCCACCTCATCTATCGTTTCCATCGATGCCTGATCTTACTTTTGGAGGTCTTCGATGGATCGCATTCCTGACCAACTGCTCGAACTACAGGCCCGCTTTGACCAGTGGCGGGCAAACCGTAAATACCAGCGCGAACCGATCCCTGATCAACTGCGCGAGGCGGCGCTGGAGATGAGCCGCCAATATCCCTCATCGCTCCTGCGGCGGGTTTTGAGAATCAATCCCTCGGCCTTGACGCGGAAAGCCAAGGCGAACGCGCGCCGCCCTCGTCGTATTGATCTAACGCTTCGACGTGCGCGAACGCGTCATCGAGTTCATCGATGGTCGCGCCGTTTGCTTCGAGGTCGTTCAACCATTCTGTCCATTCATCATGGACAAAGCCCGCGCTTTTCCGGCGGCCGTGGATCATCCGATTGACTGCGGCCACCTCCAGATCGAAGAGGGATCGCGGCTTCGATTCCCCACAAAGCGCGTACATTATTTCAGAGCCGCTCTCCACTTCTTCCATAACAGGATTGAGGCTGGCGAGATGCATGGCGATGAGCGCCATCTCCTTGAACACGGGTCCCACGCCGCGCTCGACGATCTCCCCGTAATAGTAAGAGGCTGCGACCTGCCGGTAACGCGCGTCACCTCCTTCACAGATCGCATTGAGGCAGCGCATGAATTCGGCGGCGTCTACCGGATTGCCCAGCTTCTTGAGCGCATGGGCCAGCGTCGCGATGCGCGCTTCCTCCTCTTGTTGGCTGGTCGGAGTCGAATCGCCCTCGACGGTGTAAATCACCTCTCCGGCGACCGCGCAGCGCTCGAAGTCGAGCCGCGCCAGGCCAAGACCTGAAATATGCTCTGTAGTGTCGTTGAAAGGCGACCCGTAATTTTGTGGCAGGAAAATGCTGTGGTTCGAACGACGAGTACTCTCGATTCTTGAAAACATGTGATATTCCCCCTTGTGATTCGAGTTTAAAGATCGAGCGTGCCGGCGCTTTGCCTGGCAAGGCTCGTCGTCTACCCGCAGCAGAAACCTTTGGCTCACAAAGGGGACCGGATGGAGAAACTAGCGACGTTCGAGAGCAAGCGACGACATGTGACTTGAAGGGAAAAATTTGCCGTTTCGGAACCAAAACCTTGCCGGCAAGGTTAACCTTCAGAATTCATGCGCCATCTTATGAATCAGATCGCTATGGATATCTTGGCGGGCATTTCTTCATCGCGTAAAATCAGCTTTCATATTTGGTCGCTGGCAGCGTTCTCTCGAATGGGCGAATCCTCTGATATCAAGTTCGAAGCGATGATCAAATGAAAACCTATATTGCGCTATTTCGAGGCATCAATGTCGGTGGGAAGAATACACTACCGATGAGAGAACTTGTTGCAGTTCTTGAAGACTTGGGCGCTCGAAATGTCAAAACCTATATCCAAAGTGGTAACGCGGTGTTTGTAAGCCTTGTAGTGGACCCCAAAAACTGGACAGTAATTTTCAAACCAGATACAGTCCAGAAAGGGGATTCCACCGATGCAAAAACATCGTAGTTTTAAACCAGAATTCAAAGCCCGTGTGATATTGCAGCTTCTCTCGGGGGAA
>WNGE01017683.1_pt1 | contig 10656 bp, 10 predicted proteins | sample 5400651 | NCBI WGS metagenome assembly WNGE01 (sample SAMN13153370, study PRJNA577476) | soil metagenome | isolation source: 60 cm soil or saprolite under grassland replicate 2 | place: USA:California | collected 2016-06-15
TAAGCCCGCGAACAGATGTCGATTTTGCGCTGGAAATTATCCGCCTGGCCGTGCTCATCGAATGCCATGACGATCGCAGCCGCGCCATATCGCCTGATCAATCGCGCGTGACGAAGAAACTCTTCTTCGCCGTTTTTCAAGCTGATGGAGTTCACCACTGCTTTTCCCTGCACGCATTTGAGTCCCGCTTCGATGACGCTCCACTTTGAGCTGTCGATTACGATGGGAATGCGTGCGATCTCCGGCTCGCTGCCGATCAAGTTCAGGAAACGGATCATGGCCGCTTCCGAATCGATCATCCCTTCGTCCATGTTCACGTCGAGAAGGTTCGCGCCGCCCTGCACCTGCTGTCGCGCCACAGTCAATGCTCCCTCGAAATCGCCTGCCAGAATCAGCTTCGAGAATTTCGGTGACCCTGTGATATTGGTGCGCTCGCCAATGACAACGAAGCCGAATTCAGGCGTAATCTTCAGTGCCTCGAAACCGGAAAGTCGCAGAATCATGTGTAGCTGGCTGTCGTTGCTACGGCGCGCGGCGGCATTTCCCGGACCAGTTTTGCTAGGGCGCGGATGTGATCGGGTGTCGTGCCGCAACAGCCGCCCACCATATTAAGCCAACCGTTCTCTACCCACTTCGCGACCTTCGGTGCAAATGTCTCAGCTGTTTCCGGAAAACCGGTGGGCGAAAGCGCGTCCGGCAGACCCGCATTTGGATAGGCGCTCATGTAGTAGGGCGAAATGCGAGCCAGCTCTTCCACGAACGATTCCATTTCATCCGGACCGAGCGAGCAATTCAAACCGAGGATGAGCGGTTGCGCGTGTGCAAACGATATAAGCGACGCTTCAACAGTTTGCCCGCTCAAGTTTCGCCCCGACTTGTCGATTACGGTACCCGAAATCATCAACGGCACGTTGCGTCCGGTTTTTTCAAATGCATCGGTGATAGCGAACAACGCAGCCTTTCCGTTGAGCGTGTCGAAAATGGTCTCGACGATGAGAAGATCGACACCGCCTTCGAGCAGGGCTCTCGCCTCATCGAAATAAGTTTGGCGAAGTTGATCGAACGAGACCGCGCGAAAAGCCGGATCATTTACGTCAGGCGAAATGGAACCCGCAACAGGAAGCGGTCCCATTGATCCGCCAACAAACCGCTGCTGCCCGGTTTCATTCGCAACGCGATCGGCGGCGTGCCGCGCGATCCTGGCCGCTTCAAAATTAATTTCGTGAACAAGCGCACGAAGATCAACGTCATCCACCACGCGCTGAAAGAATTCCTGATCTTTGCGACCGCGCTTGGGCTCGCCTTGAAACAGAAAATCGTGCAAGCCGATGGTTGTACCGCTGAAGGTGTTCGTTTCGATGATGTCGGCGTCCGCATCCAGATAAGCCGCGTGAATTTCCTCGACGACTTGCGCCCGTGTTAAATTGAGTAGTTCCAGACTTCCCTTGAGGTCTTTGCCTTTCCAATCGCCGAACCGTTTTCCTCTATAATCCGCTTCAGATAGCTTATAGCGCTGGATCATTGTGCCCATCGCGCCATCGAGTACAACAACGCGCTCGCGCAACAGCGCTTCCAGAGGATGGAGACCGTTTGTCGTCATGACTGCCGCAAACTAAAGAGGCGTTTGCCTCGTTGTTCAAGCAACAAATTGACGCATCATGATACGTAGATGTGTCTCAGAATTCGTGCTCATACTCCTGCTCGTGATCGTAATCGAGCAACATCGTCGTTTTTGAGTTACGCGATCGCACAATGACGAAATCCGAATCCCGAATGACCAAGAGGGAGAGATGCAAACAGGAAGCGCCGGTCTCCAGTCCGCCGAGGCGACCTGCCCGCTGTGCCGAGGCCAAGCTGGCTACGTGAGATCGCCTCTGCTGGTGCGAAGCGTTTGTAAAAACGAATCGCCTTGCGTCGCGAGCCACTCCTCCAGATTTTTCGTGCAATCACAATCGCAGCAGGCCCACGGTTCTGTTCCGTTCTCATGTCGGCAATTGCGCCGAGAGTGCGCGTCCTTCACACTGAGCAACTCGAAATACTCTTCCCAGTACGGACGTTCTTCCGCGAGCGGCTGATCGCAAAAACAGGTCTCAACCCAAGTGGCGACGCCCTGATCGCTCACCCGAGCGTGCTCCATATTGTAGAGGTATTCGTCGCCTGCGATGGAACCTTTTCCGAGCGTACCATCATCAATTGCGCGAACCAGAGGAGGTTCTCTGCCAGATTTCACGCGTGCTTTTACGAGGTAACGCATGCGTAAAAGGATAGCATTAACCCGCTAATCAACACGTTTTGTAGAGTGTCTGTGTCAGCCCCGAATGCTTTCGGGGTTTACAGAAACGCACTACCACACCATCGCGCATCGCGATTACGGCGCGATGCGGTCGGTCAGTGTGTCCGTATGAAAATCGGCGTGATCACGCAGTCGAAACCAGGGGCTATCCTTTTTGGTCGTCTGCGCGATAGCGCTCTTTTCACCCGTGGCAAAGTCTTCCCACGAATTGTAGCGAGCGATGGTTAGGAACGTCCAGTCCGCGCCTTCCAGGTGCTGCATCAACACGTTGCCTGCGGTTGTATCGCTCGGCCCGCTCGGCGCCTCGCCGAGCATTTTTTCCAATTGCTGCCGATGACCGGGAGCAGGGCGATAGTAGGAGACGGAATAAACCGAGCCCGAAGTCTTTGACAGTGAGTCCTTATCGATGCCCATGGCGCGCGTGAAATCCTCCCATGACGGACCGTTCACAAATGTATCGGTGTGCCATTGACTCAGGTCTCGTTTGTCCGGAGGCACAGCGGTGCCCGCAGCTTCGACCGTCGCTTTTGTCCCGAGATGTGTGATAACCACATAATCCCACGCGTCGCCGTCTTGATGGCGAAGCACAATGAAATGATCAGGCATCGGGTTGTTGGAATCGGGTGTTTTCAGCCAATCCCCCAACTGCACCGCTTTACCGAGAGCGGCCTTGGTGAAGTGGACATGATAAACGTCGGTTCGTTTGCCGGCTCCTGCTGGTGCGGCATTCTTTTCACCGGCAGCGGGCTTTGGCGCTTCCTGAGGCTGAACGAACGTCATAGGCAATAAGCTCAATAATGTGACGGCGATAATAGTCGTAACTGATTTCATGGTCATTTTTCTTTTTGATTTGGGTTGAATGAGAGCTCAAGATCTGTGCAGCCAGCATGGCCGGACGGCATTAGAGTGCGTGTGCTTCGTTGTTTGTTTGGTGCGCGATGGGTTATGCTGGCCGCCGTGTCGGCTGTCAAACATTTAAACGAAAGCACGACTAAAGTCCTAGGCAGAACAACATGACTGACTATCGTAGAAACAGATGGCGAATCACTCCGACGATGCACATTTCAAACGGTCTTGGAATCCCGATATGAAGAACCCCGCAAAGACGCGAATCCTGGTCTTGGACGAGCAACCGATGATTCGCTACGGGATCAGCGTTTATCTCAATTCGCAGCCAGACATGATTGTCTGCGGCGAAGCAGACAGCATACAGGACGCGCGGAGCAAGATCAGCGAATATAAGCCTGATTTGCTGTTGACGGCATTACGGCTGGGCATCGGCGACAGTTTGGAATTTATCAAAGCGCTCAAGGCGCAAGAGCCTGGGCTGCTGATTCTGATGTACGCCGCGTTTACGGAAAGTATTTTTGCCGAGTGGGCACTGCGCGCGGGCGCGAATGGCTACCTGATGAAGACGGCAGCCAAGGAAGAGTTACCGACCGCGATCCGCGCTGTTTTGCGTGGCCAGATTTATGTCGGACGGGATTTAGGCATGCACGCGTTCCAAGAATCGTCGGGAACGTCGGAGCAAGACCGTGTTTCAGGAAATTTGCCCGTTATCGACAACCTGTCTGCCCGGGAGACGCATGTTTTTCTGTTGATCGGTTCGGGGCGGGACACAAAGAAGATTGCCCACTCGTTGAGGCTGAGGGCGAAAACGATCGAAACTCACCGCGAAAAGATTAAACGCAAACTTGGCCTGAATTCCGGTCGGCAGTTAGTTGAGCACGCCATTAAATTCGTGGATGAAAATTCCTTACTCAAAACGCCGCTTTCTCTTTCTAGATTGAAACTGCGGATCATACCGCCGGTGTTGTAGAGGCGTTTGTGTCAAACGCCTATGTCGGTGCTTGATACAAGCATCGCTACGGCACGTAAAGCCCACGCGTTCCCCAGGTCTGATTTCTAGGTATTTATTCGTGTTGATTCTCGGTCATTGAAATTAGATGAATCACGCCGTGGAAGCGATCCGGCTTTTCAAATTACTTGATCGCAATCAACGCAACACGTTCGTCGCCTGTTTCCTCGGCTGGGCGCTAGACGCGTTCGATTTCTTCCTGCTCACGTTCGTGATCGTGCCGATGGCGCATGACTTCGGCACCAGCATCGCTGATCTGAGTTACGCCATCACGCTTACCCTGGCGATGCGCCCGGTTGGCGCGTTCATCTTTGGTTTGCTGGGCGACCGATTCGGCCGGCGCATGCCTCTCATGATCGACATCATTTTTTATTCGCTCATGGAATTGCTTACGGCGTTCTCTCCAAATTTCACAACGTTGCTGATTTTCCGCGCGCTTTATGGAATCGGCATGGGCGGGGAATGGGGACTGGGCGCGTCGCTGGCGATGGAAACTTTGCCGACAGAAGCGCGCGGATTGTTTTCCGGGATTTTGCAACAGGGATACGCGTTCGGTTACCTGCTCGCGGCGATTGCGTATTGGCTGGTGTTTCCGTTCTTCGGCTGGCGCGGCCTCTTCGTCGCGGGCGCGCTCCCGGCATTTCTTGTGCTGTACATCCGGACGCGCGTGCCTGAATCGCCTGTCTGGTCGCGTCAGCAGCACGCCATGGCGGATTTTTGGACGCAGCTGCTGATCGTGCTCAAACGCCATTGGGCGCTTTTTCTCTATGTCATTCTGCTAATGACAGCGTTCAACGCGATGTCGCATGGAACACAGGACATGTACCAGACTTTTCTCGGCGAACAACGCCATTACGGGGTCACACAGAAGGCAGCCACAGGAATCATTTACGCTTTCGGCGCCATTTGCGGTGGAACGGTGGTCGGGTATCTCTCGCAAAAATGGGGACGTCGTCGCTCGATCATTTCGTGTGCTGCGGTTGGAATCCTCCTGATTCCGGTGTGGCTTTTTTCACCCGGTTTCACGCTTCTTGTGATCGGCGGATTCGCCATGCAATTCATGGTGCAGGGCGCCTGGGGCATCGTGCCGGTGCATCTAAATGAGCTTTCACCAAATACCGTGCGCGGCACTTTTCCCGGGTTTGCGTATCAGCTCGGAAACTTATTTGCCGCTAATACAGCCGTCGTTGAAGCGCGATTAGCGGATCATTTCCGTGGCGCAAGCGCGCAGCCGGATTACGCAAAAGCGCTGGCTGTCTTCACGTTCGTGATTTTTCTGGCGTTGATGTTGCTCGCCGCGATTGGACCCGAAAAACGCGGCAAAGAATTCTAGCGATGCCCCGCTGCTGGCGCGAGTTCGGTGCCGCCGGTGTTAGTATCCGCCTGTGGCGGTTGTGCGGCCACCTGAGTAGAACCGTGATAAACGCCCGCGCCGTAGCGCTGTTCGACAATCGCTTCCGCGATTCTACCCGCGAGTAATTCGCGATATTCCGAATCGCGCGCCAGATTGCCTTCGTTGCGATTACTCAGGTATCCGCATTCCACCAACACGGCCGGACACGTCGCATTGCGCAGGACGCGAAAATTTGCCGTGTGAACTCCGCCATTTTTAGAGTGGGGGAGCGTCAGCAGTTTTTCTTGAATCCGGCTCGCCAGATCGAATGAAGCGCCCGAATGATAGTAAGTCTCGAACCCGCGAATACCGCGCCGTCGCGAATCGTTAAAGTGTACGCTGACGAAGATCGCGTTCTTCTGCGAATTCTCAATCTTCACGCGTTCATCAAGAGGAATGAAAACGTCCGAGGAGCGAGTCATCACTGTTTTTAATTGCGACTCGCGCAGCTTGCGATCGAGACGCTCGGCGACGTCGAGAGTAACCAGCTTCTCCGGTGGGCCGTAGCGGCGATATGCGCCGCTGTCTTTGCCGCCGTGCCCAGCGTCCACGACAACAGTTTTAAACGTCTTGGTCGTATCTTTGACTGCAGCATGCCGCGTACTTGCGCAGGCAGGCAGCAAAGCGACGAGGCCGATTGTAACGACGCGATTTACGGAACGCGACATTTTGATCTAATAGCAAAAAGCAAAAACCACGCGATCTAGAAAAAAGTTTCCCCCTAAGCCGAAGTGAGACCATGACATTGCGTCAAACGTTCATTTTGTTCCTTCGATTGCATGGAAAATCACTTGTGATTTGCGCCGTTACGTTTAATGCCTTACCACCTTTATGATGATCCGATTTGCAATTGTTCCATTGCTTCTGGCGCTGAATTTTTCGATGTGCAAAAAGCACGAAACCGTTTCCCAGAACGCGCAGGCGGACGCTTCATCGCCCGCGCCGGCTGCGGCAACCGCCTCGCCGGAGGTAGCGGCATCTCGCAAGATCACGAAGCCGGTTGTCGATCAAACGGCGCAAACAATTATTTTTTGTTATCATCGTTTGGTCGACAAAATCCGCTATCCGGGAACTGAGATCACGCCCGCTGCCTTTGAAGCGCAGATGAAGGAATTGAAGGACCGTGGAATCACGGTCATCTCGATGCAGGATTTGCTCGCATGGAAGCGTGGCGAGAAGAACATACCGCCGCGATGCGCAGTCATTACCTTCGATGACGGCTGGAAATCGCAATACGAAGTCGCCTGGCCGATCATGAAGAAATATGGCTATCCATTCACAATGTTTATTTACACCGAAGGCGTTGCCGGTGGTAGTTTGGGAGGCGGACAGGCAATTACGTGGGAACAGCTCGCCGACATGCGCGACAACGGCGTCGATATTGAGGCTCACACCGCGACCCACCAGGACTTGCGTGAGGGCCATAATATCATGCTGGCTTCCACTGGCGGTAAGAAAACGCGAACAAAACTCACCGGACCTCAGTATGAGCAATGGGTGCAAAACGAAGTTGTAGGCTGTAAGCAACTGCTCGAGCAGCGACTTGGCATCAAAATAAATTGTTTTGCCGTGCCGTTTGGCAATTACAACGAGCACGTGAAAGAACTTGCGCGAAACGCGGGTTACGAAGCGATGTTTACGGTTTACGGTCAGCCCATCACCTTTACTTCGCCCATGGATTCGATCGGTCGCTACGCCATTGAAGCGAACAAACCGAAGGTGTTCGAGGATGCTGTCAAGATGATCGGCGCGTCAACCAGCGGGGGCGCGCCGGTGGCTGAGATTGGGGCAAAAGACCTCGCCACTCAACCAGCAGACGGCGAAACAGTTCGCACTGCACTCCCACTCATCAAAGCCAATCTTACTGGCATTGGCCAGATTGATCCAGGCACTGTGCAAATGCGCGTGAGCGGCCTCGGCGTTGTTCCGGCCACCTACGATCAAAAGACGGGTACGATATCGTACCAGGTCACACAAAAGCTGCGCGAGAAATCCTGCAGCGTATTTGTTACGGCGAAATCGCAAGGCAAGAAGGTCGAAGCGCATTGGACCTTCGGGATTGAAGAAGGAGCGGGCGGCCCCATGAAGTCGCCGACGCCACCGCCGAAAAAATAATCGCCTTCCCAAGGAGCGGCGGTCTCTAGTCCGCCGTTCCACAAAAATGGGGCGGATTGGAAACCGCCCCTCCTCGAGTGACATTATGTTTCCACAACTCAGCGAAAAGCTTCAGGAAGTTTTCAAGGAACTGCGCGGCCATGGCACGCTCAGTGAAGCAAATATTGAATCCGCCTTGCGACAAGTGCGTCTGGCGTTGCTTGAAGCAGATGTAGATTTTCAGGTCGCCAAAAGATTCATCACGCAAGTCAAAGAAAAGGCGCTCGGGGAAACTGTTCTTCGCAGCATCAGGCCAGGTCAGCAGGTCGTAAAAATTTTCCATGATGAATTGACTGTTTTACTCGGCGGCGATGCCGCGCCCCTTCGGATTGAAGACCGGACTCGCATTTTGGTTGTTGGGCTCAACGGATCCGGCAAGACGACTTCTTCGGCAAAGCTGGCGCGTTTGTTGCAAAAGCAGGGCAAGTCGCCGCGACTCGTCGCACTGGATTTACAACGGCCAGCAGCGATCCACCAACTGTCGACGCTAGGCAAAGAAATCGATGTGCCCGTTTTCACACCCGGTCCCGGCGAAGGAGATGTGCAACGCGCTGCTGCCGCTGCCTTGCACGATGAAAAACCAACTGACATCGATATCTTTGATACAGCGGGCCGGCAGGAACTCGACGAATCTTTGATTCAGGAGCTGAAGGAGCTCAAAGATTTCTTGGAGCCACAGGAAATTCTCCTTGTTGTCGATGCGGCGACCGGACAGCAAGCGGTAAGCGTAGCAACTCATTTCAATGACGCGTTGGCAATTACCGGCATCATTTTGACCAAACTCGACGGCGACGCGCGAGGCGGCGCGGCGTTGTCGATGCGTGAAGTGACTCGTCGGCCGATCAAATTCGCAGGAACTGGCGAAAAGCTTGATCAGTTTGAAGTGTTTGTTCCCGAGCGGCTCGCGGGACGGATTCTTGGGATGGGCGACGTCCTTGGGCTAGTCGAAAAAGCTGCCGAAGCCGTAGAAGCCGAAGACGCTGCTCGGCTCGAGCGCAAGCTGCGGACCGCTTCGTTCGATTTCAACGACTTTCTGGCGCAGTTTAAGATGATGCGAAGGATGGGGCCTCTGGAGAATGTTCTTGGCATGTTGCCCGGCATGAGTAACGTGCAGGGCCTTTCGATTGACGAGAAGCAGCTTAAGCGCACGGAAGCGATTGTGCTTTCGATGACGAAGGAAGAGCGGACGCATCCCGACATCCTCAATGCGCGGCGGCGTCAACGCATCGCGCGCGGCAGCGGCTGCACGGTCACGGAGGTAAACGACTTGCTGCGGCGCTTTGATCAGATGCGGAAGATGATGAAAAGCGCGGGCAAAATGAAAAACATGTTAAAACAGTTACAAAAGTTACATCGTTAAAATGGTTCGCTTGCGACTCGTTTGACTTTGTCACCGTTTTAACGTTGTACCTTGTTTAACCTTTTTAACTTTTTAGATCATGCCAGTTTCAATCAGATTACGCAGAGAAGGCGCAAAAAATCGCCCGTATTACAAAGTGGTAGTGGCCGACAGCCGCAGCCCACGCGACGGCAAATTTATCGAGATTATCGGCACGTACGATCCGAAGATATCAGGTCACAATAGTTCGTTGAATGTTGAACGGGCGGAATACTGGATCGGCAAGGGCGCCCAGCCGTCTGACACCGTGCGCAGCTTGATAAAGAAAAACAAAAAAAGGGCAACAGCAGCCGAGTCGTCGTCACAATCGGAGCCAGAGCCCACGAAATCGACCCGGGACGAAGTTATACCTCCGTCGTCTCCGGTTGAATCGCAAAGCTAACACACATCCATTGGCGTTCGTTGGGGCTGTAGAGTGCGCTGTCCTCAGCGCAGATCCAGAGATGCAATCCGCTGAGGACAGCGGACGCTACAGCATCGGTTTATCGGCTCTGAAAATTCGTGTGTATTCGTGTCCATTCGTGGTTAGTTTTTTGACGCATGAGGGAGTTTCTCGAGTTCGTCATTCGGCAGTTGATTGAATTTCCTGACGATATGGCGCTGACGGAAATTCCGAGCGGCAGAACGACTGTCTTTAAATTGCAACTTCGACACGGGGATGTTGGCCGTGTCATTGGCCGAGGCGGCCAAACCATTCATGCAATTCGCGCGTTGCTCGCCAGCTCTGCGGCGCGCCACGGCCAGCGCGCCATCCTCGAGATTGTAGAGTAATTGTAGGGCGTCTGTGTCAGACGCCTCGGCGTTTGTACAATTCGGCGTTGGATGTTGGGCGCCTGCCACGCCGTAGCATTTGCGGAGGCGGGTTGGGCGTTGGACGTTTCTCCCTTAAATGAGAATCGACATCGTCACACTCTTTCCTGAAATCTGCCGCGCGCCTTTGAGCGAGAGCATCTTGAAGCGCGCTCAGGAAAAAGGAATCGTCGCCCTTCACATTCATAACCTACGCGATTGGACGACGGACAAACATCACATTGTGGATGACGCGCCGTTTGGGGGAGGGCAGGGGATGGTGATGAAACCGGAGCCGATTTTTGCGGCTGTGGAAGATCTGAAACGGCAAATGCCCAACGCCGAACGCTCAACATCCAATGCCCAATCAAACATCAAACTTCAAAGACCAAAAATTATCCTGATGTCGCCGGCGGGCGGGCGTTTCGATCAAGAAATGGCGAGGCAGCTTTCGCAGGAATCGCATCTCATCGTTCTCTGCGGCCATTACGAGGGAGTCGATCACCGCGTGATCGAACATCTTATCGATCTTGAGATTTCGATTGGCGATTATGTGCTCACAAACGGCGCTATCGCTGCAGTTGTTCTAGTTGATGCAATTGTTCGTTTGGTGCCAGGCGCGCTTGGTCACGAGCAATCCGCCTCCGATGATAGCTTCAGCGGCGGCCTCCTCGAAGCGCCGCACTACACGCGACCGGCCGAGTTTCTCGGCTGGAAAGTCCCGGAAGTCTTGCTCTCGGGAAATCACGCGGAGATCGCAGAGTGGCGCA
>WNGE01008863.1_pt1 | contig 10655 bp, 6 predicted proteins | sample 5400651 | NCBI WGS metagenome assembly WNGE01 (sample SAMN13153370, study PRJNA577476) | soil metagenome | isolation source: 60 cm soil or saprolite under grassland replicate 2 | place: USA:California | collected 2016-06-15
TTTCGATGCTGATCAACTCTTAGTTTTCAAACAGCCTCGGTAGCGAATGGGTCTCGAGATCAACTTGGATAACCGAACCGAGTTTGTTCCTAATCTAATCGCTACGAGTAAAGTCCAACTTGATTGCCAGCACCCGGTCGCTACAAGCGACCGGCTTCAAGCAGCGGTATTCACAGAAGCGATGGTCGAGGTTTTTTGGGCAACAGGTGTTCGTATTGAACCGCTCGTCCGGTCGCTATCGCTCCCGGTTCGGTATTCGTCGACCCTTGTTGCAGGCGTCTTTGCTACAGTTGGGTCGTGTTAGCGACCGCGGGCAGGCGGCGTTGCACAAACCGTTCAAATGCGCTCTCTCTTCATTTTTATCGTAACCTTTTCGTCCCTCAGCGGTTTATATACTTAGAAGGACGGCGCGTGAGGACCAGGCTTGAAGCGTCCAGACAACCAGTACGACGAACGAGGCCTAATCGAGGCGGCCCAGAAAGATCCGAGCCGCTTTGCCCAGCTGTATGAGCTCCACTTCGAACGCATCTATGCCTATATCGCCCGGCGAGTGCGCGAACGTTCGGCCGCCGAAGAGTTGACATCGCATGTCTTTCATCAGGCCCTCTTGAACATAGACAAATTCAAGTGGCGCGGCGCGCCTTTCGCAGCCTGGCTGTTTCGCATAGCCGCAAATTCGATCGCTGATCGGGCGCAACGCCTGTTGCGGGACACTGCCCGGGAATCCGCCCTTCAGTCTCAGGTTGCGGCCAACAGTCCTGAGCCTGACCTTGAACAGACCGAAACACTGGCCCGGATCTACCAGCTCGTAGACGAACTTCCCTGGGATCAGCGTTACCTGATTAGGTTACGTTTTGCCGAAGAGAAAAGCATTCGAGAGATTGCGGGACAGTTGAGCAGGAGCGAAGGCGCAATCAAACAGTTGCAGTTTCGCGCCCTGCAGAACCTGCGGGCACGCATGAGTGAAAAAAATGTCTGAGCAGTTTTTGATCGAGCAATTAGACGAAGCCATTGACGCAATCATCGCGCGCGGCGAGACGATCACGTTCACGTCGAACGAGCTCGTTCTGACTAATCTCGCTTCGCTGGGAACCGAGCTGCGCTTGTTGCCGCGCGAGAGTTTCAAATCACAACTGAGAGAGGCACTGAGAAGGAGCACAACCATGTCAACAACTGGAACCGAACGACAAGAATCTTCAAAAGATGCACGCGCCGGCCACCAAACCATTACGCCTTACCTGACCGTCAAACGCCCCGAGCAGTTAGTCGAGTTTGTGAAACAGGTTTTTGGCGGTGTCGAAGTGTTTCGCACAATCGGATCAGCGGGCGGTTTGCACGCCGAAGTCTTCATCGGTGATTCGAAATTAATGATCGGTGGCTACGAGAGCGTTGAAGAAATGCCCACGGCCCTTCATCTCTACGTGCCCGATGCGGACGCCGTCTATCAACGCGCGCTCGACGCCGGTGCGGCCTCTTTGGAAGAGCCGGTCGACCAGTTTTACGGTGATCGAGAAGCCGGCATAAAGGATCCGACCGGCAACGTATGGTGGATTGCGACGCATAAGCTCGCCGCACCGGAAACCTATATCCCTGAGGGCTTGCGCCCGGTAACGCCGTTCCTCCACCCGATCGGAGCGCCGGCGCTGATCGAGTTTATGAAACAGGCTTTTGGCGCTGAAGAAGTTTCACGCGAACAGTCCCCTGCAGGCGTGGTGCAGCACGCAACAATACGCATCGGCAATTCAATGATCGAGATGGGTGAGGCACATGGCGACGCCCAGCCCATGCCGCCGGCGCTCTTCTTGTACGTCGATAATTTGGAAGAGAGTTACGAACGCGCAATCAATTCCGGGGCGACTTCACTCCAGCCCCCTAAGGACCAGGATTATGGTCGCACTGCCTGGGTGAAAGACGCGTGGGATAACATTTGGTATCTGGCGGCGCCCATCGGAAAGGATGAAGGATGAGGGATGAAAAGTGCGGGTTGAAGGTTGTTCAGCGAGCGGGGGCAAGCCCACCTTCCTCACCGCGAGACTCTCTAAGTTGCGCGTGGATCTCCCCTTGAAAGCCCTTCCGTCAAGAGTTCACCCTTAATTTTGATCAGCTCTGGGTCAGGAAGGCGGGCTTGCCCCCGCTGGTTATTGAAGGCTTTTCACCGGCCCGGAAGGTAGGTAAGCCAAAAATAGACTGCCTGTCCGACACCTATGAAGAAACCAATCAAGGCGCCGAAGAGTTCGATTGTCTTTAAGTGATGACTGGCAACTGACAGAACCAGCGCCTCGAGTTTTTCCATCGGATAATCCGAAACTTTCTTGCGCACCAGCCCGCCCACGTCAAACTCAGCAATCGCAGTAGGCAGCCGTTCGCGCGCGGCGGCCGTTATTCTTACAACCAGAGCCTTGCTGGCTCGCTCCAGCGAATTCCGCGAGACGTGATCGCCGAGGCGGCCAATCGGCGCGATCAACAACCTTTCGATTTGTGAACTCAGAATCAGGTTAATCGTTCGTGCGGTGTCGTCTCGGGACAAGAGCCCGAGCAGACTCTTCGTCAGAAAGTGTTTGGCAAGCTGAATCGAATCAGGATCAAGATGTTGTAAAGCCGAACCAAGTGTTTGTGGACGAAGTCGCTCAACTGCTTCACGCACATAGGTAGAAACCGACGCCGACAACTCCTCACTTTTGGCCAGCTCCAGGATACGATCAGTTATCTCGCGCTTTATCGAGAAAAACTTATCCGACTCGATCTGTCCCACCAGCACGTTTAGCGGCCGCGCCAGCACATTATCGATTGTCGCATTCAGAAAGGCCTCCGCTTCCTGCTCGAATGCCGGTCCGCGCAAGTATTCCTCGATGCGACGCGGCAGCGTCTTATTTACAAGCTCATCAACTTCGCGATGAATGCGCTCCCGCGAGATGAAAATTTTCTTGATGAGCGAGAGTTGCTCGTAGTAATCGTCGACCTCGCGCTTGATGAGCGCGCCTATTTGTTTGCGAGTGTTCTGGCTGGTGGCAATGTCCGCCAGGTGTTGCACGATCGGCGGCACCTGGCTATCGATACGCTCCTTGATGAAGGCTACAGTCTCACGCGTAAAAGTTTCAGCCAGGGTCGCATTGCTGCGGGCTAGATCGTCCAGACGGCCGGAAACAAAGTCACTAATCCTTTGTTCAAAGACTTCTTCAGTAACCAAACGTTCCAGGCGCTCCTGGATAAACTCCAGAATCTTGTCGAATTGATCTTCGCTGAGCGTCTCGCCCACGCGGCGCGCCAGCAATTCGTCAAGCTGCCGATCGACGAAAGACTCTATCGCTTCGGCAGTCACTTCGCTCTTCAGCATCGCGGCGATGTAATCCGCCAGGCGATACTGCAACGCGGAGATAGTGTCTAGAATCGGCGCGCGTGCCTGCGATGGCAGGGCATCAATGAACGAAGGGTATACCCGCGACAGCAGTTCATTTGTATAGGTGCCGACGAAATCTTCGACCTTGCTGTGAAAAAAACTCGTTTCAAACAACGCATCGAACACGGTGTCCTGCGAAACGAGTTCGTTGCCAACCGCGTTGCCGATCGACTCGGCCAGCTTCATTCGGTGTCGCGGAATCATTCCCTGCGGCCAGACGGTTATGTCAAAAAGCTTTACCGGCTTGTAAGGATGAAACAACATCCAGATTGCCAGCCAGGCTGCCCCATAGCCGTGAATAGTGGCGATGACGACGATCGCGAAACTGATCAGGAGTTTGAAAGTAAAGGGATGCAAGATGAGTAAATCGTAAATAGTAAATAGTAAAAAGCAGTGAAGCGTAAAGGGTAAAGAGTGAATAGTAAAACGCGCGCAGGTCATCTTGCGTTTTACTCTTCACTCTTCATGCTTCTTGCGATTCTACTATTCACTTTTTACTCTTTACGCTTCACTGCTTTCTACGATTCACTGTTCACTGTTTCCACTGGATAACCCGCGGCGATCCAGGCGCTCGTGCCGCCGGTGATGTTCAGGAGATTCGAAAAGCCATGCCGCTGGAGGATGCTGGTGGCGGCGCTCGAGCGATAGCCACCCGCGCAGATGACGGCAGTGGTTTTTAAAGGATCCAACGTAAGATTTGCAACGTTTTGCTGCAGACTCGAAAGCGGCGTGTGTAGCGCGTGCGGCACGTGTCCATTGTCATACTCGGGCGGGCGCCGCACATCCAGTATCTGTAGCTTGGGGTCCGAGCGGGCAAGTTGGCTAAGCTCGTCAACTGTTATCTGCGGCAAACTCGCGAGCTCCAGTCCGGCATCGTGCCAGGCTCCTATGCCGCCGGCCAAATACCCTTTTACGCTTTCAATGCCCACACGTGCGAGCCTCGTGACTGCCTCTGCCGCCCTCGCTTCCGACTCCGCAACGATCACGATCGGAGTTGTCATTGAGATCAAGGTTCCGGCCCAGATTGCAAACTGCCCGCCGAGTCCAATGTTGAGCGCGCCCGGAATATGCCCGGCCCCAAACTCCCCGGCCGAACGCACGTCAAGAATCAAGTGGCCCTCCGCAACAAGCTTCGCTACTTCCGGTGGCGCGAGAGCGGGAACGTTTGAGACTTCAACTAAAGCCGGCGCGCCGGTACGATTAATCTCAGCATCTTTGGGAAAGTAAGCGGGCGCTTCCGGCAGATCAATTGTCATCATCCGCACAAATTCATCTTTCGCCATCGGCTGCAGCGCATAGTTCGACTTTCGCTGCGCGCCGATAGTTGAAAAAGTTTCCTGCGACATGTTTCGCCCACACATCGAGCCGGCGCCATGCGCAGGAAAGACTTCGATCTCGTCCGCAAGCTTCAAGATTTTGTCGTGCAGCGTGTCGTACATCATCGCCGCCATCATGCGCGGTGTGAAACCCTTGCCTCCCGCCAGATCAGGCCGGCCAACATCGCCAACAAAGAGCGTGTCGCCGGTCAAGACTTTCTGAGGTTGATTTGAAACCTCGGAATCGATAACGAGCACCGAGATACTTTCCGGCGTGTGGCCGGGCGTCTCCATAATGCGCAAGACTACTTTGCCAATACGAATTTCGTCACCGTCGCACACCGCACGATGCGGAAATGCAGCGCCGGCTTGTGCTCCAAAAACGATTTCCGCACCGGTTCGTTCGGCCAATTCGCGATGACCACTCACAAAATCAGCGTGGAGGTGTGTCTCGATTACATATTTGATTTTGAGATTCTGAGCCGCGGCCTCTTCGATGTACTGATCCACGTCGCGCTGCGGATCGACAACTGCTGCTTCACCTTCAGAACCGATCAGGTAAGAAGCGTGCGCCAGACAGCCAAGATAGAATTGTTTGAAATACATACGTCCGGAAGGTACCTCTCAAGTTCGTAGTCTCATGGTTGGGAAGGCGGGCTTGCCCTCGCTCTCTTCCTCATAATATTCTCACTATGAAGTTCCTTATAATCGGGCAGCGGGGGCAAGCCCGCCTTCCTTACTGCAATTTCTCAACGGGTTAGCTTCAAGTCTCAATCGACTTTATTCAACGCCAACTAAGTCCGGCTCTTGCTCTGGCAATTTATAAAACTCTCGTGCCGGCTTCAACGGCCGCAGCATCCAATAAGGGCGGCGCGTGCCGTCTGGGGAAAACCTATCTGCCGATCGCGTCATCGCGAGCCACTTTCTATAAACCTCGCGCGACTTCTGCGTGTCGACAAATACATCGCCAGTATTATCGCCTGGCTGGGCGCGCTTAACCCGCACCGCCTGGTGCCAGCAGTGCATCCCGGAAATCGGATCGGGATGAACTGGAAAGGTCATGTTCTGGTGCACGCCGACGTCGCTCCACCAAATACGCATTGTGTCGGCGTCAGCTGACTCATAAGGCTCGGCGCCTTTCTCTCTTTTCAATCCCCACTCGCTTCCCTCATGATCGAGCTTCACGGTGGCCATCAACTGGCGTTGTCCCTGGGGCCCCTGCTCGCTCAATTTCCAGCGGCCCATGTGATGACTACAGGCAACAATTCCCGGCCGAATCCCTTCCGTTACCCAGGCGCGCACGATGTAATAACCAATTTCAGTTTCCACACGCAACAGATCGCCGGTACGCACGCCGAGTTTTGCCGCATGGTTCGTATGAATCCAAAGCGGATTCGTATGTGCGATCTCATCGAGCCACTTGGCATTGGCACTGCGCGTATGAATCTGTACGGGCAGACGAAAGGTAGAAATCAGTATCGTCTCATCCGGCCCGAGATTGTCGGGATGAACATGACTCTTAATGTAAGTTGGAATCGAAAACTCGGGCCAGCCCCACTTAGACAAGGTGCGCGAATAGAATTCCAGCTTGCCGCTCGGCGTCGGAAAGCCGCGCTTGATTTCATTGTCAACTCTTACGCCTACAAATCGCCGGCCATCGTCGTCGCCATCGGGGCTGGGAACGGGAACAACATTGGGCGACGCGGGTTTGGCGGCACGAGTGAATACACGGCCAAGATTATCCTCGCGAATGTCTTCGAGTTCGTTTAAGGCAACGGGTTCATCGTATATTGCTCCGACCTTTTGTTTCACCTCAAAAGCGCCATAGCGTCGCATGAATTCAAGGGGAGTTAAGCCCTCGGCCGTGGCCTTCTCTGGCAAACCCGGAACCGAGTTATCGAAAATCCACGCGTAGTATTCATCAACGCTAAGCCGCGTTCCCGGATTCTTTTTTGACTCGGCGTATTGGCGAATTCCCAAATCCCCTTTGGGGTCTATCCGCCAGGTGAGTTCCAACCAGAACTCATTCTCCTCCCAAACCTGGCCCGGATTCGCCTCGCGCGTGCCAATATTGATTTCGCCATTGCGATGGCGCGCGACTCGTAACACTGGCTGGCGAAATCCGAGCCACTGCGAATCGTGCGTCTCATAAGAATGGATGTCGTGACGTTCCGAACCATGGCCCATCGGTAAAACATAGTCAGCAAAATACGAGGTCTCATTCCACGTCGGTGTTAGTGCAACGTAGCAACCCACCAGATCCGGATCAGTCAACATTTCAATCCACGAGAAACCGTCGGGATTGGTCCAGACCGGGTTGTAGACGCGTGTGAAATAAACTTCCAATCGAGCGCGCCCGTCCTTTAAAAAGTGTGGCAGCAGAAACGACATCTCATGCATCGAGAGCGGGTACTCGCGCGGCCACTGAGTTTCGTTCCACATTTGCGGATGCGGCGGGGTGTAAATTGGTTTTGGAACAAACTTGTTCCAGGCATTCGGAAACACGCCGCCTTCCGTTGCCACCGCGCCGAGCAGCGCGTTCAACATGAAGACTGCACGCGCGACTGCCCAGCCGCCGCTAACGCCTGAGGAAACACTGCGCCAGTTGTGACTGGAAAAACGCGTGCCCGCAGTTGCGATCAGCTTCGCAATCTCTTCAATCACGCGGGCTTCAACACCAGACTCCTGAGCGGCAAATTCAAACGTGTACTCAGCGTAGAGTTGTTTCAGAATTGCTTCGAACTCATCGAAGCGATCGGTGTCCACCTCATCGCGCCGTAGGCGCGAAATATTTATAGCTGGATCCGATTCCTCATTCGACTCTTTTCCGAGAGCAGCAAAACGCGGTGCGTTTTGCTGCTCTCGGAAGGAATTTGGCATTGCCTCAGGTGCTATAAGCATTGCGCCGCTACGCGGCTGTTTGTCGAAACTCGAAACTCGAAACTCGGAACTATTTTCGAGAAACTCTTTCCAGTTCCACCAGCGGCGAACGAACTCGCGATTGTAGAGATTGTTTTGAATCAGGTAATTCGCAATCGCCAGCAGCATTGCGCCCTCAGAACCGGGATAAGGCGCGACCCAGTAGTCGGCGTGCGTGGCAGTGTGTGAAAGACGCGTGTCGAAAACAATCAGCTTCGCGCCGTTGGCCTTGCCGTCGATGACCCGCTGCGCGTGCGGATTGAAATAGTGGCCTGACTCAAGATGTGCGCTGATGAGCAGAATGACTTTGGCGTTGGCATGATCGGGGCTGGGTCGATCAAGCCCCATCCAGAGCTGATAACCCTCGCGGCTGCCTGAGGAACAAATATTCGTGTGAGAATTGTGGCCGTCAACTCCCCAGGCTGCGAGGATGCGCTCCGTGAAACCATCCTCGCCGGGCCGTCCGACGTGATACATGATCTCGTTGCGGCGGTCCTCGACAATCGCTTTGCGGATGCGTGATGCGATGTCGTCAAGCGCTTCATCCCAGGTGACGCGTTCCCATTTCCCTTCGCCGCGTTTGCCGGCGCGCTTGAGCGGATAAAGAATGCGATCGGGATCTTGAATCTGGTTGAGCGTTGCCGGCCCTTTGGCGCAGTTGCGGCCGCGCGATCCGGGGTGCTCAGGATTGCCTTCAAACTTCTGCACCTCGCCTGTGACTTTGTCGATGTAGGCCAGCAGACCGCAGGCGGATTCGCAGTTAAAGCAGGTGGTGGGAACAAGCGAGTAGTGACGCTCTTTACGCCGCGGCCACGCTTGGGAATCAAGCTCTGTCCAATCATCCCAGCGCTCCTTTGGCGGAAACGCCGCGAGATGACTCCGGCTCGGGCCGGGATAGAAAGTGTCGCCGTGCGGCTCTTTCGTTTTGTCAGAGGACATAGCTAGCCTGTTAATCGTGTCGAATCCTTTGCTTCCGACAGTCCCAGCGGGACGGAATCTTTATAGCACCAAGTACCTCTTGACATCCGAGCCCCGGAGGGGCGACACGTTCTTCTTCCAACTTTCTCCTTCCCGAAAGATTTCGCTCCTCGCGGAGCTGGGCATTGAGTGAACTGATTGGAACTATAAACATTCGGCTCCTTCGGAGCTTGCTATGTTGATTGGCTTATCTTTTTCACTCGGCTCAAAATTGTCGATGCTCGTGGGCTACGCCAGCGGCACTGACTGCCCGGCCTGCACGTAAGCATTTTCGTAAAGCATCATTCCCACTAAAGCCAGCGGCGCGCCGGCCACGCCGAGTGATGGATTTACGTAACTTAATATCGACAGCCACGGCAGCAGTCCGCCGACCAGCGAGAGCGCCATGCCAATCCAGAAGTCGCTTTTGTAACGACCGTGTACCATTTCCCAAATTGCAAGTCGTGCATGAGCTGTCCCGTGTGTCAGTGAAACCTCGCCCCAGATCATAAGCAGGTGAAGCAAGCTAGTGATTGCCAGTATGCGAAGCGAGGCGACAACTCCTGGAGGCAAGCCCCCGATCAAGAGAGTGAAATCGTCGGAAGAACTCTTGTCGATCCATGATGCAACCACCAAAAGCACCGCCGAACCTAGTAGCAACGCCTGCACGAACAGGTGCGGCGGCAGCAAAGGGTTTTGCCACACGTCGCGCGCCTTCGCTTGCGCGAAAAGATACGCGGTGTAGACCGCGGTTAGGATTGACAACGGGATTCCCGGAGTCAGTAACCATCTTTGCAACGATCGTGAGCCCGCCCAACTGCCGATGAAATGCAATGCGAGCACCAGGCTGTAGCCGGCTATGATGAATGCGCCTTTCGCCAGCCAACTGCGCCACTGCGGCCGCGTAAAGATAAGATAGAAACGCTCGGGATGTTCGAGGTCCCAAATCAACAACCCGCCCGTGATTGCCAGGAACGCTCCTGACAGGATCGGTGTTGCCCAGAGCCACAGAACGCTCTGGTCACGAAGAAAGCCGAACAACACCAATAGCGCAGCGACGAGATACACACCGGCCGCAATCCCTTTGGTCCAGGTATAGAGACTGACTTTCCAGTCCCAGGGAATCGCGTGCGCCACATCGTAGGACAGCAGCGCCGCCGCCGAGCTATTGTTGTAGTTTGGACTACCTGAGACTACTTGAGCTGAGTTCTCCTGTTGTTCGCTCCACATGAACAAGCCGCCATCAGGTCGCCGCGCAGCGAGTGGATCCAGCGTCGCCTGATGCGCGCCTTTGTAAAATAGTTTCGGCAGCGTCTCTTTCTCGGGACGCCGAACTGCGATCACTTCACGATTGACGATCTGCGACACGTAGGAATCAGTATCGTTCAGGTCGCCAACCAGGATTGCCTGCGTCGGGCAGACGACCACACAGGCAGGTTCGAGACCCACGTCGATGCGGTGCGCACAGAAATTGCACTTCTCGGCGGAATGGTCTTCGGGATTGATAAAGATTGCATCGTAAGGACAGGCGGCCATGCAGGCCTTACAGCCGATACAGATCGATTTGTCGAAATCAACGATGCCGTCCGCACGCTTGAACATCGCGGTGGTAGGGCAGGCGGTGACACACGGCGCATGCGCGCATTGATTGCAGCGCGTGACCTGATGTGCGCGTCGCACCTGAGGAAAGACGCCGACGTCGACGTGCTTAACATAGGTCCGCGTTACCGAAAGTGGGACGAGATTCTCCGACTTGCACGCCGTGGTGCAAGCGTGGCAGCCAATGCAACGCGTCTGGTCGATGACTTTAGCCCACTTAACCGCGCGGTTCTGTGGTTCTTCGAGCATGAAAGCTCCAGCTTAACGATTTTGGCGAGAGCGAACTATATCACGCAAAGAAGGGTACTGATGCAGTTTGGATTTTTTTCCTATGAATGTCGATTTCACTATAGCCTTAGTGGCATGAGGTCATCTATGAAGCGTCGTTCGATGTCAAGAACTTTTTGAGTAGACTTCGAGCGCGACGCCGCAGCGCCTGGTTGCTTTAGTGTTCTTTGTTCGCTCTT
>WNGE01008864.1_pt1 | contig 10655 bp, 7 predicted proteins | sample 5400651 | NCBI WGS metagenome assembly WNGE01 (sample SAMN13153370, study PRJNA577476) | soil metagenome | isolation source: 60 cm soil or saprolite under grassland replicate 2 | place: USA:California | collected 2016-06-15
GGCCCCCTCCGAAGCCTCCCCCAGGAATCAGTTGCGCGGGCGAAGCCCGCGCTCGAAGCGGAACACTCAACGCAGTGCTGTGCGATTTCCGATCCGTTGGTCACTCCTGGACGTGGAAGTGTTCCACTTTCGAGCACCGGCTTTGCCGGTGCAACGATGTCTGGGGGGAGGGTTCGGAAGGGGGGCGAAGCCCCCCTCCGAGTGGAACGTACAGGGAGTACGCCTCGCGTGCGGCCGTCGGGCGCCGCCTTGCAGCTGGACCCTTCTCATCGCTCTAGCCAGAGCGTTTCGTCGAGCGCTAGATCATGACGGAAGCGAAGCGCGCGCAGACGTCCGGGGCCCTCGCCGAGGGTGGGGCGTTCGAGGCTCGCCCGTGGGGGGGCTTCTGCATCCTCGAGGAGGGGCCCGGCTACAAGGTCAAGCGGCTGGTGGTCGAACCGGGGCATCGGCTGAGCCTGCAGCGTCACCGGTTTCGCGCCGAGCACTGGGTGGTGATCGCGGGCTCGCCGCGCGTCATCGTCGGCGGCCGGGCGCGCCGGCTCAAGCCGAAGGGCGCGGTGACGGTTCCCAAGGGCGCCTGGCACCGGATCGAGAACCCGGGCAAGGCGCCGGTGGTCATCATCGAGATCCAGCACGGCCCGTACCTGGGGGAGGACGACATCATCCGGCGCCGGGATGACTACGGCCGCGTGGCCGACGCGAAGGGGGGCTCGGCCCCCCGCTCGACCATGCCGGCGGGAGCGGAACGCGTGAGGGAGACACGCCGATCGCGAACCGGAAAGTGACGAGGGGGATGCGATGATCGTTCTCGGCTACAGCGGGCTTGACGCGTCGGTTCACTATGCGAAGCGCGATGCCGATCTACGCCCCGGCGAGGAGCGCATCGTCCAGGGCCTCGACAGCGCCGCCGCGATCCTCGTCGACGGGCGCATCGTCGCCGCCGCCGCGGAGGAGCGTTTCGGCACCGAGAAGCACACCAACGCATTCCCGCAGGAAGCCATCCAGTACTGCCTGCGCGAGGCCGGCATCACCATCCGGGACGTCGACACGGTCGCCCACGGCTTCGACTATGGCCGCCACGCGGCGACGATCGGCGCGGTCAGCCCCGCGCTCTACACGCATGTGTACAGTCCGATGCGGCAGATCGAGCTCTGGCATGAGCGGTTCGACGTGCCGCGGGAGAAGTTCGTCAGCGTCCCGCACCATCTCGCCCACGCGGCGAGCGCGTACTTCCCCTCGTCGTTCGGCGAGGCGCTCTGCGTGGTCTGCGACGGCATGGGCGAAGTCGACGCGATGACCATCTATGCGGTGGAGGACGGTCGCTTCGAGGTCCTCGACACGCACCCCATCCGGCATTCGATCGGCATCCTGTACGGGCTGGTCACCAAGCACCTCGGCTTCAAGTTCAACGCCGACGAGTACAAGGTGATGGGCCTGGCTCCCTACGGGAAGCCCGAGGCCTACCGGGGGTTCTTCGAGAGCCTCGTCGACCTGGGTCCGGACGGCCGCTACGCGCTCCACCTGGACCGGCTCTCGCCCCACCGGGCGCCCCATTACCGCCACGTGCTCGCGGCGTTCGAGGAGCTGCTGCCGCGGCCCGAGTCGACCGAGATGCTCCCCCAGGCGCATTGCGACTTCGCCGCCGCCGCGCAGGAGTGCCTGGAGCGGGTCCTGTTCCATGTCATCGCGCACTGGCGCGAGAAGACCGGGCTCCGGAAGCTGTGCATGGCGGGCGGCGTCGCGCTGAACTGCACGTTCAACGGCAGGCTCGCCCTGCGCGGGATCTTCGACGAGATCTACGTGCAGCCCGCCGCCGCCGATGACGGCACGGCCGTGGGGGCGGCGCTCGCGACCGCCCACCAGCGCGGCGAGGAGCTGTCCCCGGAGATCGTCCAGGCGCTCCCCTTCTACGGGCCGGCCTATTCGAAGGAGCAGATCCTGGCGGCCCTGCGCGGCCAGGATGATCTCGACCGGACCGACCTCGGCAGCGTGGAGAACGCCGCCGAGGATGCGGCGGAGGCGCTCGCGGCGGACCAGGTCATCGCGTGGTTCCAAGGCCGGATGGAGTACGGGCCGCGAGCGCTCGGCAACCGCTCGATCCTCGCCAACCCGCTCGTCCCCGACATCAAGGAGCGGCTCAACCGGATCATCAAGCTGCGCGAGGGCTTCCGCCCGTTCGCGCCGGCCGTCGCCGCCGACCACGCGTCCGAGTACTTCGAGTTCATCCCGTCGTCGATGTTCGACTTCATGCTGGCGACGTGCCCGGTGCGGGAGGAGTGGCGGCACCGGCTGCCCGGCGTCACTCATGTCGACGGCTCGGCGCGCATGCAGACGGTCGATCGCGCCCGCAACTCGCTGTTCCACCGGCTGATCACCGCCTTCGGCCGGCGGACCGGCGTCCACTGCGTCGTGAACACGTCGTTCAACCTGCGCGGCCAGCCGATGATCGTCTCGCCCCGGATCGCCCTCGAGACGTTCCGCAAGGTGGCGATCGACCGCCTCTACCTGGGCTCGGTCCGCGTGTGCAAGCGGCGGTGACCTGGTGGGCTGTCTCGGATCCTGCCGCCCTGCTCGAGCCGGGTGATCGCCGTGCCGACGGGCGGTGACGCCGCCGCCGGGGAAGGCTCGACGCTCAGGATGACCGCGCTCCGGTAGGGAGCCAGGGGGGAGGCTGCGCCCCCGGGCGAAGCGCCCCGGGGCATGGTGGCGCCGCCAGGGGCCCAGGACGCCCCCTCCCTCGGGCATGTTCCTCACGGCAATTCAGGGATCCACCTGATTGTTCGGTCCCGCCGCCGATTCTACCGTCAAGCCAAGGTGTGGAGGAGGTGCCACGGGTGTCGCCACGGGGTGGCCGTGACGGGACCGGATCGGGCCGCATGAACAGCGCCGGGATCGAGGGGTCCTCTCCCGTGGTTGCGGGGCAGGGGCGGGTGCGGCCGGGGACTGTTCCCCGGCGCCCGGTCGGCCGCAGCTGTCCCCTCCGTCGGCTGCGCATCTCCTCGATTCGGCAGTGGATTCGTTGAGGAGGGTGTGATGGGTGAGGACATGCTTGGCGGGCCGATCGAGGTCTTCTCCACCTGCCCGCCCGTCCGCGGCGATGGCGGCGCGTACCTCCAGCAGGTCGCGGACGTGGCCCGTTGGAGCGAGCAGTCCGGCTGCCGAGGGATGCTGGTCTATGCCGACAACTCCCTGCTGGACCCCTGGCTGGTATCCCAGGCCATCATCGAGAACACCGAGGCGCTCTGTCCGCTCGTCGCCGTCCAGCCGGTCTACATGCATCCCTACACGGTGGCCAAGATGGTCACGTCCCTCGGCCATCTCTACCGGAGGCGTATCTACCTGAACATGGTCGCGGGCGGCTTCAAGAACGACCTCGTCGCCTTGAACGACACGACCCCCCACGACAAGCGCTATGCGCGCCTGGTCGAGTACACCACGATCGTCAGGCGGCTCCTGGAGGGGCCGTCGGCGGTCACTTGCCGGGGCGAATTCTACACGGTCGACAAGCTGCGATTGACGCCGCCCCTGGCGGCGGATCTGTTTCCCGGCATCTTCGTGTCCGGGTCCTCGGACGCCGGGGTGGCGGCGGCGAAGGCGATCGGCGCCACCGCCATCCGATACCCGAAGCCGGCGAAGGAGTACCAGGGTGAGCCTGCCGTCCACGCCGGCGAGTCCGGGATCCGGGTGGGGATCATCGCACGCGAACGGGAGGAGGACGCCTGGCGCGTGGCCCACGCGCGCTTCCCGGAGGACCGCGGAGGGCAGCTCACCCATCAGCTCGCGATGAAGACGTCGGACTCGGTCTGGCACCGGCAGCTGGCCGCGCTCGGGGAGGCGCGCGGACCGTACTGGCTCGTCCCCTTCCAGAACTACAAGACCATGTGCCCGTACCTGGTCGGAAGTTACGAGCAGCTCGCGGCCGAGCTCGCGGGATATCTCGCGGCCGGCTATCGCACGTTCATCCTGGACGTGCCGCCGGACCGGGAGGAGCTGGGGCACGTCGGCATGGCCTTCGCACGGGCCCTGGAGGTGACGAGATGCCAGAGTTACTCCAAGAGTGGGTAACCATTCAGGCGGAGAGACAGCCGGGAGCGGCGGTCGTCGGGACCGACGAGCGGCTGACCTACGCGCGGCTGGAGGAGCAGTCGAATCAGCTCGCGCGACTCCTGAGAGACGCCGGGTGCAAGAAGGGGGACCGGGTCTGCCTCTTGATGCCCAAGTCGCCGACGGCGATCGTCAGCCTCCTCGGCATCTACAAGGCGGATTGCCTTTACGTCCCCCTCGATCCGGCCGGCCCGGCGGCCCGCCTGGCGAAGATCATCGAATCCTGTGAGAGCAGGTGGATCCTGGCGGCGGGCCCGGTCAGCCGCGTGCTGGATGAGCTCGTGGACGACGCGCGGTTCCGGGGGTCGATCTCCGTGGGCTGGGTGGGCAGCGGGCCGCCGCCCCGGGAGAAGCTCACCGCCGCGTTCACGCTCGACGACGTGGGGAGCTACCCGGGCACGGCCCTCGACTACGACAATGACAGCCACGACCCGGCCCACGTCCTCTTCACCTCGGGATCGACCGGCGCCCCCAAGGGAGTGGTCATCACGCACGCCAGCGTGATCCGGTTCGTGGAGTGGGCCACGCGGTACTTCGGGATGGCGGCGGGCGACCGGGTGTCGGGGCATTCTCCCCTGCATTTCGACCTGTCGGTCTTCGACATCTTCGGCGCCTTCGCGGTCGGGGCCGAGCTGCATCTCGTGCCGCCGGAGCTGAACGTGCTGCCGCACAAGCTGGCGGAGTTCATCCGGACCGCGGAGCTCACGCAGTGGTTCTCGGTGCCCTCCGTCCTGACGTACATGGCGAAGTTCGACGTGGTGCGGGTCGACGACTTCCCGTCCTTGAGGCGCCTCCTCTGGTGCGGCGAGGTCTTCCCGACGCCGGCGCTCATCTACTGGATGCGGCGGCTGCCCCGCGTGAGCTTCACGAACCTGTACGGACCGACGGAGGCCACCATCGCGAGCAGCCACTACACGGTTCCGGGCTGCCCGGAGGACGAGCGGGCTCCGGTCCCCATCGGGCGGGCATGCGACGGCGAGGAGCTGCTCGTGCTCGATGAACGGCTACGCCCGGTCCGGCCGGGCGAGGCCGGCGACCTGTACATCCGCGGCGCGGGCCTGAGTCCCGGGTACTGGGGCGACCCGGAGAAGACGCGCGCGGCGTTCCTGCGCAACCCGGGCGGCGCGGACCCGGAGGAGCGGATCTACAGGACGGGCGACGTGGCGAAGGTCGGGGACGACGGGCTCGTGTACTTCCTCGGCCGGGCCGACTCCCAGGTCAAGAGCCGCGGGTATCGGATCGAGCTGGGCGAGGTCGAGACCGCGCTGAACGCGCTCCCGGGTGTGGGGGAGTGCGCGGTGGTGGCGGTCCCGACCGACGGCTTCGAGGGCGCCGTCCTCTGCTGCGCGTACGTGCCGGCCCCGGAGTCCGACGGCAGTCCGCTCGCGGTGCGGCAGGGGCTGCGCGCGGTGTTGCCGACCTACATGGTGCCGGCGCGCTGGCGGGTCATGGACCGGCTTCCCCGGAACGCCAACGGCAAGATCGACCGGCGCAAGGTGACGGAGATGTTCGACGACGATGAAGCCCCGGTCGGGGGAGCGTCCTGACCGGCTCGGGCCGGTCACGGGGTCGCGCAACCCGGCCTCATTCTCGATGATGGAGCGGCTCGGCTTCTGGGTGATCGGGCGGCACGGGGAAGGGCGTGACGGTGCTGGCCATCTGTACGGTCGCCTCTGCTTCGACTTCTTGGCGTGGGGGCGCAAGGAGATGTGCGATGGCCGACGCTAGCGCGTTGGAGACCCGGATCCGTCAGCTATTCCGTGACAAGCTCAAGCTGGAGGTGCCGTCCGCGGACACGGATCTGTTCGAGACGGCGGCGCTGGATTCGATGATGTTCGTCGATCTCCTGGTGCACCTGGAGCGGGAGTTCGGGGTCACGGTGGCGCTCGAAGACATCGAGCTCGACCATTTCAGGTCCATCGAGCGGATCGGGCAGTTCGTGGCCCGGCGCGTCGCCTGGGCCGAGGGCACGACCACGCGGGGTGGTCGGGAACGGACCCTCGCGGACGCGCCGGGGCCGTACAGAAGCTGACGGATCAGGGGGCTGACCCGGCGGACCTCGGGGCGGTGTCGGGCGGCGGACGGAGGCGAAGCGGTTATGAGCACAGCCGCACGGGTGACGAGACGGGCGGGGGACGTGCGCCCCTTCGTCGAGGCGGACATCGCGCAGGTCGCGGAGCTCCACCGGCGTGTGTTTCGGACCGGCGACGCGCCTTCCGCGGAGCTCGATCGGAGGTATCGCGCGTACCTCCGGGGGCACTTCCTGGACAATCCCTGGTACGACGAGGAGATCGCGCCGCTCGTGTACGAGGACGCGGACGGGTCGATCGCCGGCTTCCTCGGCGTCGTGCCGCGGCGGATGTCGATCCGCGGCCGACCGATCCGCGCTGCCGTGAGCTCCCAGTTCATCGTGGAGCCGGGCCGTCGGTCCACGCTGGCGGCGGTCCATCTGCTGAAGACGTTCATGTCCGGACCGCAGGATGTGTCGATCGCGGACGAAGCGAACGGCACGTCACGGAAGCTGTGGGAGAGCCTCGGGGGCGCCACCGCCTTGCTCTACAGCGTCCACTGGGCCCGGCTCCTGCGGCCCAGCGAGTTCGCGTTCTGGCGGATGGAGAGGGGGAAGCACGCGTGGACCTCGTCCGTGGTCAGGCCGATGTGCCGCCTGGTGGACCGCGTCGTCGCCCATGTGCCCGGGAGCCCGTTCCGGCACTCGCCGGCATCCCTGTCCGGCGAGGAGCTGGACGCGGAGACCCTCCTCGCCTGCCTGTCGGAGTTCTCGCGTCGCTCGGCCCTCAGACCGGAGTACGACGCGCGCGCGTTGCGGTGGCTCCTGACGGCACTGGTCCCGGCCCGGGGCGAGGGATCGCTGCGGAAGACGCTCGTGCGGGACGCCGCCGGCCAGGTGCTGGGGTGGTATCTGTACTATGTCAGTCCAGCGGGGTTCGGGGAAGCCCTTCACATCGGGGCACGGGACGAGTCGATGAAGGCGGTGCTGGAGCATCTGTTCCAGGACGCCTGGCGCCGCGATGTCGTCGCGCTCTCGGGGCGACTGGAGCCGCGGTTCACGCCGGACTTCGCGGACACCTACTGCCTGTTCCATCCTCGCCGCTGCTGGGTGCTGGTCCATTCCGGCGACGCGGAGGTCCTCCAGGCGATCCACAGCGGGGATGCCATGCTCACGCGCCTCGAGGGCGAGTGGTGCATGCGATTCCAGATGGAGGCCCGGTGAGCGCCGGATCCGGGCCGGGTCCGTCGCCGAGACGGCCTGTTCAGGGATTCTCGGGAGATCCTTTCAGGAACTTACCTGATTTGTCGCCCCCCGCCCGTCTTCTATCCTGGAAGCGCGACAGGCGCGCGGCGACCGGTCTTCGTGCCGTGCTGGCCACCGTGCCTGAACTCTACGCGGGAGGGTAACGGTTTATGCTGACGGATTCCAAGCGGGAGCGAGTGGCGGAATGGAACGCGCCCCGACGGGCCGTCCCCTTGGCCCAGTGGGTGCCCGAGCTGGTCGGTGCGCGCGCAGCCGAGAGGCCGGAGGCGCTGGCCCTGGCCGCGACGGAGCGGGTGCTGACCTACCACGAGCTGGATACCCGAGCCAATCGGCTCGCCCACGAGCTCCGCGCGCTCGGTGTCGGGCCTGACGCCGTCGTCGGACTCTGCGCCAGGAGTTCTCCCGAGATGGTCGTGGGCGCGCTGGCCATCCTCAAAGCAGGCGGGGCGTATCTCCCCCTCGATCCCGCCTATCCGTCCGAGCGGCTCGCCTTCATCCTGAGCGACGCGCGCTGCCCACTGGTGCTCACCGCCCCCTGCGTTGCGGATCGCGTGGCGGCGGGGGTTCAGCGGGTGGTCACCGTGGACCTGGACGGGCCCGGATCGTCGACCCCACCGGCCACGGACCTCGGGGCGGACAACCTCGCCTACGTGATCTACACGTCCGGGTCCACCGGCCGGCCCAAGGGAGTGGAGATCACTCATGCGAGCCTTCTGAACCTGGTGTCCTGGCACCGCTCCGCCTTCCAGATCACGCCCGCTGACCGTGCCACCCAGATCGCGGCGGTGGGCTTCGACGCCGCCGTCTGGGAACTCTGGCCCTACCTCACCGCGGGCGCGAGTGTCCACGTGCCCGATGAGGCCGTCCGGGACGAGCCCGAGGCCCTCCGGGACTGGCTGCTCGCGCAGGGGATCACCATCACCTTCGTGGCGACGCCCATGGCCGAGCGCATGATGGCGCTGCCGTGGCCGCCCCTGACCCCGCTGCGGGTGATGCTCACGGGGGCCGACGCGCTGCACGCCTATCCGCCGCCGGGGCTGCCCTTCCTCCTGGTGAACAACTACGGCCCCACCGAGTGCACCGTGGTGGCAACCTCCGGACCCGTGCGTGCGGAGGGACCCCGCGACCGTCCGCCCGCCATCGGGCGCCCGATCGACAACACGCGGGTTCACATCCTCGACGACCAGTCACGGCCGGTGCCGGTTGGGGCCGCCGGAGAGCTCCACATCGGGGGAGCGGGGCTCGCGCGCGGCTACGTGAACCGGCCCGACCTGACCGCGCTGAAGTTCGTGCCGGATCCGTTCAGCGCCGAGCCCGGCGCTCGCCTGTACAGGACGGGAGATCTCGCCTGCCTGCTCCCGGACGGTCAGGTCGCCTTCCTCGGACGGATCGACGATCAGATCAAGATCCGTGGCTTCCGGATCGAGCCGAACGAGATCGTCACCGTGCTCAACGAGCATCCCGACGTCATCCAGAGCGTCGTCGTCGCCCGCGACATGGCGGGCGGCGACAAGCGCCTCGTCGCCTATCTCGTGCCGGCCGCCGGGTCCACGCCCGGTCACGTCGCGCTCCGGACCTTCCTGCGCGCGCGGTTGCCCGAGTACATGGTGCCGGCGGTCTTCGTCCAGCTCGGCGCCCTGCCGCTGAGCCCGAACGGCAAGATCGACCGGAACGCGCTGCCGGCGCCGACTCCGGAGAACACCGTGCGCGACGATGCCTTCGTCGGCCCGCGCACGCCCGTGGAGGAGCGCGTGATGGGCATCCTGGCGCCGCTGCTCGGCCTCGAGCAGGTCAGCGTCGAGGACAACTTCTTCCTGCTCGGCGCCCAGTCGCTGCTCGGGACGCAGATGATCGCCCGCATCCGGGACACCTTCGGCGTCGAGCTCTGTCTTCGACAGGTGTTCGATGCGCCGACCGTGGCGACGTTGTCGGCTGAGGTCGAGCGACTCCTGGTCGAGAAGCTGGACGCGATGACCGAGGACGAAGCCCAGCGCCTCTTGACTCCCGGAACCCGTCCGGAGTGACACGGGGAGGTGCGCATGAGCCTGACAACAGCCGCCAGGGCGGACCGGTCAGATTCCGCGTTGAGCCTGTACCACCTCCTTGACCCCGAGGTGCTCGCCAACCCGTACCCGCTCTACCAGCGCCTCCGGACCGAGGACCCCGTGCACTGGGATCCGTTCCTGCCCGCGTGGGTCGTGACCCGCTACCGGGACGTGATCCGGGTCCTCTACGGGTTCTCCGCCGACTGCACGCCCACGCCCGAGCAGCTGACGGCCATGGGTCTGTCCGCGCTGAATCCGATCGCGCAGGTGCTGGTGAAGCAGATGCTGTTCATGGATGCGCCCGCGCATACGCGACTGCGCGGCCTGGCCTCCGAGGCGTTCACGCCCCATCGGGTCGCGGCCTTGCGCGAGCACATCCAGGCGATCACCGACAGCCTCCTCGATGCCGTCGTGCCGGCGGGCCGCCTGGACGTGATCGCCGACCTCGCCGAGCCGCTGCCGGCCATCGTCTCCGCGGAGATGCTCGGCGTTCCCGCCGCCGACCACGCTCGGCTGAAGGCCTGGTCCCTGGACTTCTCGCAGATGCTCGGGAACTTCCAGCACGATCCGGACACCGCCCCCCGGATCCTGAAGAGTCTGGACGAGATGACCCGCTATTTCCGCTCGGCGATGGGCGAGCAGCGGCGCTATCCCCGCAAGGGACTGGTCAGCGCGCTGATGAGCGCCGAGATCCAGGGCGATCGGCTGTCCGAGGACGAGGTCATCGCCAACTGCATCCTGACGATGGTGGGCGGCCAGGAAACGACCACGAACCTGATCGGCAACGGGCTGGTCTCGCTGCTCCGCAATCCGGAACAGCTCGAGAAGCTTCTCGGCGATCCCTCGCTGGTCCCGTCGGCCGTCGAGGAGCTGCTCCGGTACGAGGCTCCCAGCCAGCACACCGCGCGGCGCGCGCCCGAAGACGTCGAGCTGGGGGGGAAGAGAATCGGCAAGGGTCAAGCCGTGATCGCGGTGATGGGCGCCGCCAACCGGGATCCGGAACGTTTCCCGGACCCGGATCGGCTCGACATCACTCGCAGCGACAATCGCCACGTGTCGTTCGGCTGGGGGCCGCACTTCTGCTTCGGAGCGGCGCTCGCCCGGATCGAGGGGCAGGTCGCCTTCGAGACGATGCTGCGGCGGCTGCCCGACCTGAGGCTGGAGCCGGGCCCGCTCGTGTGGCGGACGAACCTCGGATTGCGGGGCCTGACCACGCTGCCGGTGTCGTTCGG
>WNGE01016596.1_pt1 | contig 10654 bp, 8 predicted proteins | sample 5400651 | NCBI WGS metagenome assembly WNGE01 (sample SAMN13153370, study PRJNA577476) | soil metagenome | isolation source: 60 cm soil or saprolite under grassland replicate 2 | place: USA:California | collected 2016-06-15
GCAGCGCTTACGCCAACTTTATCGCGTACGCGACTTCCAAATGGGGCTTGGAGGGCTTCACTCAGACACTAGCCGCCGAGGTGAGATCCCATAACATCCGCGCTAACACCGTTGAACCCGGCTACGTAGCCACCAAACTCACCGGTTACAGCGGCAGCAAACCGGAATCGGTGACCGACGTTTTTGTTTATTTGGCTTCGGAGGAAGCCAAGGGTGTTACCGGTAAGATGCTAAGTTCCTCCGGATGGAAAACGAAGTGACAATCGATCGTCAAAAAACCGGGTTCGGACTCGCGCAAAGGCGCAAAGCATGTCCTGAGCAGCGTCGAAGGGGCGCCAAGGTGGGAGACGGAATAAAAATGGATTTTTTTACAGGAGGTGACGGAGATAACCGAGATGAATTAAAAAACTTCGTTTCCTCTGTTCTCTCCTGTTAAAAGAAGTTTCTTTGCGTTCTTGGCGTCGTGGCGCGATGATAAGATTCGGTGCCTGTAGTCCCAAGTGCTACGCGCTGGTAGAAAATCTGCGCAGATGGAAAAAAAACTTTTAGCCTGGTAGTCCGGAGCTCGATTGCCGCCCCGAAGAATGCCCTAAATTGACTTGGGTTCGAACAATCGCCGCGATTCGAACACCACCGGGCTGAAGCGTTGCCCGCCGCTGACAAGACTTCGTTTGAGAACGAAATCGAAGAGCAAAGGATTGTAGCGCCTAATTTCAGACAAGACCTGCGCTTGGGCATCCGTCAGATAGTGTTGTTGCACAAATCTACGCAGCGAAAACAGCAGCACAACCCCGGGCAAAGGATAATCCGACCCGTTGATCAGCCGCGCATGCCACTCGACACGCCTGATGAGAGTGTCGAGAATCGACTCTGTGCGGTTGGCCTGGGTGACCGCCGAGATCTCGCCGAACAATCGCCCCTCATAACGCGGTTCATCCATGAGACGCTGGAAAAGCTCAAAGCCCTCTAGGCGCGGCCCGTTAGGTCCGCGGTCGATATCGATACTTTCCCCGAGCGACGCGCAGTGAGCGATTATGACTCGCACCCCCTGGTCGAGAGGGCGGCGCAGCCGCAACGGATTGTTGAGTTCTGACATCGAGCCGCCATGCACCGCCTTCTCCTCTCCTCCATGGGTCAGTAAAGATAGATTCAAGCGCGCAAGCGCCTGGTAAAAGCGATCGCATTTCGGCGACGCCGGGTCCATACCCATAGCGGAAGGCAGCCACTTTACGGCGCGCGCGTGTTGGCCAGCGCTCCAATGGAGCTCATCGATAGCGTCGGCGCGATAGGGATGAATCGAACAGATCCACTCCAGGCGATCGGGAAAACGTTGGGCGAGCCCGGCCGCGTAGCGATTGGGGATGAAAAATGAGCTCAACTCCTCCAGCCGCGCGCCATGCTCGTCGTGGTGAAAGTCGAAGCCGAGCAGCATCGCTTTGACCCCGCGCGGAAAGGCGTCAAGATAGTGCAGCAGACGCCGCACGAAATCCTCGTCCACGCTTCCTTCCCGCTCCGTGCAGGAGGCGTTCAGATAAAACCGGCGTTGTAGGTTTTGCCAAGGATGAAACAGACTCTTCATCTGCGGTGTGATCCACACCCCGGTGTTACCGTCGCCCACTCCGGCCACGTGCACGTGACAATCCCAGAATTTCGCTGGATCGACTCCCTGCCACGACACTCCCACGAGATTATGATCGAGCAGGCGTTTCGGCGTCGGATCCGGGAGGCAGGGGTTAAAAATCCCCTCCTCCAGGGAAAACTCGCATCCTCCGGCGATGCCGAGGGCGCCTGCACCCAAAGCACGAAGGAAAAGCCGACGATTCATCGGTCAGATGGCTTCATGGTCCAGCACAATTATGAGATTGGCGAAAAAACGGCGCGACGGCGCGGCGGGCCGTCCGACGCCGGGAGCATTGGCGAGATGATGAGCAGTATACTGTTCAAAATAGGTGTTTTCAGCCGACATTCCATCCACAGGGACGATAACTTGAAGCCCCCTGAACGCGGCCTGACTCGCCGTGTTAAGAACAGCACCTTGAGCAGCCGTTCCCACGACCACCACTGTCTTGATGCCCTTATCGTTCAAAATCTTTTCCAAATCGGTCCTAAAAAACTTGTCCGCTGGCGCTTTAACTATAGGTTCTCCGTCAAGCGGAGCCACGTCGTTAAGTGTGTCGGCGGGCGTCGCTGCAGTCGTTATGCTATAGACGACCGCGACGCCCTTGGATCTGGCTAGCTTCAACAAGGCTTGAACGTTAGGGACCGAAGTCACGCAGCGCGGCCGCCTCTCGTTGTTGCAGGTCTGTTTTACGAAGTCGAGCACAAGTAAAGCTGTAGTTTTCGGGTCCATTGTTACAGGCTTTAACTCCGGGGGTTTTGGGGCCTGCACGGTTCCCCACTCATCTACAATCGTTTTTGTCTGGCCGAAGGAATAGCTCGCAGTAAGTGAAAGCAGAAGACACCCCAGAGCCAAGCCTCTCATCGTCGTCCGCGTTGACAACGGTTTAGAGAATAATCCTGGTTGATTCATAACTTTCGGTCGCCGATCCGTCTTCACATTTCCTCCTTGTCTAGAGTCCTAAAAGTTGCTCGATTTTACTTTGATCGAACCCGACCACAGCTTCGCCGTCGATAATAGTCACCGGCGTGCTTTGAAATCCCATATCCAACAACTCTTTCAATGCCGCCCGGTCGGCACGCACGTTCTTGTGAATAAATTCGATTCCCTTTTGAGAAAGAAACTCTTTCTCCTTGTCGCAGGGGCCTCACCCGGGCTGACTATAGACGATCACTATTTTCGCCATTCTACACTTTACCTCCGAGTTAGAATCAGCCCCAATATTAACATGTCTCGATGCAATAGCGAACTTTTCCCGGCCCACGCAGACCTCCGGGTCGCGAACGGCTATCTAGACCGCCGGCCAAAGCCAGTGCTTTCGACAGGCATAGGCTTTTGCCTCGGCCAGCTTCCCAGGGCACCCATTCTTCCAATATCCCGGTTCGTCTGTTAATCTAAAGTTCATCGTCAACGGCGTCCGGCCGAAGAACCATCATGCGAAACTTATTGCTTCGTGACTTAGTACGCGCCCGAGCAGCTGCTATTACCCTTGTCTTCGCTACCCTCTTTGCCTTCTCTGCTTGGACTTTTGAAATCCCCTCGCTAGCGCAACCCCGTGTCGACGCGCTCAGAGACCACGTACGATACCTGGCTTCAGACGAACTTACCGGACGCGGTGTCGACACTCCGGGCATCAAACTCGCCAGAGACTACATCGCTCAAGAGTTCGCCAAGCTTGGCCTGCGGCCGGGAGGCGACAACGGGAGCTACCTGCAGGGATTTGATGTGGCCACCGGAGTAGCGGTGAAGCAACCAACAATCATGGCGTTTGGAAAACAGCCGCCCTTAAGACTGAACGATGAGTGGACCCCTATGGGCCTTTCCGGCTCAGGCAAGGTGGAAGCTGATGTTGTTTTCGCAGGTTATGGCATTACGGCCAAAGAATATGGCTACGATGACTACTCGGGAATCGATGCTAAAGGCAAAATCGTCCTCGTTCTCCGCTACGAACCGCCACCAAAAAACGAGAAGAGCCCGTTCCAAACGCCGCCCCGCTATTCAAATCATGCCACGCTGCGCGCTAAGTCTCCCTCAAGCCACTGAAAGAAAAAATTGACCGGGAGGAAAAGCCGGCGTCGCAATACCTGCCAGCAGCCCGCGTAACACTCCAAGTGAGCTTGGAGGAAATTCGCCAGCGAACTGAGAACGTGGTCGGCGTTCTGCCCGGCTCGGACCCGACCTTGAAAGACCAAAACATCGTCATCGGCGCCCATTACGATCACGTGGGATTCGGCCATTACGGTACGCGGGACCCCAGCGCGGAGGGCCAGATCCACCATGGGGCGGACGACAACGCTTCGGGGACGGCGGTTTTATTGCAGTTGGCAGAGCGGCTGAGCCGCTCGCAAACTAGACCGGCAAGGACTATTGTTTTCGCCGCCTTTAGCGCCGAAGAGTTGGGGCTCTACGGCTCCCGACACTACGTCAATTACCCACCCCAATCGCTTTCCTTGACCAAGGCGATGCTCAATCTCGATATGGTCGGGCGCCTACGTGACAACCGATTAACGGTTTTCGGTACTCGTTCGGCGAAAGAGCTTAGTGCCATTGTGCTTGAAGAAGCTCAGAAGCTCGGACTGGAGGTCATCGAATCCGACAGCGTTGGACGCAGCGATCACATGTCCTTTTACAACAGGAAGATCCCCGCGCTCCATTTCTTCACCGGCACTCACCCGGACTATCACAGGCCCAGTGATACGTGGGAGAAATTGAACATCGAAGGGATGGTCAAAGTGACCGATCTGGTTTCGGGGATAGTGGAGAGAGTAGCAAACACCAAAGAGGCGCTGAATTTCGTCAGCCTTCCGTCACGCCCGCCCGGCAGCGGGAACACGGAAGGACAAGGCTACGGCTCTTACTTAGGGAGTATCCCGGATTTCGGCGCAAACGGCGACGGCGTGCGGTTGGCCGGAGTTTCGGAAGGAAGCCCCGCTGCCTTTGCCGGCCTGCAGGAAGGCGATGTGATTATCAAACTGGCGGAGATAAAAATTCAAAATTTGGAGGATCTCATGGCGGCGCTACGCAGTAAAAAGCCGGGCGACTCGGTAGAGATCACTATCCTGCGAAACAGCCAACCCCTGACCCTAAAAGCAACGTTACGCCCGCGGAGTTAGCCCCGCTCATCCCTGCAGTTCCATATTCTAATAATCATTTCCCTTCCTTAATCTTGAAATCAAAGCACCACGCTGGGGGCGGCGGCCCGGATCTCATCTTTCCGTCTGGGCAGGATCAAGCCCGCCTTTAGTGGAAATAAAAATGAAAATTTCATAGTTCACAGTGACGTTATCCTTGTGCTAGAATGATTTCACGTTAAGGAGGATGGCCGCTGATGATCAAATTGTACACCTACCCTGCTTCGAGCAATTCCCGAAAAGTGAGAGTCGTTCTTCTGGAAAAAGGTTTGGAGTTCGAGCGCGTCACGATCGATCTCTCCAAGAGAGAGCAGAAAAGTCCGGAGTACCTCAAGATTCACCCCTTCGGTACGGTACCGGCTTTAGACGATGAGGGATTTGTCGTCTACGATTCCACTATGATCAACGAATACCTTGAAGACGAGTACCCTTATCCGCCCCTGATGCCCAAAGATTCAGAGGGGCGCGCGCGGGCACGACTCATGGAGGACCTGCGGGATAGCCACTTCAACCCTGCTTGTGGACAACTCAATCGCGAGCTCCGTAAACCCGAAGCGGAAAGAGATCCGAAGGTCATTGAGCAAGCGAGGGCCAGGATTACCGAATGCTTTGACCGACTTGAAAAAGAACTTGAAGGCCGCGAATATTTGGCTGGCGCATTCAGCCTTGGCGACATCGCCTTTATTCCGAATATCGACACCCTCGACCGAATACAGGTCGAAGTCGATCCGAAATACAAGAATATCCACGCCTGGATCGCCCGCCTGAAAGCCCGACCGAGCTTTGCTGCCTCGGCGACTTAAGTCAGGTGGATGACTGGTAAGCTGGCGCTCGCCTGGCTGGTACACCTCTATACGGCGCTGGGTGCCGTCGTCGCATTCGTTACAATCCTCTCCATAGAACAGCTTAGGTTCCAGGAAGCCTTTTGGCTCATGTCCCTCGCTGTCGTCATCGACGCCACCGACGGCACACTGGCGCGGGCGACACGAGTTAAAGAGCTAATTCCTTGGTTTGACGGGAACCGGCTGGAAGACATTATCGATTATGCCAACTACGTCATCGTTCCCTGTTGGTTCTTTATTCACGCCAATCTACTGCCGGCGGAAGACGCATTATGGCTCGTCAGCCTGCCGTTGCTCGCAAGCGCCTATGGTTTCTGCCAGAAGGAAGCCAAGACCAGCGACAATTTTTTTCTCGGCTTTCCTTCGTACTGGAATATCATTGCGTTTTATTCATATATCTTGCGATCGCCGCCCTGGATCAATGCCTTCGCAATTCTCCTTCTCTCGGTCCTCGTTTTTGTCCCCATCAAGTACATCTACCCCAGTCGAAGCCCTCATTTTCGCATCTTAACGAATACCCTCGGAAGCCTGTGGGGTTTGGCGGTACTTGCAATTATCTATTTGCTTCCTGAGCCGCCGCGCAGCCTCGTATTTGTATCTTTGGTATTTCCGGCCTATTATACGGCGCTTTCTTTATGGCTCGCATTTCGCCGTGTCCCATCTTAATTCTTTTCTCTAGAAGGTAAACCATGAAAACGCCTCGTCGATTCGGACTCTTGATTTTGACATTCTTGATCTTGGCGCCGCAATGGATCACGGACACGCCCCGGGCGGCGCAGCCCCAAGCCAATTCCACAGCAGCGCCGAAATATGTTTTTCTTTTCCTCGCCGACGGCGCCGGCATTGCGCATATGGAAATCACGCGGCAATACAATCGAGTCGTGCATAACGAAGGTTTAGTCATTGTCGACGGAATCATGAAAGAAGGAACCCTAGGCCTAGTCACGACCGACGCTGCGGACTCTCTTTCGACGGACTCGGCCGCCGCGGCGACTGCCTTGGCGAGTGGCTGTAAGGCCAAGCTTGGCGTTCTCGGCATGTGTGCGGACGGGTCGGTTCCGAAGACGGCTATGGAGATCGCCAAAGAAAATGGCATGCGCGTGGGCCTCGTGACCAATGCAGCCGTCTACGATGCCAGCCCGGCCGCATTCGTCAATCACGTTCCCAATCGTCGAAACTATGCGGCGATCTTGAATCGCTACTTGGAACTGGCACCTGATGTCCTCTTTGGCGGGGGCAAAGAACAGTTTCTACCGAAGAGCCAACAGGGAAGCCGCCGGAACGACGATATCGATTTGATCGCAGCGTTTATAAAAAAAGGCTATCTGCATGTCTCTACCAAGCAGGAGCTTGAGCAAGCGCAGCGCGGCAAGATCTTGGGGCTTTTCAGTTCCGGCGACATGAGCTTCGAGATTGACCGCAACAAGCAGACGGAACCCTCAGTGTATGACATGACCCAGGCGGTAATCCGCCTGCTCCAGAACGGCAACCCCCATGGCTTCTTTGTTTTCATCGAAAACGAAAACGTCGACACAGCGTCTCATCAAAGCGACATTGCTTCAATGATTCGCGATTATCGTGAGTTCGATCGCGCGGTGGGGCTGGCTTATGAATTCTACAAGAATTATCCGCGCGAGACCTTGATTCTTGTGACTTCGGATCATGAAACCGGCGGCCTGGGCTTCACCCTGGCCTTGAAGGATCTCAGCAGCACCAGGGGTCCAAATCAGGTGGCGGCAACGATCGATGATTTAAAGAAGCTCGAATCAATCCCGATCTCACTCAAGAAGGCTTCTGGAATTCTCGGACCGAATCCCACCGGCGAAGCCATCGACAACCTCATGAAAGAGTACTTCAAAGGCTTTACTCTGGCGCCGGATTACAAAGAGGCGATCATCAAGCGGCAGCCCATCTCACGTTCCATTTTTATCGACCCAACGATTAACGCTCTGGGAATGATGATTGCCAATAATACCCAGGCCTACTGGCTGACCACGGCGCACACGAACCAACCGGTATTCGTCGCCGCTCTCGGTGCCGGCGCGGAAAAATTCAAAGGCTACCAGGACAACGCCGACTTCGGCAAGAATCTGAAAACTCTGTTAGACAGGAAGAAGTCACACTGACCGTTACCGCGTGCCGGAGTTCAGTCTCAACCGGCAACGGATACCCCTAGCAGCCAGCCAACCGTGTAAGTAATCCCGGAGGCCAGCAATCCGATCACCAGCATCCTGAGACCGCTCAGCAGCGGACCCTGGGCGGTAAAGATCGAAAGCAGGGCTCCGACTCCGAACAGCGCAAGGCAACTGAACAAAGCGCTGGCAATCCACGCCACTTGCCCGGCAACGAATAGATAAGGGAGCACCGGGACGAGGGCGCCGACGATAAAAGCCACAAAAGAACTTGCGGCGGCGCTCCATGGAGAGCCGAGTTGGGAGGGATCTAAACCTAGTTCCTCGCGCGCCAGGGTATCGATGGCAGTTTTAGGATTCTCGATGATCCGCCGTGCCAGCATGGCCGCTTCACGCTCGGGGATCCCTTTGGCCTGGTAGATCAAAGAGAGTTCCTCTTCCTCTTCTTTGGGAGACATCTCCAACTCTTGTTGCTCCATGGCGATCTGCTGCTCGAACAACTCCCGTTGCGCCCGCATCGAAACATATTCCCCCGCGGCCATCGAGAAGGACCCCGCAAGAAGCCCCGCCACGCCTGCGAGCAGGACATATTCAGGCTTTGCCTCAGCGCCGGCGAAGCCCATGACTAGGCTGAAATTGGACACCAAGCCATCGTTAATGCCGAACACGGCGGCGCGCAGGCTGCCGCCGCGCGATGTGAAATGCCAACGTTCTGTGCCGATGATAGAGGCAGGCCCGGACGAACCTCCCGACATGGCCCACAACGTGCGGCTATGCGCCCGCTCTTCGGCGGGCAAACCCTCTGCCTCCGGCTGATGCATGTAGCCAGCCTCGTCACGCGCTTCCAAACTGCTGATGATCGGAACCACCCGGTGCGTACCGAAGCTGCGCGCCAGCCATCCCAGCGCGCGCACCCGCAGGCTCGGACGGTAGTTCGGCACGATGCCGCCCGCCGATTGGATCAGCCGCGCCCAGCGTTGGGCGTGGCGTTCCTCGTTCTCCGCGAGTTTTTCAAAGATCGCCGCCCGCTTTTGATCCTTCTCGGCGGCGGCCATCGAACGGTAGAGCGCGATCCCGTCCATTTCGACGAGATAGTTCTGTTGATAGCGAGCAACGTCCGATTGAGCGGTGTTCTGTTGAGCTTTCATTAGAAATACGGTCTCATAAGCATAAGTAAGAGAATCTGCGCTTTGTCTTCAAGCATTTTCCTTGCCATAGACATTCTCTCCAAGTCAAATCAAATTCCGGTGGACCAATTTGCATGTGCCCGCTTATTCATTCTAACTTGGAGTTAACATGATCACCTTCGTCGATGTCGAAGAAGCGCGTGAACGCATCCAAAGCCAAATCTATCTATCACCCTTTCCCTATTCCGAAACCATCAGCCGGTTAACCGGAAATCGCGTTTTCTTCAAGCTGGAGAATCTCCAGATGACGGGCTCTTTTAAGGAACGAGGCGCGCTCAATCGGCTACTCACGCTGACTCCAGATGAAGCACAGCGTGGCGTCATCGCCGCCAGCGCCGGCAATCATGGCATGGCTGTCGCTTTCCACAGCCAGCGGCTAAACATCTCGGCGACGATTGTCATGCCGCTCCACGCTCCGCTCATCAAGGTCAGCCGGGTTCGGCACTATGGCGCCCAAACCGTTCTCCATGGCGCCGACTACGATGCAGCCTTCGCAGAAGCTCAGCGCCTTGCTCAAGAAAAAGGACTCACCTTAATTCACGGCTTCAACGACCCTTGGATCGTTGCCGGCCAGGGAACCATTGGGCTAGAGCTTTACGAACAAAATCCCGACTTGAATGCGGTGGTCGTGCCTGTGGGCGGGGGTGGATTGATTGCCGGCCTCGCTCTCATTCTTAAGACGCTCAATCCGAAGATTCGTATCATCGGCGTTCAAGCGGAAGCCGTTCCCTCCATGAAAGCCGCTTTAGAAAAAGGGGGGCCGATTCGTCTTCCACCCGCCATGACGATCGCAGATGGTATCGCCGTCCGTGAAGTCGGCGAAACGCCGTTCGCATTGGCAAAGAACTATGTCGACGAGATCGTCACGGTCAGCGAAGGGGAAATAGCCAACGCCGTTCTGTTACTGCTGGAAACCGAAAAGACGGTCGCTGAAGGAGCTGCTGCCGCCCCACTCGCAGCGCTCATCAACAAAAAGATCGGCCTAACCAACGGTAACGTCGGGCTCGTCATTTCCGGCGGCAACATCGATATGAACTTGATTTCTCGTATAATTGAAAAAGGCCTAATCCAAGACGGGCGACTGAGTAGGCTTTCCGTTGTAATTTCCGACCGACCGGGCGCGCTTGCTCGACTCGCTCAACGGATCGCAGAGCTGGGAGTAAATATTCTGCAAATCGGCCAGACCCGGGGTTTCGGGCAAGTTGCCATTGGTGAGACCGAGGTCGAATTGATCCTCGAAACAACCGGTTCAGATCATATCGAACGGCTACGTGAAGGACTGCACAAAGATGGCTTTCGAATCAATACGGTTTAGGGCTGGTGTCTGCTCATTCTAGTGTCTGTGAAATCCGGACCACTCAGGACTATGCGCCCAGCGTGATCAGTGATGTAAACCCCGTACCACCGATTTACGTCCATAACTTTGGGGCACTGTCCTTAGCGGGATTTCAGAGCATTCATCCTCCGCATTCACGTACGGGCGTTGTGTGATACGGGGTAAACAGCGGAGGAGCGCCATGGCTAAAAAGGGAGAGGGATTGTTTTTAGTCTACACGGACCTCATTGACCCGAAATACGAGGAAGAATTTAATGCCTGGTACAACACAGAGCATCTACCAGAGCTGCTGACTTTGCCGGGTTTTCTCGACGCGGCGCGCTATGTGGCCACCAGGGGAGCGCCGAAATATCTAGCTGTCTGTGAACTCACGAGTATTGAGGCCGTACGAAGCCCAGAGTTTAGCAG
>WNGE01010570.1_pt1 | contig 10652 bp, 14 predicted proteins | sample 5400651 | NCBI WGS metagenome assembly WNGE01 (sample SAMN13153370, study PRJNA577476) | soil metagenome | isolation source: 60 cm soil or saprolite under grassland replicate 2 | place: USA:California | collected 2016-06-15
AAGTCGGGGCGGGCTCGTGCTGGCCGCGCAGGTATGCCACCGCGTCGACGAGGTGACGGACGGGCACGGGCTCGACGCCCGCGAGCGCGACCTCAGGCGCCGACTCGGCGGCGCAGACGAGCCGCTCGAGCCCGGCGCGCCGTGCGCCCTCGGCGGCGACCAGCGCACCCGGCACGGGCCGTAGCCGCCCGTCGAGCGCCAGCTCTCCGATCGCGGCGTGGCCCTCGAGCGACTCCGGCGGCAGCTGGTGGGACGCAGCGAGCAGAGCGAGCGCGATCGGCAGGTCGAAGCCGGAGCCCTCTTTCCGCAGGGCGGCCGGAGCGAGGTTGACCGTGATGCGGTTGCCGGGCCAGGCGAGCTGCGCAGACGCGATGCCGCTCCGGACCCGGTGCTTCGCCTCCTGGCAGGCGCGATCGGCGAGGCCGACGATCGCGAACGAGGGCGAGCCGCGCTGGAGGTGCGCCTCGACCTCGACCCGACGCGGATCGAGCCCGACGAGCGCGTGCGTGACCGTGCGTGCGAGCACGTTGCCACGTTAGGCGACAGAACCGCGCCTGTCTGTGACAGATGTGAGACGAAAGCGCTACGCGCGCCGGGCGACGAGCACGTCCTCGAAGTACTCGCCCGCACGGCGGCCGGTACGACGGTTGACATGGCGCTGGTAGCGCTGCTCGAGCACGAGGCCCGCGCGCTCGAGAATCTCCGGGTAGAGGTCGCGACGATCGTTGACCACGATCACGACCCGACCACGAGGCCGCAGCGCGCCGGCACACGCGGCGAGCGCGGCGGCGATGCCCTCGACATACAAGGACAGCGCCGCACGCGACGTGCCGACGGCGGCTGCGCCAATCTCGCTCGCGCGGCGATCCTCGAGGCCGAGCAGCTCATAGGCGTAGCGGTGCTGCTCGTGGTAGTCGATCAGCCCCGGGTACGGCGGAGACGTGACGACGGCGTCGAAGCGTCCCGGCAGCGCCAGCTCACGCACGTCGCCGTGCAGCACCGCCGCGTCGCGGCGCGCCCGCACGCGACCGAACTCCTTCAGGCGCGTCAGCGTGTCGAGCGTGTAGCGGCGCAGGAAGTGATCGGCGTGCTCGACGGGACGGCACTCGCGCTTGTGCTTGTGGCACCAATAGGGACCGACCTGCGGCTCCGGGGGCAAGTCGAGGTCGAAGTGCGTCGTCAGCCGTGCAGAGCGCGCCGCGCGCGCGAGGATGACGCGCAGGACGTCCACGTGCTCGTAGTCGGAGGCGAGCGACCGAAAGCGCAGCAGGTCGACACGCGCCTGCTGCGCGAACCAGCGACGGACGTACGCGTTCGGCCGTCCGGCCGAGCCCTCGCCGCGCGCATAGCGCGCGAGAACGTCGCGCAGCTCTCGCTCGAGCACGAACGGGTTGTACTCGGCCGTCTTGACGCGCATCAGCAGGCAGTTGAATGCGGCGATGTCGGCGCCGGCCGAGTCGAGGCCGCTCTCGAGCGCCTGGACCAGGGTCGTTCCGGAGCCTGCGAACGGATCGAGCACCCGCCCGCCGGCGGGCACGTGGCGCCGGAAGAGCGCCTCGACGAGCTGCGGGATGTACTTGCCGAGGTAGGGATGCAGGCGATGGACGTGCTTCGTCCGCTGCCGCTCCGGCATTTCGCGCTCGGACCAGGACAGGTCGAGGTCGAGGCCGGCATAGAGCTGTTCCTGCGTCGCGGCCATCCAAACGCAATTCGACGCCCCTGGTGCGGCTCCTAGAACGCGTCGCCGATGTGCTCGATGCGCCCGGCTCGCTCGACGACCACGTCGAACCGCACCGCAAGCCCGTACAGCTCCGGGTGCGCTGCCAGCCACGCCTCCGCCGCCCGTTGCACGCGGCGCACCTTCTCGGGCGTGACCATCTCGAGCGGGTCGCCGAAGCTGTCGCCGCTCTTCGACTTCACCTCGCAGAAGACGACTGTCGAGCCGCGGCGCGCGACGAGGTCGAGCTCGTACCCGGCGAGCCACCGGTTCGCGTCGAGAATGCGGTAGCCGCGCAGGCGGTACCACCAGGCGGCTCGCGCCTCGGAGGCGTGCCTAGTACGAAGCGTCGGCCGGGAGGTACGCGCGGGCACGCCAAGTTCGGCGGTGGATCTCGCACGGGCCGCGCTCGCGCACGATCCGGGTGTGTGACGGCGTGATGTAGCCGACGTGCGACCCGAACCCGTACGCGGGGTAGAACGCGTCCGCGGTCTTCATGTAGCGATCGCGCGTCACCTTGGCGACGATCGACGCCGCCGCGATCGCAGCGCTCTTCGTGTCGCCGTCGACGATCGCCCGGTGCGGCGGCGCCGTCGGGCCGAGCTTGAAGCCGTCGACCAGGCAGGCGTCGGCCGGCTGGCAGGCCCAGAGCGCGGCCCGCAGCCCGGCCAGGTTCGAGCGGTGGAGGCCCTCGCGGTCGATCACTCCGGGCGGAAAGACGTGCACCGAGACCCGTTCGGCACAGGCCAGCACGGCGCGGTAGAGCACCTCGCGCGTCTCCGGGTCGACCTGCTTCGAATCGTTCAGGAGCGCCAGCGGCCGGACGCGGTGCTCGCGCAGGCAGTCGTAGTCGAGGAGCACCCCCGCGACGACCAGCGGCCCCGCCAGAGGCCCGCGCCCGGCTTCGTCCGCACCGGCGACGAAGCGAACGCCGAGACTACGGTCGAACCGGAGAAGCTTCTGGCCCACGCGCTTCGGAGGCACGCGGACGAGGATAGCCTCGCCCGCGGCGACCGGAGCCCGTGGTTTCACGCTTGTTGCGGAGAAGTCACGCCGGGAGCACACAGTCGACGCCGCGGCGCCGGACCGTCACCCGCCAGGCGCCGTGGAGCCGCCGGACCCGCAGCTCATCGCAGACCGCGACCGACCTCCGCACGTCGCAGACGAAGTCCGCGCTCCGCGGGTGCAGGCCGCCGATGCCGTTCGAGCAGCTGACCCGCCCGCTCAGCCCATGCGCGGCGGCGTAACGCTTCGCGACCGTCAGCGCCTGCTGGTGCGCCTGCGTGCCGCAGCCGGCGGCCAGAGCCGCCACGGCCGCGATCGCGGCGACGCGCCTCAGCTCTGTCGCAGCTCGCGGACGCGAGCCTTCTTACCGACCTTGCCGCGCAGGTAGTAGAGCTTCGCGCGGTTCACGTCCCCGATCGACGCGACTTCGATCTTGTCGATCTTCGGCGAATGCAGGGGGAACGTCCGCTCGACCCCGACGCCGAAGGAGTTCTTGCGCACCGTGAACGTCTCGCGTGCGCCGGCGCCCTGGCGCTTGAGCACGAGGCCCTCGAAGACCTGGATCCGCTGGCGGCTGCCCTCGATCACGCGGAAGTGCACGCGCACTGTGTCGCCCGCCTTGAAGCGGGGCACGTCGCGCAGCTGCCGGCGCTCGATGTCCTGGATCGTCGTGCTCATGAGAAGGAGAGCCCGAAGGCCGCGGCAATGGTAGCGGAAACCCCTTCCGGCAGCCCTGCGGCTACCAGATCTTGATCCGGCTGGGCGGCCAGTACGTGGCCACGACCTTGCCGATCAGCTTGCTCCTCGGTACCGTCCCCCACTCCCGCGAGTCGCAGGACGAGTTGCGGTTGTCGCCCATCATGAAATACCGCCCCGCCGGGATGATCACCGGCGGCACCGTCCTCGTGTCGCGCCGGTCGGGCCGGACCCACGGCTCGTTGAGCTTCTTCCCGTTGATGTAGACGTAGCCGTTCCGCTCCGACCAGGTCTCGCCCGGCAGGCCGATCAACCGCTTCACGAACGTCCCGCCCGCGCCGCAGTCCTCGGCCGCGGCCGGCGGCGTGTGGAAGACGACGATGTCGCCGCGCTTCGGGCTCCAGAGCCGGTAGCAGAAGCGGCAGGCGAGCACGCGGTCGGAGTAGCTCGCCTCGCAGCCGGTGTCCGGCCGGGCGCAGTGGAGCGTCGGCTCCATCGAGCTCGACGGGATCCGGTACGGATTGATCACCCACGTCTTGACCGCGATCACGATCGCGATTGCGCCGACGATCGTCACGAGCCAGTCGATCGTGACGCGCCAGCCGTGCGGCAGGCCCTCGGTGAGGCGGTCGACGGGGTTCCTCACCGGACGTGCTCCTTGCGCCAGGCGGCGATCCGGCCGTGATCGCCCGAGAGCAGGACGTCAGGGACGCTCCAGCCGCGGTACTCGGCGGGTCGCGTGTAGTGCGGATACTCGAGCCCGCCGTCCAGCTCCTCGCTGAACGACTCGAGCTCACCAGAGCCTTCGCTGAGGGCGCCGGGGAGCCGGCGTGCGATCGCGTCGACCAGCACCATCGCCGGCAGGTCGCCGTTCGAGAGGACATACGGCCCGACGGAGATCGCGTCGGTCGAGAGGTGCTCGACGATGCGCTCGTCGAACCCCTCGAACCTCGCCGAGAGCAGCGTCAGCTTCTCTTCGCCGGCGAGCTCCTCGACGAGCTCCTGCGTCAGCTGGCGGCCCTGCGGGGTCAGCGCGATCACGCGGCGCTCGGGCCGGCCGCCGTAGACGGCCTCGAGCGCGGCGGCGACCACGTCGACGCGCAGCACCATGCCCGCACCGCCGCCGTACGGCTCGTCGTCGACCTGACCGGCCTTGAGCGGGGTGTAGTCGCGGTACGAAAAGAGGCGCAGGTCGAGCGCGTCGCCCAGCACCGTCGCCACCGGTCGCTGCTCGGTGAGCCAGGCGAAGGCGTGCGGAACCAGGGTGAAGACATCGAGCTGCAAACGAGCTCTCCTCAGTACGAAGCTTCGTCGGCCGGGTGCGCGGGCCAGTTCGAGGCAAGGACGCAGGGAGCGCTCATATGCAGTGCATATGGGCGCGACCGAGGACGCAGCATCGGGCTGGCCTGCGCGGCCGGACGACACAAGGCTTTGTGCTGAGGAGAGCTCATATCAGTCGGGATCGGAGAAGCCGGGGGCGACAAGGATACGTCCCGTGTCGAGATCGATGTCGCGGACGCAGTCTTCGACCATCGGCAGGGCGACCCCGCTGTCGAGCTCGAGCACGTCGTTGGCGACTCCCGCTGTCACGTCCGCCACGGTACCGAGCGCGGCGCCTCCCTCCTCCACCACTTCGAGCCCGATCAGCTGAAAGACGTAGAACTCACCGGCCTGGGTCGGCGGCAGCGCGGTCTGCTCGACCTCGAGCCAGGCGCCGCGGGCAACCTCCCGGTCGAGCTTCACGACCGGCCGCCCGCGGGCGTGCCGGGCGCCGACGACTTCCGCCTCCTCGCCGCCGGCCAGGAAGCGCGCGCCCGCCTTGAACCAGCGGGCATCGGTGCTGGCAAGCTCGACTACAAAGGACCCGTCGAGGCCGTGGGGTTTCCCGACGCGGCCGATGCGCACCCTCACCGGCGAGCCTCGTGCCGCGCGATCGCCTCTTCGCGCGTGACCGCCTTCAGCAGGTTGTCGGTGACGAACTCCTCGGCCTTCGGCCAGCCGCTCGCGCGCATCTCGCGCACGGCCCGCTCGAGGTCGAACGCCGTGCGGCGGAACGTCGGCTCGCCGTCGACGAGCAGGACCCAGAACGCCGCAACGTCGCCTTCGTAGGCCATGCCGACCGAGCCCGCGTTGACGACGCGGAGATCGCCGACGCGACGGTCGAACTGATGATGGGTGTGGCCGATCACGACCGTGCCCGTCGTGCCGGCGAAGCTTTGCGCGACGATTGCGTCGTCCGTGACCGCCGTGGTGATGGGCATGTCATCGGTCGGCGTCGCGTGGCAGTAAAGAACGCCGTCGAGCTCGGCAGTCAGCGGCAGCGTCTGCGCCCACGCGAGCTGCTCGTCGTCGAGCTGAGAGCGGTCCCACTCGACCGGCTCGCGTTCGCAGTTCCCGCGAATCACCGTCGCGTCGAGCGTGCGCACGTGCTCGAGCACCTGCCGGGGGTAGGGCCCGTAGGTGAAGTCGCCGCCGACGACGATCGCGTCGGCGTCCACCTCCGCGAGCACCGCCTCCAGCGCCCACGGCATCGCGTGAATGTCGTACAGCGCCGCGACGCGCATCAGTCGTCGTCGGGATCGGCGATCTCGACCAGAACGCGGCGGCCCTCTCGGGCCGCGCTCGCGCGCACGAGCGTGCGCAGGGCCCGCGCGATGCGGCCCTGGCGGCCGATCACCTTGCCGACGTCGGCAGCGGCCACGTGCAGGACGAGGACGAGCGCGTCCTCGCGCTCCTCCGTCTCGACGCGCACCGCCTCGGGGTCGTCGACCAGCTCGCGCGCCAGATACGCGAGCAGCTCTGCCATTACCTCTCGATTCCGCGGATCTTGATCAGGCGCGCGACCGCCTCGGTGGGCTGTGCGCCCTTGCCGAGCCAGTCCTTGATCTTCCCCTCGTCGAGCTCGATCGTCGAGGGGTCGGTCTGCGGGTTGTAGCGACCGACGATCTCGAGGAACTTGCCGTCCCTCGGGGCCCGCGAGTCGGCCGCGACAACGCGGTAGATCGGGTTCTTCTTCGAGCCCACGCGGGTGAGCCTCAGCTTGACTGCCATCCGTCTCCTTATTTCCTTCCGGCCTTGCGTTTCTTGCGCTTCGCGGACGCCCGCCGGGTCATGGCGGGAACGCCGTTCGGCGCCTGCTGGGTCGGGAGGGCCGGCATTTTCCCCTTCCCCAGCTGCTTCATCATGCGCTCCATCTGCTTCCGCGCCTCGAGCAGCTGGTTCACCTGCTCGACGGTCGCACCGGAGCCCTTCGCAATCCTGATCCGCCGTTGCCCGTCGATCACGATCGGCGAGCGGCGCTCCTGCGGCGTCATCGAGAGCACGATCGCCTCGACACGCGCGAGTTGACTGTCGTCCACGTCGACCTCGCCGAGCTGGGCGCCGAGGCCCGGGATCATCTTCAGGATGCCCTGCAGCGGCCCCATCCGGCGCAGCATCTTGTAGGCGCTGAGGAAGTCGTCGAACGTGAACTGGCCCTTGCGCAGCCGCTTCTCCATCGCGGCCTGCTCGTCTTCCTCGACGGCGGCCTCGGCGCGCTCGATCAGTGTCAACACGTCGCCCATGCCGAGGATGCGCGAGGCCATGCGGTCCGGGTGGAAGACCTCGAGCGCGTCGAGCTTCTCGCCGGTCGACGCGAACTTGATCGGCTTGCCGGTGACGGCCTTGACGCTGAGCGCGGCGCCGCCGCGCGCGTCGCCGTCCAGCTTGGTGAGGATCACGCCGTCGAAGGCGATCCGCTCGTCGAAGGCCTGCGCGACGTTGACGGCCTCCTGGCCGGTCATCGCGTCGACGACGAGCAGGACGTTGGTCGGCTTCGCCTCGTCGCGGACACGGACGAGCTCGTCCATCAGCTCCTCGTCGATCTGCAGGCGGCCGGCGGTGTCCACGATCACGGTGTCGAGCCCGCCGCTGCGCGCGCGCTCGAGTCCGCTGCGCACTGCCTCGACGGCGTCTTTCGTGTCGGTCCGGTAGACCGGAGCCTCGATCTGGCGGCCGAGCTGCTCGAGCTGGTCGATCGCCGCGGGGCGCTGCAGGTCGGCCGCGACGAGCCCCGGCTTTCGGCCCTCGCTCTTCAGGTGCCGCGCGAGCTTCGCGGCGGCGGTGGTCTTGCCCGAGCCCTGCAGGCCGGCGAGCAGGATCACCGTGAACTTGCCGAACGCGAGGCCCGACGCGCCCGCGCCCATCAGCTCGGTGAGCTCTTCGTGGACCGCCTTCACGACCTGCTGGCCGGGCGTGAGGCTCTTCAGCACCTGGTCGCCGAGCGCGCGCTCACGGACGTGGGCGACGAAGTCGCGGACGACGGTGAAGTTGACGTCGGCTTCGAGCAGCGCGAGACGGATCTCGCGCATTGCGCGCGAGATCGATTCCTCGTCGAGCCTGCCTTTCTTCCGCAGGTCGCCGAGGGCGCTCTGGAGCTTGTCCGAGAGGCTGTCGAACACGACGGCGCATGGTAGCTGGGTGCCCCGTACCCGCCCCGCCCGCTCGCGCGTTTCAACGTCCACAACCCGCAGCCCGGTGGTTGATCCCACACCACACGAGAGGAAGACATGCGCACCATTGCAAAAGGGCTCGCGGTGCTCCTCCCTCTGCTCGTCGCGGCGGCCCTGATCGGCGGCGGTTTCGGGTCGGCCGCCACCGCTGCCGCACCCGCGAACACGTCGCCGCCGACGATCACGGGCACGGCGACTGTCGGCCAGACGCTCACGGCCGAGAACGGCACGTGGACGAACATCCCGACCTCGTTCGCGTACCAGTGGCTCCGCTGCAACGGCGGCGGTAACAGCTGCGTCGACGTGGTCGGCGCGACGCAGAAGACGTACACGCTGGTGACCGCCGACGCGGATCACACCATGCGCGTCAACGTCACCGCGACGAACGCGGACGGCTCGGCCACCGCACGATCGGCACAGACCGCCAAGGTGGCCACCGGCACGTCCAGTGCCGTGCCGAGCAACACCAGCCCGCCGACGATCTCGGGAATCGCGAAGGTCGGTCAGACGCTGACCGCGAATCCGGGATCGTGGACGGGGAACCCGACCAGCTTCACCTATGAGTGGCAGCGCTGCGACGCCGACGTCGCGATCTGCTCCAACATCATCGGCGCCACGGCGAAGACGTACCTTCTGACCGTCGCGAATCTCGGGTTCCGGCTGCGCGTGCGCGTGACGGCGCACAATGCCAAGGGCGCCGCGACCGCGACGTCGGCGATCACGGCGATCGTCCAGCCGGCGGTCGCGATCACCAACCACCGGCCGACGATCCGCATCATCTCGGTCCGGTTCGTCGGTTTGGCGATCTACGCACGCTTCCGGATCTGCGACGACTCGTTCAAGAACCTCACGGTGATCGAGACGGACTCGCGGCCCGGCAAGCTCTCGTACACGCGGCGCTTCACCACGCTCGTGCCGCCGCGGCCCTGCGGCGTCTACACGCGGCACTGGACCCCCGCGGCCCGGTTCCGCGGCCCCGGCCGCTACACCCTGACGCTCCGCGCGCGAGACAAGTCGGGCCTCACCAGCCTGCCGGCGCGTCGGACGTTCTCGCACGGCTAGCGATCAGGACGGTGCCGCGGCCTGCTCCACGGCCGCGGCACCGTCGCTCGCTTCTAGAATCGCGCGATGGCCGTCCACGAGGCAGCGTCAGACCGCTACGACCGCATGCAGTACAGGCGCTGCGGGCGCAGCGGCCTCAAGCTGCCCGCCATCTCGCTCGGACTCTGGCACAACTTCGGCGGCGACCGGCCGCTCGAGACGAGCCGCGCGATCCTGCGCCGGGCGTTCGACCTGGGCGTCACGCACATCGACCTCGCCAACAACTACGGGCCGCCCTACGGCTCGGCCGAGGAGACGTTCGGCCGGGTCTTCCACGACGACTTCCGCTCTTATCGCGACGAGCTCGTCATCTCGACGAAAGCGGGCTACGACATGTGGCCGGGCCCGTACGGCGAGTGGGGCTCACGCAAGTACGTGCTCGCGTCGCTCGACCAGTCGCTGCGCCGCATGGGCCTCGACTACGTCGACATCTTCTATTCGCACCGCTTCGATCCCGAGACGCCGCTCGAGGAGACCATGGGCGCGCTCGACACCGCCGTCCGGCAGGGCAAGGCGCTGTACGCCGGCATCTCGTCGTACGGAGCCGTCGTACTCGATGCTCAACCGCTGGATCGAGCCCCTGTTGCTGTCGACCCTCGCCGAAATAGGTTGCGGCTGCATCGGGTTCTCGCCGCTGGCGCAGGGGATGCTCACCGACAAGTACCTGAACGGGATCCCTGCCGAGTCGCGCGCCGCGCAGAACACCTCGCTCTCGCCCGACCTGCTGACCGAGCAGACGCTCGCCAAGGTGGCGGCGCTGAACGAGATCGCATCCGGGCGCGGCCAGAGCCTCGCGCAGCTGGCGCTCGCGTGGACGCTGCGCGACCCGCGCATGACGTCGACATTGGTCGGCGCATCGAGCGTCGCCCAGCTCGAGGACTCGCTGCACGCGCTCGAGCGGCTCGACTTCTCGGACGAGGAGCTGGCCGAGATCGACCGCTACGCGACGGAGAGCGACATCAACCTCTGGGCCCGCTCAGCCGCCGAGTAGGGCGAGGCCACAACCGACAATTGCGCGCAGAAGCGCGCGAGGCGCAGCGGCGCCGCGCTAGCTGACCAGGGCCCGAGCGAAGTCCTGCGCGTCGAACGGGCGCAGGTCGTCGAGCCCCTCACCCACGCCGACGAGCTTCACCGGCAGGCCCAGCTCGTAGGCGATCGCGACGGCGATGCCACCTTTCGCCGAGCCGTCCAGCTTGGTCAGCGCGACGCCGGTGACGCCGACGGCCTCGCCGAAGAGCCGCGCCTGCTGCAGCCCGTTCTGGCCGGTGGTCGCGTCGACGACGAGCAGGGTCTCGTGCGGAGCGCCCTCGAGCCGGCCGGCGATCACGCGCCGCACCTTGGCGAGCTCGTCCATCAGGTTCGTCTGCGTGTGCAAGCGCCCGGCGGTGTCGACGATGACGACGTCGCTGCCCGCGCCGACCGCGTCGTAGGCGACGGCGGCCGGGTCGGCGCCACGTTCACCGCCGACGAACTGTGCACCGGCCCGCTCCGCCCAGATCTCCAGCTGCTCCTCTGCCGCCGCGCGGAACGTGTCGGCGGCGCCGAGTGTCACCGAACGCCCGTGCTCCCGCAGCTTGTGCGCGAGCTTGCCGATGGTCGTCGTCTTGCCGGTGCCGTTGACGCCGACGACGAGGATCACGGCC
>WNGE01008872.1_pt1 | contig 10650 bp, 8 predicted proteins | sample 5400651 | NCBI WGS metagenome assembly WNGE01 (sample SAMN13153370, study PRJNA577476) | soil metagenome | isolation source: 60 cm soil or saprolite under grassland replicate 2 | place: USA:California | collected 2016-06-15
CTAAGTGATTATTTTTTAGCGACTTAGGCCGTCTGGCCGCGCTGACCCTGGCACCCGACACCTGACCCCTGGTTCATGACCGCACCCAACGCCCGCGAACGCATCCTGCCGCGCCTCATCGAAGACGAGATGCGCGAGTCGTTCCTCGACTACTCGATGAGCGTGATCGTGCAGCGGGCGCTGCCCGATGTGCGCGACGGTCTCAAGCCGGTCCACCGCCGCATCCTGTACGCGATGCACGAGCTGGGCCTCGTCCCGGGCCGCCCCTACAAGAAGAGCGCCACCGTGGTGGGCGACGTACTCGGCAAGTACCACCCCCACGGCGACGTCGCGGTCTACGACTCGCTGGTGCGCATGGTGCAGGACTTCTCGCTGCGCTACCCGCTCGTGGACGGGCAGGGGAATTTCGGCTCGGTGGACGGCGATCCCCCGGCCGCCTACCGCTACACCGAGGCCCGGCTCACGCGCATCGCGATGACGATGCTCGAGGACATCGACAAGAACACCGTCGATTTCGTCCCCAACTTCGACGACCGGTTGCAGGAGCCGACGGTGCTTCCGTCGCGGCTCCCGAATCTGATCGTGAATGGCACCGCGGGCATTGCCGTCGGGATGGCGACCAACATTCCGCCGCACAACCTGAGCGAGACCGTCGAGGCCATCAATCACCTGGTGGACCACCCCGACGCGTCGATCAAGGACGTGCGCAAGTTCATCAAGGGCCCCGATTTCCCGACCGGGGCGATCATCTACGGCCGGGAGGGAATCAAGGAGTGCTATGAGAAGGGCCGCGGGCGCATGGTGCTGCGAGCCCGCGCCGTCGTCGAGGAGAAGGAGTCCACCGGCAAGCAGCAGATCGTCGTCACCGAGATTCCCTATCAGGTGAACAAGGCGAATCTCATCGCGCACATCGCCGAGCTCGCGAACGATAAGAAAATCGACGGGATCGCGGACATCCAGGATTACTCGGACCGCGAGGGGATGCGGATCGTCATCGACCTGAAGCGCGATGCCGTTCCCGCCGTGGTGCTGAACCAGCTGTACAAGCACACGCAGATGCAGACCACGTTCGGCGCGATCATGCTGGCCCTGGTCGACGGCGCGCCGAAGGAGATGAACCTGAAGGAGCTGCTCGAGCACTTCATCGAGCATCGCCACACGGTCATCGTCCGTCGCACCGAGTTCGAGCTGAAGCGCGCGCAGGACCGCGAGCACATCCTCGAAGGCCTGAAGATCGCGGTCGACAACATCGACGAGGTCGTGAAGATCATCCGCCGGTCGAAGGACACGCCGTCCGCGGACGCCGCGCTGCGCAAACGCTTCAAGCTCTCCGAAAAGCAGTCGGCGGAGATCCTCAACATGCGGCTCGCCCGGCTTACCGCCCTCGAGATCACCAAGCTCGAGGAGGAGCTCAAGGAAGTCCGCAAGTTCATCAAGGAGTGCAAGGAGATCCTCGGGTCGAAGCCGCGCCGCCTCAAGATCCTCAAGGAGGAGCTCTCGGAGCTCGCGCACGGCTTCGGCGACGAGCGGCGCACCGAGATCGTGGCCGACCAGGGGGAGTTCTCGATCGAGGACCTGATCGCGGAAGAGGACATGGTGATCACCGTGTCCCATGCGGGCTATATCAAGCGTCTTCCGGTGTCCGCCTACCGGCGCCAGCGGCGCGGCGGCCGAGGCGTGATCTCCGCCCATACGAAGGAAGACGACTGGGTGGAGCACCTGTTCATCGCCTCGACGCATGACTACGTGATGTTCTTCACCCAGCAGGGGCAGTGCTACTGGCTCAAGGTGCACGAGATCCCGCAGGCGGCGCGGGCCGCGCGCGGCAAGCCGATCCTCTCCTGCATCGCCATGAAGCAGGACGAGCGGCTCGCGTCCCTGGTCCCGGTGCGCGAGTTCTCAGAAGATCAGTACCTGTTGTTCGCGACCAAGCAGGGCGTGGTGAAGAAGACCCGCCTGTCCGAGTTCGGCAATCCGCGCTCGGTGGGCATCCGCGCCATCAACATCGAGAAGGGCGACGAGCTGATCGACGTCCAGGTGACCGACGGCCGCAACGACATCGTGCTCGCGACGCGCCACGGCATGAGCATCCGGTTCCACGAGAAAGACGTGCGCGACATGGGGCGCACGGCCACAGGCGTGAAGGGCATCGAGCTCGAGAAGAAGGATCAGGTCATCGATCTCGTGGTGGTGCGGCGCAAGTCGACGCTGCTGACCGTGACCGAGAAGGGGATGGGCAAGCGCTCGGAGCTGGACGAGTACCGGGTGCAGCACCGCGGCGGCCGCGGGATCATCACCCTCAAGCGCGCAGACAAGACCGGCGACATCGTGGCGCTCAAAGAGGTCCTGCCCGACGACGAGCTCATGATGATCACCAAGAAGGGGATCATGATCCGCGTCCCGGTCGAGGGCATCCGCATCTCGGGCCGCAACACGCAAGGGGTCAAGATCATGAACATGACCCCCGGGGACCTCGTGGTGGACGTGGCGCGCGTGGTGAAGGAAGACGAGGCCGACGACGGCGCGGGCGATGCGGACGACGACGACGCCCCGCGTGCTCCCGCGAAAGCCAAGAAGGCTCCGCCCAAGGTGAAGCCGAAGAAGAAAAAGTAGCGTGGTCACCGCTCAGGACGTGCGAGAGGCGGCCGCGGGGCTCGCCGGCGTGGCGGTACGCACGCCCCTGCGCTTCGTCGAGCCGCTCAACGCCTACCTGAAGCTCGAGAGCCTCCAGCCCATCGGGGCGTTCAAGCTGCGGGGTGCCTACACCGCGATACGTCGTATGCCGTCCGACGTACGACGTGGTGGAGTCATCACGTATTCCAGCGGCAACCACGGTCAGGCGGTGGCGTACGCGGCGCAGCTGATGGGCATCCGCGCCGTGGTCGTGATGCCCGAGACCGCGCCCGCCGTCAAGGTGGCGGGGGTCAAGCGGTGGGGTGGGGAGGTGGTTTTTGCGGGCCGGACCTCGGAGGATCGCCAGCAGCGCGCGGAGGCCATCGCGGCCGAGCGCGGGCTCGCGATCGTGCCGCCCTTCGACCATCCCGATATCGTGGCCGGGCAGGCGACCGTGGGCCTGGAGATCGCGGAGCAGCTTCCGGACGTGGGCACGGTGGTGGTGCCGGTGGGCGGGGGTGGCCTGATCGCGGGCGTGGTGACCGGCCTCGCGGCGGCGGGGAGCGGGGCCCAGGTGTGGGGGGTCGAGCCGGCGGGCGCGCCCAAGCTGAAGCGCTCGCTCGAGGCGGGCCGCCCGGTGCGGCTCGAGCGCACCGCGAGCGTCGCCGACGGACTGATCACGCTCAGCGTGGGGGCGATCCCGTTCGCGCAGCTCGCGGCCCTGCGCGATCACGTGGCGGGCGTCGCGCTCGTCGACGATGACACGCTGCGGGAGGCGGTGCATTTTCTGTGGCGCGAGTGCCGGCTGGCGGTGGAGCCGTCCGGCGCCGCGACGACGGCGGCCGTGCGCGCCGGCGCCGTCCGCCCCGTCCCGCCCACCGTGCTCGTGGTGAGCGGCGGCAACATCGACCCCTCGCTGCTCGAGGACTGAGCGTCCCATGCCCGAGTCCGCCGCCAAGATTCTCGTCGCCGACGACGACCAATCGTTGGTGCGGACGCTGACCTGGATCCTCAAGGAGAACGGCTACGAGGTCGTCATCGCGCCCGGCGGCGAGGACCTGATGGGGAAGCTCGAGGAGGAACATCCCAACCTGCTGCTCCTGGACATCATGATGCCGAAGGTCGACGGGCTGCAGCTGCTCGCGAAAATGAAGGGGGACGATCGGTTTCGCGACGTGCCGGTGCTGATGATCTCGTCTATGCCCCCCGAAGAGGCCACCGTCAAGTCGCTCGGCCTGGGTGCCGCGGATTTCATCGCCAAGCCGTTTCGCGTGCGCGAGCTCCTGGCGCGCGTGAAGGCGCACATCCGATCGGCCCAGGAGCTCAGCCGGGCGCGCGACGAGGCGCAGAGCCGCGCCGTCATCGTCGACATCCTGCACGAGGTCACCGACTCCCTCAAGCCGGACGAGATCTACCATATCCTGGTCCGGCGCGTGGCCCGGGTACTCCAGATCTCCAGGTGCTCGATGGTGCTCGCGAAGCCGGGCGATCAGCTCGGCGTGGTGGTGGCCGCCTACGAAAACCCGATGCTCCGCAACTTGCAGATCGAGCTCGCCCGCTACCCCGAGATCCAGCGTGCCCTCGCGACCGGCCGCGGCGTGCTGGTCGAGGACGTGGCGTCGGATCCGCTGTATCAGGAGGAGCGGCTGCGGTGGCAGCGCGAGCAGATCACCGTGACGACGCGCTCGGCGGTGGCGCTCCCGTTCTCCATGAAGGACCAGCAGCTCGGCGTGTTCTTCCTCCGGACCACGGGCGAGGGTCCGCCCCTCACCCGGGCCGACGCGCAATTCTCGGAGACCGTGATCGGCACCGCCGTCGCGGCGATCGAGAAGGCGTACGACTTCGAGACCGCGGTGTCGGACAAGAAGCGGCTCGAGAAGCTGGCGGCCACGGACGCCCTCACCGGCTGCCTCAACCGGCGCGCCCTCTCGGAGGAGCTCGAAGCGGAGCTCGACCGCGCGCGGCGTTACAACCTGGCCCTGACGATCCTGCTCGCGGACATCGATCGGTTCAAGCTCGTGAACGACACGCGGGGTCACATTGCCGGTGACTCGGTGTTGCGCCAGGTGGGGGAGATCCTGCGCCGCGAGGCCCGCTCGGTGGACCTGGTGGCGCGCTACGGCGGCGAGGAATTCGTGATCGTGATGCCCGAGACGGCGCTGCACGGCTCCGCGATCTTCGCCGAGCGGTTGCGCCGGCGCGTGATGCACCACGACTTCGCCGAGCCGGGGGCGGACCCCCTCAAGCTGACCATCTCCATCGGGTTGGCCTCCTTCCCCGACGACCGTGTGACCGGCGCCGACAGCTTCGTGGCGCTCGCCGATCAGGCCCTCTACCGCGCCAAGAACGAAGGGCGCAACTTGGTGCGGCAATGAGCGAGCGCCGCTGTCCCAAGTGCGGCACGGTGTACGCCGACACCGCCCGGTTCTGTCCCCGCGACGGCAGCATGCTCGTGGAGGCTCAGACCAAGGCGGCGGCGCCTGCAGCGGCGCCCTCCGGCGTCGCCACTGTATCGCGCACGCCGCCCACGCCAAAGCCGGGACTCGACCGCGCCGCCTCGCTCTCGGGCCAGGTGCTCGACTCGCGCTACCACGTGCAGCAGAAGCTGGGCGAGGGCGGCATGTCGTACGTCTACCTCGCCCGCGAGGTCGCCACCGGGCAAGACGTGGCGATCAAGGTGTTGTCCCCCAAGCTCGCGACCGACAAGAGCTCGGTCGAACGCCTGCGACGTGAGGCCGGCCTCGCCATGCGGCTGGACCATCCCAATGTCTGCCGCATCCTGCGGCTGGGCGAATCCGAAGACGGCCTCATTTATCTCGTGATGCCGTTTCTCAAGGGCGAGTTGTTGTCGGACCGCGAGGTGCGAGGCGGGCCGATGGACCTGGCCCTCGGAATCGACGTCCTGCGCCAGGTGTGTGCGGGGCTGCACCACGCGCACGAGCTGTTGATCGTGCACCGCGATTTGAAGCCGGAGAACATCATGCTCGTCGACGAAGACGGGGGCGGCGTACGGGCGGTGGTCATGGACTTCGGGCTCGCCAAGGAGCGCCGTGCCGAAGGACGGCTCGCCAAGCTGACGGCCACGGGGATCATCCTCGGCACTCCGGAGTTCATGAGCCCCGAGCAGATCCGCGGCAAGCAGCTCGACGCCCGCTCGGACATCTACGCCCTCGGTATCGTCGCGTTCGAGATGTTCACCGGCAAGTTGCCGTTCCAGGGGCGCAACGCCCAGGAAATGATGATCGCGCGGCTGCGCGGCCACCCGCTCAAGCTGCGCCAGCTCCGGGCCGACGCCCCCGACGGCGTGGAGCGGGCGCTGGCGCGCGCCATGGAGTCCAATCCCGACGCGCGCTACAACACCGCGCTCGAGTTCGCGGACGCCCTAACGCGCTCCAGCGAGGGCGGGTTCCTGTCCCGGATCAAGGAGAAGCTGAAATAAGGCGCTTCCCGGCCTTCGATCCGCCGGAGTACGTCGACTGGCGGCCCGACCCGGCGCTCGTGCGCCAGTTCCGGGCGACCGTCGAGCGGGACCCCGAGCGGGCGGCCATCGCGGCCCGGCTCTCCGCCGAAGCGAAACTCTCCCTGTACGCGGGGCTCGTACGCGCGCGCCTGCACGACATCCAGCTCAAGCGCTGGGTGCGCACGGGCGTGATTTCCAAAGCGTGGCTCGGGACGGGCGAGGAGGCCACGACGGTCGGCCCGGTGCACGCGCTCGAGCGGGGGGAGGGCCGCGACATCGTGGCGCCGATGATCCGCAACGCCGCGGCGTGCTGCGAGCTGGGCTTGCCGGTCGCCGACATGCTGCGCGCCTATCTCGGCAGCGAGGACTCGCCCTCGCGGGGCCGCGATCTGCACGTCGGTGCGTGGTCGCGGGGCGTGTTGCAACCGATCTCGCACGTGGGCGACATGGTGCCGGTGATCAGCGGCATCGCGCTCACGTTCAAGCTGCGACACGAGCCGCGCGTCGCCTTGACCTGGGTGGGCGACGGCTCCACCAACACCGCCGCCGCCCACGAGGGCACGAACTTCGCCGCCGTCCAGCGCCTCCCCGCGATCTTCATCGTCCAGAACAATCAGGTCGCCCTCGGCACCCGGCTCGAGCACCATCACCTGCCCCGGACGTTCGACGACTGGGCGGCGAGCTACGGCATTACGGGGAGCGGATTCGACGGCAACAACGTGCTCGACGCCTACGCGGCGACTCGCCTCGCGGCCGAGCGGTGCCGTCGCGGGGAGGGGCCCGTGCTGCTCGTCGCCGAGACGTTCCGGATGGGCGGGCACGCGACGCACGACGAGCGGGAGGCGCGCGAGACCCTTCCGGCAGAGCTGTTCCAGACGTGGGGGAGACGCGACCCCATCGGGCTGTACGAGGAATACCTGAAAGAAGAGGGCGTCGCCGCGGGGCGGCTGGAGGAGGTCGAGAGGGCCGTGACGGCGGAAGTGGCGCGCGCGGCGGAGGAAGCAGTGCGGAGTCGCGACACCATGCCGCCAGGGGCGAGCGCCCTCGCGGATGTGTACGCTGGCCGGTGACGCCGAACGGCGGCGGGGTGGCGGGGTAGCGACCCCGGAGGAGGTGATATGAATCGAGTCCTCTTGCTAGCATCGGTCCTCGCCTGTGCTGTGCCCGCCGGCGAGAACCCACCCCCACCTCCACCCCCCCCGGGCGGGCAGGACACGATCGCCATCGCCGGGCACGCCCTGTACGTGCCTCACGGATTCAGAGTGAACGTCTTTGCCGAAGGGGCGGCCGTCAGCGGTGCCCGTTCTATGGCGCTCGGCCCCGGCGGCGTATACGTGGCGCTCCAGTCGGCGGGCGAGATCGTCCGGCTCGTGGACGCGAACGGCGACGGTGTGGCCGACGCGCCGGCCGTGGCGGTGCTCACCGGTCTGAACGGTCCCTTTGGCATCGCCTTCCGCCGCGACACGATGTACTTCGCGGAGATGACGACGGTGAAACGGCTCGACCCCGGCGTGACGGCTCCCGTGACATTGATCTCGGGCCTGCCGAACGGCGGGCACTCCACGCGGACGATCGCATTCGGGCCCGACAACCTCATGTACGTCGCGATCGGCTCGTCATGCAATGTCTGTAACGATCCCCTGCCGCGCGCCGCCGTCACGCGGTATGCGCTCGACGGCTCCAGCCCCCACACCTTCGCCACCGGGCTCCGGAACTCGGTCGGCCTCGCCTTCAATCCCACCACCGGCGAGCTGTGGGCGAATAACAACGACCGCGACGACATCGGTCCGACGCAGACGCAGACGGACAACCTTCCGCCGGAGCATCTGAACATCCTGAAAGACGGCAAGTGGTACGGCTGGCCGCAGTGCTATCTCCCGGGCAAGCCGAACCCCGAGTATCCTGGGGCCGATTGCTCCGGCGTCGAGCCACCGGCGTTGACCGTCCAGGCGCACTCGGCGCCACTCGGGCTCGCGTTCTACACGGGCACTATGTTTCCGGCGGAATACGCGGGCGATGCGTTCATGACGTACCACGGCTCCTGGGACCGCTCGGTGCCCACCGGTGCGAAGGTCGTTCGGGTGCACGTGCAGAGCGGCCGGCCGGTCTCGGCCGTGGACTTCGTGACCGGGTGGCAGCTGGCCAACGGGTCCCGTTGGGGGCGCCCGGTCGGGCTGCTGGTGATGCCGGATGGCGCGTTGCTGGTGAGCGACGATACGGGCGATCGGATCTGGAGGGTGAGTTATGGGAACTGAGGCGGCGGTCAGGCGGACGGGCGGACTGGCAGTCAGTGTCCTTGGCGCTGTCGCACTCGTTGCGGTGACGGAGCTACCGACCGCCCGACCGCTTGACCGACCATCCGCCGATGTCCATGCCGAGTACGTCAAGTTTCCGAGCGGCCGCGACACCATCACCGCCTACCTCGCCTATCCGGAGCGCAAGGATCGGGCGCCCGTGGTGATTGTGATTCACGAGATCTTCGGGATGTCCGACTTCATCCGTCAGACGACCGAGCAGCTCGCCCGCGAGGGCTTCGTGGCGATCGCGCCCGACCTGCTGTCGCGCCGCGGCGGTACGCCCTCCTCTTCCGACGACGCGCGCAAGCTCATCGCCGGGCTCGAGCCCGATACCGTCACCAAGGACTTGGACGCCACGGCGGCGTACGCGAAGGGTCTCAAGGCCGCGCGAGCCGATCGCGTAGGCGTGATCGGCTTCTGCTGGGGGGGCGGCCAGAGCTTCCGGTACGCGACCAACAACCCCTCGCTCCGCGCGTTCGTCGTCTGCTACGGGCCCGGCCCGGACGCGCTGTCCATCGCGCGCATTCGCGCGGCCGGGTTGGGTGTCTACGCCGAGAACGACGCCCGCATCGACGCGGGGCTGAGCGATGTCGACGCCGCCATCCGGACCTACCACAAGACCTATCACTACACGGTGTATCCCGGGGTGGGCCACGGTTTCCTGCGCTCGCGGGACAAGCCGGAGGTGGCGGATAGCGCCTGGAGGGACGTGATCCGGTTCTTCAAGGGAACTCTGGAGCGCTGAGGGGACGGTAGAAGACGGTAGATCCTCTAACGCCCTCCGCCGCCCCTCAAGTACTCCCGCGCCTTGTCCAGCGCCGGCTCGTTGCCCGCCAACACATCGTTCACCGTCGGCACCACGAGGACGTCCGGTTTCACGCCGATACCGGCGAACGCGGTGCCGTCCGGAGCCCGGTGGCGGGTGACCGAGAACTGGACGGCCCAGCTTTTCGGCAGCGTGAACGTCGCGACATCGCCGGGGCTTCCGGCCGACGGCTCTCCGATAATGACGCCGCGTCCGGCCGCCCGGAACGCGGCCAGCAGGTCTTCGGCCGCCCCGGCGGTGGCGCTCGAGGCGAGGAGCGCGATCGGTCCCGCATAGGGAGGATGGTCGGTGCGCGGGGCAACGGTTCCCGTCTCCGGTCCGTACCACGTGGTAGCGGAGTCGCCCAGGTTCCACGCCCGGAACACCGCGCGATACTCGGGTGTTGTCCAGCGCACGGCTGAGAACGGCCGGTCGGTGAGGCGGGCGAGGACCTGATAGGCGTACTCGGTCTTGCCCCCAGCGGCGTCGCGCAGGTCGAGCACCAACCCTTGGACGCGTGAGAAGTCGGGAAAGGCCCGGTCGAGCTGCCGTACCACTTCCTCGTCGGCCAGGGAGGCGACGCGGACCAGCGCGACGCCGCCGGGCAGCGACTCGGCGGCGAACGCCGGCCGGTCGAGCGGCCATCGATCGTTGAGGGACAGGCTGCGGGTCACGCTGAGGCCGCGCGGCTCCGCGCCCGGGACGCGCACCAGGAGATGGAGGGTGGTGCCCTTCTCTCCCTCGAGCATCCAGGCGACGGCACGCTGCCAGCGGTCGGCCGGCGTGGCGGCGGCGATCTCGGGGAGCACCGAGTCGCGGATCCACAGCTCCGCCGGGATGCTCTGGACCGCGAGGATCTCGGCGAGCCGCTCGGGGCGCGCCACGCGCATTTCATCGTTCTCGGCGTAGTCGAGAATGAACGCCCGTCGCTCGGCGCTCCTCACCAGGAGGGGCGGGCGCGCGATGCGAGAGCGCAGGTAGGGCGGCGCGGTCACGCCGGCCTGTCCGTCGGAGAGTAGCGCGACCAAGCGCCGCAGCCGGTGGTAAAAACGCAGGTCCGATTGCGGCTCGGCGGCGAGCCTCAGGTTGGCGGCGAGCGCCGAGTCCCAGTCGGCATGTACGCGGTCCCAGTAGGCGAAGTTGTAGCGCGCTTCCGCCCAGACGGTGGCCACCGCCACCGCCCGTTCGCTGGCGGTGAGCTGTTGGGCGGCCAGCCTTCCATGGCAGGCGAGTGCCGCCCCCAGGAGACACGCGAGGAGCCTCGAGCGAGTGGTCACGCGCCTAATCTACCTACTCCTGTTTGTAGCGCCCCAGGTGCTGATCTATCTGTACCTGCGTGAGCGCCTGCCGGACCCTGCCCGGCCGCAGCGGGCGCGTGTGGTGCGCGCCGCATTGGGCGCCCTCTTCGCAGTGCTCAACGTCCCCTGGCTGTTCGTCGGCTGGCGCGTGCTGTTCGGGGGGAGCGTGTGGGGCGT
>WNGE01008878.1_pt1 | contig 10646 bp, 11 predicted proteins | sample 5400651 | NCBI WGS metagenome assembly WNGE01 (sample SAMN13153370, study PRJNA577476) | soil metagenome | isolation source: 60 cm soil or saprolite under grassland replicate 2 | place: USA:California | collected 2016-06-15
ATGAGCAAGCCGTCCACGGTCTCGAGCGCGACCTTCGTCAGGTATTCGTGCGCGCGGTGGATCGGATTGCGGGTCTGGAAGCCGACCACGCGCTTCCAGCCGCGCTCCGCGAACGCGGCGCGCGTGTCGGAGGGATCGCGCGCGAGCTCTGGGAACGCCGGCTGCGGCCGCTCGAACACCGTGACCTTGCCCGCGAGGTAGCACGGCTTCTGCGCAAAGAGGCGCGCAACGCCGGGGTGCGCGTCGTCGGTCGTGCGGAAGCAACGCTCCGCCTCGCGCTCCCCGTCGTAGTCGAACACCTCCTCGACCTCGAGCGTTGCGAGCAGGCGGCCGCTCTCGTCCGCGAGGGCGACGACATCGCCCCGAGGCGCAGCGTCCACGGCCAGGCAGACGGGCAATGCCCACGGCAATCCGCCCGCGAGGTGCATCTCCTCGACGACGGCCAGGTAGTCCTCGCGATCCATGAACCCCTCGAGCGGCGACAGCGCGCCGCACGCGATCATGTCGAGGTCGGAGATCTCGCGCGAGGTCAGCGTGACGACCTCGAGCGAGTCGACGTTGTCCGGCCGGTCGCCCGTCCGGTCGACAAGGTGACCGCCGTGCGGCTTGATCAGGCGTTCGGTTGCCGCGATGATCGTCAAGCCGCCACCTCCGAGCCGACGAGGCCGAGCTCCTCGAGCCGCGCGAGGATCAAGCGCGCGCTCTCCTCGGGCTCGTGCGCCTCGGTGTCGATGACGATCTCGGCGTCGCTGGGAACCTCGTAGGGATCGTCGACGCCAGTGAAGCCCTTGATCTCGCCGGCGAACGCCTTCGCGTAGAGCCCCTTCACGTCGCGGCGCGCGCATTCGTCCACAGACGCCTTGACGAACACCTCGACGAATGGGCCGAACTCCTCGACCATCGCACGCGCCGTGCGCCGAGTCTCGTCGTACGGGGAGATCGCGGCGGCGATCACCGCTGCCCCGTGGCGCGTCAGCCGCGACGCAACCCAGCCGACACGCTCGATGTGCGCGTCGCGGTCCTCTTTCGAGAAGCCGAGGCCCTTCGACAAGTGCGTGCGCACGGTGTCCCCGTCGAGGTACTCGACGATGTGGCCACGACGGTCGATCTCGGGCCCGACGAGATGCGCGATCGTCGTCTTGCCGGCGCCGGAGAGGCCGGTGAACCAGAGCGTGAAGCCTCCGCCGCGGACGACGTCGGTCTCGGGGTGCTCGTGCGCGTAGATGTGGTCGGTCATTCGTCTCCTTGTTTGGTCTCGACATGGATGCCGCACTCGAGCTTGTCGGAGCCGGCCCAGCGGCCGGCGCGCTCCTCCTCCTCCGGAGTCGTCGGCCTGGTGCAGGGGATGCAGCCGATCGAGCGGTAGCCGACGTCGTGCAGCGGGTTGTAGGGAATCTCGTTCACGTTGATGTACGCCCAGACGCGCTTCTCGTCCCAGTCGGCGAGCGGATGGACCTTCCAGACGTCGTAGCGCTCGGACCACTGGACCTTCGCGGTCTGCGCGCGGCTCGGCGACTGGTCGCGGCGGATGCCGGAGATCCACGCGCCATACGGCGCGAGGGCGTCGAACAGCGGCTCGACCTTGCGGACGTGGCAGCAGCGGTCGGGATCGCGCTCCCAGAGGTTCGGCCCCTCCTGCTTGTGCTGCTCCGCGACCGTGATCACGCGCGGCGTGATCAGCTCGAGCCCGTAGCGCTCGACCAGCGCGTCGCGCGTCTCGTACGTCTCGCGGAAGAACAGTTGCGTGTCGAGCTCGATCACCGGAATGTCGAGCTCGAGCTCGCTGACCATGTGCACGAGCACGGACGACTGCTTCTGCCACGAGCACGTCAGGCAGAGCTTGTCGCCGAATTCGGAGTACGCCCAGCGGAGGACGTCCTCGGCCGGCATCGCTTCGATGTCAGGAAGTTGCAGGCTCGGCGTCGCCAAGCAAAATCTCCTTCAGGGTGTCGCCACGCAGGCCGAGGCGCAGCGTCTCGAGCGGGATGACTTCGTCCGGCGGAATGTTGCCGAGGTTCACGTTCGGCCCGAAGTTCTTGACGAACCACGCCTGCGACGACTTCGTCGGCGCCTCGAAGATCAGGTCGTTGATCGAGATCTCGTGCGCGATCTCCTCGAGCAGGCCCGTGCGCATGTCGCCGTCCTTGCGGAAGATGCCGGCGGTGCCTCCCTCGCGCGCCTCGGTGATCACCTTGACCGCGCCGGCGTCGAGCTCCTCCTTGATCCACGCGACCCACTGATACGGCGCGAAGACGACGTCCGGATCCTTGGAGCCGACTTCGGAGAGGACGGTGAAGTCGCGTGCGAAGTCCTGGATCAGCTCGAGCTTGCGCTCGCGCGGGATCTCGAGCGAGCCGTCGGAGATCTCGACGTGCGAGAAGCGGTGTTCGACGAGCCAGCTCTTGAACTCGTCGAGACGGTCGCGCGCGTACACGACCTCGAAGAGCGTGCCGCCGCAGACGATCGGCGTCTCGAAGTATCGGTAGAGCGAAATCTTCTTCTCGAGGTTGTTCGTGACGTAGCTCGTCCCCCAGCCGAGCTTGACGATGTCGACGAACCGGCCCGCGGTGTCGAAGAGCCCTTCGACATCGCGCATGTTCAGCCCCTTGTCGATCACGTGCGTGAGCCCCTCGGTGCGCGGCTTTCCGGGGCGCTGCGGCAGGTTCAGGAAGCCGTCGTTAAAGCCGGGCAATGATTCCCTCCAGTCGCTTTTGCGCCGCGGTCTGCACGTCGTGGTAGAGCGAGTTGCCGTGCGCGTCGATGCCGACGGTCAGCGGCCCGAAGTCCTTGACGCGGAACTTCCAGAGGCACTCCGGCATCAGCTCCTCCCAGGCGACCTCCTCGATTTCCTCGATCTGCGTGGTCTCGAGCGCGGCGGCGCCGCCGACGATCGCGAAGTAGACCATCCCGTGCTCGCGCATCGGCTCGATCGCGTCGTCGGGGAAGCCGCCCTTGCCGCAGATCGCGCGCACGCCGTACGTCGCGCCGAGCGGCTCGGTGAAGCGCACCATGCGCGCGCTCGTCGTCGTGCCGATGCAGACCTTCTCGTATTTGCCGTCCGCGATCTTGCGCACGCCGGGCGCGGTGTGGAGGAGGAACGCGCCGCGGAGGTCCATCGGCGGCTCGACCCCCTGGTCGAAGATGCGAATCTGCGTGCGGTCCCGGATCCCGATGACGTGGCCCTGAACGGTCACCTCGTCCCCCGCGCGCAACTTGAGGATCTCCTGCGGGTCGGTAACCGGGAACGTGACCTCGTGCACGGCCACTACGGACACCCCTCGGCGTCAGACGCCGTCACAGAGGTGTGACGCCGCAGCGAGGCCGTCCCGCGCCGCGTGCCACTGCCCCTTCGGGCCCACACACACGGCCGTTCGGGACAGTCCACGGTGTCAGACGCCGTTGTGGGAATGTGACGAATGATCCACAGGGAGCCGGACACGGCCTAAAACTCCCTGTCGTAGTCGACGGCGCCGTCGGCGCCGACGTGCGCGGACGCGCGGCGGGCGGCCCAGCACTGGTAGTTCACCGCGACGGGGTTGAGCGTCATGTGCGTGTCCGCATGCTCGATGTGGCACTGCAGCACGGTCACGTCGCCGCCGAGCCCCATCGGGCCGATGCCCGTCTCGTTGAGCAGCCCGAACAGCTCGTCTTCCAGCTGCGCGACGATCGGATCCGGGTTGCGCGTGCCGACCGGCCGCGCGATCGCCTCCTTCGCAAGGTGCATCGCGTAATCGGCGGAGCCGCCGATCCCGACGCCGACGATTCCCGGCGGACACGGCTTGCCGCCGGCGCCGACGATCGACTCGAGGACGAACTGCTTGATCCCCTTCACCCCGTCGGCGGGGACGCACATCTTCAGAAAGCTCATGTTCTCGGAGCCCGACCCTTTGGGAACGCACTTCACGTCGAGCCCGTCCCAGTCCTCGATGAACTCCCAGTGCACGATCGGCAGCCGGTAGCCGATGTTCGGGCCTGTGTTCTCGCGCGTGATCGTGTGCACGGCGTTCGAGCGCAGCGGATGCTCGAGCGTCGCGCGCGCGGTGCCGGCCTTCAGCGACTCGTAGATCCGCGCCGGATGCAGCGGGAAGTGCTCGCCCACGCGGCACGAGTAGACGGCGATGCCGGTGTCCTGGCACACGAGGTTGCCGTCCGCATCCGCGATGTTGACGTTGCGGTGGATCGTCTCGAGCACGCGCTTGCCCGCGACCGACGTCTCGCGGCCGCGCGCCTCGTCGAGCGCGTCGCGCAAATCCTGCGGAATGTCCTTCAACGCCCAGACGTACAGATGCGCCGCCGCGTCCTCGACAACGCCCGCCAGGTCAGTCTCAACTCTGCTCACTGAGCCTCCGTCAAGCCTACGGCTGTGCTCATGCCGCCTTCGCTTTCTCCGCCGCTGCACGACCGGCCCGGCGGCCGAACACGCAGCATTCGAGGAGTGAGTTGCCCATCATCCGGTTTCGCCCGTGGGTGCCGCCGGCGATCTCGCCGCAAGCGTACAGACCCTCGACTGTCGTCTCCGCATGCTCGTCGATCACGAGCCCGCCGTTCTGATAGTGCAGCACCGGATACGTGAGGATCGGCTCGCGCAGCGGATCGATGCCGCCGCTGCGGTAGCGGCGCAGCATGTACGGGAGCGAGATCTCGGCGTCGCGCTCGGGGATCCGCGTCGTGTCGAGGTACACCGCGGGGCGGCCGTCGGGCGTCTCGACCCCGTTCCCTTTCTCGACCTCGTCGAAGATCGCTTGTGACAACGTGTCACGAGGCGCGAGGGAATCGGTGAACTCCTCACGCTTGGCGTTCAGGAGCACGGCGCCGTACGCGCGCGTCGTCTCGGGAATCGAGTAGCCCTGCATGTTCGCGGGCCAGGCGCCGCCGTTCGGGTGGTACTGCAACGCGTCGAGGTCGCGCGCTCGTGCGCCCACCCCAACCGCGATCAACGTGGCCTCGCCGGTCGCCCCTGGATGATTCGTCGACAGCTCTCCGCGTTCGGATGCCTCCTTGAAGCACCGGCCGCCCGCTGCAAGCACGACGGTGCTCGCGAGGACGAGATGCTCACCGCAACGCGCGCACCATCCGTTCTCGCGCGGCTCGAGCGAGACGAGCGGGCTCTTGGGCAACCCCGTTCCGGAGCCGGCCTCGAACGCCTCGCGCAACGCGGTGGTGATCGCGTGCCCCGTGCGGTCGCCGACCTGGAGCAGCCGCTTGCGGGTCGCGCCGCCGCAGCGCGCCAGGCGGTAGCCGCCGTTCTCGCGCGTGAACGCAACGCCGAGCTCCTCGAGCCGGTGAATCGCGGACGGCGCCTCCGACGTGAGGATGGTGACGAGCGCGCGGTCCGCAGTCTCGTGGCTGGACTTCCAGACGTCCTCGGCGTGCTGCTCGGGCGAGTCGTCCTCGCCGAACGCGGCCTGGATGCCGCCTTGCGCCTTTGCCGAGTTACAGGACTGCAGCGAGCCCTTCGCCGCGAGCGCCACGCGCGCGCCCGCCCGCTCGGCGGACACGGCGGCCGCGAGGCCGGAGGCTCCGCTCCCGATCACGAGCACGTCGAAGGAAAGCGCGGTAGCCAACACGCCGATGATACCACTCTGTCCTAATCTGAGTCATAAGCACCTGTTATTCACAGCATGGCGGATAACCGCCACCACGGCTTCGGTACGCCGCCTGGCGAGCGTGGCCGAGCCTCGCGAACATTCGCGTCGCACCCGTTCAAGGAGAACCTCATGTACAAGACACGCGGATACCCGATCGATCACGAGTTGCTCCGTGCGCGCCAGGCACAGCAGGCCGTCTCGCGCCGCGCGGGAAGGCTGCGCCGCCTCGCGGGCCGCCTCCGCGACGCAATCTCGTCAGGCGCGTAGCGCAGGAGCGGACGGGGGCGTTCGCTCCTGCTTGCCTTCCGGCACGAGCGAGGGGAGCCAGGTCAACCGGCGGGGCAGGTACCAGTTCCACTCGCCAAGGAGCTTCATGGTCGCCGGGAGAAGCACCGCACGAACGATCGTCGCGTCGATCAGCACGGCAATCGCGAGGCCGAAGCCCATCTGCTTGATCGGGATCTCGCGCACGCTCGCGAACAAGCCGAAGACACCGACCATGACGAGGGCGGCGCTCGTGATCGTGCCGGCCGTGCGCGAGATCGCCTGCGCGACGGCGTCCTCCGTCTTCTCGCCGGCGTCGACACGTTCCTTGACGCGGCTGATGATGAAGACGTGGTAGTCCATCGAGAGCCCGAAGAGGATCACGAAGAGGAAGAGCGGCAGCCACGAGGCGATCGAGAAGTTGCTCGTGAAGCCGAGGATCCCCTGCGCCCACGTGTGCTGGAAGACGAGGACGAGGATCCCGTACGACGCGCCGACCGAAAGCAGGTTGAGCACGACTGTCTCGATCGGAATCACGATCGACCGGAAGGCAACCAGCATCAGCAGAAAGGCAAGACCGAGCACGAACAGGAACACGATCGGCATCCGCGCCTTCATCTGCTGGTTGAAGTCGTACGTGCCCGCCGTCACGCCGGTCACCGCCCACTCGACCCTCGGGAGCTGCGCGGCGATGGGCGGAATCACCTCGTTGCGCAGCGCCGCGAGAGCGTGATTCGACCTCCTGTCGTCGCCCTTGCCCGCGATCGCGAACTCGACGCGGGCGACCGTCTTGTCGCGATTGACGAAGACGTGGAACGGCGCGAAGAACTCGCCCGTCGCAAGCGCACGCGCGCGGAACTCGGCGTACGCGTTCCGGTACGCCGGCGTGGTCACGTTCGGTGCCTTGACGACCACCTCGACGGGCGTCTGCGAACCGGGGAACGCCGCCTGCACGTCCTTGTAGTTCTGGACGATCGCCAGATCCTTCGGCAAGTCGGTCAAGCTCGGCAGCTTCGTATGGAGCGAAAACGCGGGCAGGGCGGCGGCGACGAGCAGACCCACCGACGCGACGACGGAAACGACCGGCCGCCGCAAGACGGCTCGCACGATCGCGCTCCAGAAGCGATCTTCGCCGCGATGGCGGAAGACAAACGGGATGCGTCCCCGGTCGACCCGGTCGCCGAGCTTGTGCAGCAGAGCGGGAAGGACGGTCAGCGAGCCGATCATCGCGCCGAGGACGACAATCATCGTCCCGACACCGATCGTCGTGAACAGGTTGTTGCCGGCGAAGAGCATCCCCGCCATCGCGATCAGCACCGTCGCGCCCGAGATGAGGACGGCCTGCCCCGAGGTCGACGCGGTGCGCAGAAGCGCTTCGTGCGGCGAACGTCCCGACCGGCGCTCCTCGCGCGCGCGCTGGAGGTAGAAGAGCGAATAGTCGACGCCGACCGCCATCCCGACCATGAGAATCACGGAGGTCGTGGCGTCCGCGGAGTGGACGACGTGGCTGGCGAGCGCATTGAGCCCGGTCCCTGCGAGCACCGCGGAGAACGCGAGCATGACCGGCAGCCCCGCGGCCGCCAGGGCGCCGAAAGCGAACAGCAGAATCGCCAGCGTCAAGGGCAGCGACAGGTACTCCGCGTGGCCCATGTCCTCCTTGAACGCCTGCTCCGTCTCGTGGCTCGCGCTGGCCTGCCCGAACTCCTCGATCTTCAGGTGCGGTTGCGTCGCCTGCACCTTCGCGATCGCGGCGAGGATCGGCGCGACCTTGTCCTTCGCGTCTGCGGCCTTGCCCTTGATGTCGAACTGGACGAGCACCGAGTGTCCGTCGCGCGACACTTGGCCCGCACGCGGCTCTTCGATCGGCGAGATGAGGTTCGTCACCTCGGGAACTCCCGCGAGCGTTTGAGCAACCTGCGCGACAGCTGCGCTGAACACCGGGTCGCCGTACGTCTCCGAACGGGACTGCACGAGCACGCTCTCGGTTGCGGGCGTGTTGAAGCCGGCGTGCTCGAGGATGTTCTGCGCTCGCGCCGCCTGGCCCGATGCGTACTCGGCGTCCGTCAGCTTCTGTGTGCCGACGACTGACCCGAGGACGACGAGGATCATCCCGGCGGCGATCCACCCGAACGTCGCCGTCTTCCAATGAGCGGCACTCCACCGGCCCGCCCGGCCGGCAAGGTTGGTCGATCCGGCCATGCAGCGATTGTCTCGCCGCTTCCCCGGTCCGCCATCAGGAGGAAGTACGGATCCGGGAACGGTATTTAGATCGACTGCAGCAGGCCGAGCACGTCGGCCGGCGAAGCCGAGCGAGGATTCGCGAGCGCCCCGGGCCGTCGCGCGATCGCAGCCGCGAGCTCGGGCAGATCTTCCTGTGGGACGCCGAGCGCGCCCAGCGTCGTGAAGCCGGCCAGACGTGAAAGCTCCTCGGCCCGCTCCGCGGCACGACCGCCGAGCAACGACGCGGGGACGAACTCCGCGTTGAAGCGAAGTGCGGGCGGCAAACAGATTGCGTTGAGCGCGCCGTGCGACAGCCCGTAGCGGCCGCCGATCGCCTGCGCCATCGCGTGCCCGAGCGCGAGACCCGAACGCGAAAGCGCCTCGCCCGCCTTCGCCGCGCCGTGCAGGAGAGCCTCGCGACTGTCGCGGGCGCCGGGGTCGGCGAGTACACGCGGGAGCGCCTCCGAGATCACGGCCGCCGCCTCGAGCGCGAGCGGATCCGCGGCGAGATCGCGTCCCTTCACATAGAGCGCCTCACAGCAGTGCGCGAGCGCGTTGAGTGCGGTGCCGCCGGTCACGTCATGCGGCATGCCGAGCGTCAGCTCGACCTCGTAGACGATCGCCTCGTTGTGCGCGCCTCCGCCGCCGCCGTGCATGCGCCGGTCCGAGTCTCGCACGCCGTAGTAGGTCGTCCATTCCGCGCCCGAGTACGTCGTCGGCACCGAGACGAGCGGCAGGCCGATCTCCGCCGAGACTCGTTTAGCAGTGTCAATCGTCGAGCCGCCGCCGACCGCGAGCAGCACCTCCGCGTCGCCGACGTCGATCGTCGCCTCCGTCGGCAGCTCACTCCAGCGCCCTGCGGCCTCGACCGGCGCATCCCACCGTTTCGTCGCCAGCAGGAAGGCATCCCGCTCGCCGAGCACATCGGGGAGCGCGTCGAGGCCCCAGCGAACGATCACGCGAGGCGTTCGCGCGCGAGATCGAGAAACGCCTGCGCGGCGCGAGTGAGGGTGCGGCCGGCGGCGCGCGCGAGGAAGATCTCGCGCGACGGCTCGAGCCCCTCGACGTGCGCCTCGGTGAGCGTGCCCGCCGCGAGCGCCGCCTCGATCGCCGAGCGCGAGATGAACGTCACGCCGAAGCCCGCCTCGACCGCGGTACGCACCGACTCCTGCAGCCCGAGCTCGAGCCGAGCGCCGAAATCGCGGGGCCGGACCCCCGCCGCGCGGAGCTCGTCCTCGATCACCTCGCGAACGCCCGCGCCCTCCTGCATGAGGATCAGCGACTCCTCTTTCAGCTCGTCGAGGGAGATCGTCTTGCCGGCGAAGCGGTGGCCGGGCGGGCAGGCAAGCACGACCTGGTCGTGGAAGAGCGGCTCGAAGACGACCGCGCGATGGCGCCGCGCGAAGCCGACGACGCCGAGCTCGACTCCCCGGTCGGCGACGAGCTCGATGATCCGGTGCGTGTCGGAGACGGTGAGCGCGACGCTCACGTCCGGGTAGGTGCGCGCGAGCTCGCCGAGGAGGATCGGGACGACGGAGCCGCCGGGGCCCGTCGAGGCGCCCAGCTCGAAGCGGCCGACGATCCGCTCGTCCTCCGTGAGCTCGTCCAGCAGCTGCTCCTCCGCGGCCAGCACTCGCTGCGCGTTCCGGTAGAGACGCTGCCCGGCCTCCGTTGGCTCGACGCGGCGGCCGGAGCGGTCGACGAGCTGGACGCCCAGGCGCTTCTCGAGCGCCCGGATCTGCAGGCTCACGGCGGGCTGCGTGACGCCCAGCCGCTCGGCCGCGTGTGAAAAGCTCTTCTTCTCCACCACGGCGCAGAACGCGGCAAGCTGTTTCGTATCCATAAGGATTGATTATGCAGCACCACCCGTCCGAGTCATTCGTCGCGCGCTTCGAGGCGCTCGCGGGGACGTCGACGAAGCGGCGCGTCGATCTCGAGCTGCGGATCCTCGACGTCGTCTTCGCGCTTGTGCTCGGAGTCGTCGCCCTGCCTCTGGCGGTCACGATCGCGGCAGTCGTCGCGGCGACGAGCGGGCTGCCAGTCCTCTACCGCGGCGAGCGCGTCGGGCGCGGCGGGCGGATCTTCACGATCGTCAAGTTCCGCACGCTCAGGCGCGACGCGGAGACGCGGCTCGGCCCCTACCTCGGCGACGAGCTGGTGCGCCGGACCGAGCTCGAGTACACGCGCATCGGCCGCGGGCTGAAGGCCTCGCAGCTCGACGAGCTGCCGCAGCTCTGGAACGTCCTGCGCGGCGACATGTCACTCGTCGGGCCGCGGCCGATCCGGCCGCGCTTCTTCGAGCAGCTTGCCGCCGAGTTGCCGGCGTACTGGCAGCGGCTCGTCATGCGCCCCGGGCTGACGGGCTTCGCGCAGGTGCGCCGCGGCTACGAGACATCGATGGCGGAGAAACTGGCGCACGACCTCGAGTGGATCGCCGACCGCTCGGTGCGTTTGTACCTTAGGACGTTGTTCGCGACGGGCTGGCGCGTCGCACGCCAGTCGCTACACGTCTAGGCGCGAGTCCTCGAGGTCGAGGTCGCGCTGCACGCGGTGCATCACCTCGTCCGCGATGCG
>WNGE01009972.1_pt1 | contig 10643 bp, 5 predicted proteins | sample 5400651 | NCBI WGS metagenome assembly WNGE01 (sample SAMN13153370, study PRJNA577476) | soil metagenome | isolation source: 60 cm soil or saprolite under grassland replicate 2 | place: USA:California | collected 2016-06-15
GTACGAGGCTCAGGTCCGCGCCGCGCGGGCGGCGTGAACATCCGATCGGAGGCGGCTTCGCCGCCATTGATTCCTTCAGAACCCCACCAAGATCAAGAAACCTCAAGATCAAAGTCTCTACAGTTTTAGGGGATTGCCAATCCAGCAGGTCAAGATGGAACGGGATTTCCTGAAAAAAGTGTCCATGACCGCGCGGGTGCGCGGTCACCGGGGCGGTATGAGAATCTGCGGTCGCTGTCCGGGCCGACGTCGGCGCCGCTTGATGCTTCGAGCTCGTAAAAAAGTGTGACGCTGGGGCTTGAGGAACCGGTGACTGCTGCCGTGAGCGCGTATCTCAGACTCTTCTGATCGGCAGGCCCCTCCCGGACGGTGCACATTGGACCGTCAAGGGAGATGGGTGTGGATGTTCTGGTGGAGCGCTGTGCGGGGTTGGATCTGCACCGTGACAGCGTGGTGGCCACGGTTCGGGTTCCGGGCCAGCGGCGTGGTACCCGTTGTAGTGAGACTCGCACGTTCGCCACGACGATCGCGGGGCTGGAACGGATGGCTGACTGGTTGGTCGGTGAACACGCCGTCACGCTGGTCGGGATGGAATCCACCGGCGTGTATTGGAAGCCGGTGTTCGCGGTGCTGGAGGTCGAGCCGCGGGTGGAGTGCTGGCTACTCAACGCGCAGCACATGCATAACGTGCCGGGCCGCAAGACCGACGTCGCGGACTCGGTGTGGATCGCGCAGCTTGTTGAGCACGGGCTGGTGCGGCCGAGTTTCATCCCACCCGCGCCGGTGCGTGACCTGCGGGACGTGACCCGGCTGCGGACCGCGATCACGCAGGAACGTACCCGCAGCATTCAGCGGTTGGAGAAGGTCATGCAGGATGCCGGGATCAAGCTGACCTCGGTGGCCTCGCAGGCGTACTCGAAGACCGCCCGGGCGATCCTGTCCGCGTTGCTGGTCGGGGTCAACGACCCGGTCGAGTTGGCGGCGCTGGCCAAGGGACGCCTGCGGTCCAAGACCGACCGCCTGGTCGACGCCCTGGCTAACCGGTTCCGGATCACCCATCACGGTGTGCTGGTCCGCCGGCTGCTGGCCCATATCGACAGTCTTGACGAGCAGTTGATCGCGCTGGACGAGAGGATCGCCACCATGCTGGCGTCGGTCGCGGACCTGGTCGACCTGGTGTGCACGATTCCGGGGGTGGCGCCCACCACCGCGCACGTGTTGCTGGCCGAGTGCGGCTGGGACATGTCGGTGTTCGCCACGGCCGGGCATCTGGCGTCCTGGGCGGGGATCTGCCCGGGCAACAACGCCTCGGGCGGCAAGCGGTTCAGCGGCGCGACGCGGCCCGGGTCGAAGTGGCTGCGCAAGTCGTTGACCCAGGCGGCGCAGGCCGCCGCCGCAGCAAAGGCACCTACCTGACCGCTCACCACGCGCAGATCCGTGGCCGCTGCGGCAGCGCGAAGGCGATCGGCGCCACCCGCCATGACATTCTGGTGGCCTACTGGCACATCGTGCGTGACCGGGTGCCGTTTCGGGAACTGGGCCCGGACTGGGCCGCGCGCCGTTTCTCCGTGGAACACCGCACTAACCGTCTGGTCAAACAGCTGGAAGCCCTCGGCGTGAAGGTCACCGTCGAGCCCGACGCCGCATAACTTCAGCGCGGCAGCGATCCCAACCGTCGCGGCGCCGCCCCGACGGTTGCTAACACGCGCCCGTCGTGGCTGGGGTATTCACATCTCAGCAGCGGCCTTCTTGGCGAGCCAGAACCAGTAAGGTTCTCCTTTATCGCAGCGCAGGCTGCGGAGAAGGCATTTCCGATTGCGTTCATGTGCCGGATGCTTCGCGTGTCGCGGCAGGGTTTCTACCAGTGGCGTGACCGGCCGCCGTCCCAACGCACGCTCGATGACGCCGCGTTGACCGAACGGATCCGTAAGATCCACGTCGGGCACGGGGGGCGGGTCGGGGTGCGCCGGGTTCTCGATGAGCTGCGCCGTGCTGGCGTGGTCTGCTCGCACAAGCGGGTGCACCGGCTGATGCGCGCTGCCGGGCTGCGTGGCGTGCATCCCAGGCCGTACAAGCGAACCACGCTGCCCGACCGGTTCGACCCACGGCTGGCCGACCTGGTGGCCCGCGACTTCGCGCCGCCGGCGCCGAACGTGACCTGGGTGGGCGACATTACCTACATCAAGACCTGGGCTGGCTGGGCGTTTTGCGCGACGGTGATCGACTGCTATTCGCGTAAGGTGGTCGGGTTCGCGCTGGCCGACCATATGCGCACGGATCCGATCATCGACGCGTTGCGCATGGCGGTCATTCACCGCGATCCGCCTGCCGGGGTCGTTTTCCATTCCGACCGGGGCGCCCAGGGCGGATTCAACTGGTCGTCGCAACACCTCGAGTACGGAGGTGTCGATGGGCAGGCCGGCGGGGTGGATGAAGGCGTTGACGGGCAGGTCGCCGATGAAGTCGCCGGGGAAGCCGTCGCTTCGGCGGGATGTCGAGCGCCTGTTCTGGCGTGAGATCGCCCGGGGGCTCACCAGCGAGGAGGCCGCGGTCGCGGTCGGCGTGTCGCAGGCGGTTGGCAGCCGGTGGTTCCGGCAGCGTGGCGGGATGCCGCTGTTCATGGTTTCCTCGGTCACGGGCCGGTATCTGTCATTCCCGGAACGGGAGGAGATCGCCACGCTGAGGGCCCGGGGCGTCGGTGTGCGAGAGATAGCCCGCCAGCTGGGCCGTGATCCGTCGACCATCTCTCGGGAACTGCGCCGCAATGCGGCAACCCGGGGAGGCAAGCTCGACTACCGGGCGTCGGTCGCGCAGTGGAAAGCGGAGCTGCTTGCCCGGCGTCCCAAGACCGCGAAGCTCGTCACGAACGATCGGCTGCGCGAGTACGTGCAGGAGCGGCTCTCGGGCCAGGTTCGCTACCAGGATGGCAAGCCGGCGGCGGGGCCGGTGGCGGCGCCGTGGAAGGGGCGCAACAAGCCCCGGCGTCAGGATCGGCGACGGGTCAGCGCGTGGAGCCCGGAACAAATTTCTCGCCGGCTCAGGATTGACTTCCCGGATGATGAGTCCATGCGCATCTCGCATGAGGCGATCTACCAAGCCCTGTTCATCCAGGGGCGTGGTGCGTTGAAACGGGAACTGGTCGCCTGTCTGCGCACCGGCCGCGCACTGCGGGTGCCGCGCGCGCGGGCCCAGCAGCGTCGCGATGGCATGGTCACCCCGCAGGTGATGATCAGCGCCCGTCCCGCCGAGGCCACCGACCGGGCCGTCCCCGGCCACTGGGAGGGAGACCTCATCATCGGACTGGACAGGTCCGCGATCGGCACGCTCGTTGAGCGGACGACCCGCTTCACGATGCTGTTGCACCTGCCCCGGATGGAAGGCTACGGCGTCGAGTCACGCGTGAAGAACGGCCCCGCGCTGGCCGGCCGCGGTGCCGAGGCCGTCCGCGATGCGATCGCCGCGACAATCACCACCTTGCCCGACCAACTGCGTCGCACGCTGACCTGGGACCGCGGGAAGGAACTCGCCCAGCACGCCAGACTGACGATCGACACCGGTATTCAGGTCTACTTCGCCGACCCGCACAGCCCATGGCAACGCGGCACCAACGAGAACACCAACGGACTGCTGCGCCAGTACTTCCCCAAGGGCACCGACCTGGCCCGCTGGAACCGCGACGACCTCGACGCCGTAGCCGCCACACTCAACAGCCGGCCGCGCAAGACACTCGGCTGGAAGACACCAGCCGAAGAACTCAACGAACTGCTACTCTGTCTTCAAACCAACGGTGTTGCAACCACCGGTTGAATACGGGCAGTATACGAGCACTGAGTTCCGTGACTTCTGCCGGGATAACGGTGTACGGCCCTCGGTCGGGCGTACCGGAATCTGTTACGATAATGCGGTCGCCGAATCGTTCTTTGCGACCCTCAAGAAAGAACTCATCCACACCCGGCCATGGCCGACTATTGACAAGCTCCGAGTGGCCGTGTTCGAATATATCGAGTCGTACTATAATCGTCGGCGTCGCCATTCGGCAATCGACTACGACACCCCGATCGAGTACGAGCAAAGGTTGGCTCTCGCACGGCTACAAGCCGCGTAACGAGTGTCTACAAGATCGGGAACACTCCAGAACGCCTGATCGATGTCGTGGCGGAGGCATGTGTTGCCTCGCCGGTGGTGCTGGTCGCCGACGACCTGCAGTGGGCCGATACGTTGAGCCTCGCCTCCTGGCAGAGGCTGGATGCGCTTGTTGGCCAGTTGCCGTTGCTGCTGGTCTCGGCGTGTCGGCCAGTACCGGTTCGGACCGAGGTGACCGCGTTACGGCGAGGTGTGATCGATAGTCGGGGCAGTCACCGCCCTGCCAGTCGCGGGCAGACTAGGTTACGGGCCGCCAGAGATCCGCCGTGGCCGAAGGGGTCCAGTTGTCGGCGTACGCCGTGTGGCTCTGCCGGCATACGTACGTGTGCCCGCCGTACGTCACCTGTTGGCCCGCGGCGTACTCCCCGCCCTGCTGCCACGGGTCGGCCGCGGGGATGGCCGGCGCTTCCAGCATCGCCGACCTGTGAAGCGCGACCAGGCCGCCGTCGCCTGTCTGATTCGGATCTCCGGAGACGCTGAGGGAGGTCGTACCATCGGCTGCCGTGGTCTGGCTGAGGGTCGCCTGTCCGATCGTCGTCTGGTACGCGCCGGCGGCGGGCGGCACCCCGTACTGCGTGACCGGCATGGTGTGGTCGTACCAGTGCACGCCCATGCGTCGGGCTATCTCGCCGATCACTCCGGGTTGCTGCGTGTAGACGTCGCCGAACAGTCCCGCATAAGCCGTGTGCCAGTCCGTGACAACGCGCTGGAAGGCATTGCTCGCGCCGCCCGACCAGGACGAGTAGATCCTCTGCCACTCGTCACCCATGCGCTTCATGCCCTCGCCCAGCGCCTGATCGACGGCCTGGAAGAAGACCGCGGCGTTCGCGTCGACCGGGACGGTACCCATCGCCCAACTCCGATTTTGTGCACACGGAAGGTCCACACATGGTTCTACGGTGGGACGGACACGCGCCAGTGACCACTTTGGACGACGCGCCGTACCTCGAACGGGTCACTGGCGCCGCGGCCGATTCCCGCGCAACGATGCGGTATGACCGACTTCGGCGTCGTCCCCGACCATCTCGGCCAGTCGGCGTGGGTTTTCACCACGGAGGCAGACATTGCCCACGCGGCGCTGACCGCGTTCAAGGGCCAGGTCCAGCAGCTGCAGGACACATACCAAGCGGTGCCGCCGGAGGACTGGACCGGGCTCATGACCGACCTGGAAATCTACACCAACGAGTACTGCGCCGCGCTCGACGGCATCGGCAGCGGCCTGCGCAAGAGCTCCGTCAACTACGCCGATATCGAGGACGCGAACGCGAACCTCCTGACGGTCGACGGGTACACGCCGGTCACCGACTTCTACATGGGGCCGCGTCCCGCGCTCTCACACATCTCAGGGGCGGGCGCCGAGGGCGATCCGGGTGGCTGACCGGGAGTGCCGCTTGACGCGATCCCGGACGGCAGTGCCCGTCGGGATTCCCGGGTTAAGGGCGGCATGATTGCCGTGACCGCCGCCGGAACACGTCGCTCGACCCTGGTGGATGCCGGACGTGCTTGGGACCGGGCCGTTCCTGAGGTGGCTGCCGTCGAGGGCTCCGACGTCCCGCTGTTGATGACTCGTCGACCCGCGAATCGGGATCTTCCGGTGGCTCGGAGGGCCGCCTACCGTCGGCCCATCACATCTCGTGAAGGGTCGCGGAGGCGGTGCGACTGCGGACCGTCCCAGCATTGAGGGCCGCCGGTGGCCGCCCGCGCCCTGTCCGCCCTTGCCTGATGGGAGTGAGGCTCTGGACACCCCGCCGCAGCCCGGCCACGACGCCGCCGTGCCGGGTCGGTCGGGCACGGCGAAGCCGGCCGCGGTGCGGGGCGGCGGCGAGGCGGGTGGTCGCGGGAGGGCGACGTGGTGATGGCCGGGCCGTCGCGGGTCCCCGCGACCGGCGAATCCCCGCGACCGGCGGTTCCCTCGTATTCAGACGAGCCGCTATTCGAGGGCGCGTCGACCGACCCCGACCTCAGTTGGCTGGCGGAGCCCCTGGTGCTGGGCGCCGAGCGGGCGGAAGACCTGCTGGCCTCCGCCCCGGACACGCTGTCCGGAGTCGCCGACTGGGTGCGCGGCCGCATCGCCCGCGGGCTGCCGCCGGTACCGCTGCTGGATGAGGACATCGCCGACGAGGCCGCCTCGCTGCTGCCCTTCGGCGTCGAGATCGAGTTCGATCTACCGGAGCGCGGCGACGGCGACGCGGCGTTCGTTGACGTCAGGGAGCGGCGCGCGCTGATCGGCCAGGCCCTGTACGCGGCCGGCCTGACCACAACACCGGTCCAGCAGCTCTACCACGCGAACCGGGGAAACCCGACCGCCGCGGTCGATGGCTGGAAGTACGAGGAAGAAGGCCTCTTTGGTGGCGAGGTCATCTCCCCCATCCTCACGTTGACGCCCCAGAACCTCCGCAAAATCGCCACGGTGGTGCGGATCATCACACACTACGGGGGCATCGCGGCGCCGCGGGCGGCCTTCCACATCCACCGGGCGGCCGGAGTCCTCGGCGAGCTTGCCGGGCAGGCCGGTCCCGACGGGCACGCCCGGTACCTGTTCGCCGCCTCGGAGTTGGTCGACTACTTCGTCGAGGAACTCATCCGGCTGGGCACCAACCCGGCGGCCAACGAGTACCGGGGAACCTTTTGGAGCAACCCCTACTGGACCCCGGCAGAGGGGTACAGCTCACGGGGGGAGCCGATGGTCCGCAGGCGCTCGGACCGTAGCACCCTCAGTTACTACGCAATCGACTACCGGCTCACCGGGCACGACGAGTGGCGGGGGCCCGACGCGACGCTGATGCTGCCGGTGATGCAGACATTGATCAAGCTGTTCGTCGGGCTGGGGCTCGCCGCGGTCCGGGGCGGGTTGCCGGCGATGGGCCCGTCGCCGCCGACCGCTCCGTTGGGCCGCTTCCATGACCCGCAGGCCCCGGTGCCGCCCAGGACGGCCGGTTGGCGGGTGTTCGACATCGAGACCCGGCTGGAGGCCGACCGCCTGGCGGAGCTGCTCGGCACCGGCTATCACCGGCCCGTGGACATGCTGCAGGCCGCCGCGCTGTTCGTGGTCATCCCCTGGGTATCCAGTTCCATCCGCTACATCGCCGGCCCGGCCGAGTGGCCGAACGGCCTGCCGGTCAGAGTCGACGCCGGCCCCCGGCCGATGCCGGAGCTGGCGCTGCCGCTGGCCGACGCCGCCCGCTACGCCGGCCTGAGCTACCCGCGCGAGATCACGCTGTTCCTGTCGAACCCGAGCCACGTGTTGGACCTCCTTCCCGGCGAACTGACCGGTCAGGACGCGTATGCCCGTGCGCTCCTGCCGCCCGGCAATGCCGGCGCGATATTGACCGAGCAGAACATGCACACGCTCTACGGGGCGCTCCACAACGAGCTTGCCGACGTACCGCCCGACGAGCGGCCGCGGTGGCTGTTCGACCGGCTCGGCGCGTGGCGCGAGTTCTGGCACGGGTTTAAGCGGGATGCCAACACCTCGGTCGCCCAGTTGCGCGCGTGGATCGCCGCGCAGCCGGAGGCCGCGGCGCGGGTCCGTCGGGTACCGGGCGGTCACTGGCTGACCGACGGAGGCGACGGCGCCGCTGCCGCGCCCGAGAACGTCGCGCGCGGGCCGCACCTCGAGGGCATGGTGACCGTCGCCGGACCGCTGCGGCGTCACGACACTCAGGTGACTCTCGGCGGCCATACCCCGGACGACCTCGCTACCTGGTTGGTCGGGCTCTACCCCAAGGGTTGGCCGGGTTTCCGGGCGGTGCTGCTGCCGGTTCCCGGTTCGGGCACCGGCCGGCGATCCGACGACCTAAACGGAACCCCGTCCTTCGGATTTCAGCTTCGCGAAGCGCTGCGTTATCACGACTCCCGGCTCATGGGCGTGTTGGCGGCCACCGAGGACGGCCAGTGGGAGTGGTACCCGCCCGACCTGGGGCCGTCCGAGCTGCTTGGTCCGAGCCTGGAGGAGGCGGGCCGGGGGCTGGGGCACCGCCTCGTCCCCTGGTCGCCGGAGAGGCCGGCCGAGGATGCCCCGACGCCATGGCCGGAGGGTCGGGCATGGCCTGCGGACATGGTACGGCGGCTGCGCACCCTGTCGTCCGAGCTGCTTTCCCGGTCCATTGTGGGCAGCGCGGCCGCCGCGGGCGGTCCCGCGGCGCCGACGGCCGGTCCGTCCGGCGTGCCTCGAGTCGACCCGTCGACGGCGCGGCAACCGCGCGGCGGCGCCGAAGAGTCGCCCGGTCTGCGGACCGACGAACTCCGCGCGGGCGGGGTGGTTCCGGTAACGCAGACCGAGTCACCCGTGCGTCAGGTCCGGTGGCAGCCCTCGGCCGCGCCGTTGGGTCGGACCGCGGAGGATCGCGCGATCCACGGTGGCGGGGCGCCGACCGCCTCGGCGGGTGTCAACGGTGGCGGGGCGCCGACCGCCTCGGCGGGTGTCAACGGTGGCGGGGCGCCGACCGCCTCGGCGGGTGTCAACGGTGGCGGGGCGCCCGGGGCGGGGGCTGCGGGTGTCGGGGTGGTGGAGGCGGAGAGCCTCAGGACCGGTTCGCGTTTTCCGGAGATCCGGTGGACGCCCGCTGAGCCCGTCACGGTTGCTCCGCGGCCCGCCCTCGAGGAGCAAGCCGCCGAATCGGCCGAGGGACCGACCACGCCCGGGGCCGGTGGCGGTCGCGCGGTGCCGCGGGTGGCGGAGCGGCACGGGCGGGATGTGTTGGCGTGGCGGCCGGCCGCGGGGGAGTTGCCGGTTTGGCATTGGGCGTTGCAGTTGGCGCAGCCTTCGGTGCGTGCGCGGATCCGGTGGTACGCGGATCGCCTGCCGTGGGAGTCGCGGCGGCCCGACGCAACGCCCGAGGATCGGATCAAGGCCCTGCAACGGGTTGCCGACGAGGTCGCTCACTTGATCGGGATGACGCCGGTCACCGTGCGGGCGATGGTGCCGAGCCAGGACGGTGCCGTTCAGCGACACCGCGGGCTGTTCGACTTCCTGACCTGGACGCTGGATATCGATCTCACGCTTTCCTGGGGTGACCTGCTGGCCACCCTCGTGCACGACCTGGCCCACGCCGAGGCGTACTACCGCGTCGCGGCCCGGGGCCGGGTGGGCCTTGACCGGGGACTCCTCCTTGCACGTCTGAGTGAGTTGGCGACCGCCACGGAGCCGCCCGAGGGAACACCACGCGGGATGTGGCAGGACCTGTTCGGGGCGGGTCGCGCGGAAATAGCCGCGGCGGAGCAGGAGCACGACGCCGCCGAGGAGGCGCTGGACCGGGTGGACCGGGCCGACCCGACCGCTGTCGCGCGGGCCGAGGAGCGCGTCGACGCGGCGGTGTTGGGGGTGGCCCGGGCGCGTGTGGAGATGTCCCCGAACGCGATCGAACGGGATTTCCGGGCCGAGGCGGAGTCTGCTGGTGGCGCGGTGCCGGCGACGTCCGCGCCGACGGCCCCAGCGCCGGCGGGTGGCTGGTTGTTCGGGGCGGAGCCGATGGCTCACCCCGGTGGCGTGTTGGCGGTGACCGTCCCGTTGGGGCAGGAGGTCGAGTTGGCCACCGCCGGCGCAGACCGCAGCGTGCGGGTGTGGGATGCGCGCACGGGCAGGCAGACCAGGCCGCCGTTCGAGGGCCACGCCGGCGCGGTGCGGGCGGTGACCGGGTGGCGGCGACCGGACGGGCGGCCGAGGCTGGCCTCCGGTGACGAGGACGGGACGGTGCTGTTGTGGGATCCGGACACCGGCGAGCAGCTCGCGGAGTTGGGCGGCCACAACGGCCCCGTACGGGCGCTGGCCTGGCTGGCCTCGGGCGGCACGGACGGGACCGTGCGGGTATGGGACCCGTACACCGGCGAGCAGGTCGCGGAGTTGCGCGGCCACAACGGCGCGGTGCGGATGCTGAGCGGAATGCCGCGGGGGATTCTGGCCTCCGCTGGCGAGGACGGGACGGTCCGGTTGTGGGATCCGGACACCGGCGCGCAGATCGGGGAGCCGTTGGTTGCCCACAGCGACGCGGTGCTGTCGTTGGCCGGGTGGGAGGAACTGGGCCGGCCGATGATGTTGGCTTCGGGCGCGCGGGACGGGACGGTGCGGTTGTGGGATCCGGAGCTGCGCGTGGCGATCGGGCCGCCGTTGGCTGCGCACACCGCCGCGGTGCATGGGTTGGTCGCGTTGCCGCTGGCGGGTGGGCGGGCGGTGCTGTTCTCCGGCGGTGAGGACGGGCTGCTGCGGGGGTTCCCGGGCGCCGCGGACATGGACGGCGCCGGGCGGCTGAGCGTCCGGTGGGGTACGCGATCGGTTCTAATGTATCCGGTCGACATGGCGCCTGACGTCGATGCGTCAATGCTGGAGGTACAGGCGGAGGCGGACGCGGAAAGGCGCGGCGTTGACACGGCGCGACAGCCGCGATCGGTCGAGCGGATCGCGGTGGTGATCGAGGACCCGACCAGGGATGCGGTGTTGGGTGTCGTGGCCCGGTTGTTGGGTGGTTGGCTTGCGGGTGAGGTGCCGGGCACTGCCGTGATCG
>WNGE01013707.1_pt1 | contig 10641 bp, 11 predicted proteins | sample 5400651 | NCBI WGS metagenome assembly WNGE01 (sample SAMN13153370, study PRJNA577476) | soil metagenome | isolation source: 60 cm soil or saprolite under grassland replicate 2 | place: USA:California | collected 2016-06-15
CGACGAGCTCGTCGAGCGCGACCGTGACAGCAGCCGGCTCACGGCGCGCGACGTACTCGGCAAGCGCCTCCCGATAGACCTGGCTCCGCGACTTGCCCAGACGCTGCGCCAGCTCCTCCGCCCGCTCAAACAGCTTGTCTGGGATCGAGACCGCCGTCTTCATACCCAGAGTATAACCATATCTCCGCCAAGACACACGGGTGCAAAAACTTTGTCACCCGCCCGGATTGGTCGAATTTGCAGCGGGATCGCATTTGCGCACCCTTCGGCCTCGACGAAGCCGCGACGCCAGGTCGGGTAGCGCAGGGTCCAGCCGAGCTCGCTCCTTGGCTTCGCGTTCGAGACGCGCGGATCTCGCTGATCAGCACGACACCGGCCTCGCCGGCCAGTAGCCGCGCGAGCCAGCGGACGCGGCGCGGCGGCTTGGCGCCGATCACCTCTGCCAGGGCCGGTAGCCACTCGCGCACCAGCGCCGGCTCGTCGTCGACGATGTTGTCGATGCCGGCCGCTTCGCGCTCCAGGGCGAGAACGGTCGCGCTCGCAGCGTCGTCGAAGTGGACGAACGACCAGATGCCGCCGCCGTCGCCGACGATCGGAAAGCGCCGCTTGCGCACGAGCTCGAGCTGTGCGTCGTCGGGCGGAGCCGTGGAAGCCCGTGGGGTACACCTACTCGATCTTCCTGCAAATGCCTAGATTCGGTACACGGATCGAGTTTCTTTACCCCACAGGGTTGCGGGCTCGGGCCGAAACCTGGAATAGGGGGGCCAGTTCAGAACGTCTTACGCCGTTCGGGCGTGAGAGCGGTTAAGCCTTCTTCCCCATCCCCAACCACTTGCGCATCTTTGCCATGAGGCTGGTCATACGGGCGAGTCTACGCCGTTCCGCCAACCGAACCGCGTTGGTTTCACAAACCTCTGTCATGCCGGAGGATGTCCCGTGCGCCGTGGAATTTCGTGGCGGCGGTCCCGGTGTGACGGTCAGGCGCTGAGGACGATAGCGGCCTCCTTGATCGGGGTGTGCGCGGGATCGGGGTGGTGACGGCGTCGGTCGTGGTCGTGTTCGATCGCGACGACGAGGGTGGCGAGGTCGCGGTAGCCGATGATCTTCCGAAACTGTCGTTCGGCTTCGAGCATGCCGGCGGCGGTCCAGCGCAGCGCCATCTCGCCCGACGACCAGCGCTTCACGTTGTGCTGGGTGCGGCGGACGATCTCGATCATCGACTCGCACGGGTTGGTCGACTCCAGCGTCCGCTTGAGCGAGCCGGTGACGCCGAGCCGGCTGAGCGTCAGTGTCTCTTCCATGCCTTCGCGCAGCGAGCCGGCCGCGCCGGGGTAGCTGCGGTCGAGCTCGCCGGCGAGCTGGCGGAGCTGGTCGAGCGCGCGAGCGTGGTCGTCGAGTGCCCACGCCCGGCGCAGCCGCTGCTTCACCGCCGGCCGCTCGCGCTCGGGCAGGTGGTCGGTCACGTTGCGCTCCTTGTGACGGACACACCGCTGCACCGGCGCGTCGCCGAAGACGTTGCGGATCGCCTTCCGCAGCGCCTTGGCGCCATCGATCACGAACAGGATCCCCTGCTCGGCGTCGAGGCCGCGCTCGACCAGATCGGAGAGCAGCGCGGTCGCGACGGTCGCGTTCTCGGTCGAGCCTTCCCAGAGCCCGAGCGGGATCTTGACGCCCTCGGTCGTGATTCCGAGCGCGACCACGTTGGTGCGGCCCTGCAGCTCGAGCCCGTCGATCATCATCACCGCCAGGCGCACGTCGTCGAGGCGGCGGCCCATCAGCTCGCCCAGCGAGCGGCGGGTGCGCTCGACGAACGTGCGCGAGACGGCCGAGCGCGACGTCGACCGCGCCGCCTGCTCGACCTCCGAGCCGACCGGCTCCTGCGTGCGCCGGTAGCGGCGGGTCGAGACGCCGGCGAGCATCCGCTCCAGCACCGACTTCGTCAGCGGGTCGCGGTCGGCGAAGTACTCGTACGTCTTCAGCCGCACCTCCGCCCGCCCATCGGCCGTCCTCACCCGCGGCCGCTCGACCACGACCCGCCGGCCGCCGAGCGTCACCTCACCCGACTCGTGCCCGTGCCGCAGCGCGCTGCGCTCCGCGTCGTGCCTGCCCTTCGGGCCAACGACATCCTCGACCTCTTCCTCGAGCAGCTCGGCCAACACGCCGAGCCCGACGCCGACACTCAACGCCAGCAGCCCCTCCCTCGCCGAGTCGACCAGCTCCCCGAGCGCCTGCTGCACGCGCGGCGGCAGCGCCAGCTCAGCGGCCACCTCGCCCGTGGCGACCTGATCCCGCGATACGGTCTTCATGGCGGTTCCTCCTCCTGTCGATTGACGACTTCGCACTCGCCACGGTCGCGGCGCGACCGGACAAGGCGGGAGGACCGCCACCTCAAGATCTACGAGCTACGGGACAACCTCGTCATGCCGTTCGATTCCGCTGATTTGCCGCGGGATTGAGTTTACGAACCCTACGGGCAAAAGGCAGGCAAAAGACTGCGAGCGGACCATCCCCTCCGCGTTCCAGAGGAGGGCGCACAGCCCCAACAGCTGTGCGCCCTGCCAAGCTCAAACCGAAACGACGACGCTGACCGCCCGTGCCTGCGGGCCCTTCGGACCATCCTCGACTTCGTACTCGACCTTCGCCCCCTCGGCGAGGCTCTTGTACCCCTCGCCGCTGATCGCGCTGTGATGGACGAAGACGTCCTCGCCCCCATCATCCTGCGCGATGAAGCCGTAGCCCTTGTCGTTGCTGAACCACTTCACGGACCTGCGACCTCCGGGTTATGAGACCAGCCGATCCAGGTGAACTGACGTGAGATTGGCTTGTCTAAGCCATCTCCGATCATGCTCGATCACGTGAGATCAGCTCAGATGGGGTACAAAAAGGGTACAAAATCCGTGTCAGATCTGACAACGCGAGGCCGTCGCCGCCGGGCCGCTGCCTCCCCGGAAACCAGACGCTTGAGGATGCGCACAAGCGAGAGCACACTGTGCTGGTGGCTGGACGAGTGAGGGGACTTCTAGTCGGATCGGGAGTCGCAGTAGTCGCCGTACTTGTTTTCTGGCTCTGGTTCGAGGGCCTCGACCTCCTATTTGGCTATGAGCCCGGCACGGTGTTCGCAACCGTGTTGGGCGTTGGCGTTGCCTGTGTTTGCGTAGCGTTGATCCTTTGGTTGGTGCCGCGGGCGCAGATTGCTCGGTGGCAGCGAGACGGTATTGAAGGCCGTGACCTTGCCGAGCTCGGTAACAGCGCGCGCGCGACGCTGACGCAGGCACTCGGAGGACTTGCGCTAGTCGCGACCCTCGCAATCACTGCGTACCAAGTGAGCGAAACACGGAAGGCGTCAGAGCGGAACATTCGCGTAACCGAGGAGGGCCAGGCGACGGAATTACTCGCGCACGCTGTTGATCAGCTCGGCGCGACTACCGCGGGCAGAATCAGTTTCGATACCCGTGTTGGCGCGCTCTATTCATTGTCACGGCTCGCAGCTGACCCGGATCGCTCTACGTTCATCGGACAGATCTTGGTCGCGTATGTTCGTGACAATCTTGCCGTTGCCGGCGCGGTGTCGGGCGATAATAAGCCGTGTTCCAGTCGTGCCCACCGGACGAAGCGAAAGCTTCGTCCCGATATCAAGGTTGCGTTAGAAGCGATCGCGCAAGTTGCCGACGAGATTAACGTGTCGCCGTACGAGTTGGCCCCCTCGACTTCTGAGCTTGAACTCAGCGGCGCGAGCTTTGCTGGGATGGACCTTACTGGATTGACCTTCAAGGGCGTCAGCCTTGATCACGTGAGCTTTCGCAACGCTGAGCTAAGCGATTCCTTCTTCACAGACGATCGATATGGCGAAACAGATTTTCGAGGCGCCTGCCTGCGTCGTGCAAACTTCCTCGGAATGTCAGGACTGGATCTGCCTTGGCACATTGACTTCCGCGGCGCCGACATTCGCGGCGCGCTGTTTCAAGACCTGGCGAAAGGCGACCCGAACTACGAGTTCGGCGAGCAATACGATTTGCGAACGTTCTTGAGCTACGACTCATCTGGCTGGGCCGTGATACGCACAGACAGTACGACAGTGCAGTAGGGCAGCCTTGACGGCGGGTGTCGAGCCGTCCGCTTGAGGATCGGCTCTCAATCGTGAGGGTGCCGAAATCTCGATCGGCGTGATCGCGATTGGTAGGGGGAGTTCGATTCGATGAATCATCGCGGCAGCAGACGATGGTCACGCCATCGTCCTGTCACGGCCACGCGTGGGGCATCCCCTCGCGGAGTTCGGCGCAATCTGGTATTCGCGCGCGCGTGTGCAACTAACTGACGAAGTAGGCGCCGCGCGGGAGCGGCTAGGCGGCGAGTTGGTACTCGTGAATTAGGCCGCCGAGCCGGTCGCGGCGGCGGATCCGGCCGAGCTCGATCACGTCGGCCGTGGGTTGGTCGGTGCTCGGTGGCGGTTGGCTGAGCGGCGGCCGCTGATCCAGCGAGCGGTGCGGGCGATGCTCGTTGTAGTGGAGCGTGTAGACGGTCACGACGCGTTCGAGGTGTCGGCGACCGACGATCAGCAGTCGGTCGAGGCATTCCCGCCGTAGGCTTCCGACCCAGCGCTCAGCGTGCGCGCGCGCCCGCGGCGCCCGCACCGGCGCCTTGATCACCCGGATGCCTTCCGAGCGGAAGACCTCGTCGAACTCTCGCGTGAACTTGCTGTCGCGGTCACGGATCACAAACCGCGGATCGACCCCTCGTCATTGAGGTGCATGAGCAGGTTGCGCGCCTGCTGGGTCACCCACCGGCCGTCAGGGTTCGCCGTGATCCCCGCCAGGTGCACTCGGCGAGTCGCTAGTTCGATGAAGAACAAGACGTAGAAGCGCTTCAAGAAGAGCGTGTCGACGGTCAGGAAGTCGCACTCGAGGACGCTCGCCGCCTGTCGCCGCAGGAACTCCGGCCAGCTTGTCTCCAGCCGCCTCGCCGGCTCGATCCCCGCCTCCCTGAGGATCGCCCATACCGTGCTCGCCGCCAGCTTGATCCCGAGCCCGACCAGCTCGCCGTGGATCCGCCGGTACCCCCCACCCCGGGTTCTCGCGCGCAAGCCGCACGGTGAGCTCCTGCACATCGACCGGCGTTGCAGGGCGACCGAGACGCCGACGCGGGTACGTCCAGCGGCGCGCGACCAGCTGCCGATGCCAGCGCAGAAGAGTCGCCGGCGTCACGCAGAACGATCCCACGTCCGCCGCGGCAGCACGTGGCTGAACGCGGCCAGCAGCGCTCGATCAGCTGGACTTAGCTGCGGACGGGCCACCTGCCGCTCGAGCAATCGCAGCTGATGGCGGAGCACAAGGATCTCGACCTCCTTCTCGCGCTCCGAGCGAAACCGCAACACCGCCAGCTCCAGCAGACGCCGCAGCGACCAGTAGAGAAACGACACAGCAACGCCCCGAGAACGACCCGCCACCGGCGCTGACCCTACCGATTAACTACGGGCCGACACCAACTACCGCGAACCGAGTTTTCGGCACCGACACGCTGGCGCACGGGCCGGCGCCCGCAACATGCTGACGCCGACGCGAACTGATCGCGCTAGGCAGGCCACTCGACTAGTGATTCAACGGCGATCGAACGGTCGCTAATGGGTCCATATCCTGCCCTGCATCCGGACCCCCTGGACGAGCTCAGCTCACACCCCGGCTTTGTGTCCGTACGCGCCTTGGTGTGCAGCTCGTGCGCGATCGCATCTAGGGGCGTGTCTTAGTGATCTGGTTCGCAAGTTCGCGCACGTATCCGGTGTGCGAAGACAGTGGCCCTTCGCCGAAAGCAGGCGCGAGTTCGGTCTCGGCACGGACGACTGCGTCTCGTCCGTTGCGACAGCGCGGCAAGGCTTGACGGCGCCGCTGCTTCTGCCTCGAAGCGACAGCGCGCCTACGCGCCGTCGGCCTCTTGCCGCGCTTCCGCTCGTCGTCCCACTCAGAAGCGCGCTGGGCTTGATTGCGCGGTGCGCTCGATCCTTCAAGCACTCCACTCGATCACGCTGCCAGGGTCTCGATCAGCGCGTCGCTGATCGCGCCACCGCAAACGCGATCGTAGAAGCTGAAGCCGGGCATCGGATTGCACTCGAGGCACCAGTACCGACCCGCAGTGTCGATCTTGAAGTCCCAGCCCGCGAACACCAGGTTCTGCTCAGTGGTCTTGGTCACCACGAGCTCCGTGAGGTCTGCGGGGATGTCCACCACGCCCCGAACCGCGTCGTGGTCAGACCTGTAGTCGATGGCAGTGCTGGCGAATCGGCAGGAGATGACCGTGGAGCCGATCACGTGGACCCGTAGGTCGTCCCCGTCGACGAGTCGCTGAACGAGTACTGGACCGTCGCTGCTCGCGAGCCGATCGAGGTCGTCGGACCGGATCTCCCGCGTTGTCGCCCTCACTCCGGACACCGGCTTGACGACCGTCCGCCCCTCACTGATGAAGCTCCGCACACGCTGGACGTCGCTTGAGAGCAGGCTGGGAGGCACGAGCAGCCCGTTTGCACTCAACCAGCCGTAATGAGCCGGCTTGTAGCTGTTGAGCTGATGGCTGCCAGGGCGGTTGACGACGAGCAGGTCCGCCTCGTCCATCCAGGCGCCCAAACCCTCCATGAGGCCCTGCCATCGCGCGGCGTCTCGGCGCGTCTGGCCGAGGTAGATCGGGCGGATGTAGAGGCCACTCAAGTCGGCGAGTCGAACCTCCTCCGTGCCGGACACGAAGTCAGACGGATCCGGCGGCGTCGACAGGCACCAGTCACCGCTAGCGGCGACGTCCACGAGGTCGATCGCCGAGAATGCGACGTCGTGGAACACACACCGCGCGGCGAAGTGGACCATCACCGGGTCTGCCTTGGTACCTGCGAGCCCGATCACGGGCTCAACCGACGTGGCTCGCGGACGAGAGGCGAGCGCCCATCCATGCCACGGTCGCCTCAGCGGCCTCGTCGAAGTCGGCGTCGAAGCCCGCATCCCACGGCCAGCAATCGATCCGCGCCAACGTCGGGCCGCTGTCGTCGATCAGCCACCACACGACGGCCATGTCGAGGTCATAGACCGAGGCGATGCGCACGCTGGTCTCGAGCGTCGAGGGGTCCACGGACGTCGTGGTGATCGTGCGGTCCCCGATCACCCGGACCTTGACCAGACCAGCCGAGCGCACGGCCTTGCGGCGCCGGTAGGGCCCCTCGGCATCGGGAGCCACGCCCCAGGAGCTGCGCCCGAGACAGTAGTCATACACCTCGAACTCGCCGATGTCCCCGTCCACCGGCCGGCTTGCGGTGAACCGTTCCGCGCGGATGGCCATCCCCGAGAGGCCATGCTGTCGGATCCGACGAACGGCGACGGCCGAACTGCCCGGGAAAGATCCGCACGGACTCACGGCGCTCGGCCGGTTCATGACCTGCGAGCGGGTGACATAGGCGATCGACCGCGCGGCCGCGGACACCTCCGCGGCCAGGAACCGGTCCTCCGGCGTTGTCGAGCGGACGGGCCCTCCTGGGGAGAGCCACAGCAGCGGACGGTCCGGATCGACACTCGATTCCTCTCCTACGGACTGACTCACAGTCACCTCGGCGACGAGTTGGCGATGGCTCGCGAGGCGGAGGTCGAACCCGGCGTTGCGGAACGCCCAAGACAGGCTTCGCGCGAACCTCGCCTGCCGATGCGACGAGTCGACCAGTGCGACGACCTGAACCACGGGGCGATCACATCACCGGCCGCGTCGGATAGCTCGCTCCGGTGGCGTTCGGTGTGGTCCCCTCGTCGGAGGGACGCTCGATCATGGTGTCCTTCGGGTCGTCCTTCGCTACGTCCTTCTCGTCGGCGTCCTTGTGGTCCTTCTGGTCCTTCTCGCCGTCCTTCTCGTCCTTTGCGTCCTTCTCGCCCTCGTCCTTGACGTCCTTGACCTCCTTCTCGTCCTTCTCGCCCTCGTCCTTGACCTCCTTCTCGCCGTCCTTCTCGTCCTTTGCCTCCTTCTCCCCCTCGTCCTTGACGTCCTTGACCTCCTTCTCGTCCTTCTCGCCCTCATCCTTGACGTCCTTGACCTCCTTCTCGTCCTTTCCTTCCTTGGCTCCTTCCTTGTCGTCCTTCTCGTCCTTGTGCTGCTCTTTGAACTCCTTCTGTTCCTTGGCGTCCTCGAATGGCTTCGCCGGTGTCAGCGGTTCGTCTGCGGACATCGCAGCGCGGGCCCTCGCTTTGTCCCGCAGGGACTCGGAGCCCGCGTCGTGCAACCGAGCGTTGAGCCGCCCGATGACGTCGATCCGATCGTCCGACGGGATGTAGGGGTCTGTCATCGAGTCCTCCAGAGCCGAGAGATGACGGTGATTCACCAATAAAGAATGAGGGCATGATCGACCACGAGGCCGTGGCCCTGCAACATCACGCGAAGGTCTTCTGGCTGAACCGACGGCGTGGGACCGATCTGATGAAGCACGTGTCCACTGTGGACGAGTGCACTTCCGAGGTGGTAAACCACGACCTCCGGTGATGTTGATCGTGCGATGTTGAGATGCGCCACATCCGCGGGATACGTGCACGACGGCCATAGTCTCAGCGAGGATCCAGCCGCGGGCAGCCTGATCGGCAGCGTGAAGGAGACCGTGCCGGCGGCCCTGGCGTAGACCGGGCGCTGCAGCAGGCGCTGGTACTGCAGATCGAAGTGAATCGAGGCTTCCGCGGTGCTGGGGATGCCCGGGCCGACCCAGATATGGAAGCCCGGCATCGCGAGATCGTCGGCGTACCGCGTCGGTATCCCGACCGCATCGGTCAGAGCCTCCGCGAGCTTGCTGTGCACTCCGCCGAATCGGTCCTCGAGCAGACGGTTGACCCGCTGCGCGCCTGCGTGGTACGCCCGCCCGGAATCGGTCGCGTTCGCCAGATCCATGTAGGCGTTGACGCCGAGCGTGAAGAAGAGGCCCGTCGGAGACCGCCGAGTCCATTCGTCTCGCAGGTCGAGTACCGCGTCGGTGACGTCCTGGCACTCCTCGACGCTCAAGACGTCGATCTCCCCCAACGTGCTGAGGCTGGAGACCCGACGGAACTTGCCACGGCGCGGTCCGACGGACCCCTCGGCGATCATCGCGCGCGGAGGGTGAAGAACAACGAGAGCGCCGCGGCGGGCACAACGGATAGGCTAGACCGTCTCGGCCCGGCGATCCAGCGACGGCACTGCCGGCGATCGCGACGCCCGTTTCTCCACGCACGCGTACCGGCACAGCTCGCTGGGCGCCGGCAGGCCTACTGCCTGTTCCACCGATGGCTCTCGCGCATCCAGCGCTCGCGCTCCGCATCGGGCTGGTCCACGGCGCCGGTGAGACGCGCGAGGCGCCGCCCTTGAGGACTACGCCAGCGGGACCGGGTTCAGAAGCCGCACAGCTGACCACGATCCGGCACCGGAATCTCCTCACTCAGTGCATGCACGATCGAGTGTTCCAGCACAGAAAGCTCATCTGCCCGCGGCCGATCTAAACGCATCGGCTCCAGCAACGGAGCTTCCGTGTTGCTGATGATTCGCGGCGGCCCACCACGCTTGAAGCCCCTGGTGTGGAAGAGAAACGGATGAGCAAGCACAACATCGCCCGCCTCTCCGGTGACCTCATGGAAGTCTCCGAGCGGAGAGGAGAGGGCTTCCTCGAACAGCTCGAGATGCGACATCCCTTCGGGGTGACGAGCAAGTACGTGTGCCGTCCGCTTGTGCGAGCCCAACGAGAGGATCGTTCCGCCCCACCCCGGTTCTATGTCGGTGAAGAGTCCGATGACGAGGAGGCCTTGCTTCGGACAGTCGATTGTGTGACGGAACCAGTTCCCGTCGACATGCCATCCCCGGCTTGGAATAGCGTCTCGTACGTCAGCCCCGAACGAGAAGTTGACGGGCCAGAGTCCCCACTGCCTTCGCTGACACCAGCGACCGCGACCAACGAGATCTTCGATCGCACCCGCCAGCCGATCCGAGAAGCACTCGAGCACTGGGGCGTCGCGCAGGTGCTCCTCTATGTCGTAGTTCGGCGGCCAACTGCTCGGGCGATCGCGCCGTATTCCGGCTTTTTCCTCCATCCGGCGCCAAAGACACTCCGTTGCCGCTTCAGCCTGTCGCGACGAAAACGCGCCCTTGAGAGTACAGAAGCCGGTCTCGACGAAAGCGTCGAGGTCTTCTCGACCGAGTATCCGGCTCATCTCGACTCCTCTGCCACTCACATTACCCGACCCGGTCGCCGCGGCACGCGAATCGGACCGGCGCACCGTCGAAGACCGTCTGGTTGTCCGCCGCGACATCGACGGTGGCAAAGCGTTGGGCGAGGGCGGCCGTGATCCCGGCGTTGCGCGGCGAGAGCAGGATCTTTGGCGCGTCATCGACGTTCTCGCACAACCCCGTGACGATTGCCGCGCCGATCGCGCCAACACCGAGCACGCCGTATGCCACCCGCCTTGGCCTCCTGTCATCTGATTCCCGGCAACCGTCCCGAATCGGACCAACCCACATCCGACACGAACACTTTCAGTGGAGTGCCCCCGGTTGGGTGGACACCTGAGCGCTTGGTCGGCACAGTCCGATCGGGCGGGAAGGATGCGCCGCCATGCCAAGGGGATCGAACTTTCATAAGCCGTACCCGCCGGAGTTCCGGCGTGAAGCTGTTGA
>WNGE01020988.1_pt1 | contig 10639 bp, 8 predicted proteins | sample 5400651 | NCBI WGS metagenome assembly WNGE01 (sample SAMN13153370, study PRJNA577476) | soil metagenome | isolation source: 60 cm soil or saprolite under grassland replicate 2 | place: USA:California | collected 2016-06-15
ATTTCTTCATTTCTAACTCCCCATTGATTAAAACCTACACGAGCAGCCAAGCTTCCGGGAAACGATCGTCGAGAGTATTTGAAGCCAGCAAAGCCAATGCAGTTCAGATTTTGGTTGTATCGGGTTTTGCGTGAAAGCGTGTCGTCACGTTATCACAGGGGGGAGCAAGCCGACAAGCAATGTTCCCTGGTGGTAGTGGGTCATTTACAGCGTTGAACACGCGCGTCAGGCGAACGCAGGTGGTGGAGCGATCCTGTTGAGGTCGTTTTCAGACAGTGAGAATGCTTTCTGGATCAAAGTCTTGGCACTCTCCGCGAATAAGAAACCAAAGAACACTGGCACTAAGTAGGGAATACATCCAGCAGTATTTATGATCAATGCGTTATCTAGTAGGTCAGAGTATTTATCTCTAATCACTCGCACTTCTTCCACTGAACAGGCTTCCAATATGGCTATTCGTCGGGCTACACGCTTTCGCAACTTTTCATCATTCTGAAACGCTAGGCGAGTGTTGCGCAGTAAGCGTAAATCGATTTGATTAAGACGCGTGACCGCGCCATTTATGGCTGTTTGAAGCTCGCGAAATACTTCATCGCTCAATTCAGCCCTGTGTTCAATCTTTAAATCCCTTAATTCATCCCGCAATGCAAACAGGTCAAGGCGTAGCTTGGCCCTCAACGAGGGCGCAAGAATCCCTTCGTAGACAAAATAAATAAACGCGAATGCGATCAGCGTAATGAAAAGTAATTCCCTCATTGTTTCTTCCGCTTCTTTTGTCCTTCAGGCAGGCTCGATTCCACTAAATCAGGGAGCGCTCGTTCTTGGGTTTCATCGCGTTTTCCAGCCATACGCCGCATTTCAGCTTCAAACCCGCGCCGTTGCCATCTCGCGTGAAAATACCATCCGGAGGTTACAGCTACAGTTAATACATATCCCAAAAGCCAGCCAGTTTCAAGGTCAGATAGTATCGCAAATGACAACTTAGAAACGTCAGCAGACGGCATCTTAAAAACCATTAGGATAAACGCAAAAAACACAAGAACGGGTATGAGTTGTCCCTTAGAGAGTGAAGCAAGAATGACGTTATTCATCATCGCCCAAAAGTTGATTTTGTGTGTAGTAGAACCTCGCGGCTGATTGGGCACAGGGAGCCTCTAGACTTCTCTTAGTGTGAGTGTAGCGAGTGCCTTATATCACTAATCTAGAAGCTTCACAATATCCTCAATCTCCCAAGATGTTCGGTAACGCCAGCGGCCATTGCATGAGTCATGCTGAGTGACTTGTGAATCCGCACGAAATGTAAATGACCCACCACCTCGTCTGGTATTGACTAGTAACGCAAAAATCATCGGCCTTAACGATCAGGCATGGTAGAGATAAATCCCAACCGAGAGCTCTTTTGAGCATGCCGCTGATGATTTGTCTAGTTTTCGTTTTCATGAGGAATTGTTAATAGCGATCAACCCTTCGGATAGATGACGAATGTTGACTGTCGCTTCTTATTATGATTGATCCCTGCGCTAGACAGCAAAGCAACTTTCAGGACGGACAACCGCGAGGAACAACGCGAGATTATTGATGAATCATCGGATCGTCAAGCTTGTCGGAGGATCGCGGCCCGCGTTGTTCAATCGCCAACTGATCAAGCTTTGCGGCCATGCTCAAAGCGGATGGTGGTTCGATCCTCGGCGAGAGTTTACCGACGCTAAAAAGCGCGCCGCGATCCGCTCGCCAGCTTCATAAGCTCGCGCAAGCCTTCATGCGCAGCGAGTTTTCCGGCCCCTGGGAACAGCCCGGCATGGCTTGAGTCCGGCAAAGCGATTCTAAGAGAAAATTGAGCATGGATAACTTTACCGGGCCTATCACGCTTCGAATTCGTGGCACTATTTGTGGCACTTTTTGGCTGGCCGGTGCTGCGAGTTGCGGAGAATCGTCAGTTTGCAGAGGAAAATGGTGCACCCGGCACGACTCGAACGTGCGACCTTTTGATTCGTAGTCAAACGCTCTATCCAACTGAGCTACGGGTGCCCTGAAAAGAATGGACGCAGTTTAAGGTTTCAGGTTTCAAGTTTCAAGTTAGGTCGGGTTTTCAAGTTAGGTCGGGTTTAGCGTGATGACAGCCTGGCGTCCCACAACAAACTTGAAACTTCAAACTTGAAACTGAGATCTACCGCGCGTAATAGCCCGGTTTGGTCCGCGCCACCAGATCAGCGTGCGCCACTTCGATCCGAATCTCGCGCCACTTGCCGTCGCGCCTGGCCGGATTCTGCGGCTGATAGGTAATGCTGTAAAGCGAGCGCAAATCCGCCGCAACTTCGACATAAAGTTTGGGCATCTCGTCGAGGCTGTGGATCTCGTTCAGCCGGCCTCCGGTGCGATCAGCCAGCAATTGCAGGCGGGATCGCGCCGCATCGTATTGCGCCGTGATCAGCGGATCGGGCAAAGGCAGGCGTTTCGGGTCGCCTGATGGCAAGGCGAGCGGGAAGACTGTCACGCCCAGGCGGTCTGCATTGGTGAGCACAGTGTTTAGTTGTGAATAGGCTTCCGCCCTTATTACCGTGCTGACCTGCGAGTCGGGCGCTTTCTGAACCAGTTCGCGATCTGCTTTGCGAGCTTGAGTGTCAATCCCGTCGGTCAGGACGACGATTGCTTTGCGACGCTTGCCTTCGCGGTCCAGTTCTCTGAGCGAATATTTCAACGCTTCGTACAACGGAGTTTCGCCCGCGCCATTTGCCAGATCGGTGATGGCATAAGCCGTCCTCCGCCGGTCAGTGCTGAACCCGAATAGCGTCTTCACCCCTTTGCCATTGAACTGAATCACCGCTACTCGATCATCCGGACCCAGGGCATCAAGAAAGCGAAGCGCGGCCGAACGAATTTGCTGGCGAAAGTTTACCGTCGAGCCCGACATGTCGAGCAGCAAAACCAAACTGAAGGGCGCCCCCGTGGACTCGAAGTGCTCGATCGGCCGTCTGACACCGTCTTCATAAACGACAAAGTCGCCCTGTGAAAGGCTGGTGATTGCGTGACCCTGGCGATCGACGACACCAACATTCAATTGGACCAACGAAGTGTCGGTCTTAATGACTTCGTCAGGCTCTTGTGCGCGCCCGCCGACAAAGATCAGAGAGACAAGAGCTACTGTCGCCAGAAAACTTACGGAGTAACGTTTGCAATACGTCAATATTCGAAGAAGAAAGAATGAAATCATTTAATTATGAACTGCAGCGCTTAATCAGATGACGGCTGGGGTATCTGAGTATGCCTTCCGCCAAATGAAGTTTGCAACCGGCAAGCCCTTCGAGGTGCCGGCAAAAGGTTTCGGGTGATTGGGTCTGATCGAATATAATCACCGCTCGCAACCCGGAGTCTCCCACGATGCACGGTACTGAATTCTGCGTTGAATGTGGCCAGCCATTGGCACAGCGGTGGCGGCTATTGATCAGTCCCAATCTCTGTAAAGATTGTCGACGCCAAAGTGCCAAACTAAACACTGGAAGATTGTTTGCTGGTGTTGCGATGGTTGCCGTGATTGCTTTTGGTCTTGGTCGATATTTGCGGCCCGCTCCTCCGCCTTTGATAATCCAACGGGCCGCGAATTCGCCGCTTGCTGATGAGCCGATTGGTTTGACACCAGTTGATAATGTGAACCGGGTCGCCTCGGCTAAACAGGATGTCCTCGCTTCCAGCGTCATAACTTCAGGTGAGCCGGGGTACATTTGCGGCGCGCGCACAAAAAAGGGCACGCCTTGTCACCGGCGGGTGCATTTTGCCGGCGAACGCTGTTTCCAGCACAAAGGCCTGCCGGCAATTTTACCAGTCGAAAAGTTAGTGATAGGACCCTGACGCGTTGAGTTGCCTGCCAACCTTTTGTTCATTGATCAAATAGACCTATTGAATGTACGCTTCAGCAAACGTGCAAGGTTTCCCGCTTTTTGGAGGGACTTATGACCAGGGCAATCTTTTCTTTTTTGGCAATCGTTTCTTTCTTATTGTCTTCGGTACAACCGCAACAGCCGGCCTCGCCATCATCGCAGAAAAGCACGCCGACGGCTCAGCAGAGCAAATCCGGATCGGACGTCCAGGACGTCATTCGAATCACTACTAATCTTGTCCAGGTCGACGCGGTGGTAACCAAAGACGGCAAGCAAGTAACGGATTTGAAACCGGAAGACTTTGAGTTATTCGAGGACGGGCATCCGCAGGCAATTACCAATTTTTCATACGTGTCAAATGTGCCGGGGTCGGCGCCTTCGGTAAACATCGCCGCCAAATCTGCCGGACGCGATACCGCGGCGGCACCGATTGTTCCTGCTGTTGCGCGCCCGCTCGATACTCGCCGGACGATCGCGCTGGTGGTAGACGATCTGGGAATGTCATTTCAAAGCATGAATGACGTACGCCGGCAAGTATTGAAATTCATAAATGAAAAACTGCAACCGAATGATCTGGTCGCGATTATCCGCACCGGCGGCGAAGTAGGCGCGCTACAACAGTTCACTACCGACAGGCGAATGCTTTACAGCGCCATCGAACATCTTCGCTGGAACCCCTGCAGCCGTACCGGACTCTACGTTTTCGCGCCCGCCGGATCTGAGAGCACGCCCACCGATGCTCCCTGTGGCGGCCAGCGGAATTTATTGGGCAGTTTGCGCGTCCTGAAATTTGTCGTTCAGGGCATGCGCGATTTGCCGGGACGCAAGTCGCTGGTGTTGTTTTCTGATCATCTCCCGATCGAGCAACAAGAGCCAAGCGCGGCTTTGCAGCAACAGGACCAGAACAATAGTTCACTCGATACCGGCGACACCGATCTCGACAGTGACCGAACCAGTTATTATGGGCAGCTGCACAAAGTCGCCGAACTTGCGATCCGAGCTTCCGTAGTTGTTTACGCTGTCGACACTCGCGGGCTGCCTTATACCGGATTAACGGCGGCTGACAGACTCTCGACCGGCGCGGGTCCCCGCGGCATGAACGATCAGATACAAACGATCTTGAATAATCGCTCGAGGGCCGTATTCGCCGGCCGTGAAGGTTCTGATCTAATCGCCAGAGAGACGGGCGGCTTTCTGGTTCGTAATTCCAACGACTTCGGTTTGGAGAAAATTGCCGACGATCAGAAGGGCTATTACCTGCTTGGTTATCGCCCCACTGAGGAAACGTTCAATCGAAAATTTCATCACCTCAAAGTGAGTTTGAAGCGCCGCGGATATACCGTCCGCACGCGCGCCGGTTTCTACGGTATCAGCGAAGAAGAAGCCGCGGCCACCAAAGAATTAACCCCTGGTGACCTGCTCAACAAAGCGCTGATGTCCCCCTTCGGCGCGAACGACATCGCCTTGCGCCTCACCCCGTTGTTTGCCAATTTTGCCGAGACCGGTTCACTGCTTCGCTCGCTCGTTTATATCAGCGCTAACGATCTGACTTTTATTGATGAACCCGATGGCGGACGCAAGGCAACCTTTGATTTGGGAATTATTCTTTTCGGTGATAACGGCCGCATCCGCCAACAGCAAGGCCGGACGGTGACCTTGCGACTTCATCGTGAGGATTACGAGCGCGCTGTGCGTAATGGGATTGTCTATACCCTGGACACGCCGCTTAAACAGCCGGGCACATTTCAATTTCGCATCGCGCTTCGCGATCAGAATTCCGCGCGGATCGGCAGCGCCGGACAATTCATCCAGATACCGAACGTGCAAAACGGGCGGCTCGCCCTTTCAGGACTTGTGCTGCTGGCACCCACCCAGGACAAAACCGGTTTGCCTTCAACGACGGTTCCGGCGCCAGGGGCTCAGCAACCTAAGACGCAGGACGATGACATCAATTCAGGTCCCGCCGTCAGACGATTTCGCGAAGGGTCGAAAATTCTTTTCGTCTATTCTACCTACAACGCCCGGCTGGATCAGGCGGCGCATCTCCCACAACTGAGTGCGCAAGTGCGAATCTTTCGTGAAGGCAAACCTGTCTTTACCGGCAACCCGATGCCAATCGACGCGACGGGACAACAGGACCTCAAGCGCATTGCAAACGTCACCCGCCTGCAACTCGGACCGGAATTTTCGCCCGGCGAGTATGTCCTGCAAGTTGTGGTAACGGATCATCTTGCGTCAGAGAAACAACAAACGGCGACGCAGTGGATCGATTTCGAAGTAGTGAAGTAAATCCGGACAGGAAAAGTAGACGGCTTTATACGTTGTTGAGAATCGATAACGCGGTGCCTTCGAATATCCGCTCCTTCTCGGCTTGAGGAATTTCGAGACTCTCAATCGATGACACTGAGCGCTCGATCGAACCGAGCAGGTGCGGATAGTCGCTGCCCATGACCATGTGATCTGCGCCGATCATTTCGCGCACCATCGTTAGCATATGCTGGTTGAAATTCACGGTGTCGTAATAGAGCCTTTTTAGGTAGGTGCTCGGCAGTTCATCAATCTTCGCCCGGCATTCGGCAAAGTCGCGCCAACCGTTGTCTATACGCTCCATCAGATAAGGCACGGCGCCCCCCAGGTGGGCCACGATCCAGCGAATGTCCGGCAGGTCGCGGAACATTCCATCAAAACACATGCGGGCGACTGCCAGGGTTGTGTCGAACATAAAACCCACAATTGGCCCGAGCACATATTCACGGAACGGATCGGCGTTCGCAGGCAACATCGGATGAAGCAGGATGCAGAGCTTCATGCGATTGGCTTCTTCAAAGAACGGACGATACACGGGAGAAGTCAGCGGCTGGCCGCCGATATTGCTCAACAAAATCACGCCGTTGAGTTTCAAATCATTAATCGCACGATGTAGTTCCTTTAAGGCTTCATCCGGCGCATCCATGGGAATTGACGCAAATGCTTTGAACCGCGCCGGATGTTTGGCAATCAACTCCGCATAGGCGTCATTAACGATCCTCGCGATTTCCGGTTGACGTTGAGCATCGGCAAAGAAGACGTTCGGAGTAGAAAGCGAGACTACTTCAACATCGATCCCGACGCGGTCCATATCCGCGATTCGCTGCACCACATCAGTCATCGGCGGCGTTACTCCGAAGAACCGGGCGCCGCGATAGGTGATGATTGTCTGACCGCTCGGACTCTTATCGAACGAGAACTCAGACGGAAGTTCGCGGATCTTGTCGAAATAGATTGGCGGGTAGTAATGCGTATGCAGATCGAGTTTGCGGGTGGGCATGAAGATTTTGTAGTGGTCGGGTTCAGATCACTGGTGCGCTGGTTCAGTTTTATAGAAATCAATTCCCGCAGCTTGCTCGCTTATCAATATTGAACTGAGCCCTTCCTGACGGTAGGGCTACTGCCCCGGCTGCTAAGGCGTCATACATGTTCAAGGCTTCTTGACTTGTGGTTTCAGAGCGGGTGGCGTAACCGGTTTCGGTTCCTGTTCTTCAGGTTTGTCTGGCGGGAAATCTTTATCGTCGATGTCGGTAATCTTCACTTCCGCGCCGAACTTGCGATAGCCGCGGAAAAGAATATCGTTCCGGGTCTGCTCGCTTTGCTGGCCAAGATGATCTGACAATTCGATTACCGCTCGCGAAGGCAACAAATGCGATTGTTCGTTAATCGTGACCAAATCATAGTCAATCACACTGCTGGCCGCGGTAATCGGAAAACCTGAAGGTATTTCGCTCGAGATATCTTCCAGGCGCAGCACCCTGTTCGTTTCGCGATCCACCCAGATGCGCCCGCGGTAACCAACGACGGCGTGCACTTCAGGCGAAGTCAAACTTGCAGACCAGCTCAGCGTCTGGCGCGAAAACTCCTGCTTGACTACGTATTCGTAAACGATAGTGCGGTGTCCGCGAACGGTATCGGTATCGACCGGTTGAAATTCAGCCCGGGTCTGCGGATCAAACAGATCGGCAAGCATGGAGACGTATTCGCCGCTCGACGTCGTGCCGCCAAGTTTCTTTCCGTATCCGGATCCTTCGGATTCTTCTTCACCGGCGGGCATGCCATTCACTGAAAGAAGCTTGTATTGCTCGCCCGCGCTCTGGCGATAGCTCACGGCGATCGACAGCCGATCATAGACCACCCAGTTATTCGTTTGACCCAGCGCGTGCGAGCGGGTGATTTGTTGTTTCACCAGATAGTCCGGCATGGAGTTATTCGTTTGACCCAGCGCGTGCGAGCGGGTGATTTGTTGTTTCACCAGATAGTCCGGCATGGTTTGGGCGGCGCCCAAGGTTGCCTGGCGTGTGCGTTCCAGCAGCTCCGTAGCTTCAGCCATCGAAGGCAATCTGGCAGTTACGGAAGTTGGATTGGCCCGCCGCCGCTCTGCTTCTTCCAGGGTGTGACGCAGCAGCGAGTCGTTGCCGCTTTTGGTCGCGACCAGCGATCGCAAGCCTTCGGTGACCTGAAAATTTATTCCTCTGGTGCGCAAGTCCTGGACCAGCCGCTCGCGCATGCTCGGGTTAGCCGGCAGTTGATAAAGCATCCGCACAAATTCCTGATTCGTGAGTGGCGGAGCTTTAGTTTGCGGGTCGGTCTGGAGGGAGGGGAATGGACTGTTGTCGGTTTGGCCGTGAACAGGGGAACTCAGCGAGCCCATGAAAACCGCCAGCATCGACAGGAAGAGAATTCTTATCATTCGATTTATTAATTAAGAGCTGTATTTCAAGTTACTTCTTCTATTCAGTAGTCTTCGACGGTTCTGCGCGAGTGCTAGTTGCCTGAACGCACCAGGGTAAGCCGAAGATAGCGCAACTTTGTCGAAGACCAAAAGCCCCGGCAGTTCACATGCAAAAGCGCTCAATTGCCTGACACAGAATAGTAACGCAGTGATCGAGTTGAGCGACAGGCACAAACTCGCCGGTGCGATGCGCCACGCGGATGTCGCCGGGGCCAAAGACGACTGCTTCGGCGCCGAGGGCGATCATGCTCGGCGCCTCAGTGCCGAAGGCCACAGTGCCTGACGTTTTCCCTGAATATTCTTCGAGAAACCTGACTACCTGTGAATGGGCACTGGTCTCGAAACTTTCATCGGCGCGGGCCGCGTCGATCTCGCAGGCGAAATTCGGATCTTCTCTTTGAAGGTCCGCGGCGGCCTGTTGGACGAGCTTTAAGACATGATCGCGTTGCTGTCCCGGGATCGATCTCCACTCCAGCGTGAAACCGCACTCGCCTGCGACCACGTTCTTTGCCGTGCCCCCATCGATTAAGCCGACATTCAGCGTCGTGTAAGGAGGATCGAAATCAGGGCGCTGGTCGTTCTTTAATTCTCCGGCGATTTCTTCGATCCGTTCGATCAGGCGGGCAGCGCCAAAGATCGCTGACACGCCGAGTTGTGGATAGGCGCTGTGAGCTTCACGACCGCGCACCATAATTTGCGCCAGACAATAACCCTTGCCGGCGCGCACCGGTTGCAGCGAAGTTGGCTCGCCGACAATTGCATATCGGGCCTGCAATGGTTTCGCACTTGCGAGCCGCTTCGCTCCAAGACATCCAATTTCTTCGTCAGCAGTAAAGATAAGAGCGAGCGGTCTTTTTATTGCCACCAGGTCGAGGCTTTCGACTGCCGTCAGGGCAGCGGCGATGAACGCTTTAGTGTCGCAAGCGCCCCGTCCGAAAAGCTTGCCGTCCTTTTCAGTTAAGCGCAACGCTTCGGTCCATTGGCGATCGTAGGGAACTGTGTCCGTGTGTCCAACCAGCGCTAGTTCTACCTGGGGAGAATCAGTGAAAGCATCGCCGGCTAGGGCGAGAAGGTTGATTTTCTCAGCGCCGGATTCATCGATGTGAGAAAAGGACTTAGTCACAAAGCCGGCGGATTCACATCGCTCAGTAAGGTAAGAAATGATTTCCGCATTTGAGCGGGACGACACCGAATCGATGGCGACCAGATCTCTTAATATGGCTTCCGCTGTCATGTCTTAATCAAAAAAGCGAGGGCAAGCACCTTCCTGACCTGGAAGAAGTCAGCACCGCGTGCGTAAGCAGGAGGGACAATCATTCAATCTTAAGTTGATTGCTTGACCCATCTGCTTACGGATGTTACTGACCTATTTTCATCAACGGGGCAAGCCCAGCTCACTAACTCCACAATCTCTTTTGCAAATCACTGAACTTCTCGACGATTTCCTTCTGCTCAATATGCCGGCCATCCGAAACAACTGGTTTGCCCCCTACCACGACTTCGCGGATGGCTGCCCGCGATAGCGAAAAGACGATATTCGAGATCAAGTCGTCCGAGGATGAGCCGGCGATCGAAGGGTCGTTCAGGTCAACAGTAAAAAAGTCTGCCGGTTTTCCTGCCTCAAGAAAACCACCCGTGGCGCCGATGCTGCGCGCGCCTTTGATGGTGGCGCAATCGAAAAGTCGCGAAGCCAGGCCGGAAACCCAACCGTCAGGGAGGGTGCTTTTTTGATCCACGGGCTCAAATGCACCCTCCATCACGGTCGGGTTTCTGCCCGCGAGCACAACCCTCTCAAGTTTCTGCAGACGCAAGTGATACTCGAGCTCGCGTGCGTCTTCCAGCAGATCGATTTGCGCGTGACTATCAGTGCCCAGACACACATCAACATCCTGTCTGAAATATTCATCGACAGGCACTACACCATCGCCAAGATTTCGCTCAGTCGTCGGACAGGCACAAACGAGCGCACCGGTCTTTCCGAAACCGGCGATCGCTTTCGCGG
>WNGE01008891.1_pt1 | contig 10637 bp, 9 predicted proteins | sample 5400651 | NCBI WGS metagenome assembly WNGE01 (sample SAMN13153370, study PRJNA577476) | soil metagenome | isolation source: 60 cm soil or saprolite under grassland replicate 2 | place: USA:California | collected 2016-06-15
GCATCGTCTCGGCCGTGGCCTGGCGAGCATCCCGAGCTGTGGTCACGCCCCCGTTCGACTTCGTGATGTAGAGCGGCACCCGCACGCCGGCACCGCCGAGCTCCCGCTCGAGCTGCCCCAGGTACTGGTCCACGCGAGGTCGCACATAGGCGCTGAGGATGGCCACCATCGTGCGCTCGTACTCCCGGATCTGCGGCCAGACCTCGTGCGAGCACGAGACGTGCAGGCCGGGGAAATGCTCCGCCAGCACCTTTCTGGCCTCCGCCTCGTGCGCGGGCGTCCGGTAGGCGTTGACGAACGAGACGACGAGGGCCTCGGCGCCTTCCAGCTCGACGAGCCGCGTCGCCTCGCGGAGGAGCTCTTCGTGGTCGAGCGTGGTGTCGACGGTGCCGTCGGCCAGGATGCGCTCGGTCACCTCACCCACGCGGTAGCGCGGGATGAGCGGAAGCGGACGCGTGGCCGTGAAGTTCACCGGACTCGCGAGCCGCAGCCGCTGGATCTCGAGCAGGTCGCCGAAGCCCGCGGTAACCAGGAGCCCCAGCGAGGCGCCGTTGCGCTGGATGACGGTGTTGATGGCGATCGTCGTGCCGTGGACGAGATAGTCGATGGCCCCGGGATCGAGGCCCCGCTCGGTCACGAGCGCGCGGACCCCGTCGAGGACGCCGCGGCCGGGATCGCCGGGCACCGTCGGCGACTTGAAGCTCGCGAGCTCGCCCGTCACCTCGTCGAGGAGGCTGAAGTCGGTGAACGTACCGCCGATGTCGATGCCGAGCCGATACCGCGGTCGGATGATCACGCGCCATGCTAGCGAGGCAGCACCGCACCGTCAAGGGGCGTCTCCCGCACGGTTCGCGCAACTCGGCCCCCTCACCCTGCCCTCTCCCCCGCGAACGGGGGAGAGGGATGAAAACGGCCGCGTCCTTCCAGATCCCTCTCCCCCAATTGGGGGAGAGGGCAGGGTGAGGGGGAGCGCTCGCGCATGCTACAGGCCGAACGAATCTCCGCCGGGCCGCAGAGGTATACTCGCCAAGCCATGCGCGTCGCCACCGTCACGCCCGTCCTCGTTGACGTCCCGCTCGTCAGCCCGGTTCGTGGCGTGCACGGCGCGACGGCCGTGCAGCGCAGCGTGCTCGTGCGTGTCACCACCGACGAAGGTGTCGAGGGGTGGGGCAATGTCGATCCGACCCCGGGCTATTCGCTCGTGTCCGCGATGGACATCCACGACGCCGTCGCGCGACTCGCCCCCGCCCTGATCGGCGCTGATCCCTTCAACCTCCATCGCGCGCTGGCCGTCATGGATCGCGAGATCTCGGAGGGCTTCGAGGCAAAAGCCGCCATCGAGATGGCGCTCCTCGACGTGAAAGGGCGGGCGCTCGATCTTCCCGTCCATTCCCTTCTCGGCGGCGCCCTGACGCACGAGGTGACGCTGAACGCGTGGATCGGCACCGTGGCGCCCGAGCAGGCGGCGCGCGAAGCCGCCGAGTGGCTGCGCCGCGGGTTCGCCACCGCGAAGATCAAGGTGTCGGGCGCGGGCCCCGAGGGCGTCGCCCGCGTCGCCGCGGTGCGCGCGGCGGTCGGCGACCGCATGGGACTCCGGGTAGATTTCAACGAGAGCCTCACCCTCGCCGAATCGGTGGCGTTCATCCGGCGGCTCGAGCCGTACGCGCTGACCCTCGTCGAGCAGCCGATCGCGCGCTCCGACCTCGCCGGTCTCGCCCAGATCCGCCGGGCCATCAGCATCCCGCTCATGGCCGACGAAAGCGTGACGGGGCCGGCCTCGCTGATCGACATTATCCGCCGGGAAGCCGCGGACATCGTGAAGGTCAAGGTCATGAAGCAAGGAGGCCTCCTGCGCACACGGCAGATGATCGAATGCGCGGCCGCGGCCGGCCTCCGCGTGGTCATCGGGCACGGCTTCGGGCTCACCCTCTCGACGCTGGCCGAGGCGGCCGTGGCCGCCACGTGCGACGCCGTCATGCCAGGGTGCGAAGCCGTCGGGCCATTGAAGATGGCCGGCGACGTGGTGAGGGATCCGGTCAACCTCGAGGGCGGCGCCCTGCGCCTCACGGATGCGCCCGGTCTCGGCGCGACCATCGATCCCGACGCGCTCAAGCGCTATCGCGTCGAGCGATAGGCGGGGAGAGGGCAGGGTGAGGGGTGGCTAAGGTGCAGGGCAAGAGGAGGGCCCATGGACGTTCGCGACGAGATCCTCAACCGCATCGATGAGCGCCAGGACGAGTGGCTCGGACTCCTGGGCGACCTCGTGCGCCGGCCGAGCGAGAACCCGCCGGGCGACACGCGGGCGGCGGCCGAATGCCTGGTCGAGTACCTCGAGGGCAAGGGTCACGCGCACGAGATCGTAGAGCCCAAGCCGGGGATGGTGAACGTGGTCGCGACCACCGACCGCGGTGCCGGCCGCTCCGTGATCCTCAACGGTCACCTCGACACGTTCCCGGTTGGCGACCGCGGCGGCTGGGAGCGCGATCCCTTCAGCGGCGAGGTCGTCGACGGCAAGGTCTTCGGCCGCGGCGTCTCCGACATGAAGGCGGGGACGGCGGCGTCGCTCATTGCCTTCTGCCTCCTCTCCGAGCTGCGTGACGAGTGGAAGGGCCGCCTCACCTTCGCCGCCGTCGCGGACGAAGAAACGATGGGGCCATGGGGCGCCAACTACCTCGTGGATCACCATCCCAAGCTGCGGGCCGACGCCGTCCTCATCGGTGAGCCCAGCACGCCTTCGACGGTGCGGTTCGGCGAGAAGGGTATGGTGTGGTTCACCCTGACCGCGCGCGGCCAGATGGGCCACTCGGCCTATCCACACCACGGGTGGAACGCGATCTTCGAGATCGCGGAGGCTCTCGCCGAGCTGCGCCAGATGGAGACGATGGCGTGGCCGGTGCCGGAGGAGTTCCTCCGGCGCATCGACGAGGCCCGCGCGCCAACCACCGCCATGCTCGGCGGCGGCACCACCGATGTCCTGTCCTCGGTGACGGTCAATGCCGGGGTCATCACGGGAGGCACCAAGATCAATCTCATCGCCGACCAATGTCGCGTGGAGATAGACGTCCGCATTCCACCCGGGGTGGCCAGCGCCGACATCCTGCGCATCGTTGGGCGCGTCGTGCGGCGGCATCGCGGGATGCGCTACGACCTGATCCAGCGCAGCGAGCCGAACTGGACGCCGCCGAGCCACGAGTTCCTCCAGACCGTCCACCGGACGGTGACCGCGGTGTGCGGCGAAGCCCCGTTCTTCAACATCTCGGGCCCGGGCACCGACTCCCGCGTCTTCCGCCGCGCCGGCATGCCCGTGGCCGTGTTCGGCCCCACCCCGTACTTCCTGGGCGGGGCGAACGAGCACGTCACGGTCCGCGACTATCTCGACGTTATTCGCGTCCACGCCCTGAGCGTCCTGGAATTCCTCCGCGCGTAGGGTTACGGCCCCCTGATGGGGTGCGCGTCAGGGGCGACCGAGCTTCGGGTTCAGGGCTTCCGTGAGGCCGTCGCCCAGGAGGTTCCAGGCGAGGACGAGGAGCAGGATGGCGAGCCCGGGCACCAGCGAGAGGTGTGGCGCCGTCCGCAGATACTCGCGCGCGGTGCTGAGCATCGCACCCCACTCGGGCGAGGGCGGCTGCGCGCCCAGGCCGAGGAAGCTGAGCCCGGAGCCGATCACGACCACGGTGCCCATGCGCAGCGTGAACTGCACGACGATGGGGGCCAGGCAGTTGGGCAGGATGTGCCGCCACAGGATGCGCGGCCCGCTGTTGCCGAGGGCCCGCGCCGCCGCCACGTGCTCCGTTTCCTTGATCGCGTGGGCGGCGCTGTGGGTGACCCGCGCGAAGCCCGGGATGGTGTTGATGCCGACGGCGACCATCAGGTTGACGATGCTCGGGCCCAGCGCGCTGACCACGGCGATGGCGAGCAGGAAGCCGGGAAAGGCGAGGATGACGTCCACCACGCGCATGAGGATCTCCTCAGGGGCCCCGCCACGATAGGCGGCGGCGAGGCCCACGATTACCCCCACGCCGGCCGCGATGACGGAGGCGCCCAGGGCCATGCCGAGGGAGATGCGGGCGCCGTGGAGAATGCGCGACAGGATGTCGCGCCCCAGCTCGTCCCGACCAAGGCCGTGGCTCCACGACGGCGCCGCCAGCGCGCCGTCGAGGTGCTGCTTCAGGGGATCGTGGGGCGCCACCCAGGGCCCGACGGCGGCCATGAGCAGGAAGAACACGACGAGGGCGAGACCGGCGACCGCCGCGCGGTTGCGCGTGAAGCGACGCCACGCCGCCACGGCCGGTCTAGTACTTGACGCGGGGATCGGCATACCCGTACAGGAGGTCGGCGACGAGATTCACCAGTACGGAGACAAAGGTCACGAGCAGGATCGAGCCCTGGACGACGGGAAAGTCCCGCATGCCGATCGATTCGACGATCAGCCAGCCGATGCCGGGGAACGAGAACACGGTCTCCACGAGCACCGATCCCGCGAGCACGAACCCGAACTGCAGGGCCACCACCGCGATGATGGGCAGCAGCGCGTTGCGGAGCGCGTGGCGCACGACGATCACGCGCTCCCGCACGCCCTTGGCGCGCGCGGTCCGGATATAGTCCTCGTCGAGCACGTCGATCATGCTGGTGCGGGTCATGCGCGCGACGATGCCCAACGTGGAGGCGCCGAGGGTCACCGCGGGCAGGACGAGATGGACGAGACCCCCACTGCCGCCGGCCGGGAACAGACCTAGGAGGACGGCGAAGACCACGATGAGCACGATGCCGAGGTAGAAGGAGGGCGTCGAGACACCCATCATGGCCACGACCATGGTCACGTGGTCGAACGCCGAGTGCCGGCGCGCGGCCGCGACGATCCCGGCCAGGAGACCGATGGTCGCCGCGAAGAGCGTGCTCAGCACCGCGAGCAGCGCCGTGTTCCAGAGACGCGGCCCGATCTCGTCCAGGACCGGGCGCTGCGTCTTCAACGATCGCCCGAACTCGCCTCGCAGGACGTCGAGGAGGTATCGCTCGAACTGGACGTGCAGCGGCTGGTCGAGGCCGAACTCGTGGCGAATCGCCTCGAGCTCTTGGGGCCCCGCGTCGGGGCCGGCCACGAGGCGGGCGGGATCACCGGGGACGATGCGCATGGTGACGAACACGACCACGAGGATCCCGAACAGCACCGGGAGCAGGAAGAGCAGGCGACGGCCGATCAGGCGGCCCATGCACGGGAGGTCCTTATTTCTTGATCACCGCGTCCTTCACGACCGCGCCACCGAACGGGATCACGTACACGTTCTGCAGCTCCTTCTTCGCGGCGCCGATGAACTTGGGCGCGACCAGGAAGAGCCAGGGAGCGTCCTCCATGATCTGCTTCTGCGCGACCTTGTACGCCTCCATCCGCTTGGCGCTGTCCGTGGTCTGGCGCCCGGCGGCCAGGGCGTTGTCCACGGCGTCGCTCTTGTAGAAGGCGAGGTTGTAGGCGCGCGGCGGCCAGTTCGTGGAGAGGAAGGTCCCCCCGAGGCCCCAGTCGGCGTCCTGCGTGCCCACCGACCAGGCGAGCATGGCGAGGTCGTAGGGGGCGATGGGGTCGGGCTTCTGCCCGACGCGCCCGATGTACGTCGCCCACTCCATCTTCACGATCTGGATGTCGAAGCCGACTTCGCGGAGATAGCCGGCGACCGCCTCGCCGACCTGGCGGTCCTGGACATACCGACCGTCGGGGATCCACATCACGAGCTTGGTGCCCGGGTTCACCCCGGCCGCCTTCAGGAGCTCCTTCGCCTTGGCGGGGTCGTACTTGTAGTAGTCCCCAACCGCGGTGTAGCCCCACAGGAACGGCGACACCGGCGACTTCGTCAGCGCCACGGCGAGGCCGTTGTAGATGTTCTTGACGATCGCCTCCTTGTCCACGGCGTAGTTGACGGCCTGGCGGACCCGCACGTCCTTGAAGATCTCCTTCTGCATGTTCAGCGCGAAGTGCAGGTTGTCCAGGCTGTCGACCATCATCACGTTGAGCTTGGGGTTCGCGCGCAGGCGACTCACGTCCTGGATCGGGACCGGGGCCGCCATGTCCGCATCCCCCGCCTCCAGCATGGCCACCCGCGAGGCAGGCTCGGGGACGGGCTTGAAGGTGATCGTCTCCAGCGCGGGCTTGGACCCCCAGTAACCCTCGAAGCGCTTGACGATGATGCGGTCCTTGTGCACCCATTCCACGAACTCGAACGGCCCCGTCCCCGTGGGATGGAGGTTGATCTCCTTCCCCCACTTGGCGAGCGCCTTCGGGCTGTTGAACATCGCGCGCCGGCCGGCCAGAGTTTGCAGGAGGGCGCCGTTGACCTCCTTCAACGTCATCTTGAGCGTGTGCTTGTCCACGACCTCGACACCCTCGACGCTGGCGAACTGCGAGAGGGTCAGCAGGCCGTTGGCCTTGTCGAGCCAGCGATCGAAGTTGACCTTGGCGGCCTGGGCGTCGAACTCCTCCCCATCGTGGAACTTGACGCCGTGCCGGAGCTTCCACGTGATGACCTTCCCGCCGTCGGAGAACGCCCACGACTCCGCGAGCTGAGGCACCAGCTTCTGGTCCTTGTCCCAGCCCACGAGGCCTTCGAACATCACGCTCTGCACGAGCATGGAGGGCACGTCGCCGGTGGCCGCCGGATCGAGGCGCGCGGCGTCCGATTGGGTGGCCAGCACGACGGCGCCGCCGCGCGGTTGGGCACCGGCCACGAGTGCGGACACGGCGACCATCAGCAGCATGGCCAGGGTGCACATCCACGGAAGGCTGCGGAATTGACGATTCATGCGTCCCTCCCTCTTGGTTCGTTGCGGTCGGCCCGAGCCGTCACAGGAAGCCGAGATCACCGTGGTGCTCCATCTCCCGCACGAACCGCGTGAGCACCTGGACGGCGCCCGCGAGATCGTCGAGGTCGACCACCTCGTTGGGAGAATAGGAGTACCGTCGCGGCACCCCGATGCTGATGGTGGGGATGCCGTCGCGGCTCAGATGAATCGAGGCGGCCTCCGTCGAGCCACGTGTGAGATGCGTGGCGAGCTGTACGGAAACCCCCTCGGCGTCGGCGGCCTGCAGGAGGTACCGCTTCATGGCCGGGTGGGCGATGCTGCCGCGGTAGGTGCCGGTCGAGGCGGCGAGGAGCACGACGGGCCCGTGTCCCATGACGACGGAAATGTCGCGGGTCGGGCTCGAGTCCGGTGTGTCGCCCGCCGAGAGGCCGTCGATGGCGATGGCGTAGTCGGGGCGGAGCCGGTGCGCGGCCATGGCGGCGCCGCGGAGGCCCACCTGCTCGAGCACCGTGGCCACGGCATGGACGGTGGCGAAGGGCTGGGTGTCCTTGAGCTCCGCGAGCATCTGGATGAGGATGGCCACGCCCGCTCGGTCGTCCATGCCCTTGCCACACACGCGATGGCCGTCGGAAAACTCGGCAAGCTCGCCGATGAAGGTCACCGGATCGCCGATCCGGATCCCCAGCGCCGCCACCGCGCCCGCGCTGGGCGCGCCCACGTCGATGTACATGTCCGCCACGGTGGCCGGCCGCGCCAGCTCTTCGGGTGATTGCAGGTGACCGGACTTCGCGCCGATGACGCCGAAGTGGCCGTTGACGGAGACGCGGCGACTGGGCAGGAACGCATCCGCCGTGCCGCCCAGGCGGTCGAAGCGCAGGAAGCCGTCCGGCTCGATGCCCTTCACGATGAACCCGATCTCATCGAGGTGGGCGCTGATCATGAGCACGGGGCGGTCCTGCCCGCCGCGCCGGGTGGCCGTGACGTTGCCGTAGCGGTCGACGTCCACGGCATCGGCCAGCCCGTTCACGCGCTGGCGGAAATACTGGACGAGGGATTGCTCGAATCCGGAGACGCCGTGGAGGGCGACCAGGTCCCGCAGCGTCTCGCGGAGCGCGTCCTTGATTGCCGTCGGACGATCGGCCATCAGGAGACTCTATACGGTCCCGGTCGCGGCGCTGTCAAGGGCGGCCGGCCCTGGGTCAATTTGCTTCGCCATACTTCGTTGCGAGCGGGCGGGCAGCCCTCAACCTACACCCACGTACGCCTCGGGCTGCCGACCCGCTCGCGCGTGGCGGTTCGAGCTGAGGGCGCAGCCCGAGGCGAGGGCTGAGTTGATCTGGCTCGCAACTTGCCCCAGTGCCTATGCCCATCTGACGTGACCCCCGCCTCCCCGGTAGACGGCCTCGAAGGCGGGCTCGGCCTCCGACGCGAACGTTTTGATCGCCTGGTGATATCCGTACTCGTCGGGCTGCGTGACCGGCATCACGGCCTCCCTCAGGGCGTTCGGGCTCCTCGAGCGACGTCGCCGACCATAAGCCGCGGCCGCCAGCGGTGTCAAACGGACGGCGCTAGCCCTTCGCCGCGCTGCCGACGACGGCGTGACTAGGCGCGCGGCCGGCCGTCGGAGCTGATGTTCGCGGCGTCGGTGAGCGCGTAGCGCGCGAGCTCTATACCGTTCACGAACCACAGGTCGCCGACGTCGCGCATCTCGTCGACGAGCTGCTGCAACATGTTGAGACGCGATGGACGACCCGTGTACTGCGGATGCAGGATCAGCATGGTCAGCCCGCCGAGGGCGTGAATGCCGCGAAACTCGTCGCGCCACACCGACAGCACCGCCGACGGCGGAAAGATCTGGCGGTAGAGATTCGGGCGCAGGCCGAATGCGAAGAACGGACCGTCGTCGAGGATCCACGACGCGGGCAGCTCGACGAGGGACGGCGTGTCGGCGTAGCGGTACGGCCACAGCGAGTCCTGCAGATTACTCGCGTAGAGGAAGCCGTGCTTGGCGAGCAGGCCCGCCGTCTCGTGGGTGATCTCGTAGAGCGGCGCGCGGTACCCGACGGGCCGCGTGCCCGTGATGTCGGCGAGGATCTTCGAGCTGCCGGTGAGGATCGCCTCTTCTTCCTCGCGGGACTTTCCCTCGAGCGCTTCGTGCAGATATCCGTGATGGCCGATCTCGTGACCGCGACGATGAATCTCGGCCACGGCGTCCGGCCAGCGTTCGGCCGTCCACCCCGGCACGAAGAACGTCGACTTCATCTGGTTCCGGTCGAGGAAGTCCAGGATCAGCGGCACGCCCACTTTTGGTCCGTACGCGCCCTGCGACATCACGCTGAGCCGGTTGATGTTCTCCGGGTCGCGCGAGATCCAAGCCGTCTCCGCGTCGAGATCGAAGGTGATGCACACCGCAGACTTGACCCCGGACGGCCAGGTGATCGGGGGCTTCATGAGGCTCGCCATCGTCCGGCAAGTGCTTTCGCCTGTCAAGCCGCGACCGGTGTATCCTCTTGCCACTCAGCTCGCCAGGAGGGAGAAAAGACATGAGCGACGTCAAGAAGCAGCTCGCCAAGTGGATCGACGACGACCGCGACAAGATCATCAAATTCCTGTGCGACTTCGTTCGCGCGAAGAGCCCGAACCCGCCCGGCGACACCACGCTGGCCGCGGCCCACGTCACGCGCTTCCTCGAAGCGAACGGCCTGCCCTTTCGCGTGATCGCGCCCCAGCCGACCATGCCCAACGTCGTGGGCTCGTTCGACACGGGCAAGCCTGGTCATCACCTCGTGCTGAACGGGCACATGGACGTGTTCCCCGCCGACGCCCAGGCCGAGGGATGGACACAGGATCCGTGGGGCGGGGCGATCGCGAACGGAAGGATCTACGGACGCGGCGTCGCCGACATGAAGGCGGGCACGTCGGCGTCGGTCTTCACCTACTACTACCTCCATCGGGTGCGCGAGCACCTGAAGGGCAAGCTGACGCTCACCGCGGTCTCCGACGAGGAGACATTCGGTCCGTGGGGCGCGCGCTATTTGATGGAGCATCATCCGGAAGTCCATGGCGATTGCTGCCTGAACGGCGAGCCGAGCAGTCCTCTCACCATCCGCTTCGGAGAGAAAGGCCCGTTCTGGGTCAAGTTCACGCTGCGCACGAAGGGCGCCCACGGCGCCTACACGCATCTCTCGCCGAGCGCGACCAAGCGCGCCGCGCGGCTGATCGTCGACCTCGAGGAGCTGACCACGCTCGAGCCGTCGGTGCCGATCGACATCGCCGATGCGCTGGCGGGGGCCGCCGCGGCGATCGACGAGGCGCAGGGCCCGGGGGCGAAGGACATCGTCCAGCGCGTCACGCTGAACATCGGTGTCATTCACGGTGGCGTCAAGGTGAACATGGTGCCCGGCACGTGCTCGTTCGAGGCCGACATCCGCCTCCCGCCCGGTCTCGGCAAGGAGGAGGTCTTGGCGAGGATCCGCGAGATCGTGACGCGCTATCCGGAGGCGACCTTCGAGGAGATCAACTACAGCGCGCCGAGCGCCTGCGATCCGAACCACGCGATGGTAGGCATCCTGCGCGCCAACGCCAAAGCCCTCGGCCGGCCCGACCCGGCGCCGATCGTGAGCCTCGGGGGCACGGACGCGCGCCTCTGGCGCCAGCGCGGCATTCCCGCCCTCGTGCACGGGCCGTTTCCACGCGGCATGGCCCAGGCCGACGAGCACGTGGAGATCGAGGAGTTCCTGCACGTGGTGCGCATGCACGTCCTGTCATCGTTCGACTACCTGTCGGGGTCAGGTCTTACAATATGACACTGTGTCGCGACTACCCACTCTTCGGGTACCCGCCGCAAC
>WNGE01008896.1_pt1 | contig 10636 bp, 8 predicted proteins | sample 5400651 | NCBI WGS metagenome assembly WNGE01 (sample SAMN13153370, study PRJNA577476) | soil metagenome | isolation source: 60 cm soil or saprolite under grassland replicate 2 | place: USA:California | collected 2016-06-15
CTCCAGCGCCTCGGCGATGTGGTCTTCGGTGATCTGGCTGACGTGCCGGATACCGGTGTGCACCGCGATCCGGCCGGCCGCCCACCGCATGGCCTGCCGCTGGGTTCCCCGGTTATAGCCGAGGGCGACTGCCTCCTCGATGAGCTCGGAGGTTCCCAGGTCGATGTCCATCGCGGTGGCGGCGTCGGCGATCCGGATCTGCCCGGCGCCGAACATCCACGCGTAGTCCAGGGTGAGGTAGCCGCGCAGCGCCAGGAACACCAGGTAGGGCCGGGCCTGGAACGAGACCGGGTAGGACGGCTGCTTGTGCGGCTCGCCCGGGAGCCGGCCGGCTCGCTCGGCGAGCGGCGCGGCGAACCAGTCGGCCATCCGGGGCCAGGCGGCCTTGAACGCGCGGTAGTAGCGGATCTTCTGGTTGCGGTAACCCGGGTGGATGTCCTGGCCGCGGACGAAGGCGAGGTACTCGGACTCGGGACAGTGCCGCCGCCGGGGCTTGCCCGCCGGGGGCGGGCGTGATGGCCGCCAGCGCGGCGGCCGAGACGTGACCGGCCATCAGGCCCGCTCTCCGCCGGCGCGGGCCGGGCCGCCGAGCGCCCGGTTGTAGTCGGCCACCACCGCCGGATCCGAGACGCGGGTGTAGATGCGGGTGGACTCCGGGGAGGCGTGGCCGAGCCTCTTCTGCAAGGTCAGCTCCCGCATGCCGCCCTCCCACATCGCCGTGGCGTGCGTGTGCCGGCAGGCGTGCGGGGTCACCCACGGCGTGCGGATCCCGGCCCGGGTAGTCGCGCGGGTGAACATCTTGACCAGGCCGTCGTGGCTCAGCACCTCCAGCCGCCGCTTGCCGCGCCCGCCGATCAGGAACACCAGCGGGCTGCCGGCATCAGCCGGGCGCTCCTCCATCACGTACGCGCTGAGCATGGCCAGGGTGTCCGGTTCGTGCAGGTCGACGACCCGCTCGTAGCGGGACTTGGACCGGGCGCCCTTGGGATGGTCGTCGCGGTGACGCACGACCACCCGGCGGCGGCCGTAGGCGATGTCCTCCAGATGCAGGCCCAGCACCTCACCCGGCCGCAGGCCGCCCTGCAGCATGAGCAGCACGATCGCCCGGTCCCGCTTGCTGCGCAGCTGCACCAGCAGCGCCTCGGCCTGGGCCTGGCTGAGCGGCCGCGGAACCCGCTGCACCGTCTTGACCCGTACCGCCCGGCGGACCGGCCGCTGCCGGCTCGCCCGGCCCATGAACGGCCGGTGCCGTTCAGGGACCCGCTGCAACGCCGGGTCCGGCCGCTTCTCGATCGGGTTCAGCCGCTCGAACAGCCCCGCCAAGATGACGTACTCATAGAAAGACGACACAGCAGCGAGAATCCGGTTCACCGTGCTGGCAGCCAGCTTGGTCGCCGGGCCGCCGTCCGCATCGACGACCACCACCAGCGTCATCCGCTGCCGCGGCCTGGACGACGGCACCGACCGCAGGTACTCCAGCAGCGCGATCGAGTGCCGCGGGGCGAACTCCTCCCAGCTCAGGCCGGCCCGGTCAAGGAACCGCCACAGATGGCGCAGGTCGTAGGCGTAGGAAAGGAGCGTATTGGGGGAACAGTCCCGGGCCGCCAGGAACCGCATGAACCCCGACACGACCTCGATCGGCTCGCCATCCTCGTCGAGCAACTCGACCTGGCGCGAACCCTCATCGTCATGCTGCCACCGCACTCGCACGGACACCTCCGGATCCGGCCCGACCGCCCCCGGGCCCACCAGGGAATCCTGGTGCCAGTAGGGCAGGCGGGACAAGAGGTGTCCATGTAACAACAAGTCCGGCGGTGTCCACGGTGTGCTCGCCGAGGGGCAGGTCGGTGGGGTTACCGAAGATCTCGTCCAGCACGGCGACCGCCTCGCGCCAGGTCGTCGGGATGACCTCGGTGCCGTACGTGGAGTGCTGATCGGAGACGTGCGTGTAGGTGGTGGTGCCCTCGTCAAGGAAGTACCGCGACAGGGCGCGGGCGGTCAGGCTGCGGCCGCGCTGCGGGAACCGCTGACCGTCGGAGGACGAGAGGGTGCCGCCGCCCCACGGCGCGGCGAGCAGATGCTGATGGTGGGCGTTGACCAGCCGGGTGTTCGCCGCACGCAGGGTTTCTTGCCGCAGGTACCACTGCGCGGTCCAGGCGAGCTGATCCTCGGAGATGCCCGAGGCGTCGGCCATGCCGGCGTAGCCGAGGTTGCAGGCATAAGCGATCAGCGCCGCGTACAGGTTGCGGGTCAGGTCAGGGTTGCACGGCTGGGCACCGCCAGCGTGGGTGAACTCCTCGCTGAAGCCGGGCATCTGATCGACCTCGATCAGCAGCGCCGGCAGCTCCACCCGCGGCAGCCGGGCGGCGCAGGCCGCGGCGAGCGTCCCGGCTTCGCCGGGAAGCTGTTCGGCGGGCAGCGGCAAGACGATCAGGTCGCCGTTCTCGCCGATGCGGGCGAGTCCCTCGGTGCCGGGGTCGGCCAGGACCGTGTCGAAGCCGGCCAGTGCCGCGTGGAGCTCGGCTTCGAGCCGCTCCAGTTGCCGGTACGGGTCCGCGTCGGTGCCGGTGACGGTGCAGAAGTCATCACGTTGCCCGGCCCAGCGCCCGGGCGGCAGCAGCAGGGTGGCCGGGTCGGTGTACCGGCGCGATCCGGGCACCCACAAGTCGCCCGAGCGCAACCCGGCCTGCACCGCGTACAGCACGGAAAGCTCCCAGTAATGCCGGTAGGACGCACCGCCCGGGTCTCCCGTTCCTGCCCGGCGATCTCGCCGCGCAGCTGCCAGACCACGATGGCGGCGGCGAAGAACTCGATGACCGAGTCCAGCCCGAACCCGGTCAGCGCGATTGAGGACGCCAGGACACCGGCGGTGATGGCGACTGCGGCCTCGGCCACCATCCACGCCATGCTGCCGTATTCCAGCGCGAACGCGCGGCGCCGCAGCCGGGCCGTGCCACCGGCCGTCATGGCGGTCGCCAGGGCTGCCCCCAGGCGGGGCACAGCGCGACCGCGTTCCCGGTCGCGGCCAGCAGCTCCGGTTCGCCTGGCTCATGGTCCCGCGAGGAGCGGATCGTGCGCCGGAGCCGCGGACGGGCAGTATCAGGCCTGCTGAGGGGGCCTGAGTTGTGTGACGTTGCCCGGATGCCCCGTACCGGAGTTTGCGTGGTGAAGCTGGATTGAGAGCTCGTTGATGACCATTGCGTAGAGTTCGTTGCGCTCCTCGAGCTCGCGGTTGCGGCCGCGGAGCCTCTGGTTATCTGCCCGGAGGTCGGTGATCTGGGCCTCAAGGTACTGGAAGGCCGACGGCAGCTTGCTCGCGGCCTGCGCGCGGCGCTGAAAGTCGTCCCTGAGGTCGGTGTGCTTGTGTGTCAGGACCCAGCGCTTAACCCCCGCCTCGGCGGCGAGCTGGACGACGGTGAGCGAGCCAGTTGACCTGGTTGGAGTGCCGGCCAGCAGGCGGTTTATGGCCGCCACGATCGCTGATCGTTCGGCGCGGTCGTTGAGATGACTCATGCGGGCCTGGTCCGTTCATGGTCTGTGATGATCGCTTCCAGCCGTGCAAGTTCGGCCAGTTCGCGGTGGTGGCGGATAGCCGGTGCGAGCGGATCGCTGGTGATCTCCCGCAGCCTTGCGACCCGCTGCCTGATCTCGGTGATGTCGCTGTCGGTCCGGGCGATATTGGGGCATTGAGGGCGGCAGTTGGGGACATCAGGGGTGAAGCGCTTGCTGTCCTGGTCGGTCCGCATCCGGCAAAGAGCCCGGTGCGGGTCGGGGACGCAGGTCATGCCGGCGGCCTTGACGATCTGGATGTCGGGGTTGCCTAGCAGGTCTCGCGCTTCCCGGGTGGTGCGCAGGACCCGGCCGGCGTACCGGGTGGCGCCGGTGCGGACGCGTTGCCTGTAGATGGCGGCTGCAGGACCGCTGACGTGCTCGCCGTCGGTCAGGTGCTGGTCGGCTTCGACGAGCTGGTCGATGTGGTGGAGCCATTGCTCGAAGGACAGTTCGTCGGGGAATCCGGACTCGTAGGAGCCGCTGTAGCCGAGGGTGACGCGCGTCTGCACGTGCCCGTACTGGATCGCCGCTGCGACCAGGCCGCGGGGCCTGCGGACGATGAACCAGGCTAGCGTGCGCCGGAAACGGCCGGCGGCCAGCGGACGGCCGAACCGGTCGGGCGGGATCATCTCGCGGTAGCCGTGGATGCGGCAGTAGTCGTTGATCCAGCTGACCAGCCGAGTGATGTCCTCACTGACGTCGCTGTCGGACCGGGCAAGCTGGGCGCGCTGGCCGAGTATGCTGGTCCGCCCGTTGATCATCAAGGTGGTCGGGAACAGCAGCGGGCTGGAATGCAGCCGCTCCAATACCGCGGCGGCGCGCGCGGCGGGCTCGACCACGACCCAGGGTTCGGCCCGCAGCTCGCCCTCCGGTTTTTTGTTGCCATCGGCGTCCACCACGCCCTTGCCGTGCTTGCCGGTCATCAGCCACAGGTCCTGCGCTTCGTCGCGGGTAACGCAGCCGCGGCGCAGCGCCAGGACCTCGCCGGGCCGGGCGCCTGACAGGTAGGCGACGATGACGAAGCAGGCGGTCTGCAGGTGCCGGGCGAGCATGGGTGCCTGGTTGTAGCTGATGGGATGGTCTGTCCAGGGCTTGCCTTCTAGCAGGCCGGTGGCGTCGTAGTGCAGGTAGGCGTCCTCGGCGACGGGCAGCCCAGAGGCTGCGATCGCTGCCTTGTGGTGCCGGTTTCTGAGGGAGGCCGGGCCGCAGTTGATGAGCCGGCTCATGTGCGCGTAATGCACGACAATGCTGCCATCGCTCTGGCGGAGCCCGGGCAGCGGCAGGTCGTTGTCGCGCAGGAAGCCCAGCAGGGCCGCTAGGTCCCGGGCGATCCGGTTGTGCTCTCGTTGCGGCAGCTGGTTGAGGCCGCGTTGCTGGCCCGCCCAGGTGCGGTTGCAGAGCCGCTTGTACTCGGTGAACGCGGCGATGATGTCGCCGGAGAAATCTTCAACGAACCGCAGTGACCACAGCAGCAGCGGTTCCATCAGCTCCGGATGGATGCGCGGCGTGCGGTTCACCGTCGGCGACGGGCGGCGGCCGACCAGATCGCTGATCGCTTCTCCTGGCCACGGCGGGGTCTCAGGCAGGCGAGCGTCGGCAGGCAGGGCCAGGCGCCGGGACCAGCACCAGCGGACCGCTTGAAGCATGTGCTCCGCGGCCATCACGCGGATCTCCAAGGCGCTCACGTGCTCCACGTAGAGATCGAGGTCCGCGGCGGTTACGTCGGCGAAGCGGCCGATGCCGCGGGTCTGCATCCAGAGCGTGAACGCTCTGAGGCCGCGGATGATGAACGCCACGGTCCGGGCCGATGGCTGCTGCCGGGTGAGCCACCTGTAGCGAAGGATCTGGTCGCCGTTGTAGTTGAGCAGGTTCCAGGCCACATGCTTAACCTGCAGCCGCAGCTGTTCGGGCACGGAGGCGAAGGAGATCGATAGAGCCTTAGAGTTCTCCTCGAAGATCGCTGGGGTCAAGTTCCACCGGTCGTCGGAGAATACCGACAGACAGTCTGCCCGCGTGCCAGGGCGCAGCGGTCGGCTGCCCAGGACGAGCGTGCCGGGACCGGGCAGCTGTACTGCGGCGTCACCGATAGTGGCACGCGATGTGGTGGTCACCGGAGGTCCAGTTCACGGTCGAGGAACCGGGCGATGAGGTCGCGCTGCTCTGTTGTGATCGCGGCCCGGTACCTATCGATGGTCTGGGGCGGGAAATGGCCGAGCACGTCCTGCAGCTGAGCCACCGGCCCGGCGAACTGTTCCGCCCAGCGCAGCGGGGTCAGATCGGCCTTGCGGGCCAGCAGGGCATCATGGGTTCCGATCAGGACGGGCAGGTGCGCGGGGGTGGCGCGAGCGCACGGGCAGCTCAGGCACATGATGAACGACGCCTGGCAGGGCTGTCCGGGCGCGGAAAACGGGCTTGTCAGGTTGTCGGCGCAGGCGGCGAGCACGGTGTCCAGTTCCCCGGCGAGTACCCGCTTGAGTGTCGTGGCGTCCAGCCCATACCTCTTGGCAACCGTTTCGGGCGCAGCGGCGGCTTCGGCTAGGTCCGCTTCCGACAGCACCTTGATCCGCTGGAGCGTGCGAGCTTTGGCCACCTCGGCCTCCAGCACCTGGGCCACGACCTTGCGGTACGTGGCCAGGTCACCGCCGTGGCGGGCTAGGTACTCGTTCACCAGCGTCGCCTCGGTGTGGGCGACCGGCTGCTGGTGGATCTCGACCCAGGCAGCCCGCATCATCACCGAGTCGAACCCGGCGAACCCACGGCTTCGTGCCCAGGCCGTGGGCGCGTAGCGAGGCAGGCCCGTGCGGAAACCCTTGCCGCCCTTGGGGCTCCAGCAGGCGAACAGCCGGTCGGTTCCTGCGTGGCCACGCGCACCAGCCATGATCTCCACTAGGAGCATGAACACACCGAACGGCGTGTGCAGTTCGCCCCGCCGCTGCGTTCTGTCCTGATCCCCCGCCGGCGCTGCGATCCATGGCGGCAGGTCGGCTAGGGGGACGCTCATGCTGGCCCTGGAGGGCCCCCGCCGGTACTTCACCAGGTCGGTGATGGCAGTGGCGGTCTGGCCTGCGTAACCATCAGGCCGGTGATGGCCGGTGGTTGCCTCGTGCAGTGTGGTGATGTTCTGCCCTGTCACGCCCAGCAGCAAGACCGCGGACGCTCCAGTCTCCAGCACGGTGGGGAACAGCTGTGCCATCACCGTGTTCGACCCGCCATGCTTGAGCACAATCTCCTTCTCCATGTTGGCCCGGCCGGCGTAGCGGGGCACGTCGCCGTGGCGGTCGATGTAGTCCAACAGCCAGCCCCGCTCCCAGGATTGCTGGTCACTGTGGTCGACCTGGCCGTCGCGCCACCGTGCAAGGAACTGCCGGCTCTCGCGGATCCGCAGGGCTGCCCGCCTGACCTCAGCACGGGCCTCGGCAAGGTACCGCTCGAACTCGGCGGCGGAGTAACACTGCTTGCCCTGACCTCTTGCACGAGGGGTCCACCACGTCTCCAGATGCCGCTGGAACTCGGCTTGGGTAGCCTCACCGTTCCGCAGCATCCTCCGTAGTCCGGGCATCCGCCTTGGCCAGCCCTTCTCGCCACGGTGCGCCAGCTCATAACCATCCAGATGCACGGGCTTGAGGTCAGCGGGAACCTGCGGCGGCTGATTGAGCCCACCCAGATACCTGGCGAACCGCCGCAGGTCACTGTGAGCGCTCGCCGCCGAGGCCATCCGCCGTTTAGTGCCAGCCGGCCCCGTGGCGACCAAGAAGACATGGGCGAACCACATCCGCAGCTCGGCCGTCACCGGCCAGCTACAAAAATCAAAGTCGTAGGCCTCATCACCGGTCTCGGCGAACACGCGGACCGTCAGCGCGCCCGTCCTCTCGTCGGTGAGCAGCCGTTGCGGTGACCGGTAGCCAGCCGGTGGCAGCGCCGCCCTGCGGCCGTTCACCGGGCCGCCCGCAGCGGATCGGTGCGTACCCGAGGATGCCGGTCCAGCAGTTCCGCCAGCAGCGCCGTCATCCCGGCACCCTCGATGTGCTCAATCAGTAGCGACACGTCAAGCGACCGGAATGGCTCCAAGTAAACGTTCATCGTGGTCGTCACCGTCGTATGTCCCAGCAGCGTCTGAACCAGCTGCCACACGTCTCCAAACTGGGCCCGGAAGTCCTTCATCTCGTCTGCAGTCAAATGCCCGAGCCGCAGCTCATACGACAGCCGGCCGATCGCATACCAGCGCAGCGCCATGCTGTGCCGCAGCCTGTGCGGCGTCGCTTCCATCCCGGCAAGCCCGGCCTTCGCCACCCGCTCATTGGCCCGCTCGAAGGTCTTCTCCCAGCTGTGCGGATCCCGCGGCAGCCCATTCTCGTTCGGGTGCGGCTCTCCTGGAGTGAGTCCAAGTTGAGCGGCCGAGTGCGGCTTACTTCACAGTGACATGGGCGGGCCCTGGGGTCCGCTCGGCGGAGTTCGGCGGAGGCATGGAACCGTCTTCGGCCCAGGGCGGATCGGCAACCCGCTGTCGGGAGAGGCGGCTGATGTGGGTGGCCTGCCGCGGTGCGGGGGCGATGAGTTCCGGGCGGACCGGCTGTCTTTACGTTCAGAGCGGGCTTTCTTTGCGAATGGAGGCATGAGATGAGCATGGTCACCTCGCCCGATGGCACGGTTATCGACTATGACCGCTACGGTGACGGGCCTGCCGTCGTCTTCATCGGCGGAGCCGCGGCCTACCGCGCGATCGATCAGGGCACCACCCAGGCCGCGAGGCTGCTCGCGGCCGAGGGGTTCACGGCGGTTGACTATGACCGGCGCGGACGCGGACGATCCGGCGACACCCCGCCATGGTCACTAGATCGCGAGGTCGAGGACGTCGCCGCGCTGATCAAGGCGGTCGGCGGCGCCGCAGCGCTGTGCACGAACTCATCAGGGGCTGACATCGCGCTTGCGGCCGCCAGCGCCGGGGCCGGGGTTACCGCGCTTGTCCTGTATGAGCCGCCGTTCTTCGCCGGCATGAGCTTTGCCGCGCATCTGGCCGCGCTGCGCTCCCTGCTCGCCGACGGCAAGAACGACGAGGCGATGCGCTACAACCTGACCTCGGTGATCGGATTGCCGGCTGAGGCCGTGGACGAGATGGCGCGGGCGCCTTGGTGGGCCGCGATGGTCGCGGCCGCCCCGACCCTGGTCTACGACCACGCCGCCACGCATGAGATCAATGTCGACCCCGACTGGCGCAGGCGCTGGGCCGCGGTCACCGTGCCAGCGATCGTGTGCTCGGGTGGCCAGTCCTTCCCCGGCATGATCGAGGCGGCTGACGCGGTAGCCGCCGCGCTGCCGAATGCCAGCCGCCGTACCCTGCCCGGGCAGGGCCACCGGCCGGCACCGGATGCGATAGTGCCGGTGCTGGTGGAGTTCCTCAGATCTTGACGGAGGCCACCCTGATCTCGTCCAGGGCTTCCCGCGCCCGGCGGGCTTCTGCTGGCGCGCGAGGAGCCTGCCTGCCCGTGCCGCTGCGCATGTGGGGCTCCTTCCCGTTACGTTCCTGGTTGTCCAAGACCAGAACGCCAGGAAGGAGCCCGATGCCAGGGTATGGGCCGGAGCCAGGTGGTGAGGGGTTTGCCCAGTCCAGGGGGTACTTTGCGGAGCTGGAGGAATGGTTGTCGGGCGGGGAGGCCGCGGCGCTGACGCACGCGGAGCTGGAGGAGCAGCTGGGTGAGCGGGGCCGGGAGCTGCTGCGGCGGCTGCATCAGGATCACCTGGACCTGCGGGCGGCGCGCGAGCAGCGCCGTGATGGGGTGACCGGGGCGGACGGCATTGCCCGCAGCCGGGTGGAGGCTGGTCACCGGCGGCGGCTGGTGACGGTGTTCGGCCAGGTCACGGCGACCCGGATGGCCTACCGGGCGCTGGGGGCGGCGAACTTGCACCCGGCGGATGCGGCGCTGAACCTGCCGGAGGAAAGGCACTCCCACGGGTTGCGGCGGCTAGCGGCGATCGAGGCCGCGCGAGGCTCGTTCGAGTCCGCCGCCGCGGCCATCGTCCGCGCCACCGGGGTCGTCGTGGGCAAGCGCCAGGTCGAAGAGCTTGCCTTGCGGGCCGCCGCGGACGTGGGTGCGTTCTATGCCGGGCGGTGTCCCGGCCCCCGGCCTGACGATGAGCTCCTGGTACTGACCTTCGATGGCAAGGGGATCGTGATGCGCCCCGAAGCGCTGCGGGAGGCCACCGCTAGGGCGGCTGCGGCCGCCCGGCGCAAGCTGGCCACCCGGCTCTCGCCCGGGGAAAAGCACGGCCGCAAGCGGATGGCCGAGCTGGCCGCCGTCTACGACGCGGCCCCGGCACCGCGCGCCGCCTGCGACATCATCGGCCTTCCCGGTCAGGACGGCGACGCCCGCAGGCGCGGCCCGTCCGCGGCGGGCAAGTGGCTGACCGCCTCGGTCACCAGTGACATCGCCGCGGTCATCGCCGCCGGGTTCGGCGAGGCCGAACGCCGTGACCCCGGCCGCCGGCGCACCTGGGTAGCCCTGGTGGACGGCAACGCCACCCAGATCGAGGCCATCACCGCCGAGGCGAAGCGCCGGCACGTCACCGTGCATATTGTCTGCGACTTCATCCACGTGCTCGAATACCTGTGGAAAGCCGTCTGGTCGTTCTTCGAGCCCGGCGACCCGGCCGCAGAAGACTGGGTGGCCGCGCAGGCCGTCAAGATCCTCGACGGCAAGGCCGCCCAAGTCGCCGCCGGGATCCGCCGCCGCGCCACCACTTTCGGCTACACCGGCGCCGAGCGGGAAGGGGCTGACGCCTGCGCGGCCTACCTGACCGCCAAGAAACCCTGGCTGAACTACGCCACCGCCCTGGCCCGCGGCTGGCCGATCGCCACCGGCGTCATAAAAGGGGCGTGCAGGCATCTGGTGAAAGACAGAATGGACATCACAGGAGCCCGGTGGGGCCTCGACGGCGCCGAAGCCATCCTCAAGCTCCGCGCCCTCATCGCGACCGGCGACTTCGACGAGTACTGGCCCTTCCACCTGCGGCAAGAACACCAACGCGTCCACCGCTCCCGCTACAGTCTCGCCGCCTGACCAGCTCACTTCAAAAGAGCCACACCCAA
>WNGE01043725.1_pt1 | contig 10636 bp, 9 predicted proteins | sample 5400651 | NCBI WGS metagenome assembly WNGE01 (sample SAMN13153370, study PRJNA577476) | soil metagenome | isolation source: 60 cm soil or saprolite under grassland replicate 2 | place: USA:California | collected 2016-06-15
CCAGGACCCGCTAGCCAAAGGTGTGGCAGCCGACGCTAGCGAGATCCGCACCACAACGGAGCCGACGATACATCAAACGGCATCCGGCGGACTAGTACGCCCGCGATCCGGCGCGTCGGACACGGAGCGGCACGCCGCCGGCACTCCCCCGCAGTTCACGCCCAGCGCGTGGCTGCAGGCTGTCTCCGAAGACGCCGACCTGGCGACCATGCGGCCCGTGCGGCGCCGCACGATCCTCGCCGTGACCGCCGAGATGGCCCGGGTAGCCGACTGGCGCGGACGGGCTACCCGGCCGACGCGGGCAGGCTCAGCGGCGGCCGCGGAAATCTGTGAGCGGACCGTCTCGCGTGCCTGGCGGTGGATTGAGCACCGGGGTTACGCCGTGGTGACGGAGCCCGGCACGACTCCGCGTTTCCGGCCCGCCATCTTGCGCGAGGGGCAGGGAGGGAACCTGGCGCGAACCTGGCTCCTGATCATTCCGGCCGCACCCGGCCCGCTCGCTGTGCACGAAGCTGTCACCCCTCCTGGGTCTTTCCGTAGGCTCCCCTCCGTGCGGGCGCGCGAGAGTGCCAGATTCGGCCCGTCGCTTCGCTCCGGACTCCCCCATCGGCCCGCCGGCATGCCCGGCAGCGACGGCCAGGCCGACACTCCCGTCAGGGCAAGACCAAAACCCGCGCCAACGGGCCGGAGGCCGACCCGAGGAGCGATGCTTTCCGCCGCTGAGTGGCTGCGGCGGCAATCGGCGACCCTCCGGCGGATCAGCGCGCGCATGCTCCGGCACCTGCTGCGGCCGTTCTGGCGCAGGTCCTGGACCGTCCGTGACGTCCTGCATGCGCTCGACTTCACGTCGGCCGGGGAACCACACGTCTGCACCGATGCCGTCAGGGATCCGGCCGCTTGGGTCCGCTTGCGCCTGTCGGGCTGGCTCAGCCGCGGCGGACTCCCCCGGCGGTCGCACAGCCAGCACCTCGCGGACCTGGACGCGCTGCGGCGGGCCGCGCAGGAATCGCGCCGCCGGGAGCGTGCCCTGGCCGCTGAGCGCGCGGCGGACGTCGACGTGGGCAAGCGCGCGGCTGAGCTCCGCGCGATCATCGCCGGGCGGGTCAGGGCGGCGCCGCGGCGGGCACGCGAATGATTACCGCAAGCGGAAACGCAAGCGGGAACGCTTGCGGCGGGGACGGCGAGGCACCAGACTGCCGGCAACCCAGGAAGGCCAGGTGTGCCATATGCGAGTTACGTTCGGGAATCGCGTGGGCAAGAGCACGAGCAGCGTCTACACGGCGCTTGGCCTGGCCGCGGAAGGCGGCCGGGTGCTCCTGGTCGACGCCGACGCCACCAACCGGACCTGCCTGAAATGGTCCACGCTGGCCGCGGACTGGCCGGCCGCGATCACAGTTGCCAGCTGGGAAGTCCCCGATCTCGCCCGCCGCGTCCAGGCGGTCCAGGGTGACTACGACCACACGGTGATCGACACGGGCCCGCAACGGCCGGCGATCCTGCGGCAGGCACTCATGGTCACCGACGACCTGGTCGTGACCGTCGCCCCCTCCCCCGTCGAGCTCGAGCAGCTGCCAGACACGTTCGGCCTGGCCGCCGAAGTCGACGCCGTATCGCCGACATTCGCCCAGGTGCTGTTCGTCAAGGTCCGCCGCGGGACGCGCAGTAGCGTCGAGGCCCGGCGCTACCTGACAGAACACAATCTGCCGGTGATGGCCGCGGAGATCCACCTCCTGGAGTCCTATCCCCTGGCGTACGGCACCGTCCCCGCAGACCTCGCCGAGTACGAGGCAGTCGTCAAGGAACTCGGCGCCGAGGGCGGCGAGTGATGGCCCGGCAGCGCGCCAGCCAGGCCCGCGATGCGTTCGCCCGGGTCGGTACCGCTCCCGTGGGTGCCCCTGATGACGCCAGCGAACCTGCAAGCATTCCCGCAAGCCATCCTGCCAGTATTCCCGCAAGCGTAAATAAAAGCGTTCCCGATGGCGTTAAGGCTGGCTGGTCAGCTGGCGGAAAGGCTGGCAGGAAGGCTGGCAAGGCATCGCGCCGGGTCGGGCGGCCTCGCGGGCCGGAGCGGGTGGCGCTGACCATCCGGATACTGGCATCGACCGACAGGCGGCTGACGGCTGCCGTCGAGCAGACGGGGGAGTCGCCCCAGTACATCGTGGACGCCGCCCTGGCCGCGTATCTCGACGCGCTCGGCATCGGCTAATCGGGGCAGGTGCCCCATGTCTGCACCCCCGGCTGAGGCGCCCGGATACCGGGCGGCCCTCAGGGTCATTAAGGCCCTACAGTCGTCGGCCCCGGGGGGCGAGGTGCAGGCCCTCGCCCGGGGGGCCTCGACCCCTCCAGCGTCCAGGGCCAGGCTTCCCCGTTATCGCAGAGGCTGGCCTCTAACGCGGGGGGAAGAAACTAACCTTTAATATGCCAATACGGTATAAGTTTCACGTCCGGTCACTCATGACATCGCTCACGCAATCCGTTATATGGAGATCTTGCGCACAATGGCTGTATGAATCACGCGCCAGAGAGTAAAGTCCATGTCACACTGGCGGTGGCCCAGGAGGCGTACGGGGTAAATCTCCCCTGCCTGAACCGCGCCGGGGGATTAAGGCCAGACGAAGCCCAAATGGCCTTAAAAGGGGCGGAACTGAAGGCAGGTAGTTTTGGACCACCGTTGGGATGACGAGTTACCCACTTCGCGCGCCGATCTAGATCCGCAGTACGAAAGAACAAGTATTCGATTTAAGGGTTCGGCCGGGCCACTCAAAGCAGAAATGATTGTCGACGCAGAAAACCAGCTGCGCTCACCGGGCTCGGTTGGCATCACCATGCTTCTGCTGACCGCTGCGGCCTGTGTCCCCGCGGCCGTCATTGGAGCGGCTGAGTGGCTAATGCGCGTGCCCCGGCTGCTCGTAGCCGTTTCCACGTTAGTGATCTTCTTCGCCGTTTTGGTGACAGGTATCATCCTGGCCTTCCGCCGGGCCGGTACTCCGACCGAGCGGGCGGTACTTACCCCGATTACCGGCGTCGTCGGCAGGAAACCGGTCAACGGAAGGTCGGTCAACGGGAGCTCGGCCCGCGGCAGCTCGGTCAACGGGAGGGCCAACGGGAAGCCGACCAAGGGTGCATCGCGCCGTACCCGTGCGTAGGCCCGCGGCGGGCCCGGGGGGGTGCTGCGCCTAGAAGAAGCGCAACTGCTCCAGCTCATCCTGGTCAGCGGTCCGCCGCACATACAGGGCGCCGCCGCTCTGAGTTATCTCTTCGAGGTAGGAGTAGAGCTGGAGTGCCCGGTTAACGGTGTCCGTCTTGCTGTCACCGGTGAGCTTGACCGCCTTGGCAAGTGCCCGGAACGCGCGTGGCGTGAGGTTGACGGTTATTCGCTCTAATTTGGCTTGCTTAGACCGCTGAGGCGATTCGGTGCTGACGGACATCTCGGGTACCCCCTTCTACCGGCCCCCCTTAGAGGGCCGCGGTACGGCACCCCCCGTAGCGCCGGTAGCTGGGGCGGTTCCGTACCGACTGCATCTCAGTACGTCCTCAGTGTGCGCGACTGACATGCCCTCGTCAACCTTTTTTATGCATCTAATACATACATCATATGGCAGAAGAATGGCTTGCAAGCCCGGGAATTAAAGAGCTTTTGCGTCATAACTATACAACTCGTCTAATAATAGATATTTAGTGTAATTAGTTACAAATCAGCAGTTTTCGGCTGATGAGTTCCAGGTTAGGTCGCGGGCGGGTCGACCTGGCTGAGCATCGCTCTGCGGCACTCCTGCGGTCTGCACGGACGCCGCGGTGCGGAGCGTCGGCGAGACGCCCTGCCGCTCCGGGATCATAGGGATGATCACGATGTCGGCTGAGCGCAGAACCTGGCCGAGGACGCCCAGCCGTCAAGGGCGGCCGGGCGTCTCGTCTGCCAGCGGCGGTAGCCTGCAACCTCGGCCCGGGAATGTGCGGAGGCTTGTACCAGACCGAGGAACATCCGGGGGAGAGGCATCGCACCTGCAGGTGCCCGTCGCCACCTGCGCAGCTGCATGGCCAACTCACGGACACCCGGCCCGCCCCCCACGGATGTCCCCTCCCGCATTCCAGCGGATAGCTCCACCAGTCAGGCCGTTGCATATCCCCCATCGGGTCAGTAGAGAACGCCTGAGCGAAACAAGTCAACTACCAGCGAGTTATGCGCGCACGCGGTCTGGAGCTCAGCGTGGGCTGGCGTCGCGGCCTGGCCCGGTCACCCCATTGACTGCCGCCAGCTGGCCTCCGATACGCGCGTCGGACACCTGGCAGCCTCACTCCCGGGGGTGGCGGGCCATCCCAGCCGAACTCCGGCGGATGTGACCAGTCGGCGACTCGGCTGAAGTCGAGGGTACGGCCGGAGAACTGCGCGTCGCTGAAGTCGACCGTGCCGCCGCTCGCAGGTTTGGTCGCTGCCGCGCAGGACGGCAGTAAGTACCACCAGCGCCACGGCCAGCGGGGCGACCACATCGGCGGCTGCAAGTACCGCTCCGATCGCGGGATGCTGATAACCGGCGGCGCCCTCGGCGCCCAGGACACCGGCTCCGGCGCCAAGCTCGCCACGGAGGCGCCGGTCGCTCGGCCCGCCGCCGCCGTGCGCGGCGCGGAGCGGGCCCGCCGGGCGTCAGTAGCCTGCATCGCCGCCCCGCCCGCCCGGGCGGCTGCCGGTGGCCAGCCGGCCCCGCGCGAGCACCGCCGCCGTCTTCGCCCAGTGCCCCAGCATCTGGCTCATTGGGTTGCCCCCTGGCGCCGGGGGGCCCGCAGCGCAGTGCATGGCCGGCCTCGCCGAGCTGGTCGGCCGCGGCGCCAGTGCAGGCACGCCGGAGAGCCCGACCTCGAGGCCCGGGCCCGGTGCTGATTCCAGCGGAATCACCTCGGTCGACGCCTTCGCGGCGGAAAGAATCTTGGCCGCCGAGGTCACGTTCGGGCGGCCTGAATGCTCTTCCTGCTGTGCCTGGCCGCGGGGCCGGGCCTGAGGGCAGCGGAGGGAAGTGACTGCTGGTGGCCGCCCAGGTTCCTCTGGACCGGATGTGCCCGTGGTGCGGGAAGATCAGCTACTCGAGCCGGGCCGCCGCTTCGTGGTGGGCGCGGCGGGAGAGTGCGACTGCGGGTGTCCGGCTTCGGGTGTACCGCTGCCCGGTTGACTGGCGGTGGCATCTGACCTCGAGACGGCCCGCGCGGCGCAGGCCTGATTCCCGCCGCCCGGGCGGGCGGGGCCGGCCGGGGCGCCGGGTGGTGTCGTCGGCCATCTCTGGCCGCTGGTGAGCCTGGGGGTGTCGGTGCTGCCGGAGACAGTGGCAGATGTGGACTTTGTCGCCTTCTACCGGGCCGAGCGCCGGTCGCTCGTGCGGTTCGTGATGTTCTTGGGTTGCGCCGATGCAGACATGGCCGAGGACATCGCACAGACGGCGTTTGCCCGGGCGTTCCCGGTATGGGGCACGATCCGGTTCCCCCAGGCCTGGCTGCGCAAGGTGGCGCAGAACGAGTTCATCCGGCACTGCCGGGCCGCAGCCCGGGAGACCTCGCTGGAAGCGGCACCCGAGCGCGCGGACCGCGTGGCGGGGGTGTCGGCGGCGATGGCCCTGGAGCAGCAGGCTGACACGCGGGAGGTGCTGGACGCGGTGATCGCGAGCCTGCCGCCGAAGCAGCGGCAGGTGATGGACTGGCACTGGGATGGGTTCAGGGACGCCGAGATCGCCAGCCAGATCGGGGATTCCGCGGCGGCGGTGCGCAAGAACCGGAGCCGAGCCATGAAGAAGCTCAGGCGGTCGCTAGCGCAGGTGGGGAGGGATGCGAAGTGAGCAGGCAGCGGTGGCGCACCGGCGCTACGCGCATCACCGAAGACCAGGTGAACACCATGGTGGCAAGGGCCCGCGCCAACATCGCCGTGATCCTGGGGGATGTCCTCGATGATGAAGCGGGCCTGGCCCGGATCTACGCGATGCACGGCCAGCAAGCACCCGCCGGGCCCGGCCCGGGCGCAGCCGGCGTTGATGAGGGCGGCCAGGTTCAGGCGGTGTGCGATCGCATCGCCATGCTGGAAGCCCTGCTGGCGCAGGCCGCCAGGCCGGGCATGCCCTCCAACCTCGCCGGAATGTACCTGGGTATGGCCCGCCGGTTCTTGTTCGAGCTCCGGGCCGGGCTGGCCGGGCGCAGCCTGTCAGCCGAGGATGCCTTCCGCCTCCTCACCAGCGTGCGCCATGACCTGCGGGAGGCGGACAACACTCTCCGCAGGGAGCAGCAGCTTCCCCTCGGGGAAGCCGTACTGACGCGGATCGGTGAGCTGCGGGAACTTACCAGTGACCTGGCCGGGCAGATGGACGCCCTCGCCGAGAAGGTGATGCGGCTGTTCGGCCACTCCGATACGCCCTCCGTAGTTCCGGTCCCTCAGCACTGATCAGGAGAACAGATCCGCCATGGGGAAAGCAGCGCGCAACCGGCGCAGCCGGCAACGGCAGTCGCCTGCAGCCGAGCGGCTGAAGCGCCGCGGCTCGACCGGGTATCTTCGCGCCGACTCGGCCGAGGCCCGGGAGCTGTTCGGGCAGGTGAGCGCCGAAACCGAGATGCCGTGCCGGGCGACCTTCCTGGACGACCCGCTTTTCGGCGGCCACCGGGCCAGGGTCACCGGCCTGACGCCGGAGGGTGACTTGATCACCGATACCGGCCGTGAAGCTGACCGGGTGCCGGTGCTGCTGATCGAGCCGGTGCACACCATCGCTCTGAAAGACCAGGTAACCGGGCTGATGCACGAGGCACGCATCGATGTACTGGTCGGCGCCGGGTGGCAACGCGTGCCAGCGCAGTTCATCATGGCCGGCCTGCCCGCTGATGGCTGGGGCCTCTACAGGTCCGCCGCCGGGGTAGAGCTGTGCGACCCGTACGGCTGTGTCTTCGCCGAGGGCCGGCTGGTTCTTGATCCGGAGTGGGTTTCAGCCGCCGTCAGCGCTCGCTCGGTCATGGTCTTCATCGGGCCCAACCTCGGCGTCCGCGTCCCGCCCGGCAGGTCACCGGAGTCTTACACCGACCGCGACCGGGCCCGGGAATTCCGGGAGGGGCGGCAGAACGGCCTGCTGGCCGCTGCCATTGTGAAATGGCATAGCAGCCCGCCGGAAGAAACCGTGTCCTGGGTCCTGCTGGCGGAGAACACGCTCGGTCCGCAGTCCCCGCCGGTGGCGTATGTGCCGCTGCTGAACCTCAAGGCGCATGGCGGCCCGCAGGCCTTTGGCTTCGCCGACCTGTCTGGATTCGGCCGCGAGCCGATGGAGGTTCCCGTCGCCCGCGACCTGGCGGCGCGGCTGACCGACGCCGACGTAGACCTGATCCGACCGGACGATGACACCGGCGGCTTCGTCGCCGGCTATCTCCATCCCGGCGGGTCCGGCGATGAGCGTTTCGCTGCCTGGCGGGCGTCCGCGGCGCGGCACGGCCGCATCCTGGTGATTACCGGAGCCCGGGATCTCCTGCCCGGCGATGACACCGACTTCGCGCAGGTAGTCGATGTCATCCGAGCCTCTCACGGCGCGCTCGTCCTGCTTACCAGGGAATCAGCCCGGCAGGCTGCCGCCCCCGAGCCCCAGGCCGCGGACACCGGAGATTCCGATGACTGGTCCGACTACAGCGAACTGCTAACCAAGAAGCTGCGATCGCAAGACTCTTTCGAGGTCTACATGGCTCGCACAGTGACCGGTCTCATCGACTCGGACAGCCTGAGCAGGTGGCTGACCAACCTGTGGCCCGTTGTCTGCCAGACCTGCGGTGAACCGCTCGGCACGGCATCACGCCCCGCGATGGGGTCACGATGCACCGGCCCACCTCCTCCTTCGTCGCCGGTTACCTCGCCAAACCCGGCCGGGCACCGAGAGCCGCTGACATCCCGGTCATCGTGGTCAACCCCTCATGCGAGCAACTGCTCCTCGAACGAGATGACACCGGCGCCTGGCGCAACGCCACCCTGGACGAGTTCACCTCGCTCGGCCTGCTTCCCGCCACCGGGGACTTCCCGCCGTGCGTCGATCAGATCCGGGCTGAGCTGCGCGACGACCGCCTGCGGGTCATTATCAACGCGGATTCGCCCGCCAGCCACGAATGGGCCATCACCCCGCCGCCGCACATCTGCAAGCAGTTGCACCGCCACCGCGGCTTCGCCATCTCCCTGACCACCAAAGTCCTGCCCGCACTGCTGCTCCCCGAGGACCTTCCCGCAGCCTTCGCCGACCCTGAAGCAGTGACCGGCTGGGTGAACCTGGCCGAACTGCCACGGCCTCGCCGATGGCCGACACTTCATCTGCCCCGGACAAGAATTACACCGCGGGCTGGAGGTTGAAATACTTGCGCTGATCACGGCTAAGCAAGATCAACAATGCCGGCGGCGGCTGCTCAATATGGACACCTTGCTCCTCACCAGGAACAAGGGCGCGACCGGGCTGCCCGGCTGCTGCCTGGCGCTTGCTGCTAGCGGCCTGCAAGCGCGCAGCTTGACGGAACCATACTTAGCGGCGGCACCGGCCCGTCCCTGGCCTGCGGCAACGCGGGTGCCGCCGTTTTACACGCCCCGGCAAGCACCCGCCTTATCCCTTCGTGCCCGGATTTACGGACGCCGGCGGCCGTAGCGCCGGTGCTCGGCGGCGGCGCTGGAATCATCATGACGGCCGCGCGTGGCGCCGCCTACTGCGGCCGAATGACGAGCATGACGTTTGCCGGGTTGACGGCTGGGTCGTTGACAAGGATCGGCAGGTCGGCATGGGGGAGCCCGCTGAATTCCATATGCATCTTCGCCACCCCGTAGGCGCCCTCGACGGACTGCCCCTCGGCGACTGTCGCGTAGAACCGTGCTGCGAACGCCGTGGCGTCTGGATCACCAATGTTGTCGCTCATGCCGATGGCGAGCGGCACGGCATCCAGCAAGCCCGCGAGCTGCGCCTCGGACTTGCAGGCGTTCAGCACGACCAGAGTCGGAGGGGCATCGACTGCGCTTATCGCGCGGGCGAACGCCTCCGCACTCACACGCTGGCCCGGCCCTGCCTTGTCGCTGCCGGTGTCGAACTCGAGGACGGTTTCGTCCGCATGCCCGGAGAAGTGGACGACGTGCGGCTTGAACCGGGTCAGGCCGTCGAGCAGGTCCAAGCTTGTCGCTGCGGTTTTGTGCTCGATCTGCACCAAGTCTCTGTGCGTGGCGGCTTGGACGCCCGCCTTAACGCGGCGCATCTCCTCATCCACACGAAGGTTTCCTCGTGAGGCTGCTGTTAGGTAGAGGATCCGGAGCGGTTCGGCCTGCGGAGGGCGAAGCCTGCTCATCGCCGCGGTTATCTTGTCCCCGGCGGTCATCGCCTGGTGCGATCGATCGCCTGTGGCCAGCTGCACGTTGGTCGCCTGGACGTTGTACGTAGGCCCTCCCTGGGTCGGCAGAGGCGCGTGCTCCATCGCGTCGAGATACCGGCGAACGTCCGCGTCGAATCGCTCGACGCAACGAACGCCCTCGTCCAGTGCGTATGACTGTATTGGCCCATCGGCCTCGGCGCCGATTACACCGTCGATGAGCTTGTGGCGGTAGAGCCATGCCGCTGCCCGGTCCACCTCCTGTCCTGAGAACTGGTCGCCGAAGTAGGTCGCGCGAGTGTCGGTAAAGAAGCCGTCCCACGTCTTGGACCGCTCCATCGTTTCGACGGCATCGACGTCGTAGAGCCATGACAAAAGCGCCGACCGGCATGCCCACTGCCGCCCGGAGCGATCGCGTTGCCTGGCGGTGAGTTCGTCTGCTCGGGCTCGCCCGGCTGGGGTGATGCTGGCTTGTACAGTCGCCAGCGATGGGCCGCCGCCGGTCACTGGGCGAACGAGGCCGAGCTCGCCAAGAGCCTTGACATCCCGGCGTGCTAGAGCAGCTTCCTCGTCACCGCTATACAGGGCACCTAGCTCGAAGATGCCATCATCTTGCTCGGCGAGCCACGTGAGCAGTCTCGTCTGCCGGCTCTGCTCGTGGCTCATGGCCCAATCGCGCTGGTCGGTTGTTCGCTTCGGCTGCGCAGTGACCGTCGTGTATGCGGCCTCCGTGTGGTCAAGCACCGCACTCCCGGACGGGCTCTGAAGCACGTCCACCTTGGTGATGAGCATGGTGCGAGTCTTGCCATTCGGCAGCCGCTGCTCGACGTGATCACCCTCTTCGATGTCCGCATCGACCGGCAGGAAGATCTTTTCGCTGTCCACGACGGCCTTCATGTCCGTCCGAGTGTCGCCGCCGCTTGTTCGCCGCACGACCACTACCGGGGTGTTGTACCTGACCACGAGATCGATGGTAAGGGCGCGGCCACGGGGAGCGGCGTCCCGTGATTCCGCTGGAATCATCCGGCGGCGCGGTGATCGGGGCAGGTGCCGTAGATGTGCCCGCCCAGGCCGCCGAGGCGGAGGACGGTCTGCCCGCAGCCTGGCCGCGCAGGGCGTCGGCCGTCGCTGTGGCGAACGCGCTCGGCGAGGAAAACGTACCTAGATAATCCGCATTATGTTTGTACTAGGGTGAGGTCGTGACGAGCGCCCTTCCGGCCGGGCGGGAGACCGCCGCCGGCCCGCTGGCCGCGCTCGTGCTCGGCTGGCTGGCCGGCCAGCGGTCAGTGCACACCCGGCGCGC
>WNGE01011922.1_pt1 | contig 10635 bp, 12 predicted proteins | sample 5400651 | NCBI WGS metagenome assembly WNGE01 (sample SAMN13153370, study PRJNA577476) | soil metagenome | isolation source: 60 cm soil or saprolite under grassland replicate 2 | place: USA:California | collected 2016-06-15
CACCCCTCACAATCCTCGCGGGGTATGATTTGGTACATGACGCCCGTGGATCCGCCTCGCGCACGCCAACGGCTGGCGATACTGCCGCCCACTTTCACCACGGCGCAGGCGCGCCAGGCCGGCCTGCCGTCACGAGATCTGGCGACGCTGGTCAGCGAAGGCGCCGCGATTGAACTCTCTCGCGGCGTCTACCGGCGGTCAGACGCCCCCGAGACCGCACACCTCGATCTGCTGGCTGTACACGCACGAGCTTCCCACGCAGTCGTCTGCTGCGAGTCCGCACTCTCGCTTCACGATCTGATCGACGACATACCGGCTGCCGTACACATCGCCGTACCGCGTGGCACCCGCCGCCCCGCGATCTCCTACCCGCCCATCGTCGTTGCGCAGTACGCGGCCAAGACCTTCGACCTCAACATCGAGCAGTACGAGGCGGCGCCAGGGGAGTTCGTGCCGGTCTACGACGCAGCCCGGAGCGTGGTCGATGCCATGCGCCACCGCAACCGCATCGGCCAGACACTAGCCCTGGCGGCACTCGGCCGCTACCTGCGAACCAGTGGGCCCGACGGGGTCGGGAATCTCCAACACATCGCGCGCGAACTGCACGCCCTCTCCGTCATCCGGCCGGCCGTCGAAGCGGTGCTCGCCTGATGGTCAATCCAGCCCGCGACACCACGGCCGGTCGCGTCTACAACGACTTGCGGAACTCAGCACGCCGGCAAAAACGCGCCACCGACGAAATCATGGTCGAGTATGTCCTCGAACGATTTCTCTACCGGCTGGCCACATCTCCAGCAGGCCGCGAACACTTCGTCCTCAAGGGCGGTCTGCTCCTGGCCCAATTCGGCGCACGCCGCATGACGCGAGACATCGACATCCTCGGGCAAGCCTTCACCGGCGAGGAACCCGAGATCATCCGACGGGTCAGGGCGATCGCCGCGACCGAAGTCGACGACGGCGTCGCGTTCGATGGCGCAAGCCTGAGAACCGCGCCGATTCGTGAGGACGGCCGCTATCACGGGCTCCGACTCGTGATGCCTGCCTCGATCGCCCGTGCACAACTCAAGCTCCAAACGATGTCAGCCTGGGCGACCCCATCACCCCCGAGCCCCAACTCATCGCATACCAACAACTACTGGAGGCCGGGACCTTCACCATTCTCGGCTATCCACTCGCCACCGTAATCGCCGAGAAACTGTCCACCGCCGTCGAACTCGGCGACCTCAACACCCGCGACCGTGACTACGGCGATCTCTACCGCCTGCTACGTGCCAACAGCCTCCGCGCCGACGAAGTATCCACCGCTCTCGAAGCCACGGCAGCGCACCGACGGATCACCTTGCGACCACTCAGCTCGAGCATCTCCGATCTCCCCCAGCAGCGACAGCCGTCCTACTCCGCATGGCTACGACGTCAAGGCCCAGCCGCTATCGGCTACCCAACCAGCTTCGCGGACACGGTCGCGGTGATCACAGCCTTCGCGGACCCACTGATCAGCGGCGAGGCTCGCGGCAAGGCCTGGGATCCAGAGAACCCCCGGTGGACCTGACCAACGCGTCAAACCCCCGGCCCGTCAGGTCGACGTCTTCGACACGTCCGGCAACGGGCCGACCAACCGGGCAACGCACCCTTTTACGCACCTGAATCAGCGAGCAGCACTGCGCAGGCTCCAGCAGCACAAACCGCAGCTCCTCGGTGGCACCTACGTGCACAGCTCCGTTGCGGACGTCCGCGATGCGTCCTCTGCGATCTTTCGCAACTGGCAAATCTCCGAGCAACCTGACAAGGCGGTCCATCACTACCTGGAGACCGATGGTGCGCACACCCTTTGCCGCGAGGTCCGGTCGGGTCGCCAGCAAGAACAACGCCCCTTCGTGACGATCGTTAAGCGGGATGAGTAGGACGGGGTTGCTACGCCACAGGGTTGCCTTGCCGAGGAGCTCCACCGCCATTGGCGCCATTAGGCCAACCTTCGCGTGGTCATCTTCGGTCCAGGCGTCTAATGCCTCGCCGATCCAACGCTTCGCGCCTGCAATCAATGTCGCTTCTGACGCCGTTCGCGTATCAGGTTGGGCGACCGGGTGCTCAGTTGCTTCTGCCTCGGATTGTTCGCTCAGCGGTCGAACGGCGCGCCGCCCAGCATAGGCTCATTGCTAGGTTTCGCCGCACTGGTGCTGGTTGCTCGCTGACGGTCGTCGACCGGCCCGGACTCTCGCTGGGTCTTATGACTCGACAAGCGTCACAATCGTTTCCGGACGGACACCGTCGAACTTCATGGCGTCGGCCGCTTCCTTGGACTCCAGCGCGCGTCGGAAGGTCTCCATGTCGGGGACTTCCACGATCAACCCGACCCTGTTCGTCTTTTCTGGGTCGATGAACGTGCGCGCAGTCATGCCCATCGGTCCGAAGAGCTCTTCGCGCTTCGGTGAGGCTAGCCAGTGGTCGACATCATCGACCTCATGGAACACCATGAGTGTTGCCATCGTGAGATCCCCTCTGAGGCGCTGTTCGTAAGCCGTGCGCCCTGGCCCGACGCTACTACGGTTTCGGTCCGTTGTTGAGGCCTGCGGACGGCTTCTCTCCGGTGGCGATGGCCGCACGCGTCCTCCAGCCGTCGACACATCTGGCACGAGTACCACACCGAGCGGCCCATCTGGGCGGCCCGTCGCCGCATCCTTCCCGACGCCGGTGGCGCGCAGATCGACGGTTCCCGCGCCCGCACCCCAGGACCCGGTCGCGTTCAGTGAGCGGCTGGCCGCCTCCGGGCAGCCGCTCATGGCCACCATTGGGCAGTTTCCGATGTCCGCCAACAGCCGCACAAACCGGAGACCTGCGAGCCCCATGTCTTAACCCACGGGAATGGATGAGTAGGAACGATGCCTCCTGGGAGTGAACGAGACGGCTGCGACCCTCGTTTGCCAAGGTCAGGAGCAGAGTCGGGCAACGACGAGTAGCACGCGCTTGTCATGAAAGGGAATCAGCGGGTTCGGGGTTCGAGTCCCTGGCGGCGCACAAAAGCCCAGGTCACCGAGGTGGCCTGGGTCTCTTCATGTCTGCTGCGTCCCTTTTACGTCCCTCTTGCCGGAAACAGACCGCGCGCGGTCCCATCGGATCCGGCCTTACATCGCCCTGACCGGCAAGCGAGCAAGCCGGCCGATCTTCATGTGATCGTGACTGTGCGTCACATCACGTCGGTTCGCATCATTGCCGACTTGTCGGATTCGGCGCTGCCACAGGCGTTGAGCTGCCAACCATCACACCGGTTGGAGGCTTGACATGTCGAGGGCGCCACAACCGATCGGAACCTGGGGAAGCATCTCCACCCGTGTCGAGAAGACCGACCCAAAGGGCAAGCCCGTCCGCTACCTCTCGAAGGCCAACTTCCGCGACCATGACGGTCGCGTCCGAGACGTCACGGCGTTCGGCAAACCAAGACGGCGGCAGAGCGCAGGCTGCTCCAGAAGCTCCAGGACCGAGCCAAGACCAACCAGTCCGGCGAACTCACCGCGATGCACAAGATCAACTACCTCCTCGACCTCTGGGAGAAGCGCTTCGAAGGCCTGATCGCGGATGGCAAGCGATCCCCTACCTCCCTGGACACCTGGCGGAACATCACCACCGCCGCTCCCCGATTCGCGCAGTACCAGGTCAAGACCGACCGCGAACTCCCCATCATCCTGCTGACCCGGCGAACCACCTGAGAGCGAAATCGCCTCCAGAAGGCCGACGGTCTCACGTGATCGAGGAGTCGTCCGACTGTCCGCGGGCGAAGGAATGGCTCGCACGCACCAGCTGCCAGATGACCTCGAGTTCCTGGTCGTCGCGTGGCCCGTAGAGCATCACCCAGGTATCGGGTCCCATGCCCATCGTCACGACGGGATGCTGCTCGGCCCACCCCTTCCTGATCGCGTCCGCGGCAAGATCGGACGGCAGTGCGACATGCAGGCTGCCACTGCCGTCGCCGTGCAGATGGGCGAACTCGGTACCGATCATGAAGGCTTCCACCGGCCCCTGGGCAAGCCGCGTGTCGAGGTGCAATGCGCGCGTCTGCGGCAGCGAGATCCCGCTCCGGCCGGTGCGCACGCCGTCCAGACTTGTCATCCGCTGCCACAGCAGATCCTGAAGTGGTCGTGGCGCCTGCTGGTCGAGTTGTACATGGGGAGTCGCGGGAGTGGTCCGGGGCCGGGCTCCGGCCCGGCCGGGGAGGCTTCCGGTCATTACGTCTTGGCTCATGCCATCACGATAGTATCCTTGAGATACTGGTTACCAAGGAGAAACTAACGTGAGCGCGACCAAGACCGTGGATCCCTGTCCCTTCGAGCCGGTCGTAGATCTCGTCTTCGGGCGCTGGACGTCGCACGTGCTGTGGACCCTCATGCACCACGGCCGGCTGCGGTTCGGTGACCTGCGGACACAACTGCCGGCGATCACCCCGAAGGTGCTGACCGAGCGGTTGCGGCGACTGGAGCGCGACGGGTTCATCACCCGCACCTACCACTCCGAGATGCCGCCACGGGTCGAGTACGAGGCCACCGCGCTGGCCGAGAGCCTGGTCCCCGCATTCCAGCTGCTGGCCCAGTGGTCGGCCGAGCATCTCGAGGAGGTCCGCGCCGCTCGCCTGCGACACGACACCCACGCGAACCACCCCGAAGAGGTCACCACCTGAGTCGAGGCACGCCTCTCTACGGCTGGATCACTGGCTGCTCGCCGCATCGATCTGCATCACCACGGCCTTGGGCTCGGTGAAGAACTCACGACTGAAGGTGCCTCCCTCGCGCCCGATGCCGGAGTCACCCGCGCCGCCGAAGGGAGCCCTGAGATCCCGGACGAAGAAGCAGTTGACCCAGACCGTGCCCGCCCCTCAGCGCCGCTGCGACCCGGTGCGCGCGGTGCAGGTTCTCGGTGAACAACATCGCGTTCAGGCCGTACGGCGTGTCGTTGGCGAGTCCAACCGCCTCGGCCTCGGTGGCGGCGAAGACGAGGTTCGCACCCTTGCCCCCGAGTTCGAGACTGACCGGCGTGAGATTGCGTGCTCCCGCCGCGGCGATGATCCGGCCGGTCGTCGATTCGCCCGTGAAGGTGATCCGATCCACGGCCGGATTCTCGGTCAGAGCCTGCCCGGCCGAGGCTGGTCCGTAGCCGTGTACGACGTTGAACACGCCAGGCAGCATCCCGCTTCGAGAGCGAGGCGAGCCATCAAGGTCGCCGAAACCGGGGTGTCCTCGGCAGGCTTGAGCACGACCGTGTTCCCCCCGCGAGCGCCGGCGCCACCTTCCACAACTCCAGCATCATCGGAAAGTTCCACGGCGCGATCGCAGCCACCACACCAGCCGGCTCGAGATCGGCGGTGCGGTCGCGGGGCTCGAAGGAGAGCCCCGCGACGCCAAGTGCAACCCGACCGGTAAGCCTCACGAACCGGCCTTGTAGTCGGTGTCCATCGCCTTCAGCACCTTGTCCGGGGTCGACTGGCCACTGAAGATCTCCTGGAGGCCGCTGAGCATCGTCTGCTGCACCTTGGGGTTCGGCCACAGCTGATCCATGAACGGCACGGTCCGGTTGTCGGAGATGTACTTCGAGAGCTCGGCCAGTGACGGATCCGCCGTGAAGCCGGTGTCGGGCAGCGAGGGCAGTCCACCCTGCTTCTTGACGAACAGGTTCATGCCCTCGGGCGACATGACGTAGTTGACGAACTTCAGGGCGAGGTCCTTGTTCTTGGCTTTGGCGTTGACGCCGTACCCGGCACCGGCTGCGGCGGGCATGATGAATCCCCCTGGGTCGTCGGTGGCCGGAAGTGCCTTGAGAGTGAACTTGCCGGCTGGATTCTTCCCCTTGAGCAAGGCGACGATCCAGTTGCCCTGGATGATACCGAGCGTCTTGCCGGTGGCGGCGAGCGTCTGGCTGGCCTCGTAGCTGGTGCCCAGGGGGTTCTTCTGGAAGCAACCGGCCTTGTTCATCTGCAGGTACTTGTCCATCGCCACCGTCCAGTTCGAGCCGGCGAAGGTGGCCTGACCGTTCTGCATCTTCTGGGCGAAGTCCCGGTCTGGTCCGTAGACGACGGTCGCGGCCAAAGCGTAGAGCACGATCTGGGTGACCCAGTTGTCCTGAATGCCGAGCGCGAACGCCGGTGTGCCCTTGCTCGCCGCGGCTTTGCAGAAGTTGAGCAGCTCGCTCCATGTGCCCGGCGGTGTCAGCCCGGCCTTGTGCATCGCGTCCTCGTTGTAGACCGCTCCGATGCCGTTCTGGCCGACTCCCGTGTAGGTCTTGCCGTCGTACTGCGCGACGCTCTTCATTGCCGGGGGCAACTTCGAAGCCCAGGGCTGGTCGGACAGGTCCATCAGATAACCCGGTTTGGCGAGAACGTACGTTGCCCCCGGGTTGCCGTTGCCCGGCCACACCGTCATCACATCGGGCGCGGTACCCGAGGCGAGCTGGGTACGGATCTGCTGCTGGTACTGGTCGGCGCCGCTCGTGGTGAATCGTACGTCGACGCCAGGATTGGCGGCCTCGAAGGCCTTGACCACATCTTCGATCGAGCCCTGGTCGACCGAGGCGAGCGTCAGGACGTTCGAGGTGCTGCCCCCGCTGCCGCCGCTGCCCGCGTTCCCGGCGTTCGTACCACCGCTGCAGGCGGCCACCAGGCCCGCTGCTGTGATCGCGGCAATCAGGGCGGCCAGTCTGGGTGTTCTCATGATGTCTCCCGCAACGATGAATTGATCGGTGGATGAATGGCCTCGCACAGGCTGGTGGCGGATCTCATCCCTTGAGACCGCCGGCGAAGCCGTTGATGATGCTGCGCTGGAGGGCGAAGTACACGGCCAGGATCGGCACGATGCTGATCGCCAGCGCCGCGAAGACGAGGTTCCAGTCGGTGACGTACTGACCGACGAAGCCCGCGATGGCGACCGGCATGGTCTGCTGTCCGCTGCCGCTCAGGTACTGCAGCGGGGTGAAGAAGTCGTTCCACACGGCGACGGCATTGAGCACCAAGGCCGTGACGGTGATCGGCTTGAGCATCGGGAACACCACGTATCTGAAGCCCTGCGTCGGCGTGCAGCCGTCGATCAGCGCGGCATCCTCGAAGTCGCGCGGCAGCGCCCGCAGAAAGCCGAGGTACAGGAATATGGTGAACGGCACCTGAAGCCCCGAGTAGAACAGGACCAAGGCCCACGGCGTACCGAGGAGACCGAGATCGCGCATCGTCTGGTACAGCGGCAACGCCGCCAACTGGAACGGCAACGCCAGGCCCAGCATGATCAGCAAGAACATTCCGCGCGACCATCGTGCGGTGGCCCGCGCCAACGGATAGGCGGCGAACGACGACACCGCCAACACGATGACCACGCTGACGACAGTCACCAGGACGCTGTTGAGCAGCGCCCCACCGAGCGCACCCCGCTGCTCCGGCGACGACCGCGCCGGCGGCGGCTAGGATGGTTTTGACCCGCTCACGATGCTCGTCAGGGACTGCCGCCGCGGCGCACTCACGTAGCTCCTTAGCTGTCGCCTTGTCGATCTTCGGCTCGTCGTGCAACTCTCGGTGGAGAGCCTCCGCTGAGGCGGCCAAGGTCATCGTGCGGGACTCAAGCGTAGATCCGCTGTCCTGCAGTGCTCGCGCCGCGATACTCGGGATGGGATTCGTGTCCTTGACCAATGCGAACCAGCGGTTCAGATGATGGGTCCTCAGGCGTCTGTGATCGAAGAAGGGTTCCGAGCGTCTCGCTGCTGCCGATGGCTGCTTCCGTCGTACCTGGATAGCGACGCGCGACGACATCTCGAGCATGACCCCAGTCGGCAAGGCACTCTGGCCGCTCACGGCGGTCAGTAATGACGTCATCGGCTCGATCAGACCTCGCTGGATGGTCTGGCGGTCCAGGTCGGGGATCTCACGGATCGACATGATGCCAGCTTCGGTCGAGACGAGAACCGGGCCCGTGGGTGCGTGCGTCAGCGCGCCGTCCCAGCTGCCAAGTTCGACGTTCCAGGCCATGTTGATGGAGCGATAGGTGTCGTCTGGACGCGTGTGTGCTTCAACGTGTGTTTGCAGGAACAAGAACTGTTGAGGACTGGGCTCGACCTTGTCATTGCACGCCCCACGAAGAACAGCCGGCACCGTCAGCTCCACCCCGTCATCCGTGACGCCGTATAGGCAGTACTCCACTCCGGCGTCGTTCAGCGGTGCACGCTTATACGTGTTGGGTGACGCCGACGTCACGACTGTGCATTCGACAAGCTCCCCTTGGGTTTCGAGAACCCCAGCATGCAGATCTAGCTGCCCCTCCCGTTGACGCTCAGGGTTCGTTGCCAGTCAGAAGCGCCCACGTAGCACGTTCTCATCTGAGGGTGATGGCGATGCATCCACCACGATCGATCTCCAACCTCCGGATGCTTGCCGACGACCCACGCCCGAGGTTGTTCACCGGCGCGAACTGCCACCTCCATCACCGCCAACGCACTCCACCCCGGCCTGGTCAGCACCGCCCTCGGAGCCAGCGACCCCGGCCGCGCCCAGCGACTCTTCGTTCCAGTCCTACGGCCCTTCATGCAGACTCCCGCCCAGGGCGCCGCAACCTCTATTCACCTAGCCTCCGCACCCGACCTCGACCGAGCGACAGGCCGCTACTTCACCAAGAACATGGCATTGCTCGACGTCGCCGGCTGCTCGATCGTCAAGGTGCGCGACGGCCGACTCGCAGAGGCTGACCTGTACTACGAAGGCGGAGCACTCAACCGCATCATGACGCCGTCAGGCGAAGCGACTTCATGATCTGTGGTTGGTTGTGCCGGTTCAGACGCCGTCCCGTCGTTGACCAGGATTAAATGACGGACACCTACGCCCCGACGCGCTGGTGGCCGCCGGTGATCCAGGCTGCGAGCAGTTCGGCGTACTCCTCGGAGGCTTCTTCCCAGGCGAAGTGGCCGGCGTCGAGGGGGTGGACCTCGGTGTGGGGGAGGTGGTCGGCCAGGAACTGGTTGTTGGACCAGGGGACGAGGTCGTCATGCTTGCCGGCCAGGATCTGGACTGGGGTGGTGATGGTTGGGAGTAGGTCACGCAGGACCGGGTTCTGCTGGGGGTAGTGGCGCACAAAGCGGGCTGACTCCGCGAAGCGGCCGAGGTCGTAGGCGCTGACGTAGTCCTCGTGGATCTCCGGCTCGGTGTCGGCAGATGCCGCCGGTTGGACGGCGTAGCCGATGTTCGTTCTTGCGTCCGACGCGCGTACGACGTCCAGGTCGGGCGCCTCGATGACGTCCTTGAGGGCTCCACCGGCATCGATCGGGTAGCGGACGGCTCCGCCGCCGACGGTCAGGCTCGTCACGCGGTCGGGGGCTGCGGCCGCGAGGAAGAGGGCTGCCGCGGTCCCGACGTCGGGACCGACGACGTGGGGTACGCCGAGGTCCCACTCGTTGATCAAACGCGACAGGAACGCTCCCATGGCTTCGGGAGCGATGAGGTCGGTGCGGTGCTGGTCGGAGTGGCCGAAGCCCGGCATGTCGATGGCGACGACCCGCCCCAGCGGTGTGACCCGGCTCCAGATCCGGCGAAAGGCCAAGAGACTCTCTGGCCACGGTGCGAGCATCAGCACGGTTGTGTCCGACTCTGCCTTGGTATCCGCGTAGCGCACGCGTACTCCGTCGCAGACACGGAAGTAGGTGGGGATTGATGCGCCCTCTTGAACACTCATCTGCTTGCCTTCCTGAAAGCCACGCCTCGTACAGCGCGACCTTTCCGCGTCCGGCGGCGCGGCGACATCACTCGAACGTGTGAGAGCGCGGCCGTACCGCGGTGTCGGCCTCGGCGAGGAAGCGGTGTACGTAGCTGACTGCTAGGGCGCCTTCGCCCACCGCGGATGCCACCCGCTTGATTGATCCCTTGCGGACGTCGCCGATGGCGAAGAAGCCGGGCACGTTGGTCTCGAGGTCGTGCGGCCGCCCCTGCTGTCGTGGTCGTTGGTCAGTTCGGTCCACGTGTACTGGGCCACGCTACGGCTCACGAAATCGCGCAGCACGTACGACGCAGGGTTCCATCGGCCGACCGAAGATGCGGACCAAGGACGTGGAGTTCGAGGTCAACCTGCTGATCGCCTTCCCGTGCGTGAGCAGGGCCTCTGAGTGCCTGCCGCCTGCGATCAGTAGACGTTGCGCGGCGGCCGGATCCAATCACCTGTTCGTGCGATGTGAACCGCTGCTCAGGTGGTTGGCGAGTTCTGTTCTCGAGCGGACGGAGAGTTTGCGGTAGATGCGGGTCAGGTTGGCTTCCACGGTCTTGACGGACAGGAAGAGTTCGGCAGCGGCCTCCTGGTTCGATCGGCCTGATGCGACGAGTTCGGCGACCCGGCGTTCCGTCCCTGTGAGCGTGCTCGTGGTGGGGTACAGACCCACCCGGCCCGCTTCGTCGCGCGCTCGTTCTGCCCATCGCGGTACGCCGATCTCGTCGAAAGCAGCGGCGGACGCGTTGAGCGTTTCGACGGCCATGCCTTTGTGTCCGGCGCGGCGGTAGACCTGTCCCAGCGCCAGCCGGGATCTGGCCGCCTCGAACGGACACTCGGATCCCACGAGCTCGACGACGCGGCGAAGTTCGGTCAGAGCCTGGTCGACGTCACCCCGCGCTGCGCTCAGCAGGGCCTGGCAGCGGTCTGC
>WNGE01013922.1_pt1 | contig 10635 bp, 8 predicted proteins | sample 5400651 | NCBI WGS metagenome assembly WNGE01 (sample SAMN13153370, study PRJNA577476) | soil metagenome | isolation source: 60 cm soil or saprolite under grassland replicate 2 | place: USA:California | collected 2016-06-15
TGGGTGAAGGTACCGGCCGTGGTGCGGTCCAACTGAAATACTCGAGGGTTTCGCGGTTGGCGACGTTTTGCGGCCACTCGCCGCGGAGAAGCTCAGCCAGGTCCGCCGCCACGATGGCGGCTTGGTGCGAGGAGACTTCGAAGGTGTTGCCGCCGACGTGGGGCGTGGCGATCACATTCGCAAGCTGGAGCAGCGGATGATCCGAGCCCGGCGGCTCGATGGGAAACACGTCCACAGCCGCGCCCGCCAGGCGCCCGTCCTTAAGGGCCGAGACGAGCGCCGCTTGATCGACCAGGGCCGCGCGCGCGGTGTTGATCAGGTAAGCGTCCCGCTTCATCTTTGCAATTTCCACACACCCGAGCAGCGCCCGGGATTGGTCGGTTACGGCCGCATGCAGGGTAACGAAGTCGCTCTCGACAAGGAGCTGTTCAAGCGATACCGACTCGACGTCGAGGAGCACCGCCTTTTCGGACAAAAGGAATGGATCGTAGGCGATGACGTGCGCGCCAAACGGCTGAAGACGCTTGGCCACACGCTGCCCTACGGCGCCCAAACCGACGATGCCGATCGTCTTATGCCACAACTCGAGCCCCTTTAATCCTTCGAAGGCGCGTCCCATACGACCCACATCGCCTGCTTCACCTGGCTGATAGAGGAACTGTGTCGCTTGCGGCAGCTTACGCGCTAACATCAGCATGAAAGAAACCGTGAGGTCGGCGACCGCGTCCGCGTTGCGAGCGGGTGTCGTGAGCACTAAAACTCCATGCGCCGTGCATGCGTCGATGTCGACGTTGACCGCGTTACCGCGGCAGGAGGCGACCACCCGCACATCCGGCGCTTTGCTCAACACCTCGGCGTCCACCGCGTCCACCTCGGTGATGAACACCTGCACCCCGGCGAGCGCCTCGACGAGATCCTCGCCGGCGAGCTGCCGCAAGTTATCGCGAAAGCTCTCATAGCGCACTTCCCCAAGCTGGCGCAGTGCTGCCAACCCTTCCTCGTCCATCGCCGCGGTCACCAGGATGTTGGGCCGCAGCGCGCTGGTCTTGGATGCGTCGCGTACAGTATTTTCGGTCGCTTTCGCCATGATCGCCTCTATCGCGGTCGATTCGGCAAGCTCGTCCGCCCTCTGACGCGCCGCGCGTACTTCAAGCCAGCGATCGTAATACAACTGATACGCCGCATGCCGCGCCGGATCAGGCGCAAAGCCGCGCAGTCCACAGGCAAAACGCCTGGCTCCCTCGACGACGTTGCCATAGAGGCGCGCTCCGACGCCGGCGCAAATTGCCGCCCCAAGCGCCGAACATTCCGGCACCTGGGCCGTTTCAATCGGTACGCCGATTACATCCGAAAGCAGCTGTGCGAAGAATGCGCTTTTCGACATCCCGCCGGCCAATCGGATTGCTTGGATCGATCCTTTCTGCGTCGCCTTGTGCAAAAGCTCAATGTTGCTCTTCACCGCGAAGGCCAAGCCTTCGACAACGGCTCGCGACAGGTGGCAACGGCGCGACGGATCGTCGGCCACCATCATCGGCGACAACGTCAGATGCCCGACGGGCAACCGCAGACGACTAGCGTTGAATACCTCGGCTCCCAAGGTCGAGACGATTCCTTCGGCACCCACAACGCTTTGGGAGGCTTCGGCAAATAAGGCCGCCGCAGGATCGCCCAAGCCTGAATAGATCACGCCGGCCAGCCAATCGATCATGTCGCCGCTCGGCCCACCATTGGACTCGAGCGTCCAGCGCCCCTGCACAACATGGTGCGACGTCCACAGCCGGGCCTGAGCGTCGATGAAGTCGCAGTCGAGCACCCATTGCAGCGGCATCGTCGAACCGGCGATGATTCCTATCTGGCCCGAGTCAACCACGCCCGCGCCAAGCAAGCCGCACTGTGTATCGCCGCCACCTGTGACCACCGGAATGCCCGGCTGCAAACCTAGATGGGCAGCCGCATCTTTGCTCAGCGGCCCAAGCGCAGTGCCCGACGAGACGACGCCTGGAAACAGATGTCGTGGCAATCCTAGTGAGCGAATGAGGTCATCCGCCCATCGCCTCTCGCTCACCTCGAAGAGGCCGCTTTCGCTCGCCACTGATGGCTCAGCGACCATTTTTCCCGACAGTCGATACGCTAACCAATCGCTCAGTCCCAACACCGCGTATGCCCGGCAAAGAAGCTCGGGAGTTGAGTCCGCCATCCACAACAGGCGCGAAGCAGTAAACAACGGCGCCGGAAAATGCCCCGTGCGCTCGTGAAACTCGCGCCCGCGTTCGGCCGCCAGCCGAAGACCCTGCAGCGCGCCGCGCGCGTCTCGCGTCGGGGTTGCGAGCAGCACTTCTCCCCTTGAATCGACCACTACCGATCCGTGGCGCATGCCTGTGGTGGAGACCGCCAAGACATCCTGGAGTTGTGCACCGACCTTGGCCATTGCCTCCCGCGCGGCTTCACCGAAGAAGCGCCACACCTCGGCGGTATCGAGGTCGTAGCCGAATCCGGGGCTCATCCGGTGTTGCCACGGCCGACACGTGCTCACCGTCTCGCCAGACTGCACGTCAAGGAGCAAGCAGCGCCCCCTTTTGCTGCCGATGTCGAGTCCCATCAAGTACCGGGCCACTTATTTCCTCCGGTAAGAAGTCAGCGATCGCGCGAAGTGCCGTATATCTAGATCAGCAATGCTTTCCCACTTTAGAACTCGGCCGGCGAATGGGAAAACGGCTATAACACGCGAGTTCGCCGACGCGTTCCTGGGTGCGCGGTTATAATGTTCGTGCGCACTCCGACTTCGGTTCGAAGCACACACTATCCCATTTAGGTCGCAAAAACGAAGAGCATGCCATCGGGCTTTCCCTATTTCTTTGTTCCAAAACCCTTAGAACAGTGCCCAAGCCTGATTCGTGGTTAGCAGATGCTGAGCGAACCCTACACCTAACCCTTTTTGCTTGGCAAGATCACTGATGATCAGCAATAAGGCGCCGAAAGGTAGCAATCTATTGGGAAATGCGACGCGGTGGTGATTCGGGGAAGTGGAGCTGGTGCTTCCCAAGCTCCTCGATTGGAGCTAGGAGGAGTTATTTGGTGTTGAGGAATTGGCGATTGGCGCGCAGTCCCATCATCTTTATTGAGAGCTGCTCTGCAGTTCGTCGACGACGGCAAACACAAACAAAAGGGCGACCAGCGTCTCCAAGAGATCAAGGAGCTGTAGCCCTACAGGCCGATCCGGAGTTTTCTTCGAGAAAGGCGGTGGCTTTTTTTCTGACATCTTCCCGCGGCAGGCGATGCCCGTTATTGGGATAGAGAACGAACCGGTAGGGTTTTTTGGCGGCCTCGAGGGAGTCGCGTAAGAGATTTGCCTGTTGGACGGAAACCAGAGAATCTTCTCCACCATGCAGGACCAGAGTCGGAGCGTGCCATGTGGAGACCTCTGGCAGGATGCTGATGAGCTTCGGGTTCTTTTCGCCGCTGGGGTTTAACAGCGAACGGACCCATGGTGTTTCTTGATAGAATCGATTGAGGTCGTAGGCTCCTGAGTGCAAGATGATCCCGCCAATTCCCTCCATCCGGTTTGCCAACAACGAGGTGAAAAACGCGCCACGGGAGAAACCGTAGAGGTAAATTCGTTTCGAATCTATCCACGAAAGATTCTTGATCAGAGCAACCGCGTCCAAGACTACTTTTAAGGTAATTTTCGGATCTATCCCCGGCCGCACTTCTGTTGCACCGTAGCCGGGAAGCGAAACGGCCAAACCCGCATAGCAAAGATCGCCTGCAAAGGCTTCCGCCTCCGGCATCATGGTTTTAGCGCCAATGGATCCAATACTGTGTCCGTGAAGCAAGATCATAAGCGGGAACGGACCAGGCCCTGCGGGTCTGATGAGATAGGCTTCGGCATTTGAACCGGAAGTCGGAAAGACAAAATGGCTGGTGACACCGGCGGGAGTGTCAACCAGCGCTTCTAGGGATACCGTTTTGGCGGTGTTGCAGGCAACAAGGAAAAAAATACAAAGAACGGGGAAGATGAATTTCCGAAACGGTGGCCGCAGGCATCGATGAAGTGTGCTTGCGGCTTCATGAAAGGGACCGGGCTTACACCCCCCGAGGAGTCTCATACGGTCAAGGGCGTCCGCCAGCACGCTAAGTCAGTGGGTGCGTCCATTTGGCCGCGTGAGAATATCACATTTCAAACCAATGCACCAAATTTTTTAGCTACCGGTCGCGGGACCCACTACGTTGTCGATAGGGAACACCGGCGAGCAATTCCTAAGCCAAGCGAACGGCTTGGGTAAATGGGCAGATGAGGGAACTTCTATCCCTCGAGAGCGGCCATTATGCGGAGTTCGTGTGTTTGGAAATGTTGCAATGACGTAATTTTATCGGGGGAGCGTCTCGTTTGGTCGCTCTCCAATCGAGATTTGGAAGCGAGTACCGGTGAACGATTACCGACGAGTTTAGCGCAGTACATAGCATAATGCTTTAGCGATGGTCGGCACCAGGCGGGGCCTTAGTAGGCGTGCGTCGTAGCGATCCAGACGCCGAGCATTCTCCGCCAGGCACAGTTCGAGAAAACGGCGTGGCGTAATGTCCGTAGCAATCTGCTGATGCGCTTTCATCGTAAAATCCTTGTTCGTGCGTGATCCGAGCGCGATCTTCAGGCGCTTGTGCGCTTGTAAAACCCTTTCCAATGCTCCGCGTACCAGGCGCCCTGGCCGTTGCCAGAGCGGACTCCGAACCTGGTGGTAGGCTTCCCAATTGGCGAAAAAAAGAACGTGACGCGTCTCCTCTTGTATGACCGGCTCAAACGTCTCGACTAAAGGTCGTGGGACCAACCCAGAATCCCTAGCAATGGCAAAGAGCGCACAGGTGAAAAAGGCATCGAAACACTCACTGTATCCGAAACGCAGGAAGTCCCATTCCGCATCCACCGGGGGTGCGGGCGGAGGTAAAGTGGGCAACGTTATGCCGTAGCGTGTGGTCAAACCATTGATAATGTCGGCATGCCGTGCTTCTTCTTGCCCTTGCAGCAGAACTGCCTGGCGTATTAAGGGATCGGTTTCCAGAGCCGCCCAGCTCTGAATCGTGCATGTCCCTACACGTTCGGTCTCCATAGCTTCGGCCCATACGGGCAAGCTGTGGAGGAGTTTTAGGCTGACCTCGTCGAGCTCAGGCCACTCGATAGCAGCAGGATCAAACCTGATATGCGTATCGATAAAGAATCGACAGAAAAGTTCCTTGTGTTCCTTGGAACCAACCACGAGAGATCCCGGCCGACTATTCTGATAAGCGAGCGTGTTGGCAGCGCCATTGCCCGGTCGCCTCTCGGTCTTTAGGCGGAGAGTCATAAACCATCCTTCAAAATTAAGTCTCTAAAAAACGTCTCTGGTCCCTTCTCAAAGACATCCGCTGATAAGGGAGACTTCGATGCACGCGTCCTAGAGCAAACTTATTTTAAGGCTCTTACCAAAATCGGGGCGTCGATGTCCAGCCCGATCGGTCAAAACGCTCAGCGGTATCCTTCCGCTTGCAAGCTGAACAGGTGGCCATAGATGCCTCCCCGGCTGAGGAGATCCTGGTGGCTGCCGATTTCCGCGATTCGCCCCTCTTCAATGACGACGATCCGGTCGGCCATACGCACGGTGGAAAACCGGTGCGAGATCAGGATCGCCATTTTGCCGACGGTGAGTTCTTGAAAGCGACGGAAGATCTCATATTCGGTCTCGGCGTCTAGTGAAGCGGTGGGCTCATCCAAAACCAATATTTCTGCATCTCTCATGAAGGCTCGGGCCAGGGCAATCTTCTGCCATTGTCCAACGGAAAGCTCATGACCACCGTGAAACCAGCGCCCCAGCATAGTCTGATAGCCGTCCGGTAGATTCTCGATGATGGAATGGGCACCGCTCTTGCGGGCGGATTCGATGATTTGCTCTAGCCGGTCCAATGCTTCGATCTGGCCAAAGCCGATGTTTTCGCTGGCCGGCAAGTGATAGCGCACGAAATCCTGAAAGATAACACCGATTCTTTGCCGTAGGTCGAGCGGGTCCAACTCTCTAATGTCGATGCCATCGATCAATATGATGCCTTCGGTGGGATCATAAAGGCGGCTCAAGAGTTTGATCAAGGTTGTTTTGCCGGCGCCGTTGGGTCCTACTAACGCAATTTTTTCACTGGGCCGAATGGTCAGGTCGATATCACGCAAAGCCCACTCTTCGCTATCCGGATAGCGAAACCCGACGCCGCGAAATTCGATACCCCGGCGCAGGGGAACCGGCAGCCCTTGATTTCGCGCGGCGACGCCCATCTGAGGTTTTAATCCCAAAAAATCGAAAAGGTTAGCCATGAACAGATTGTTCTCGTAAATGCTGCCGACGCCCGACAGAATGGCTTGAAAGGTGGATTGGCCCTGGCGAAAAATGGTCAGGTAAAGGGTCATGTCGCCGAGGGAGATTTTTCCCTGTACAGTGTGCCAGACGATCCACGCATAGGAGCCGTAAAATCCCAAGGTGGCGATGAGACCCAGGCCGAATCCCGCGACAGCTCGCCTGAGCGCCAGCGATTTGTCTTCGCGAAAGAACTTGTCGAAAAGTGTCATATAACGCGCGAGCAAAGTCTCGCCGAGGTTGAAGAGCTTGATTTCCTTGGCCGAGGTATCTTCGGTCAGCAATCGCGAGAGGTAGTTGATTTGCCGTGTTTCGGGCGCCCGGCGGGTGAGCAATCTAAAGCCCTCTTCTGCGAAGCGTGTCTCAGCAATGAAAGCGGGGATGCTTGTGACTAAGAGGATAATGACGAGCCAGGGACTGAAGCGCAGTAGAAGCAGGGCAAACGAGATCAGTGTGATCGTGTTCTGCACGATCAGGAAGGTGTCATTGATTAGATCGACGGGCTTGTAGCCCGACTCGCGCCGAGCGTTCTGTAAGCGATCATAAAAATCCGGATGTTCGAAGAAAGCGAGATCCAAGTTCAGCGCCTTCTTAATAATTTCGGCGCGAATTCGGTTGGCGAGCTGAAGCTGGATCAATTGTTGGATGAGTCTCCGCGCGTGATTGAGCCCGGTACTGAGCAGAAAAAGAGCCAGTTCGATGATCAAATAGACAAAAACAATTCTGACCTGTTCCGGGTCTGCGCCTCGCTGGATAGAAGCCACTACTCCATCAACGATGAGCTTTCCCACCCAGGCTTGAGACGCCGGCAGGAGGGCGCCGGCCAGGGTGAGAAAGCCTAAGCCTATGGTGGCCCAGCGGTTGGTTTGCCAGACGAGCTTGACAGCCTGGGGAGTGTGAGTGAAAGAGCGATGGAATTCCTTCCACCTTTGCAACAAGGGAGTCATAGAAAACGCCTCCTAAACAGAAACCGGCTCGTCAGAGAGTTGGCGCCCGGTCAGGGCGCGAGCACAGCGCAGAGCGTCTAGAATAGCATGGAGGGCATTTCGAGAGGCCGATAATCGGGTCAAAGATTGAGGGGCTCGTCATTTATCAGACACCGCTAAAACCCTAGTTCCTTTTGCGCTTGCCTGAGGTAACTCAGGTCCACGTAGCGCCCCGGGGAGGGTAAAGGCTCCTTTAGAACCCCGTCTCGGGCCTGCACCTCGATATTCATCTTCAGGCCATCCAAGGTAACGGCGCCGTCGATCGGGAAGATTTTATTCTTAGTGAAATAATCGACGCCTCTGCGGGCATACGGTGGCTTGACCCCCATCTCTTGCGTGAAGAACTCGGCGGCCTGGTCGGGTTGCTCGTAAATCCAACGCAGGCTGCGGATGTGGGCTTTGAGGAATCTGACTACGGTGCCGCGGTTCTTCTCTGCCCAAGGGGGATTAATCGTGACGGCGTTAAATTGGTAAGTGGGGATCAATTCCAGTGTGTCGCCCAGTCGGTTGAATCCTTGATCAACGGCAATGTCGGAATAAGGGATGCCTAGAACCCCGCCGGCAATCGCGCCGCTTTCAAGCGCGGTCAAGCGCGCCGATGTTCCGCCCGAGATGACCACCATGGCGAAATCACGGGGAAAGAGTAGCCCTTTGCTCTTAAGATAGTCGAGAAGTATGAATTGTCAACGCCGGCGATGACCTTGAGGTTCCCTCCTTTTTCGTTGATCACGATCGTCGCATCGGCATTCAAGCTGCCGATTTGGAGTTCTCCTGCGAGCAAGGCCGCAAGCTGAACGTCGCTTCGTCCAATCAAGACGGGCTCAATCCTGATGTTCTCGGTTGCATAGAAACCTTTCTTTTGGCCGAGGTAGTAAGGCATAAAGAAGAGCGTCTTTGACGTGATTCCAACTTTCACGGTCTGCGCGCAAACCGTCGGAAGTAGAAACAGCCCGCCGAAGAAAAGCAGGAGGAATCCGCTAATAATCCGTACGATCATTGGAGTCCTTCTTTCATGGGAATAGAAGCGTATCTTATAATGGACGTCGCGGCAGTGCCAAGGAGAAAAAACATGCGAAAAGGGGCCCTCTTTTGCCCCGTCGGCACAGTAAATCCCCGAATCCGATCCCCGCGGGAGATTTGTAAGAGAAATCAGATACGCCGGATTAACTATACTCATGCATTTTGCAGCAGCCATGAAATCTGCCATTGCTATCGAATGGGAAAAATGATGGAAAATCCGCGTATCCTCTCCTCTCAGTTCCTCCGAAGCACCACGACCATTACCCGCTTATGATCCGGATTGACAAGTGAACCGACACGGCGATAGTTTCGCCGTATAGAAGTTTGAACAAGGAGGAACATTATGGATTTCGTTAGTTTGGATCAAAAGATCGACGAGGCCGGCAGCGAAAAAATCAGAAATACTCACCTTTTCGAAGCTGACAATTTTCGCTCGTGGATGCTTTACTTAGAGCCGGGTGATAGCACGCCCATGCACTACCACCAATCCCCCGAGACCTTTTTGGTCATCGAAGGTAAGTGCACCATAAAGGGGCTCAAAGGAGAAGAGCGGGTCATTGAAAAAAATGAGATCGTTTTTTTTCCGGCCAAAGACTACTATCAGCTGATCAACATGGGAACCGAGCCGCTGATTCTCTTTGGCAATCGTTCTGAACCCTTCGGTGTTCCTATCGTGAGAGCAGGTGAAGAAGCATCTACAGGAAAAGGCGCTTGATCCATAAGTGCGTGTCATCACGATGCTGCATATCGAAGGAGGAACCATCTATGCCTGCTGAGTTTATCGATCTTTTGAACCTTCCCGAATTAGACATTGGGCACAGCAAAAAAGTGTTGTTCACCTCGGATCATTTTCACACCTGGGTTCATGGTGATTACCCTGGAACCAAGGGGCCCATGCATAAGCACACCGCGGACCAGCAATTTTACTGCGTCAAAGGAGAGTGTACATTTCATTTCCCCGACGGCTCGTCTCGCAAGCTCACACCCGGCATGCTGGTGACCATACCCGCGGGCCAACTCTATCAGCTCGACAACACCGGCGATGAGTACATGATTCTCTTAGGCGCGCGAGCGGAAGCCGCGGCCAAGCCACGTTTTGCGGGCAACGACCAGGTGGTGACCGTCAGTGACTACGCACTGCGCAATCTCGACAAAATCAAGGCGCCAGAGGAAACGAAAGCTAGGGCCAGGGCGAATTCTTGAATAGATCAAGAAAGAGCCGCCCTGAGTATCAGATTAGCGCTTCGCTGTTCTCGTCGTCGGTCACACACGCCTGTGAGCGCAGCCGCTGCGCCGCCTAAAGTACTGCCCGCTACGATGAGTGCAGAGCTCCGCTGATTTCTGGGCGGTCGGCTCTTAGCTCGCGTTTCTTCCCTACTTCGCTCCGCCACAGTCGCGCTGCTTCGGGAGAGCTTTGTTACACTAGTGGGCAGTTGAAATCATTTTTTTTAACTGACTCCCTCACTCCACATCATCTACTGCTTATAAACTGTAGGAATTTTCCTCAGTCTAGGCTCAAAATGATGGATTAAATCAGTCACGCGGGAAATGTAGCAACTTCCCTTATGCGAACTTTTTTCAGGCACATAGATTGCAACATTTATAGGAGCTTAAATTCTCTTGATTTTAATTAATTATGGCTAAAAATAAACCGCAGCTCCGCGTCTCAGCGGTAGCGGATATTCATTGCACAAAGAAGAAGATGAATAGCACGAGAGATCTGCTTTCCGCTATGGCACACGAAACCGATATTTTATTACTGGGTGGGGATCTCTGTGACGCTGGCTTGCCCGAAGAAGCTGAAATTTTGGCCCGGGAAATAGCTATCCTTAAAGTTCCCGTGGTCGCTGTACTCGGAAACCACGATTTCGAAGCCGGCAAGGCGACCGAGATAATAGAAATTCTCTCAAACGCAGGTGTGAATGTTTTGGATGGCAAATCATGCGAAATCTACGGTATTGGCTTTGCGGGCGTGAAGGGCTTCGCCGGCGGATTCGGTGAAAGAGCGTTGCAGCCCTGGGGAGAACCGATAATCAAAGCTTTTGTGCATGAAGCGGTGGAAGAGGCGCTGAAGCTCGAATCGGCGCTCGCCGGTCTTAGAACGCCCAATCGAATTGCGCTGTTACACTATTCTCCGATCGTTGAAACAGTGATGGGAGAACCGCCGGAAATTTTTCCATTCTTAGGTTCCAGCCGGCTGGAAGATCCTTTGAATCGTTATCCCGTCGCTGCCGTTTTCCACGGCCATGCCCACCGCG
>WNGE01013184.1_pt1 | contig 10634 bp, 6 predicted proteins | sample 5400651 | NCBI WGS metagenome assembly WNGE01 (sample SAMN13153370, study PRJNA577476) | soil metagenome | isolation source: 60 cm soil or saprolite under grassland replicate 2 | place: USA:California | collected 2016-06-15
ACGAGCGCTGACGCTGACGGCGTCGATCGTCTCGACGCCGACCTCCTTCGTGCCCTTGAGAACGCCGACCACGCCTCCCTTGGCGGCGGCACCGACGTCGCCGCCGACCTGGGCCGTGCCCATGATGGCGCCGCGAAGGACGTCGGATACCGTCGTCGTCAACGCGGTACCGACCGCGCCAGTACCCTTGATGGTGGTCACCAGTGTGCCGCTGACGGTGTCGACGGCAGCGTTCAGGACCTCACCGCTGCCCTTGATCGAGCCGACCATCTTGTCCTTCACCGATTCCATGATCCCCTTCCGGCCCGGATCCATCTTGCTCATGCGGGACCTCCTTGCGGGGAACTTTGGTCACTCTCGGGAGACGGGCCAACACACCGCTCGTGGACCCCCGATAAACAAAATGCTACACCCAGTGCCTCGAGAGCGGAAAGCCGCGTGTCGCACTGCGCCATGTCGGCTGCTGAGTTAACGAATCATCAGCGTCTAGCCCCAATCGGCCAGGTGTCAGTACCTCTCGGTCAGAGAAGACACGATTCGAAGGGAGGTGCCATGACCTCTCGGTCACTCGTGAAAGCGTCTTTATGCAAGGCCTGGGGCGCGTCGCATCTGGAGCGGCTCACCTCGGCGAGGGGCATAGGTGCCGATGATCTGGCGGCTAGGATCGCGTCCCACTCCCGAGGCGCTTTCCCACGCATGACGACCGAGAGCTATTGGCACCTCACTGACCGAGAGGTTGTGGCACTTGGCTTAGAATGCCCAAGGGCTTTTTCGCGAGGCACTCGGCACAGTACACCTGTCCCGCGACCATCGCGCCCAACTTCTCCCTCGCCCGCGCCCTCTGGATCCCGGCGGTACTCACCTGGGACGAGGAGACGGGCGAGGTTCGCGAAGGGCTACATGACGTCGTCCAAGAGCGTCTTGAGCTCGTCCGTGAGATAGACGTGGTGAATGACCATGTTGTCGTGGCGGGCCTTCTGGACGGAGCTCTCGAGGTGTGGCTCCCTCAGGCCAAGCCCATAGCGAAGCGCCCGCTCAAGCTGGTCATCGCCGACCACGTCGCAGGCCGGTGGAATGCTGGAGGCGGCATAGGGAGCGAAGCTGATCTCGTATGTCCAGGGTTCCGGCTCGGTCTCATGGCTGAGCCGAACAACGCGCAGCGAGCCTTCGATGTGATCCATGACGGCATGGGTACCCCCATGCGTTCCGTTTCCCACCCTCGCGGGCGGCTGTCAAGTGATGATGCTGCGCCTCGCTGAGGGCCTGAGGCTGCCGCTCGGCCCGGACGATTTTGCGGACTACGCCCGGGCGATGGAGGCCGCGCGGTTCTTGGTCGCGCCCGAGGAAAGGCAATCAGTACGAGGAGGCCGTAGAAAGTGGGTAAGGAACCGGCCAGCAGATGAGACGCGGAATGAACATGCAACCGTGCGATCCTTGCGGCGGCTGGACTGCTGGAAGCCTTTTCCGGTCTGGCACGTGGGGTGGGATGCTACATTCCCGAGACTCGATCGTTATGTCGCCACAGTACGGTCAGATACGGGCCTGCCAGCGGCGGGCCAATGGGGGGCCCTGTTATGGCTGACCGACCGGTGAACGCCGACCGCTTCGTTACCATCCACGGCCATTTCTACCAGCCGCCGCGCGAGAACCCGTGGCTTGAAGCGGTCGAAATCCAGGACTCGGCGGCGCCCTATCACGACTGGAACGAGCGGGTCACAAGGGAATGCTACGCGCCCAACACGGCCGCCCGCCGGGTCGGCCAGGACAACCGCATCCTCGACATCGTCAACAACTTCCAGAAGATCTCGTTCAACGTCGGACCCACTCTCCTCTCCTGGCTGGACCGCCATGCGCCCAACGCCTACCAGAACATCCTCAAAGCCGACCGCCAGAGTGCAAAGGCGCACGGGGGGCATGGCAACGCGATCGCCCAAGTCTACAATCACATGATCCTGCCCCTCGCCACGCGCCGCGACAAGTTCACACAAGTCCAGTGGGGGCGACAGGATTTCCAAGCGCGATTCGGGCGCGATCCCGAGGGGATGTGGCTACCGGAGACCGCCGTCGACAACGAGTCGCTCGAGATCCTCACCGAGGCGGGGATGAAGTTCACGATCCTGGCTCCCCATCAGGCCTGGCGCATCCGTAAGATCGGTACCGAGGTTTGGGAAGAAGTCAACGACCGCATCGATCCGAGCCGGCCGTATCTCTGGCGCGGACCACGAGGGCAGACGCTCACCCTGTTCTTCTATGACGGGCCAATCTCCCGGGCCATCGCCTTCGAAAACGCCCTCGATCGTGGCGAGAATCTCGTCGCCCGCCTGAAGGCCGGCTTCGTCGCGGACCGTGACGGAGCTCAGCTCGTCCACTGTGCTACTGACGGCGAGTCTTACGGCCACCATACGCAGTTTGGAGACATGGCGTTGGCGGCCGCCATCGCCCAGATCGAGGCCGAAGGGTTCGCAACGCTGACGAACTACAGCAGTTTCCTGGTCAAGCACCCGCCCGTTTTTGAAGTCCAGATCCGGGAACGGACGTCGTGGAGCTGCCCGCACGGCATCGAGCGGTGGCGGAGCGACTGCGGGTGCAGGACACGCGCGGACTGGCAACAGCGCTGGCGGGAACCACTGCGGGAAGCGCTCGACTGGCTCCGAGACCAGATTGACACGTTCTACGAGTCACGTGCCTCGGCCTTCCTCAAGGACCCTTGGGAGGCGCGGGACGCCTACATCGAGGTAATCCTCGATCGCAGCCCGGAGGGCCTCGCCACCTGGCTGGCCCGGCACCGGCGGGTCTTGCTGGATGCCGGCGGGCAGATGGAGACACGCCGGCTGCTCGAAATGGAACGCAATCGCCTGCTCATGTACACATCCTGCGGATGGTTCTTTGATGAAATCTCGGCGCTGGAACCCACTCAGATTTTGAAATACGCGGCCCTGGCCCTGCAGTATCTACGTGACCTCGGCGGGGGTCATTTGGAGGAGGAATTCGTCCGACGGCTCGAAGCCGCACCAAGCAACGTGGCCGCCTTCGCGAACGGCGGCGAGGTCTATCGGACCCTGATCGGGCCGTCGGTCGTCGACATCCGGCGCGTCGTCGCCCACTACGCGATCAGCGGGCTATTCGAGGAGTATGCGGACGAGGCCGCAGTCTACGCCTGGCGGGTGCATCGGCTTGACGACACCAGCGACGCCTACGACAGCACTAAGCTCCGGATCGGGCGGGTCCGGGTCGCCTCCGAGATCACCGGGGAGACTCGAGAGCTCGAGTACACCGTGCTCCACTTCGGCGGCCATGACTTCTCCTGCGGCATCCGGATGCACGAAGGCCAGGATAGTTACGACATGCTCAAGATCGATCTCCTGCGGCGCTACGCCCAGCGCAGCCTGGCCGACATGGTGAGAGGGCTCGATGAATACTTTCCGCAAGGCCTGTTTTCGCTCACCCACCTCTTCCTCGAGCGGCGCCGGCACGTGCTCGCCAGCGTGATGCAAGCTGTACTCGACAAGCACGAGCAAACGTACCGTCGGGTCTGGGAGGAGACCCGCAAGATGGTCCGGTACCTGCGAGAAGCTGACGCGCCAATTCCCGAGGTGCTCCGCATCACCGCCAAACACGTGCTGGAAGACCAGCTGGTGGCCGAGCTAGAGCGTGCCACCGATGCGACCTCACTCCCCGAGCACCTCTTCGAGGTGTCCGAAGAGGCGCGCTCGCTCGGCCTCGAACTGGAACCGAGCGCGGCCCGCCCGATCATCAGCGGGGCGGTCGGGCAAGCCCTCGACGCGCTGACCGAGCGGCCGACGCCGGAGAGAGTGGCCAGCTTCGAAGCCCTCGTCCTCGGGCTCAAGAGGCTCGGGCTCCGCTTCGGGCTCTGGCAGACGCAGAACCGGTTCTTCGCGCTCTGGCGCGACCACCCGGAGGCGCGCGAGACGCTGCGGCCGCTCGTCGATGCCCTCGGGTTCGCCCTTGCGGCCGAAGAGACTCGGTGACGGCGCCGGCCGGCCCCCGGATCCCGCTGGCGACGTATCGTCTGCAGCTCGGCTCCCGGCTCACCTTCGACGCCGCCGCGGGCCTGGTCCCGTATCTCGCGGCCCTGGGGATTTCGGACTGCTACATCTCCCCATTCTTCGAAACCAGCTCGGAGAGCTCCCACGGCTACGACGTGTCCGATCACAATTCCATCCGTGGCGAGCTCGGAGGCGAGGAGGCCTTCGTCCGCTTCTCGGAGACCCTCGGCCGCCTTGGTCTGGGTCTCCTGATCGACCTCGTCCCCAATCACATGGGGATCGCTCGGAATCGCAACGCCTGGTGGCGGGACGTTCTCGAGAATGGCCCCCGCTCTCGCTACTCACACGTGTTCGACATCGACTGGAGGCCGGCCAAGCCACAGCTGGCGGGCAAGGTTCTGTTGCCGGTCCTCGGCGACCAGTATGGCATCGTGCTGGAGCGCGGTGAGCTGCGGCTCGAGCTGAACGAAGGGATCTTCACCATTCGGTACTACGACACGACCTTGCCGATTGCCCCGCACTCCTACAGCCGGATCCTCGGCCATCGGATCGAAGAGCTAGAGGCCGACTTGGGGCCAGCGCATCCCGGCCTGCTTGAGCTGAGGGCCCTCACCACCTGGTTCGCGAGCCTCCCGCCGCGTGCCGACCACAGCCCGGAACGGCCGAGGATGCGAGCACAGGACAAGACCTCCGGGATCGAGCGTCTGGCGGCCCTCTTGCGTCAGTCACCCGAGGTGCGGACGTTCCTCGATGAGACCGTACGACACTTCAACGGCACGCCGAACGATCCACGCTCGTTCGATCTGCTCGACCAGCTGCTGAGCCAGCAGGCGTACCGGGTCGCTTTCTGGCGCGTGGCCGGCGAGGAGATCAACTACCGTCGCTTCTTCGACATCAACGAACTGGCCGCCATTCGCATGGAGGACCCCGAAGTCTTTGCCGAGACGCATCGCCTCGTCTTCCGGCTCGTCGGCGCCGGACAGGTGACCGGGCTTCGGGTCGACCATCCCGATGGCCTCTACGCCCCGGCCGAATACTTCCGGAGGCTGCAGCACGAGTGCGTGCGCGCGCGCGCCGCCGCCCCCGACGGCGGGGGCGACTTCTACATCGTCGCCGAGAAGATCCTGAGTCCCGGCGAGGCGCTACCTCGGAACTGGGCCATTGCTGGGACCACAGGGTACGAGTTTCTGAACCTCCTGAACGGCATCTTCGTCGATCGCAGCCAGGCGCGGGCGATGGAGCACCTGTACGCCCGTCTCATCAAGGAGCGCCCGCCCTTCTCGGAGGTCGTCTACGAATGCAAGCGGCTCGTCATGCAGACGTCGATGGCGTCGGAGCTGAACATGCTCGCGCACCGGCTGAACGCCATCTCCGAGGAGCACCGCTCCTCCCGCGACTTCACCCTGGCCAGCCTCACCCGCGCGCTGGCCGAGATCGTCGCCAACTTTCCTGTGTACCGCACGTACGTGGGCGAGGACCGGCGGGCCGTGAACGATCGCGACCGCGAGTTCATCGCCCGGGCGGTGGCGCAGGCGAAGCGTCGGACGCCACTCACCAGTCCGTCGATCTACGACTGGATCCAGGACATCCTCACGCTGCGGTTTCCGCCCTGGGCGCAGGAGGCTGAACGGCGCGAGCGGCTCGAGTTCGCCATGCGTTTCCAGCAGATCACCTCGCCGGTGACCGCCAAGGGCTACGAGGACACCGCTCTCTACCGGTTCAATCGGCTGGTGTCGCTCAACGAGGTCGGCGCCGACCCGAGCCGGTTTGGCACTCCGTTGGCCGAGTTCCACGCAGCGATGGCCGACCGGCAGCGGTTGTACCCGCATGCGTTGTCGGCCACCTCGACGCACGACACGAAGCGGGGCGAGGACGTGCGGGCCCGGATCAACGTCCTCTCGGAGATTCCCGAGGAATGGCGCGGCCGGGTCGCACTCTGGCAGAAGCTGAACCGAAAGCACCGGACGATCGTCGACGCGCAACCGACGCCGGGAGCGAACACCGAATACCTGATCTACCAAACCCTCATCGGGGCTTGGCCGATCGGCGTGGAGCGGCTGCTCGCCTACCTCTTGAAGGCGATCCACGAGGCCAAATCGCACACCAGCTGGATCAATCCGAACGTGCGGTACGATGACGCCATCACTCGTTTCGCCGAAGCGATCCTCGACCGGGGCCGCTCGTCTCCTTTCCTGGAGGACTTCGCGGCCTTCCAGGCCCGGGTCGCCCATTTCGGCGCGTTCAACTCGCTGGCCCAGACCCTCGTCAAGATCACGGCGCCCGGTGTTCCCGATTTCTACCAGGGCAGCGAATTGTGGGACCTCAATCTCGTCGATCCGGACAACCGGCGCCCCGTCGATTGGCAGCTCCGCCGCCGCATGCTCGATGAGCTGATCGGGGCGACGGACCAGGTCAGTGACCGCGCGGCCTTCGCCCAGGAACTCGTGAAGGCCAAGGAGGACGGACGCGCCAAGCTCTACCTGATCCGCGAGGCCCTCGCGTGCCGCCGCGCTCACGCGCCGCTCTTCCGCGAAGGCGAGTACCGGCCACTAGAGACGCGGGGTCCCCTGGCCGAACACATCCTCGGGTTCGCACGAGTCGCGAAGGAGGCAGTCGCGCTCACAATCGTCCCCCGCCTACTGGCCCGCCGCAGAATCGAAGAACCACCGCTCAGCGAGAGTTACTGGGGCGACGAATCCTGGCTGCTCGTGCCGCCCGAGGCCGGACCACGGCTTGTCAACCGACTGACCGGCGAGCGCCTTGCGGTGGACCGCGGAGCTCTGTTACTGGCCGACGTGTTCGCTAGCTTTCCTCTGGCGCTACTTGTGAGTGAGGCGTGAGGTCTGTTGCGGGACGCCGCCGGCTCGTTCGCCTTCCTCGGCGGCGGCCATGTGCGCCAGGCCGTTCCTTTCAAGACCCTGAGCGAGGAATCGGATGAGTGAGACGATCTTGATCGTGGACGATGAGCACCGCCAGCCAGGGGAAGCTTACCCAGTCGCAGCGAGCGCTCGCGAGTGATTCCCTCCATTCTCCGGGCAGCCCATCGCACCGCGACTCCCGCGAACTCTACGCGAGGTGCGCATCCTGTACTCAGGCAATCCTTCAGGACACCCGGTGTAGGACACCCGCTATTCAGCCGCCGTCTCCTCAACCGGGCGTGGTGGATTGCTGGTGCCTCTGATGACAATGACGAGCTTCGCCTAAAAATCCGCGACCGCCTCATCAAGGGCGCTCTCTTTCCCCCACCAGCGAGAATCTGGGCGGGATCGGGAACCGGACGCCTGTGCGTGATCTGCGGGACGACCATTTCCTCGCGAGAAGTCGAATGCGAGATGACCCTTTGGGCTCACCACCTGCCTTGCCACGCGTTGTGGCGGGAGGAGTCAGCACGTCTCAATTTGGCGAGTCACGAAGAGGCAGGGGCTTCGGATAAAAAGTCCGCCAGCCCGTAGTACTCCGCCCGCCAATGCCTACCGAGCCTCGGCAACCTCAAGGCACTCCGGGAGTCGTCCGTATCGACAACGAGAACCTCGGTAGTGGCTTGTCGGGACCGTCAGAGTTTTTGGTCAGCTTCGGTGGCAAAAAGACGCGGTAGGGGCATTCTACCTCGGACGGGCGAGTGGCTTTGACTCCCTAGTCACGCTACTGCGGAAGGTCGGCGTATCGCCTCCCGACGTGGAAATGGCACTTCAGGTGCTCACGGCTCACGGGCATCACGAAATCCCTGATGTGACGCTGACCCCAGGTCTGATCCGCGAACTCGGCTTGTAGCGCCGACACCGACCACTGAGCTAGACATCACGGGCCACGACACGAGAGAGGCTCCGCGCCGGCCGCTCTTCAGGCCCGACCCAGATCATCCCACCCGCTGACTGCTGTCCTAATCGGTGACCGCCGCCCCCTCCGAGACGTTTGAGACCATAGCCGCGCATGTGTGGAAGACACCCTTGTGTAGCGCAACGTGGGCGCATTCGATTTCTTGAGGCGCTTCTTTATCTCTGCCGTTGACACCCCAAATCAAGCCGCCGCTTCTTGACGTCGATGCTGATCGTGTCATGGCTGCGCCCGGCGAGCATGCTTCCCGCCCGTCTATCGCGATGTGAACATGGACCCGCCCCGATGCGAATTCTCGTGAACTCGGGCAAGGGAGGCGTGCCCCTATGAACGTGCCCCTATGAAGAGGTTGCCTAGAAAGTGAAGTTCTTTCCGGGTGACATATGACATTGGCGTTTCATCGCAGGAGCCATCGCGCTCTGGAAGTGCCGATGCAACCAGCGCTTCTTTGAGATTGCGATCCCCTGGCACGTCTGCGCGTCAAGAGATAGGAGTCGCCCATGGCGTTGCCTATACGCCGGCGTAGGTTGTGGCTGCTGGGGCTGTTCGCCCTGCTCGTTATCCTGACCTATGGACTGGCTCGGCTCACGGACGAGCCTCTGCGCCGCTACATGGAATACAGGGTCAACCAGCGCTTGACCGGCTACACCGTCCAGATGCGAGCTCTTCATGTCCATCCGTGGACCGTGTCATTCGATTTGGAAAACGCGACGATCCTCCAGGACGCCAACCCCGATCCGCCGGTGGCCAACATCACGAAGCTGACGGTGAGCGTCGATTGGCGGGGCCTCATACACCGGCGGATCGTTGCGGATATCACCTTCGATCGACCGACGGTCTACCTCGACCTCCGGCAGGTCCGCACCGAAGCACGGAGCGACGTGCCCTTGAAGGAGCGGGGGTGGCAAGAGGCATTGGAGGCGCTGGCCTTCGACCTCAAGATCAACCGCCTGCGGATCCGTGACGGTGATCAAGATCAACCGCCTGCGGATCCGTGACGGTGATGTGACGTACGTCGACCGAGGCCCGTTCAAGCCGCTGCACCTCGGTCGGCTTCAGCTCAACGCAGAGAACATCCGGAACATCCGCTCGCCGGAGCGAGTCTATCCTTCCGACATCCACCTGGAAGGGACGGTGTTCGATGCGGGGCGATTGTGGATCGATGGGCACGCGGACTTCCTCGCCGAGCCCCACGTGGGGCTCCAGGCTGCGGTCCAACTGGAGCAGATCCAGCTCGACTATTTCAAGCCGATCACTAATCGATACAATGTCGGCGTTCGCAACGGCACCCTGACGCTCGCGGGCACCATCGAGTATGCGCCGAAGATCACCCGTCTGATGCTCGAGCGGGTGCTCATCGAAGGCGTGGACATCGACTACACCCACACCCCGCGCACGGCGGAGGTTGAGAAGGCACGAGGACAGCAGACCGCGCAGGTGGCGAAGCAGGTGGCGAATGAGCCCACCGTCCAGCTCCGGATCGATCGCCTCGACGTGGTCAAGAGCAGCTTCGGATTCGTGAATCAGGCCGCGACCCCCGCCTACCGGATCGTCCTCACGGATACCGCCCTCACGCTGGAACATCTCAGCAACCAGCGGAGCGAAGGACTGGCGGTTGCTCGGCTCAGAGGCCGGCTCATGGGAAGCGGTCAGACCCATGTGACGGCCACCGTGCAGCCCCAGACGGGCAGCGCCGATATGGATCTGACGGCCCGGATCGAAGATGTCGACATGGCGCGCATGAAGGATCTCGTCCGTGCCTACGGCGGCTTCGATGTCTCGGCGGGGGAGATCTCGGTCTATACCGAGCTGCGAACCAAGAGCGGGGCTCTCACGGGCTACATCAAACCGGTGTTTCGTGGGGTCAAAGTGGGTGACAGCGGTGAGGGGACCCAAGAGAAGACCCTCCGACATCGCCTCTATGAGGGCCTCGTGGCGATTGCTGAAAAGATCCTGAAGAATCGCTCCCGGGGAGAAGTTGCCACCGTGGTCACCCTGTCTGGCCGAATCGACCAGCCGGGAGTTGATGTGTGGGAAGTCGTAGGACATCTGCTACAGAACGCCTTCTTGAAAGCGATCCTCCCGGGGTTCGAGTCGCAGAAGAGCCCGAAGGGTGGACAGCCGGTCGAGGAGGATGGCGTCAGACACCGCGATCAACGCCCGCTGGAGCCGAGCCCCGCCGGGAAGGACGCCCCATGAGGAGCCCTCCCGGTCGTCTCGTCGGGCCGAGGCGGCCACACCACGGGATCGCCGCGATCGTCGCGGCGGCGAAGAAGCAGGGCCGTCATGCGTCGGGCAATCATCTGAGAATGGCGTCGGGCAGCCCAATGCACCATTATTTCGTTGGTAGTGTTCGAGGGGATCGTATTGCACACTGTCTGCCATCCGGTTGGGCGGCGGGCCTTTTACGTCGGACGCAATGCTGACACCCATGCCGCTCCGAGTTGAACGTACCTGGGTCCCTTCGGGGCGGTTGACATTCTCTCGACCCCATGGCAATCCTCCATGCACTCCTCGCGCTCCTCAGCCGTTCGCTGGGAAACATCATGTCGGCGCTCTTCGGCTGGGCGGTCATGGCACTTCTCGGAGAAGCGAGCGCTCACGAGAAAGCGTGGTTGTCTGCACTGGTTGGCGTCGCCGCCGCGTGGCCCATCCTCGTGGGGGTGGTCTGGCCGCGGATCGCGACGTTCACCCTCGTCTTCATCCCGCTGCCGCATTGAGGTCATGACCATTGCGTAAACGCGTAGTCATTCCAGTTCCCAAAGATTCTCCGCTTCCCGACGGAGACTGGTT
>WNGE01017583.1_pt1 | contig 10634 bp, 2 predicted proteins | sample 5400651 | NCBI WGS metagenome assembly WNGE01 (sample SAMN13153370, study PRJNA577476) | soil metagenome | isolation source: 60 cm soil or saprolite under grassland replicate 2 | place: USA:California | collected 2016-06-15
AAAAAAAAAAAAAAGGAAAAGGAAAAGGAAAAGGAAAAGGAAAAGGAAAAGGAAAAGGGTTATTTTATACAATAAACTTACAAAATTGCTTCTTTTCTTCATCTACTACTTTAGCTTATGCTATAGCTTTATTTAACTCCTTTGTGATTTACTTACTATCCTTCTCTATTTTCTTGTACTTTTCTATTACCTTCTTTAATTCTTCTTATAACTTATCTTACTCCTCTATATATTTATTACTCTTAGCTTCCTTTAATTCTTCTTGTGACTTTTGTCATTCCTCCTTTATACTCTTGAATTTTTCAAGGGCACTCTTAGTGTCCTTTTTCTTTTCTTTGACCTCTACGTATTTTATAACCTATACTCTGTGCTCTTCGACTAATTTCAATCTATCCTACTTCCTTTCTTTGTATACATTCACGAGGTAGTAGAGCTTAGTGACATAATTAAGTATTATATAAACTATTAATAGAAACTCTTGTCTAGAATTCATAGATAGCTTACCTATTTTGAAGAATCGTTTGTTTTAATACTATCGTTCTATATAATATTAGCTCGTTAGTCTTATCAAATATCGTATTTCAAGAACTAATATGTTTATAATAACAAAAATCTAATTAAAAAGAAATAAAAGATATTAGTAGAGTCCTCTTGTATAGTATTATATTAATAGACTTAATGAACCTCACCTACTGTAACTGTTGTTAATAATATAAGAAAGAGAAAGAAGGTAGAGAAGTTTCGTACATATAACGCTAAAAATAAATAAGGTTCGGCCTGTGACGTATACTAAGGGCTATACGCCTCTCTAAGCCAAGCTAAGCCATAAATGTTAGCTACGTTTTATAGTGCCTCGTGATTATACTTTCATGTTACTAGGGTTTGTAGTAGATCTATAGATCAGTAGTGTGACTTTATTGTATATAAACGCTATATTTTCTACATATAGTGTTAAAAGAGTGATTCTAACTATAAAAATATAGTACTGTTACTAAGAAGAGTAGGGTCATTAATCAGGGAATAGACGATATGTACTACTATTCCTCTTTGACGAATCGTGTAGTATTAAATAATGTAGCTCTTGAGCGCCAAGAACTTTGATCAGACCTTTAGTAAATCATATCTTATTAGTCCTAAGAATTAGGTCAGCCCTTTACTTTTCTTATAGGGTCTGTGAGTAACGTATAGAAAGAGTATCTATAGGGGCTTAGTGCTAAGTAGCCCTAAAACTTAGTAGTTTTATCTGTAGATAGAGGACACTAGTCGATTAGGAGATTAAAGAGTATATTAACACGAGATAAGCAAGAATATCACGTGGTTAGTAATACTAACCAGCAAGAAGTAGCTCCTTTTTAAAGATAGAATCTCTTTAACGGTTTCTAGTATACTAATCCTAAAGAATGCTTGTCGTTATTAGTCTTACTCTCTTCCTATACTCACCTCGAGTAGCTTTCTCTACTTATCGTCTAGTGTGGCCCTTGTCCTTGAGTATCTCAATTGCTCTAAATTACATAATACTAGTCTGATAACTAGCACTACTCACTGTCTAACTCCTTTACCAAGTCAAAATCAATCAATCTTCCTATCCTGATATAATTTAATAGGCTGACCCCTTTTCTTTGGCTTTTTAAATGCTCCTCCCTTAATCTTCTAAGACATAGAAGTATCTAGGGTATCGTCTCTAACACGGCTTAGTTGATTGTCAACATTCTCTAGTAGAGATATAGTACTATAACTTGATTAGTCAGAGAGATAATGGCTTTCTAAACCCTGTGAAAGTCTAGATTCCCTTAGCTCAGATTTCTCTAAGACTTCAAAATATAAATTAGGTGGCAACTTATCGATAACTAAACAGATTCTTTTAAAGTAAGTCAGTATCTATATATTGTAGACATTCTTAGTGAACTTATATGCTGTCTATTTCTCTTTACTATCCTCGTTAGTAAAGTCAAACGTTTTAATAAGGTAATAGTAGAAGGTAGTCTTTTTTCTATTAATTACGGGATAATGACTGTAGATTCTCACTATCTAGTAATCGTATAAGATAGAGAAAGTGAGGATATCTCGATAAAGCTCTTTTTTGTACTTTATAAGTCTAAAGAGTTTGATAATACCTCTTACTACTAGGGTTATACTGTGAGCATTCTGTTAGTCTATAATATCAAGCACTACGGCACTATACTTAACCTTGTATATAAGAAACAGGAAGTATATATAGTATGTACTCATAAAGAGAGACATTTCTAAGAAGCTACTAATAAACAGCTAGATTTTTTTAAGTTAATCTTTAGTGAATATAGTTCGCTTAAATCTAACGACATAGTCAGGTTATAGACAAGGCTTAGTTAGAGTAATAGAATTGTCCTAGCCTTCGTTAATACTTTTAATTAGGGTTTTTAGACGTTTAGTATCATGTATAGCTAGAGACTAAGTAGAAGGAACGATTAGTTAAGTAATATCTTAAATAACTTTAGCCTTATTCCTGTCTTATATCATTTTATATATCTTGTCAAAGAGATTATCCTAAAACAATAAATCCTCTAGAACTATTTACTTAGCTTTAAGGAGGGTCTAGTAAACAGTCTTGCTTATATCTACGATACCTAAATCCGATTTGTATATAAAGCTACTCTTGGTCTTAAGTAGGATTTTATATTATAGGCTTTGATATAGAGTACTTTTAGCTTCTCTTGGCTTTTAATCACTAGGTATAGTAGAGTTAGGCATGATAGAGCTAGCTTCTAATAGTTTGTTACGAAGAGATAAAGAAGATTTCTTCCTTGTAAGTAGATGATTTATATTACTCTCTAGTTCGAAGTATTCCTTAGACTAATAAAGCTCCCTCCTCTAGTATTTAAGTAGGTTGATCTCCTCCTTACTGTTACTAACGGCTACATTCTTACTAATTGTGTCTTTGATAGGAGATTATAGAAGGGACGTTCGTGGTTGCTTTTAAGAGAGAGTAGTACTAGAGAAGAGGGTAGGTTCGTCTTCTTGTAATCGTTTTCGTTTTCGATCTTTAATCTATAGAAACTTGACTTAAGTTAGCTTTATAGTAGAGTAGAAGGAGAGTAGCATGCCTCTTTACTAGGAGTGTTACTAGTTAGAGAGAGAAGTAGGTGCTTAGGTTTAGTGTTCCTATCTCTAGATATAGTTCGTTCTTAGGGGCGTTATATCTCTTTTAGGCGTGTACTAGTACGAGAAGATAACTATAGTCGTTCCTTCTTAATACCTTGAAGCCACTTCCCTATTAATGATTAGTCAAAGTATATAGTAATAGGGACGAATGGCTTACCTTAGTCTTTTAGTACTGAGGGTTATTACCTAACTTTTTAAGTGTTTCGTTTTACTTAACTTAGGGCCATATTGGCTAGAAGAAGGAGGGGTAACAAGTAGGTTTATATTACTACTAGGGTTAATAGATAGAGGTAGAAGAAAGAGTTAGAGATAGAGTACTAGATAAGGAGTAGTTAGTAATAAATATACTAGAGTTTAGAATAAAATATAGCCGTAATAACCATTACTATTTTTGTTATTTTGTGAACATAGTATCTATCTCTCTAGAACTACTTATATCTAAGACTAGCTTATCTAAGAAAACATAGAAGTCAGGCTGGTTTAGGTCAGCTCTAAATACTGACTTTTAGAGCAGAAAGTTTGTAGATCGTAACAGAGGCTACTATACTAGTAACATCAGTTAGTACTAGACTAAATAAAGATTAGTTAGTATCTAGTAGTATCTTGTTAGCTAATACTGTTGCCTATAACAAAATCTGGTTTATGACCTGATCTATAAGGCGAACTTTACAACTCCTTATTTCAAAACTCGAGTTATGCCTACTCTTTAGTAATGTCGATCTATGACCACCTCCTTAGTGATCTTTACCCTTGCTCACTTAACTCTAAAACGTCCTTACTATAGGCCTTGATTTTCGTGTACCTCCTTAGTAACCTTGATCTATGACCCTTTTGGACACTTGTATATTAGTACTAGGATACCTACTCTAGAGTAATTTTTGTAGATGTGCTGATCATATCATGTAATATTAAACAAAGTCACATGATATATCCTTAACAGTAAATATTTGGTAGAAAGATCATCTGATCTAAGACTCTACTAACTACTAATACGTTAAAGAGACGAGTACTCTAAAGATCATCACTGTGTTCTAGGTATACTAGGGTTCTAACTATTCTATTCTATTGTTTTAGGAAAACACTATGTGATTTAAGGCTCCTTTACTACTATGTCTACCTATCTAGAATATTCCTTAGATATTACAATTGTAGAATTCTTCTTATAGACGTCTATAACTCACGAAGTATATAATACTAAGGTCAAAGACCTTGTTAGAGAGAAAGTTGTTCTTATGACTATACAAGGCAACTATAGCTACTCAGTTTACACTAGCCCTAAATTCGAATTTGTTATCTAGTTCTATCTTAAGTCTTTGATACTTAAATCAGAGATTATGACTCTAGGTATATGTATTATAGTTATCTTAGGTGACCTCATTCTACGTCTCAAATAGATCTAATATTAGTTTAGTAAAGAGGCCTAGTAGATAAAGTAGTTTACGTTATTATTAGGTTTGTCTAGTTCTAAATAGTTATAAAGAGAATAAGACACTAGTAAATACATTTTGTACTATTTCTAATTCATGTAAGCTATATAGCCATAGTGTACATACCCTATAGTTTAGCCACCTCTTGAGATTAGGGGTTATATCTTAACTCAAGAATTATAACATCTAGAATTTATAAAACATCTATATACTTGAAATAGTCAGTGAAATTTTTACTAGAAAGTACTTAGGAGTATTTAATTTTAGTAGAATTTTACGTATCTTTTTAGTTTAAAAGTATTAGAGCCTAAATATACTAGGTCTACTTAGCTACTATTAGCTTACTAAGTGAATTATATAGAATTGTACCTTACTACTTAAAAGTCCTATAAACTACAATTTCTTCCTACACGTCTTGAATTACAAGAAAGAGATTAGATACCTAAGGTTGTTTTTAAGTTATATTAATAACTACTAGACTAACTTTACCTAGCTTACTAATAAATTTCATCCTGTTCTTATATTAGCATTTTACTAGTAATATATATTACTAGACTTATTTCTTCTTTGTACTATGTACCTTTATTATACCTCCTTCTACCTATTGTACTAAATATCTCTATTAGAGACATAGGAAGTATATTTAGTATTATAGGCTTGACTTTACCTTTGGCCTTTGTGTAAATAGTTAACCTTATTCTCTTAGTCTTGTTATAGTACATCTATAACCAAGGTAAATACTAGGACAAGCCTCTATCTATCTTATAGCTTATGACATTACTTATATACTATATAGGCGATAATCGTATCTCTCTTCTTAAGCTTGTATACTTTTAGCTCGTGTTTAAAAACTATTATATATTCGTCGACTTAGTCTACTTTACGAATAATAGTGTATAGAGGAGTAAAACCTTTCGATGTTCCTAGCCTTAATAATACTTTAAAGGTCTAAGACTTAGAGGAAAGCTGTAATATGTAAGTAATAAGGGCTCTGAAATTAGTCGATTTTTAACTTATTTATATAACTATAACGTGCTCTTAGACAATTTATAATAACTGGAAATCCTTGAGTTATATATATATAATCTTACTATACTCTTCGTTTAGAATCGTGCTAATAGAATCCTTAGTATCTATTTAGCTTATACCTACTTTACTATCTTTAAGAACATTACTATTCTTAGTATTAACTATAATAAGCCTTATTACTATAAGGCTAGAACTACTATAATCTAGACTATGAATCTTAGTAACGTGTATAAGTATATATTCGTTCTTATAGACTATAGTTTCTATCTATATAAGTATTAAATAGGTCCTATACCTGATTTGTCTAAAGTTAATAACGCCTTCCTCCTAGAGCTTACTAATTATCTAAATACAAATAACCTATTAACCTTAGTTAGACTTTAGATTATTAACTAAAATCCTATAAACATGTTAGAGCTTATTCTCCTCTAAGGAACTATTATATTAGATATCTCGAATTTGAATAGATATATCCCTACTAAGTAGACTAACTAGAAGTTCAAAGCTAAGAATAACAAGCTATGTATCTATTAGGCAAATGAGATACATAGTCAAACTACTATAATACATGAAATTTATAATAAAGGCGACCCTTATCTAAAGCTAGAAGACTTTCAAGATCTTAAGAATATACTTGTAAAAGCTAGAATTCTCTGTATATAGTTAAGTACTACTTGTAGTATTGAATTTCGAGTATATAATCACTAGTACATTTGTAGAAGAAATAGACTATTTAAATCTAATAGTTGAATGAGATTATAATATAAACACTAAAGAAAGAAGAGATTAGTAACCTAGTAGTTGACCCTGTTTGTCTAAATATATACTTATTTCTTTAGAAATCTAAGCTATAAGGAATGATTTCTTGTCTTTGATATTATGTTCAATCTCTAGATTTTGTTTAATCTTTGGATTTGTTAGGTATATATCCCTAATATCTTTGTTAGAGAATAGAGTATATCGTGTGTCTTCTATATTAATAACAAAGGCGTCTTTATACTTTTCTAATTCTGTGTTTATTATTGTCTTTGTTAGCCCTTTTACAATTAGTTAAGTCTACTATTTATAGTAATACGTAATGATTGAACTTACCTTGAGCTACTTCGTTTAGTAATACTATTATATCGTATTTTCATTTACATGTTAATAGTTATTAAGTAGTGTATACTAGTCTAATTAGCCTTAGTCTATTTAAGGAAACTATATTGTATACTTTATATGAATTTATTAAATGACTTATTGTCCTTAGGATCTTTAAGCTTAGAGTCAATAGCTTTGTCTATATTAAGTCGATATAAAAGGTAAGAAAGATTATAAACGTTTTTAAAGGATCTTAAACTCTACGTCTCTTATTTTAACGATTTCTTTAGTTATATATGATAATCTATAGAACTTTAAAGCATTGTAACCTAACTTACGTAGTTTCTAGTATTTGTCTTCTTTACCTTCTTCGCCTCTATTGCCTTCTTCACCTTGTTTAAGAAGCTCTTGACGACTATTCTTTTAAAAGGTAAAGTGAACTAAATGCTTTACTTTCATTGCTCACTACTTTAAAAGAGCTTTGTCACTTAGTACTTACTATAGTAAGTTTGTAGTAGCTTATAATAATTTCTAGACTTCGAGTTATGCTTTTAATAATAAGAGTCTCTTAAGTACCTTTTTAAGAATATTATCTAGACTATTAATATTCTAGAGTTTATCACCTATCTTGGAAAGGTTATACTTAATCCTTACTAGTAAGTCTATAGACATGTCGTGTAGAGGTCAGCTAAACTAGTAGGTTAGGCATAAGTAAGCAAATGTCAAGGTCACTAAGAAGGTGAGCGAGACTCGAGTCCAGTGATAAGACAGGTTTAGAGTTGAGTAAGCAAGAGTAAAGATCGCCTTAGTAGCTATAGGTCAAGGTTACTAAGAGGTTAGGTATAGACTTAAGTAAGAGCAAAGATCACCTAGGACACAGCCATAGATCGAGGTCACTAAAGAGGTAGGAATAGAGGAGGTGCCTGTAGATTAAGGTCACTAAAGAGGTTAGTATAGAGTAAGCTGACATTTTTGTTATATACTGCCTAACTAATTCTAGCAAGGCGCCAAGCATTAGGAGAGATTGGCCACTCTATCTATGTAAGAACCTATGGCTTTCGTAAGAATAGAACGTCAACGGTCATTATATTATTTCGTAAACCACGTACTTCATTTTCTTAGAAACATTAGCTGCTCTTTAGTTCGAGTAGAAGAGATAGTAGTAAAATTAATAGCTAGACTAGGAGATTGTATACATCTTTCCTATAACGTAGTATACATCGGCTTCTCGTTTATATCTTATTCGATCGACGATATCCTATATATAAGTCACGATGTCTCTATAGCATTTCCTTAACTCAATAGGAGCTCTTAAGTCAGAGTACTATATAGATAGGTTCTATTTTTAGAGAATTGTACAATTAATAAGTCATAAACTCTTCTGATTATATCTACAGTCCGACTACTATCAATGCTCTACATCAATGTCTTGCTTCCCCTACATTGCTTCACGATGAATCGGCAAAGCCAGCTTAATCGTTCAAGGAGCTAACACATTATACTATAGCCATAGGTGGCCAGTTTATCTAGGGTATAATAGACAGAGACGTTCTATTTTAAGGAACTATATAATTAATACGCTATAAACTCTTCCTCTAATAATATCTAGATCTAAACACTATCTATACTTCATATCAATGTCTTGTTTTCTTTACACTGCTCTATAATAAATCGACGAAGCTAGCTTGATCGCTTAAGGAGCCAATATCATACTACAACTATAGGCCACTAGTGTATCTAAGAGAAGGAATCAACTTCCTTAATTAACTGTCCTACGTTGGCCACGCAAGAATAGACCTCTATTGTAGACAATGATACGAAAACCAATGAATATATAAGGGTAGAGAATGCTAGAGATCCTCTCTGAAGTTTTGATTATCACATTTAGTGTTCCCTAACATCTAGCTCTTCAAGCATCTTTCTGAACTCTCTTACTCTATATATATCTTGTTATCACGTGTATCAAGACATCTATTATCCGTCTGAAAACACCCTACTGGCATCTCATAGAACAAGACAATGACAAGATACAATAAGAATGGCTCTCTACTAATTCAATTAATCTCGGACACTCAAGCCTCGATCTTGGACTTCTTATTATTCCTAGGCTTTACCTACATATCTACTACTGTCTAAGAGTATCTAACAGTCGACTTGAACCTCTATTTTCCTCTACTGTATATCTTTAGGCTACTTGTGTTCGTTTATAGACGTATCTGTGAGTCCTTATTAGGATAGCTCGAGACTTATTTTAGTTAGTGCCCCTCACTTCTTATAAGAAGAGACTCTACTTTCTAATAATCAGTAGCTTTAACCGTTTATGTACAATGTCACGACAAGGCATATAATATACTTATGATATAGATATCTTCTTAGGACCTTGCCTAACGTACTCGTTCCTCTCTTACTACTACCGATTTAACTACTACATCGACACAGTTTAGTAGAGATATAAAGGAAAAGACTATATACTATACGCCCTAGAACAGACGCTTTTTCGTTCAGTATAATGGCTATCTACTTATATTCTAGCGACAATTTCAAGCTTTAGAATTCAGGAGTCAAGAAGACGTCTCTATTTCCTACTTTGGTAGGTCTCCTTAAATTCTTAGAGAACTGTTCACTAAGTGTAGAATCGAGTATTCAAAGCTTGTTCAGGGTAAAACTTCTCTCTATAAGTACTAAGATAGTACCTAGGAAAGGTCTATAGTGTCGGATATAAGGCCTATCTTAATAGTTATTCTTAACACAAGTAGGAAAAGGGAGTTACTAAAAGATATTAGGGACTTCCTTGACCAAACAGCTTAACGATAGTATTCTAACCACAGTATTCTCTACTAAAGAGGTTACCTGTTATATAGACCCCCTAGGACTAGAAAATCGAGTTTGAGCTTGTCTATTACTAGATATTTTGGTTTAGACATCTATATCCTTAGCCTCTCTAATATTACCAAAGACCGCCTAAGGAGCCTATTCACTAAGCTTCTAAGTCACTACGTTATTCTTTTAGAAGATATTGACGTCGTTAGTTCAAAGTGATCTAAAGACACTGAAATAGAGGACTCTTACTAGATCGTAATAGACTCTTCCTCTTAAAAGAGCAAATCTACCTCTAGAAAGGTGTCCCTATCTGCTCTCTTAAACGTCATTGATAGTATAGGGTCATAAGAAGGCCAGGTCCTGATTATGACTATTAATTATATCTTACGCCTTAATAATACACTTATTTGACCTGGCTATATAGATAAGAAGGTCGAGCTCAGGCTTACTAACAAGGAAATGACAGCTAACCTCTTCTATTTCGTTTTCAAGCCTATAGAAGGCGACGTCGCTCTCCTAAAGAACGCTCAGTTAGATGTACTAGTAGGAGAGGATAGAAAGGTCTATGAAGCTACAAGGAGTCAGGAGGAAGAGGTCAGTAGAGTTGAGCAGTTAGTAAAAGAGTTTACTACTAGAGTACTAGAGCTAAAATTTAGCTTAGCTGAAATTTTATCATTTCTTCTAGAGTATAGGAAATCACTAGGAGAGACAATTGATAATGTAGAGCAACTTATCTCGAAGCCTATTAAAGTAAAGTCAAAGACGTCAAGGATATCTAAAGATACTAAGCCTAAAGGTACTTAGCTTAAGATAGCCTAAGATTCTAAGTTAGTACACCTCTAATAGAGCATAAATCAAGCTCTACTAATAATCTATTTAGGTAGGATAAGGAAGCTTTAGTAATAGAAGTCCTAACAGAGATAATTCAAACTCCCTTAGCCTTAGCATAGTCAACTACCCTACTAAGTAGCCCGAATCTCTTACTATCTAAGTGCTTTGTTACTTAGAGTAGTACCTAAGAGTTAGTCAAAGCTATCACGAACATGCATCCGCAAATCAGGAGAGTGGCGGGAATTAACCGAGGGTGCCAAACGCCTACCAAGGGTGCCAAATCGCGCTTGTCGTAGACTCGATCCTATG
>WNGE01029411.1_pt1 | contig 10634 bp, 5 predicted proteins | sample 5400651 | NCBI WGS metagenome assembly WNGE01 (sample SAMN13153370, study PRJNA577476) | soil metagenome | isolation source: 60 cm soil or saprolite under grassland replicate 2 | place: USA:California | collected 2016-06-15
GAGTAGACGCCGTAGGGGGCCAGAGGGTCGAGGGTCTGTTTGAAGTCGATCCCGAAGGCGTGGGTGGCCGCCACGCGCCCCTGCTCCATGGAGACCGAGGCCAGCGCCGGCGGGCCGATCACGTCGCCGGCCGCGTAGACCCCTTCGGCCGTGGTCCGGTAGGTGTCGTCGACGACGATCCGTCCCCGGGCGTCGGTCTTGACCCCGGCCTCGGGGAGCCCGAGGCCCTCGGTGGTGCCCGCCCGCCCGGCCACGAACAGCACCTTCTCGGGATGCAGGCGCTCCCCGCTGGCCAGCGTGACCCGCAGCTGGCCGCCGACCCGCGCGACCGCTCCGGCCCCCGATCCGAGCGTCAGCCGCATCCCCATGCCGGCAAACGCCCTGGCCAGCACGTCGGAGATCTCGGTGTCCATGAACGGCAGCACGCGGTCGGCCCGGTCCAGCAGGGTCACCTCGACACCGAGCGCGGTGAACACCGAGGCGTACTCGCAGCCCACCGGGCCGCCGCCGATGACCACCATCGTCTGAGGAATCCGGTCCAGCCCGATGATGGTCTCCGAGTCGTGTACATCGGGGTCCTCGAAGGGGATGTCGGGGGGACGCAGCGGTTTCGAGCCGGTGGCGATCAGGACCACGCCGGCCCGCAGGGTGCGCTCGGAGCCGCCATTGGATCGCACGATCACCGAGGGGCCGGGGCCTAGCCTGGCCTGGCCGCGGAGCAGCTGGACCCGGTTTCGGTCCAGGTTGGCCTGGACCGACGCCGTCCTGGTGGCGATCACCTCGGCGGTGCGGGTCAGGAGCCGTTCCAGGGCCAGCGAGGGAAGCAGCTGCAGGCTCAGCCCGTAGGTGTCACGCCGTTGGAACCCGGTGAGGTAGAGGGCGGTCTCCCGCAGGGTCTTCGTGGGGACCCCGGCGCTTTGGACCGCCGACCCCCCAGGGGTTGCGGCCTGGTCCACCACGGCCACGCGCTTGCCGTAGAAGGCGGCCTGGACCGCCGCCTTCTCCCCCGCCGGCCCTGCGCCGATCACGATCATGTCGAACGAGTCGTTCATCTGCCTGGTCTCCTGTCTCATGGCGGCGGCGCTCGGGTGGAAGTCGAGGCGGCAGCCGCCGTCGCCGGTCGGTTCGAGCCGGTACGCCTGCCGCACCCGCGGCCGGGCGGCCGCCGGGGTCTGCAGCGTGATCAGGCGGTCCTGCTCGTATTCAGTAACGGTGAGGGTGAGGTGGGTCTGGCGGCCCATGACGTTGTCGACCTCCAAGACCTGGGTGCCGAGGCCGGCCGGGAGGGACCTGCTGGCCCTGATCCCCATCACGTCGGGCTGCCACCAGGGGTAGGCGGGGAAATCGGTGATGGCGGCGAACACCGCCGATGCCGGATAGGGGTAGGTGACGCGGTAGCCCAGGCGGGTGACGCCGTCCTCGAGGTTGATCATCATCTCCGGTGCCCTTTCCGAAAGGCGCGATGTCAGGTGCCGGGTGCCCGGGTCGGCGGTGTTTGGGTTACCGGTCGGCGGTGCATGGATTCGAGCAGTTTGAGTCAGGTGTCGGGTGTCCAGAAGACGGCGGCGTGGTCGGCGGCCCATTCGGCGTAGGTGCGCCCTGGGCGGCCGAGGATCCGCTGCACCTGGCCGGTGACGGGCGCCGGCTCCCCGATCTCCCGGGCGTACCTGGCCATCAGGACCTCGACGAACGGCTCGGGGATGCCCTGCTGGACCATGCCCTGCTTGGCCGCCTCGGGCGGGATCTCCTGGTAGCGCAACGGCCTGCCGATCGCCTTGCCGATGATGGCGACCATCTGCTGGTGGGTGAGCGATTGCGGACCGGTCAGCTCCAGCCTCCGGCCCCTTCGGGCCACCGGCTCGTCGCTGCGCAGCGCGCGGGCGGCGACCTCCGCCAGGTCCCGTTCGTGGATCGGCGACTCGGTGAAGGCCGCGTACGGGCCGTAGACGAGGCCGCCGGCGCGGATCTGGGCGCCCCACGCGCGCAGGGCGTTACTGGCGAAGGAGCTGGCCCGCAGGCTCACCCACGCCAGGCCGCTTTGGACGACGGAGTCCTCGACCTCTTTGTTCCGATCCCCTTGGTAGCGGGACGGCTGCGTGTCGAGGTCGTCGTCGACGTTCATCGCCGACAGGGCCACCACTCGCTGCACCCCCTGTTGGCGGGCCAGCGCCAGCAGCTTGTCCGCGGCGAGCCCGACGGCGCGTGGGTGCAGGAACAGGGCGGTGACGCCCTCCAGGAGCGGGGCGATGGTGTCAGGCCGTGATAGGTCGCCGTTGGCGACCTCGACACCGGCGGGCAGGTTGGCGGCGTCCGGATTGTGGGTGATGGCGCGGACCTTGACGCCCTCGCTGGCGAGCAGCTCGACGAGGGGGCGTCCGACGGTGCCGGTCGCTCCGGTGACCAGGATCATGACAAGCCCTTCGGTGAGGTCGACTCGGTGCCAAGTGACCGGGTCGGCGGCGTGTAGACCAGCGAGGCGGCGGTCGTGTGGCCTGGCTGCGACGCTGTGGGGACACGGTGGCAGCGGGGGGCCTGGCCCACATCGGCTGTGTGGACCATTCGAACGGACAGCCGGCCGAATGGTTCAGCCGGACCATGCAGTTGGGGCGGTCGGCGGTCAGGCCCCTCCGTCACCGCGCTGCTGGACCACCCAGGCGGCGATCTGTGCGCGTGAGGCGAAGCCCAGCTTGGTCAGGATGTGCGCCACGTGGTGGGCGATGGTCGGGCGGCTCAGGTACAGCCGCCGCGCGATCGCGGGGTTGGACAGGCCCTCGGCCACCAGCCCGGCCACCTCGAGCTCGCGGGGCGACAGCGGACCGGCCGCGCCGGCGCCGGCCGGCAAGGAGGCACCGAGGCGTCGCAGGACCCGCTCCGCCCGCTGGACGCCAAGGTCGGCGCCGACCCGCTCGAACAGCGCACGCGCGGCCTGCGCCGCCTGCCGGTCCGCCAGCAGCTCGCCGCGCCAGCAGCCAAGCAGCGCGCCCAGCCACGGCCAGGGCGCCGCGACCGATAGCGCCTGCGCCTCGGCGGCCCGCTCCAGTGACGGCTCGAGCCGGAAGCTGGCCACGGCCAGCGCCGCGGCGAAGAACCGCGGCGGCTCGCGCTGGCTGGACGCCGCCTCGACAATGGCGGTGGCGTCGGCGGGTCTGCCGAGGCGGAGGAGCGCATCGACGTGCAATGGCAGCCACATGGGCCCCCCGACCATGAGCTGCCAGCCGCGGACCCAGGACTGCATCGAGCCGGCCAGCTGCTCGGCGGCCTCCTCCCAGCGGTCCTCCTCCCACGCCAGCCATCCCAGCGCCGCGGCGCGATCGGCAACCCGACCGCTGAGGTGGGCGGCCTGATGGGCGCCGGGCTGGTGTAGGAGCCGGCGGGCTTCCTCCAGGTCGCCCCGGTGCAGGTGCAGGAACGCCTCAGCGGCGTCCATCCAGGGAGCCGCTGCGGCCGGCCTCGAGAGCCGGATCTCCGGGCTCACGCGCACGAAGATGGCCTCGGCGTCGTCGGGCTGTCCCTGCAGCAGCAGGAAGACGCCCCGCAGCAGCTGCGCCAGGTTCGCGTAGTCCCAGGCCCCGGCGCGCTCCGCGGCCTGCCGGGCCGCCTCGGCGTCCTCGACCCTGGCCGTGTACTCCGCCATGGAGTACAGCGCGGTCGCCTGGCTGGTGGTCAGACCGTGCGCGTGGGCGAAGGCGGCGGTGTCGCGGGCTCGAGCGATGGCGGCCGGACGGTCGCGATCCAGCGCATAGAGGACGTAGATCTGGATGTATCGCGCGCGGCACTCGGCCTCCGCGTCGCCAGTGCGCCGGGCGATCTCCAAGGCGCGCTCGGTATGCTGCCGGGCCTGCTGGTCCTCGCCGAGAAACCCGGCGACGAAGGCTGCCTGGGCCAGCAGCATGGCCCCCTGATCCAGCGCATCGTGGCGTTCCAGGTGCGCCAGCTCCCGCTCGACCAGGGCCCGCGCCTCGCCGACCTCGCCGGTCCAGAACAGGTGCACAGCCAACACGTTGGCCAGCCACGCCCGCTCCGGCAGGGACAGGCGATCGCGTCGGGACCAGGCGCGGCGGACCAGCGGGTCGAGCTCCGTCCAGCGCCCGGCCAAAAACAGCTCACGGATCGCCGCCCCCTCCAGCCCCGCCCGACGAGGAGCCAGCGATGCGTGCCTGCCGGCAAGCTGCAGTGCTGCAAGGTGCAGTGTTGCGGCGCGGCCCACGTTTCCGGCCCGCCCCGCCACCCCGGCGTCGCTCTCCAGGACCGACAGCGCAGCCGACAGCCGCCCGGCGCGCTCCAGATGCCCGGCGATGCGCTCGGCCGGGTGGGCGCCGCTGCGGGCCAGCGCCTCGGCCAGCTCCAGGTGGAGCGTGCGCCGCCGCTCGGACGGGATCGCCTGGTAGGCCGCCTCCTGGAGCAGGGGATGCCGGAAGCGCAGGCGCGCACCCTCCCGCTCCAGTAGCCCAGCCCCAACCAGCGCATCGGCTGGCGCCTCGGGCCGCAAGGACCCCAGCAGCTCCTGGTCCACCTCCAAGCCCGCCACCGCCACCACCGCCAACAGCTCCCGCGCGGCAGGGTCCAGGCGCGCCGCCCGTTCCCCGACGGTGGCCCGCACGACGTCGGGCAGGTCCGGAACCGAACTCGAGCGCACCGCCAGGTTCGCCAGCTCCTCCACCAGCAACGGCGTGCCGGCGCTGCGCTGGAGGATCGTGGCCACCAACTCCTGGGGCAGCGACGGCGCCAGGGCGCGGACCAGCCGCTCCCCGTCCGCGGCCGACAGCCGCTGGAGCGGGACATGCACCACGCTGGGATCCCGCTGCAGCCGGACCAGGTTCCCCCACCAGTGGTGGGCCGCGCCGAACTCCTCCTCACGATAGGTGACGCCCAGGACCAGGCCCATCCCCGCGACCCGCCGCGCCACATACCGCACGAACTCCCAGGTCGCCTCGTCCGCCCAGTGCAGGTCCTCCAACACCCACAGCGTCACGCGATCGCCCGCAGCCTCGTCCACGGCGTCCAGCAGCGCCTCGAACAGCACCGGACGGTCGAAGGAGCGGCGCTCCACCTCCGGCGTTGCGGCCAGCTCGGGGGCGATCGCCCACAACACCGACGCCCGGGCCGACGCCGCCTGCCACATTGGAGGTTCACCCCGCCTGGCCGCCCTGAGCGCATCCGCGATGGCGCCGAAGGAGATCGCCGTCTCCTCAGGGAAGGCGCGTCCGAGCAGGACCTGGCCACCGCGGTCCCGCTGGGAGCGGCCGAGCTCTTGGCACAGCCGGGTCTTGCCGATCCCCGCCTCGCCGGAGATCAGCGCCACGCTGCCGGTGCCCACGGCGGCGCGGTCCAGGACGAGATCGAGCAGCCGAAGATCCGCATCCCGGCCGACCAATGGAAGCTGCTGCTGGAACACCACACACCCCCCGGCTCGAGTCTACCGGCACGGTCAGCGGGCACCCTCCATGGAGCCGTTCCAGCAGCTCAGAGGCCCATACTTGAGGGTCACAGCTCACCTGGATCCGGTCTAGGATGGCCGCATGGACACCGAGATGCGTGCGCTGTCTGCGTCCGAGCTGGCCGCCCTGGTGGGCGTGACCAAGGCCGAGGTCGACCGCCTGGTCGGCCTGGGCATCCTGGTGGCCCGCGACGGGGCCGGCCCGTTCCTGGAGACCGACGTGCAGAAGGTCCGCCTGGCCACGGCGTGCGAGCAGGCCGGGCTGCGGACCTACCGCCAGGTCAGCCAAGAGACCGGCGTACCGCTGGAGGTGCTCGGCGGCGCGCTGGAGTCGATGGGGTTTGCCCGGATGGCACCCGACGAGCTGATCAGGCAGGACGAGCTGGAGGTGGTGCCGCTGCTGCAGCTGGGCCTCTCCAGGGGGATCCTGGACCAGGTCTGGCTGACCCGGCTCGGCCGGGCCTACGCGGAGGGCCTGCGGCTGGCCGCCAACGTCGAGAACGAGGCCTACCGGGCGCGATTCACGGGGCCGGTGCGGGCGTCCGGCGCCGACCAGCGCACCACCATGGAGCTGGCGTCCCAGCTGGCAACCGAGTTCCTGCCCCTGGTGGACCCCGCGCTGCTGGGCATCTACCGCCGGCAACAAGAGGTGGTGTGGACCCAGGACCTGGTCGAGGACATCGAGAACGAGCTGGAGCGGGCCGGCGTGCTGGGGCGGCCCGGGCGGGTCCCCGCGATGTCCTTCCTGGACCTGGTGGGCTACACGCGGCTGACCGAGGAGCGGGGCGACCAAGCCGCCGCCGAGCTGGCCGGCACCCTGGCGGTGCTGGTCGACCGGTCCTCGCGCGAGCACGGCGGCGTGCCGGTGAAGTGGCTGGGCGACGGGGTGATGGTCCACTACCGGGATCCCGCGGGCGCGGTGCGGTCGGCGCTACACCTGGTGGAGGAGCTCCCCCAGGCAGGCCTGCCGCCGGCGCATGTCGGGGTGGCGGCCGGGCCGGTGGTGGTCCAGGGCGGCGACTACTTCGGCCGCACCGTGAACCTGGCCGCCCGGATCGCCGCCCGCGCCGGCGCGGGGCAGGTCCTGGTGAGCGACAGCGTGGTCGAGTCGGTCTCGCCCACGGGGGTGAGCTTCGTGGAACGCGGCAGGCTGCGGTTCAAGGGGATCGCCCGTCCGGTGCGGGTGCTGGAGGCCCGCGGCGCGTGAGATCCTTGCTGCACCGCCCGATGGCGAGCTAGTGTCCTGAGGAGAGAAGCCGCGCGCCGAGCTCTTGAAACACCTGCGTGAACGCCTCGTAGACGGGGTCCGGGGCGACCAGCACATTGATCATGACCCCAAGCTGCCGGCGGCCGTCGGGCGTGCTGAGGACGATGCTCAAGAAGCCAGGGATCCCGCCGGCGTTGCCGACCAGGCGCCCAGCGGGCGTCTCGACCTCTAGCAGCCCCAGGCCATAGCGGTCGTACAGTGGGAGCGGAACGGAACCAGGTGGGACCGTGACGGTGGACAGCATCTCGGCCAGCAGCCTGGGCGGCAGCAGCCGGCCACCCAGCAGCGCCCGGAAGAAGTGGCCCAGGTCCTCAAGAGTTGACACCAACGCGCCCGCCGCCCAAGCCCACGAAGGGTTCTGGGCCGTGAAGTCCAGCAGCGGGCCGGTGATCACCTCCCCTTGTGAGCTGAGCGGGAGGCTGTAGCCGCGCGACGTCGGGCTCGGGATGCCAGGGGAGTTGCCTGGTAGCAAGGTGTCGCGCAGCCCAAGCGGCCCGAAGATGCACCCGCCCAGTTCACGAGCGAGCGTGTTGCCGGTGGCCGCCTCCACGATCAGGCCGAGCAGGACGTAGCCGGTGTTGGAGTACGACCAGGCCGTGCCGGGCGGGAAGCCCGGTGGTTGGTCGGCCACCAGGCCGACCAGCGCTTGTGGGGTCCACGCGCGGAGGCGTCCCTGCCGGGACCCATACAGCGTCCGTTCGACGGTCGCCCAGTTGTGGGGCACGCCGCTGGTGTGGTTGAGCAGCTGGTGGATGGTGACCCGGTCGCCATAGGGCAGGATCGCCGGCAGCCATCGCTCCAGGGCGTCCGACAGCGACAGCCGGCCCTCCGCGACCAGTTGCAACACGACGGTGGCAACCAGCGACTTCGTCAGGCTGCCGGCCCGGAAGTGCAGCCCGGGTCGCATCGCCCGGCGGGCCCGCAGGTCGGCCACGCCACTGGCGGCCTGCACACTGCCGTGCTCGTCGTGGATCCACGCGGGGCGCCGGGCGCCCCGGCCGCCACCAGCTGATCCAGCAGCCGCTGTACCTCCTCCATCCGTTCATGCTCGCCCGTTCGCGGAGTTCTGGCCAGAGGCGGGAGCCGGCCGGACGGGTGCGCCGATCGACCAGGCTGCTCGGCCGGCGGCGGCACGACCACCTAGTCCGAAGTTACGTGAGCGGTAGGTGCCTCATAGCCCTGCTGAGCAGGGAGGATGGTGTGTTCAGCTACCGGCCGTTGTGTCTACATGACTCCTGGGTGGACCGGTTGACCAGCGGGTTCGCAGGATGCCGCTCGGTTGGGCGACGCGAAGCCTACCGCCTCCGGCAGGCAAGCGAGTGAGCTTCGTGTCTACAACGAAGTGCCTCCACAGGCCGTTCTGGCAGCTCAGAGGGCATATTGAGTGTCATAGCTCACGTAACTTCGGTCTAATCTCGGGAGCGGGAATCTCGATTCTCGTCAAGACCGATCTTGCTTGGGGCCTGAAGTGCTTCGTGAGCCTATTCGGTGCGACCGTTACCTTCAGCATCTTCAGATGGGAGCTACGCAACATTCAGTGGTGCGACTCAGATGGGAGCTACGCAACATTCAGTGGTGCGACTGGCTCTTAAAGCAGGCAAAGAACATCGATCATGTGGGTGCTCCCCCGCAGCCGAAGCTCAGAATCAGCCGCTGTAAGCGAGTCGCCGTTGGCAAGACCGAGGCGGAAACGATCCTCTATCTGGCGGTGATCCTGGCTTGGCTGGTGCTGCCTGGGCTGGATGCGTTCGCGCGGCCTAAGGAGGAACCGGGGGTGGTTGCAGCCGTAGCGGCTCTCGTGGTTGGCGTGGCACTGGGAACGTGGGCCGTCATGAGCTCCAGGGTAGATTGGAAGCGCCTGTTCGAGCCGGAGGCGGCTGGCCTTACGCGATTACGAACAGAGCAACGCCCTGTGGTACCACCTGTCGATAAGGCGGCCGAATGAGCACAAAGCTCCTCGATCACCTCCGCGCACGCCGCGCAGCGCCTGCGGCCACGACACCCTGACCACGCCCGCCACCTTGGTGGAAGGCGTATCGACGCGATCGGAGCCGCCGGATCCTCCTGCCGGTCTCAGGATCATCGTCGAGGATCGGCCGAACCGGTGTACCGACGTGACTTGCCCGGTGGTCTGCTCCATGAGTACCGACGAGCTTGTGGTGGTCGAGCCCTTCGGCTGCCATGAGCACGATCTTGGCCCGTACGACATCCGGATACGGCAACGTGTACCGATGGGTCTGGGCCTCCAGGATCTTGCGCTCCTGGTTGCTCAACGAGATCTAGCCGTTGACGCACCGACCGGTCGGTCGGTATGCTGCCGCCCATGACTGCGATCAACACGCACATGAGCACGGCTGTCCGGACGGTGCGCGCCACCGAGCGGGGCTCGGCCACCCGCCAGCACATTCTGGCCGTGGCCACCGAAGAGCTCCTCGCCCACGGCTACACCGGCACCTCACTCAGCGACCTGATCCGCGCCGCCGGTGTCACGAAAGGCGGCTTCTACCACCACTTCCGGTCGAAGGAGGCGCTAGCGGTCGAGGTCGTGCGCGCCCGGCAGGCGGAGTGGGCCGCGGGGGTCGTGCAGGCGTCGGCGGGCCACGACCGTGCGGTCGACCAGCTGCGTGCGATGGCCCAGGTGGCCGCTGACCTCAAGGACCAGGACCAGACCCAGGCGACGAGCCTGCAGCGGCTGTGCGCCGAGCTGTCTGAGGATGCGAAGCTGGCCCCGCAAATCGCCGGCTACTGCGAGGCGTGGATCGACACCGCCGCCGGGCTGGTCGCCCGCGCCCAACTCCAGGGCGATATCCGCGCCGACGTCGATGCGCACCAAACCGCCGAGGTGCTGATCGCCGCCTTCCTCGGCGCCGAGCAGCAGTGCGTGATGACTGCCCGCCACGATGACTTCCGTGCGGACTTCCGTGCGCGCATGACCCGCTGCCTCGATCTGCTGCTCGACGTGTTCAAGCCCGTCGCCAAGCAGCGAGGATAAGGAGGACCAACAGCGTCAGGAACCGGGAGTATCACTACCTCGAAACATACCGACCAGTCGGTATCAGAATGTTGATATCCGCCCGGTTGGCGATGGAAAGCCAGAAACGTGAAGGCTGAGAGGAAGGACATGAGGTTCTCTCCGCAGGGCGTGGCGCGCTGGAGCGCCAAGCACCGCTTCAGAGTGATCGGGCTGTGGGTCGTGCTGTTCGTGGTTGGGGGGTGGCTCACCTCCAGCTACCTGAGCGGGGCGCTGACCACGCAGGCTAACTTCGCCAACAACCCCGACTCCAAGCAGGCCCAGACGCTGCTCGAGCAGCGGCTTACCGGGCCCCGCCGCTCCAACGAGGTGGTGATCGTTCGGTCGGACTCCAAGACCGTCACCGATCCCGGGTTCAAGGCGTACGTGGCGCGGCTCAAGGGTGACCTGGACGCGCTCAAGCCGGCGGTCGTGCAGCAGACCGTCGATCCCTACCAGGCAGGCAACCGGTTCGTGTCGCAGGACCGCCACGCCACCCTGATCCCCGTCACCATGGCCGGGTCGCTGGACGACGCTAACGACAATATCGACCAGGTGCTGGACCGGACGCTGCACGCCCAGCACCCCCAGGGCTTCAGGGTCTGGGTGGCCGGTGAGGCGACCGCGGCCAAGGATTCCAACACCATCGCCGAGCAGGACCTCCGCCAGGGCGAAACCATCGGCATCGTCGCCGCCCTGGCCATCCTGATCGTGGTGTTCGGCACCCTCGCCGCCGCGGTGGTCCCGGTGGTGCTGGCGATCGTGGCCATCGTGGTCGCGTTGGGGCTGGTGTCGCTGCTCGGCCTGGCCTTTGACCTGTCGTTTTTTGTGACCAACATGGTCACGATGATCGGGCTGGCGGTCGGGATCGACTACTCGCTGTTCATCGTGTCGCGCTACCGCGAGGAGCGCGCCCGCGG